>WNFP01000379.1_pt1 | contig 33305 bp, 17 predicted proteins | sample 5400201 | NCBI WGS metagenome assembly WNFP01 (sample SAMN13153355, study PRJNA577476) | soil metagenome | isolation source: 115 cm saprolite under Madrone tree | place: USA:California | collected 2016-06-14 | reverse complement strand
GGGCGAGGGTCGGGGCCGCCGCGACGGCGGGTGCCCGCTGGGCTGCCGGAGCGGCGGCCCCGGCCCCCGCCCCCCTGTTCTCCGACGTGACCGATCGGCTCGCGCTCGATTTCACGCACCGCGAGAACCGCTTCTACGATTTCCACCGCGAGCCGTTGATGCCGCATCTCCTATCGACCGAAGGGCCCGCGCTGGCGATCGGTGACGTCGACGGCGACGGCCGCGACGACATCTACGTCGGGGGCGCCAAATGGCAGGCGGGCCGGCTGTTCATCCAGCGGCCCGACGGCACTTTCCGCGCCAGCGCGCAGCGCGCCTTCCAGCTGGACAGTCTGAGCGAGGACGTCGACGCGGTCTTCTTCGACGCCAACGGCGACGGGCGGCCGGATCTGTACGTGGTGAGCGGCGGTAACGAGTTCGAGGGGGACGACCCGGCGCTGCAGGATCGGCTGTACGTGAACGACGGCCGCGGACACTTCCAGCGTGATTCCGCGGCCCTCCCTCGTCTCTCCGAAAGCGGCTCGTGCGTGGTGCCGGGCGATTGGAATGGCGACGGGCACATCGACCTGTTTGTCGGGCGGCGGGTGGTGGCGCGTCATTACGGCGTCACGCCCCGCAGCTATCTCCTGGAAAACGACGGGACCGGTCACTTCCGAGATGTTACGCTGGAGAAAGCCCCGGCGCTGGCTGAGGTGGGAATGGTCACGTCCGCGGCCTGGGTCGACTACGATCACGACGGCAAGCTCGACTTGATCGTCGTCGGGGAATGGATGTCGATCCGTGTGTTCCACCAGGAAAACGGCCGCTTGGTTGACCGGACGGCCGAAGCAGGCCTGAGCGGCACGGAAGGCTGGTGGAACAGTGTCACCATCGCCGACCTGAACGGCGATGGGCGCCCCGATCTGGTGCTCGGCAACCTCGGGCTCAACTCGTATCTCCGGGCGTCATCGAGCGAGCCCGCGCGGTTGTATGTCGGGGACTTCGGCCATAACGGGACGCTCGAGCAGATCCTCACGTTCTACAAGCACGGCGTGAGCTACCCGATTGCGGGGCGGGACGAGCTGATCAGCCTGATCCCTCGGCTAGGAACACGATTCGCCACCTACGCGGACTTCGGCGCCGCCCAGGTCGAGGATATCGTCCCGGCCAAGGAGCTCGCCCAGGCCACCGTGCGAGACGCGCGCCTGTTCGCGAGCTCGGTGGCTTTGAACAACGGGAACGGTACGTTCACTCTGCGGCCTCTTCCCGCCGAGGCGCAGTTCGCCCCGATCCGCGCGGTGCTGGTGGGCGACTTCGACGGCGACGGCCGGCCGGATCTGCTGGTTGGTGGGAACCTGTACGGCGTACCGCCGGTCCTCGGGCGCTACGATGCCAGTTACGGCCTGCTGCTCTCCGGGACAGGGGACGGCCGCTTTAGCGCGGTGGATATGGAGCGGAGCGGTCTCCTGATCGACGGACAGGTGCGCCACATGGGATTGGTGCGGCAGGCGGCCGGCACCCGCCTGATCGTGGTGGCACGTAACAACGACAAGCTTCAGGTGCTGCGCCCGCTGCGCGCTGCGCGGTAGAGGTCGATCAGGTTCGCGACCGGGCCGACGATCGCGAGGGCGAGGATCGGCGGCGCGGGATAGAGCGCGTTGAGCGCGGGCACGTGAAAATCACCCGCCAGCCGAATGCCGGCCTCCGCCACGGCCACGGCGGCCGCGACGCTGATCCGCCCCCGCACCGTGCTCACCGTGGTCTTGGGATCCGTGATCATGAAAAAGATGAACAGCTGGTACATCGGGCCGGTGATTGGCGCGATTTCCGCGAGCAGCGGGCCGCCCACGATCCAGTGGCGCAGCACGGCGAGCGCGACGAAGCACGCCACGTAGGTGAGGGTCACATGGAGCATGCGGACCCGCGACACGATCAGCAGCCCGAAACCCCAGATCACCGCGTTCGTGGCCAGGTCGTTGCCCCACTGGCGGCTGAGGATGGCGACGCTGGCCGGCGCCGCCAGGAGCAGCAGGCTGATGGCAAAGTTGCTGGGGTTCCACAGGTGCCGGCCGCGGTAGCGCAGCACGTATTTGGAGGCGATCGCGATGAATCCGCCCAAGGCGAACGGCCAGAGCAGATCGGCCCGGGGCTTGATCAGCAGCGCGAGGCTGATACCGGTGATGTACGCGCTCTGCACGTTCGCGAACGAGCCTTGCAGCAGGCGGGACAGCGCGAGCTCAGTGGCCACACAGACGCCGAGCGCGATGGCGAGCCGGTCGTACCCGCCGAGGATGCCGTAGCGCGCCTCGCCGAGCACGAGGATGAGCGTGATGAGGAACGAGACCGGGTAGCGCGGGTCCATCCGCCCCAGCCGGACCCACAGGCTGCGGCTAGCGGTCAGGCTCGGTGATGACATGCAGGCGGTCCACGGCGAGGTGCTCGAGGGTCTGTACGGTGCCCGACGGCCAGCGAATCACGACACGGTCCGCGCGCCCGCTCCGTCCCAGCCCGAAGTGCAGCCGTCGGTCGTTCTGGCTCGCGAATCCCATGCCCCCGTCCACGGTCTGCAGCTGCCGCGTCGCTCCGGTTTCGAGCGTCACCTCGGCGCCGATGGCGCTGTGGTTCGACCGGGTGCCCACGAGCTTGAAGGCGATCCAGTGGTTGCCGGGCGCCACGCTGTTCTTGTAGACCAGGGCCGGCTGTTTCTGGTTGGCAATCACCACGTCGAGCACGCCGCGATTGAACAGGTCGACCAGCACAATGGCGCGGCCGTCGTACTCGTCCGTCACGCCGACCTGGGAGGCGACATCGCTCCAACCCGCCAGGCCGCGGTTCACCAGCACCCGCGAGCGCTCGTACCCCGACAGGCTCGCGGTGCCGATGGCGGGCCAAGCCCTCGCATCCTCGAACACGCCACTGTACGCCCCGGCGATCTTCGACGCCGCGTACCAGTAACTGCGATCGCGGTCACCCGACACGTAGCCGTTGACGATGAACAGGTCGTTGCGGCCGCCGTTGTCCAGGTCGCCGAGCTGCGCTCCCCAGGCCCACCCCGCGTCGGCGATCACCCCTTCGGCCGCCTGCTGGAACCGGCCCAGCTCCGGCAGGAAATTGAGGCGCAGGTTGTTCCCGTGAAACAGGTAGCCCCGCTCCGAGATGTTGGTCACGAAGGCGTCCACGCGCCCGCGATTCAGCACGTCGCCCAGCGTGGCCGACATGCCGCTCTTGGAATCGCTCTCCAGGCCCACGCGGCTCAGGGTGAAGCGCCGGCCGTGGTCGTTCAGGTAAAGCTCTTCCGGGCCGTAGTCGTTCGCCAGGAACAGGTCGGGCCAACCGTCGCCGTTGAAGTCCGCCACCGCGACCGCCAGGGTCCAGCGGGTGCTGCCCACCCCCATCTGATCGGTGACATCTTCGAAGCGTCCACCCCCGAGATTGTGAAACAGGCGGTTCTTGCCCCCGTTGGTGGCGAACTCGAAGCTGTTCTCCATGATGCGCGTGGTCTTCAGGTGCCAGAAGTCGATGTCGGAGCGGTAGTAGCCCGCCACGTAGAGGTCGAGCAGGCCGTCCCGGTCGTAGTCGAACCACACGGCCCCGTTCGCGTTCATCCACTGGCGCAACCCCGCGCTCGCGGTCACGTCCTTGAAGTGGAGATCGCCCATGTTCTTGAAGAGCTGGAGGTAGCCCCACTTGTAGATCAGCACGTCCTCGAGGCCGTCGTTGTCGAAGTCGCCCCATACTGCTCCCATGGAGACGCCTTCGCCGGGTCGGTTCACGTCCGCCAGACCCGCGGCGCGGGCGGTATCCACGAACGTGCCGTCACCGCGGTTCAGATACAGCGCATTGGGGAATCCGAAGCGGCTGTTCGTGAAATACAGGTCGGGCCAGCCGTCGTTGTTCACATCCGATACCGTGACGGACGCACCCAGCGAGCTGATGAGCGGGGCGATGTTGCCGAGCCTCGGGTCGAGCGTCGGCCCGTGATGCACGAAGTCGATGCCCGCCTCGTGCGCGATGTTGGTGAAGTGAAAGCGCGGCTCGCCCGGGGCATCGGCGGCGCCGGACGAGCGACGGTTCAGGATCACGACCAGCGCGATGGCGGCCACGAACGACACGCCAACTGCGAAACGGCGCTGCGATAGCGAGCGGGAAATCACGGCGTGAACCATACCATGCACCGCACGCGGTTGCCAGCGCGGAGTCATAGGCTAACTTCTTGACATGCCACGGCTTGGATACACGCACCTGGTCGGCATCTGCGTCGCTCTGCTGCCGCTCGGCGCCTGCGGTCATGAGACGCAGCCCCCGCTGTTCAAGCGGCTGACCCCGGGTCACACCGGGGTCAGCTTCGCCAACACCATCACCACCACCGATTCCGAGAACGTTCAAACGGACGTCTACGTGTATAACGGGGCGGGCGTGGCGATCGGTGACATCGATAACGACGGATTGCCCGACATCTTTTTTTCCGGCAACATGGTCTCGAGCCGCCTGTACTTGAACAAAGGCAACATGCGGTTCGAGGACATTACGCAGGCGGCGGGGGTGGGGACGAAGCGCTGGGCCACCGGCGCCACCATGGTGGACATCAATAACGACGGCTATCTGGACATCTATGTCTCGGTTTCCGGACCGGAATGGTCCAAGGGGACAGACCGGGCCAATCTGCTGTTCATCAACAACGGGAATCACACGTTCACGGAGGCGGCCGCGCGATACGGCATCGCCGACACCGGCTTCACCACCCACGCCGTCTTTCTGGATTACAACGGGGATGGATGCCTCGACCTGTTTCTGCTCAATAACTCGCCCAAGGATTTTTCGCGCGCGGAAGCGACCCTCCACCCCGCTGGTCTCAGGAGCACGAGCCCCAGCGGTTACAATCAGCTCTATCGGAACAACTGCGACGGAACGTTCACGAACGTATCCGAGCAAGCCGGCATCCTGCGACAGCTCGGTTATGGACTCGGCGTGGCCGTCGCCGACTTCAACGGGGATGGGCGACCCGACATCTACGTCTCGAACGACGTAGCGCCCAACGATGTCCTCTACATCAACAACGGCGATGGTACGTTCACCGACAAGGCCGCGCGCTGGCTCAAGCACACCAGCCTCGCGGGGATGGGGGTCGACGTCGCCGACTTCAACAACGACGGCTGGCCCGACATTGTTCAGGTGGACATGATGCCACCGAACCTGGCCCGACGCAAACGGATGAGCGGGTACCTCACCTACGGCAGTCGCGTGGAGCTGCGTGCCAGGGGATTCCGCGATGACTTCGACGTCAACTCGCTGCAGTTGAGCAACGGCCTCACCCGGAACGGAGACGTCATCTACAGCGAGATCGGCCGCCTGGCGGGCATCGCGTACACGGACTGGAGTTGGAGTGCGCTGTTCGCCGATTTCGATAACGATGGGTACAAGGACATCCTCATCACCAACGGCTATCCCAAGGCGGTCAACGATCTCGATTACCAGACGGCCGTGTTCGCGGCGCGCCGGGCCGGAGACGATCGCCGGGCGCTGAGACTCCTGAAGGAGCTGCCCGGTTACGACTTCTCGAACTACGTGTTCAGGAACAACGGTGACTTGACGTTCACGGACATGTCTAAGCAATGGGGTATGGATCGAACGGGCTTTTCGTATGGCGCGGCCTATGCGGATCTCAATAACGACGGCAAGCTCGACCTGGTGATCAATCATATCAACGCGCCGGCCTCGATCTACGAGAACGTCCAACCCGACGACGACGTCCATCACTATCTGCAGATCAGGCTCGACGGGGAGCCCGCCAACCGACGAGGGATCGGCGCGCAGCTGATCCTGACGGCGGGGGGACAGAAGCAATATCTCTACCATTCTCCCTACCGCGGGTACATGTCCACCATGGACGACCGAGAGCACTTCGGGCTCGGTCGCGCAAAGCGCGCGGACAGCCTGGAAGTGATCTGGCCCGATGGACGGTATCAGCTGCTCACGGGCGTGGACGTGGATCGGATGATCACCGTGCGACACGGAGACGCAACGCGCGATGTCCCCCGACACCCGGCACCTGACACCCGACACCGCTTCTTCCAACCGATCGATCCCCCTCGGGCGCTCAAGTACAAGCATGAGGCTGGGACGCATGTCGACTACGACGTACAGCCCCTGTTGCCGCATATGGTTTCCCGCCAAGGCCCCCCGCTGGCGGTGGCCGACGTGAACGGCGACGGACTGGATGATGTCTTCATCGGCGGGGCAGCCGGTGTCCCGGGCAAGCTGTTCATTCAGCAACAGGACGGCAGCTTCGTCGAATCCACACAGGGGCAACCGTGGGTCACGGACAAGAAGTACGAAGACTGGGGCGCGCTGTTCTTCGATGCCAACGGCGATGGACTCCCGGACCTGTACGTGGCGAGCTGTGGGTATGCCCTCGCGCCGACTTCCGAGTTGCTGCAGGACCGCATCTACATCAACCAAGGGGGCGGCCGGTTTGCGCAGGATCCGCGCGCCCTGCCGGAGATGCACACCTGTACCGCAGCGGTGGCGGCGGGTGATTTCAACGGTGACGGCAAGCTGGATCTGTTCGTGGGAGGCCGGCTCTCACCCAGAAACTATCCCAATCCGACCCGCAGCTATCTGTTACGCAATGACGGCGGCCACTTCACGGACGTCACGGAAGCGATGGCTCCGGAGCTGGTGCATCCCGGAGGCATGATCACCGCGGCCCTGTGGATGGATTTCGACGGCGACGGCCGGTTGGATCTGGTCACGGCCGGCGAGTGGATGCCGATCCAGTTCTATCACAACGAGGGAACGGCATTCCGCGACGTGACGGCCACGCGGGGCCTGCCCCCGCTGCGCGGGTGGTGGTACAGCCTCGCGACCGCGGACTGGAACCACGACGGCCATCCCGACCTGGTGGCCGGGAATCTGGGGCTGAATTACAGCTACACGAGCTCGCGGCGCAGCCGGTTCGGGGTCTATGCCGCCGATTTCACGGGGCACCGAGCTACGGACATCGTGCTGACACAGGGAATCAACGGGACGGAGTATCCCGTGTGGGGGTTGGCGCAGTTAGGTCAACCCATCTATCCCCTCGCCATCAGGTTCCCCAGTTACGCGGCGTTTTCAGAAGCGTCCATTCCGCAGATGTTCGGCGCCTCCCAGTTGCAGCAGGCGATCCACTTTCAGACGGATACCCTCGCCAGCGTCTATCTGCAGAATACGGGGGACGGAACGTTCACCCTGTCGTCACTCCCCAATCTCGCGCAAATCTCTCCGATCAAGGGGATCGCGGTCGACGACGTGGACGGTGACGGTAACCTCGATCTCATCGTGGCGGGCAACCTGTACGAGGCGGAGCCCAACACTCCCCGCGCCGATGCCGGCAACGGATTGTGGCTGAGGGGAGACGGGCACGGCCACTTCACGCCGGTGCCGGCGGTCGAGAGCGGCTTCCTGGCACCGCTGGACGTCACGGGGCTGGCGCTGATCAAAACGCCTACAGGGAAAGCCGTGCTCGTCGCGAACAACGGCGATTCCCTGCAGGCGTTTGCGATCAGGCGCCGGTGAAGCGCCCGGCTACCACCCGGGATTCTGCTGCAGCGTGCTTGTCCCTCCGACCTTGCTCAACTCGATCTGGAGCGACGGGATCGGGTACAGACGATACCGGGCCGCGAACGGCGTAGCCGCGGTGAGGAACGACCTCCGCGTACTCTCTTTCGCCAAGAAGCTGGTGATCGTCGTATCGGCAATTCCCCAGCGCCGCAGATCGAAGAACCGCTGACCTTCCATCGCCAGCTCGATCTTGCGCTCGATTCGCACGGCATTGCGCGCCGTGGCCTGGTCGGGGAATGGCGGGTATAGCCCGACCTTGTAAGTCGCCCATTTGATAATGGGATCGTTGATGGGCACCGCGAGGCGACTGTCCGTTTTGCAGCCAACGTACTTCTTCGTCAGGATCGTATCCGAGGACGTCCCGCACCCCTGGGCGGTCACGCCGGCCCGGGTCCTGACCTGGTTCACGAGCGTTAGAGCCGCCGCAAGATTCCCTTGTTCCACGTTCGCCTCGGCGAGCAGCAGCAGCAGATCCGCATACCGGTAGATGTGGATGTGCACAGAGTTCAATTGTCCCGTCGCCCAACCGACCTTGCTCTCGGCGCCGCTGGCGTGCTCATGGATGTTCTTCTTGGGGCTGTACGGACCGCCGTAGCCGGGGGCCCGGATCCACGTTGGCAGATGGAGTCCCCAGTCCTTGAACGGCACGCTGTCCCGGCCCACCGACCAATCCACCCGCGGGTCGAGGGTATCGTTGATCGACGCCACGTAGAAGCCGTCTCTCGTGTTCCACGTCGGGTCCGTCACCGCCTTTGGCAGGCCGTTGGCGTCCACCACGAAGGTATTGAGCAGGTTTTGGGACGCCTGGTGGAAGCCGCAGCACCCGAACGGGCTCCCGGAATGCGGGAAGTTCAGGCGCTCGCCGTAGTTCGCGTTGTTCCCGTCCGGCTCGCCGTCATTGGCGGAGGCCTGGTAGGCCAGGATGGTCTCCGGCCCGTCGGCAAACTGCTTGAAGCCGGTCCAGACGTGATCGAAGCTCGTTTCCAGGGCAAAAACGCCACTCGTCACGACCGACTGCAGGGTCGTTATCGCGCCGGCGTAGTCGTGGGCGTAGACCTGCACCCGGCCCTTGTAGGCAGTGGCCGTCCACTTTGTGGCCCGACCCTTTTGGCCGTTGCGGGGCGTCGCCGGCAGCAGCGCGATGGCCGAGTCCAAGTCCGCGAGGATCAGGGTCGTGTCGTTCACGCCGGCATTGGTCTTCTTGAAATCGGTAGTGTCGTTTTCGTAGTAATACGGAACCGCCCCCCACATCCGCATACCTTCGAAGTGATAGTGCGCCCGGAGGAACTTGGCCTCACCCTCGATGTTCTGGGCGGTGGTGTTGTCGATCTCCCCTGGCTTCGTCGCCACCACCCGGTGCAGCAGCCGTAACGTCGCGTTGGCGCGGAAGACGCCTTCATACACGGCGGTCCACTTGGTGTTCAAGTAGTTGTCGGCCGAACCGGTGGTCCAGTTGTAGAGCTCGAGGTCGGTGACGCCGGGCTGGTCCGACGCCTCGGATCCCTTGTAGGCCTCGTCGCTCGGGACGCTGCCGAACGGCCAGTCGCTCGCGGCGCATCCCCAGTCGGAATTGGTCGAGTTCGTGCAGTCGAGCGCCCGGTACGTGGCGATGAGGCTGCCCTCGACCCCGGCCGCGTTCGTGAGCGTCGCCTGATTCAGCGTCCCTTGGGGCACGGCGTTCAGGAAATCCGAGCAACTGTACGTGACGCCCCCCAAGAGAATCAGGAACCCCGTCCCGACGAGCAGTCTGTGCCGATTGAGCGTGTTCATCGTGTTCCCTTCCCGAAAAGAGGCGATCCCTTAGAAGTTCGTGGTGATGCCGAAAGTGAAAATGCGACTGGTGGGGTACGACCCGCGGTCGACTCCCCGGTATTGATCCCTGATGTCTTCGCCTGACAATCCCGTCCCGGTCGTGCCACCCGCCGTCGGCAGCGCCGGATCGAGGCCGTTGTAGCCGGTGATGGTGAAGAGGTTTTCCGCCTGCACATAGATGCGCGCCAGCGGGACCCAGCGAATGAACGCCGGGGGCAACGTGTACCCGATCTGTATGTTGCGCAGCCTGACGTAGGTGCCGCTCTCGACGTAATAGCTCGAGACCTGCCGACTGAAGACGTCGTTGTTGTCAATTCTCGGATACTTCGCGTTCGGGTTGGCCGGGTTGGTGCACCCCTCGTCCCCCGTCGCGCACCAGGAATTGGTCAGCAGATCGTTGCGGACGTTCGTCGAGAAGTCGCGGAACACGTAGAAGTCCTTCTGGTCGTCGAAGATCTTGTTCCCGAACGTCCCGAACAGCGTGAGGCTCAGGTCCCACGCACCCCGCCGCACCGAAAGGTCCAGTCCCGCCGTGAAGTCTGGATGAGGGCTTCCGATGATCGTCTTGTCGGCCGCCGTCACCTGCCCGTCGCCATTCACATCGCCGAACTTGATGCGACCGGGGGCTTCCCCATCCTGGTACTTCGCCGTGGGGTCTCCCGTTTTGGCCTGGGCTGCCGCGTCGAGCGCCGCGATCTCCGCCGCGCTCGAGAAGTACCCGTCGAACACTAGACCATAAAAGGCCCCGATCGGGGAGCCGACCTGGTTGATGACGTGGTCCGTCAGACGTGTGGGATTGGGACCGAAGAACGACAGCGTCCCCGCATCGTTGATGCGGAGGATCGTGTTCTTGTAGTGACTGCCGTTGAAGTTCACGCTGTACGAGGTCTGCTCGCCCAGCGTGCCCCGGTAGCCGATGGAGAAATCGATGCCGCGGTTTCTCATCGAGCCGATGTTGACGATGGGAGGATTCCCTTTTCCCTGGGTGGCCGGTATGGTCGCGGGGAACAGCAGGTTATCCGTCTTACGCTGGTACACGTCCAGCGTGAGCGTACCCCTGCCGTCGAACGCGGCGAGGTCCACGCCGGCGTTCAGGGACTTGTTCTCCTCCCACTTCAAGTCCGGGTTGCCGATCGATGTCAATCGGTATCCCTTCACGACCGTCGTCCCGGTGTTGCCGATATCGTAGAAGACGTCGCCGACGTTGCCCCCAAACGTGCTAATGAGGCGAAGTGGCACGTTCTGGTTTCCGGTCTTCCCCCACCCGAACCGCAGCATCGCGTTCGTCAGGAATTTCCCGGCCAGGAACGGCTCCTGAGAGAGCCGCCAACCCACGTTGAACGCCGGGAAGGTGCCCCACTGATGACCCGGGCTGAATGTGGACGACCCGTCCCGCCGGACCGTGAGGCTCAGGAAGTACTTCCCGTCGTAGTTGTAGTCCGCCTTGCCGAAGAACGAAAGCAAGCGCGAATTGTTGCCCGCGCTGCTGTCGTTCTTGGTGGCCGGGTCGGCGAGCGCATCTTTGATGTACCGGCTGCTCGGGTCGGTATCCAGGAGGTTACCGATGTGCCCGAACAGAAACCGTCCCGTGATTTCGTTCGCTTCTTGGCCTACCAATACGGCGAGGTTGTGGCGGGCGAACGTCCGGGAATAGTTCAGCGTGTTGCTCCACGTCCAGTCGGTGGTCTGCTGAGTGGTCTCGTCGATGGAATTGGCCCTACCTGGCTCGGAGTTCTCCGGCGTGATCGGGTTGTACCCGCGGAATACCTGCTGCGAGAGGTTGAACCCGAGCCTGGTCTTGACCGACAGGCTCCTCGTGACGTCCAGGCCGCCGAACACACTGCCGAATATCCGGTCGTTGGTGTTGCGATTGAACTGGCGGTTCGCCGCGTAGCCGAGCGGATTGGTGTTGTTCCCCAGGCTGACGGCCTTGCCGGAGGCGAAGTGCCCGCCGATGTCGTAGACCGGGACGACCGGCTGCATCAGGATATTCTTGCCCAGAATGTTGTCTTCGCCGAAGTCATCGTTCGAAATCCCGCCGAACGCCTGCTCGCGCGACAGCGCGACGTTCCCGCCCACGACGAACCTGTCCACATTGAAGGCGGTGTTGACGCGCAGGGCGCCACGCTGCAGCCGGTTAAAGGCCGCCGTTCCCTGCTGATTCAAGAAATTGAAAGACGCGCTGTAGGCGTTGTCCGGCCCCCCGCCCGCCACGCGCAGGTTGGCGTCCGTCACCTGGGCGGGCTGGAACACGGCCTTCCACCAATTCGTCCCGGCGCTGCCGGGCATGATCAGGCTTGAGCCTCCGTTGCCAGGCCCTGGCCATGCGTACGAGCTCAGGTTGAGCGTATCCGTGGTCTGCGTTTTGCCGTTGTTCGGAAAGATGAACGCCGGAATCGAGGGGTTGTTGCCGTCGCGATCAACGCCGTAGATGGCCTTCACCGCATCGGGGATCGTGTCCCGTCCGCCCGGGCAGAGTGCGCACGTGGCATTGCGATAACTCTGCTTCACTACCTGGAAGTACTGCAGCGCGTCGGTCATCAGAAGATCGTCGTAGCCACGGAACGGCGTCGCGACGCCGCTTCTGACATCCAGCTCCATTTTCCGCGGTCCGGGCTTTCCCTTCTTCGTCTCGATGATCACCACGCCGTTGCTGGCCCGCGACCCGTAAATCGACGCCGCCGACGCGTCTTTCAGGACCTGGATTTCTCCGATGTCGTCGGGACTCAGCCAGTTGAGGTAGGAGTCCTGCGTCGGCGTACCGTCGATGATGTACAGCGGATCGTTGTTCTGGAACGAGGTGATGCCCCGGATCCGGACGGTGGAGCGCGAGCCGGGAGAGCCGCTGGCATCGACCGTGACACCGGAAACGGCGCCATCCAGCCGCTGCAGCACACTGGTCGTGGTCTGCTTCTGGAGGTTCTCGACGTCGACAGTGCCGACCGCGCCCGTGATGTCGGACCGCCGCTGCGCCGTGTAACCGGTGACGACGACCTCTGGCAACACGGCGATGGCTCGGTCCATCGCGAGATTGACCGTGGTACGTCCGGCGATGCCCTGCGCGGTACCGCGGAAGCCGATGAGGTTGAACGTCAGGACCCCATTCCCCGGAGCCGAGATCGTATAGTTCCCCTGCGCATCGGTGGCGGTACTGGTCGCGCTCCCCCGGATGCGGACGGCCACGCCGGAAATGGGATGACCTTCCGGCGTGGTGACTTTGCCGGAGACCTCGATCGGTTGCGCCGGCTCCTGGCCGCGTGCCGTGCCGCACACTGCCAGTGCGAACAGCACGCTCAACCCTGCCGCGCTGAGGAAGTGGAGATGCCTGCTCGCGAACCAACGCTTACCCTGCAGCATGTCGTTCATGGGGGCGCCCTCATCCTGCGGGTCGTCGCATGGCCTTGAGGCCGTGCTTTGTGATCACATCGCGATACGTAATGAGCACCACGTTCCGGGCCTTCACAGCCCTGGTGAATCGTTGAGAGGTGAGCGCATCCAACTCGCCCTGCCGGTTCTTGCTCATCTCCGGGAGCGGCTCGTCGGTGTTCATGTCCACCAAGGCGCCGAGCTCCGCATCGTCCACGCCGACGTGCGTGACCACCGCATTCACGCCCGGGCGCAGTCGATCGATCATCGCCACCAGGCTGTCCGCCTTGCTGCGCGGAGCGGCGGCATATTGGGGAGCGTCCATCGCCTCGCCGAAGTATTCCGACATGCCGAGTCCATATTCCCGCGCCAGCCGCTCGGTGACGTCGCGGAACTCGGGGTAGCGGGTGGCCGTGCCCATGTGAAAATCGACGTAGTCGATCTTCAGGCCCGAGCGCCGCGCCCGCTCGATCTGCGCGCGCAGTTCCTTTTCGATTTCTTTCGGATCGGCGTGGTTCTTGTACAGCGCCTCGGAAGACTGGAAAAAGTATCCATCGGCGTCGACCAGAGTGGGCACCGCTTCGCGGCCCGCCACCGGTCCCCAGCGATAGAATCGCCACTCGGAGTTCAGCGTCAAATGAATGCCCACCGAGACTTCAGGATGCCGCTTGAGAATGTCCACGGCTTCCTGGTACCAGGGGCATGCGAACATGACCGACACGGACACGGGCAGGCCGCTCTCGATGAGGCGCTGCGCGCCCATGTTGACGCTGTGACTCATGCCGACGTCGTCGGTGCGGACAATTAGATAGATCGGATCGGACGTGGCGACACGCTGCGTCACGGTCGCTTGACCGAACACGGCAGCCGGCGCGCTGACCAGAAGGAGACCGATGTACGCAGCAAGACGTGACTGCATTCGCTCGCCCGAGACACGTTGCACGTTTGTTACTGTTTCCTCGCCAATTTTGCAGCCTAAAAAGCAACTCAGCAAGTAGCTGCCCGGTCCGCGCTGACCCCCGAAAAAGCCGGTCCACCCGTGCGCCCCCTATAAGAGGAAAGGGGTGGGTGGAGGCGTTATCTTCTCCGGCGCCCGACACCATCAAGGGGAAGACAGTGCACGCGAGAAGCCTGAGGCTGATCGGGATGCTCCTGATGGGGGCGTGCGGGGGAGGGGCGGGTGGCGATGCGGTCGCCAACAGCGCCGCGGCCGTCACGGCGCGGACGTGGGGACTGGCGTACCTGCAGCAGAGCCTGCTGCCCCAGGCCGAAGCGGAGTTCCGCAAGGTCGTGGCGCTGGCGCCCGACCAGGCGGTCGGCTACGCCGACCTCGGGCTGGTGTACCTGCAGCAAGGCCGCTACCGCGAGGCCGAGGCCCAGCTACGGCGGGCCGATGCGCTCGATTCGGCCGACAGCAACATCGGGCTCATGCTCGCCCGGGTGTACGAGCTGACGGGGCGGGAGGCGGAAGCGCGCCGCGGGGTGGAGCGAGTGCTGCGGCGCGATTCCACCGACATCCGGGCGCTGTACGCGCTCGCGGAGCTCGCCGGACGGTCATCCGATCCTGAGGGGCGGGGGCGCCAGGAGAGCTACCTGCGCCAGGTGGTGGGCCGCGCCCCGGCGAACCTGGCGGCCCGTCTCGAGCTGGTGGACCTCCTGCTCGCGCGCGGCGCCACCGACGATGCGGTCGCCGAGCTCGAGGCGTTGCAACGTGAACTGCCACAGTTGCCTCCGGAGGCCGCGCGCTTCTTCCACCGTGCCCTCCGGGTGGCCCGGGCCGGCGGGGGCCGGGCGTCCGAGGCCGGGGCCGCCGCGAAACAGTTTCATCGCGCAATGGAGGTCACCGCCGCCTACCAGGCTAGCCTCCAGCGCCTGGGCGGCCGGAGTGCTCCGCTGGTGGGCTATCCCGTCCTGACGTTCAACCAGAACATCGCGGTGCCCACTGAGGACGCGCGTGCTGTGGCGGCGGATATCCGTTTCAGGGACGTGACGACCGGAAGCGGGCTGGAACGCGTGGAGGCACTCCCCGACAGCCTGGCGGCGTCGCTCGAGCGCGGCGTGGCCCTGGCCGTCGGCGACTACGACGATGACGAGGCCGAAGACCTGTTCGTCGCGGGCCACCTGTTTCGCGGCGTGCTCGGGCGCTTCGTGGAGACCACGGCGAGCGCCGGCATCGTGCTCCGCGATCGCGCCACGACGGCGGTCTTCGGCGATTACGACAACGATGGCAGGGTCGACCTGTACGTCGCGACCAGCGGGCGCGGAACCTTGTTCCGGAGCACCGGTGCAGGTCGATTTCGAGACGTTGCGGCCTCGGCAGGCCTCGCGGAGAGCACGACTGCCTCGCGGGCGCTCTTCATTGATCTGGACCACGACGGTGATCTCGACCTACTGCTCGCAACACCGGCCGGAACCCGCGCCTACCGCAACAACCTGGATGGCACGTTCCGCGAGATGGCCGCTCAGATGGGGATCTCGAGCGGGGGCGGGGGCGGGGGCGGGGGCAGTCGCGATGTCGCGTTCGGGGACTTCGACGGGGACGGCCACACCGATCTCGTGATCGTCGGTAACGACGGGCGACTCCGGCTGCTCCGCAACTTGAGCCAGGGGCGCTTCGAAGACGCCACAGCGGCGAGCGGCCTCGGCGGCGTTTCTCACGCCGGCGCGGTGGCCGTAGGGGACTACGACAACGACGGCTTTCTCGACCTGTTCGTGACCTCGCTCGACGGACATGGGGAGCCCGCGTTGTACCACAACCGCGGGGACGGCAGCTTCGAGTCGGACGCGCGAGCGGGGGAGTTGCGGCGGAAACTACGCGGCGTGGTGGGTCTGGACGCCGCCTTTTTCGATTTCGACAACGACGGCTTTCTCGATCTCGTCGTGGTGGGCAAACCGGCCGTTCCGAACGGGCGGGGCGTGTTCCTGTTCCGCAACGACGCGAAGGGACGCTTCGAGGACTACTCCACGGTCCTCCCCGACAGCCTGCGAGCGGGCCGGGCAGTCGCCGTCGCAGACATCGATCAGGACGGCGACCTCGATCTCATCGTGGTGGGCTGGGACGGACGACCCAGGTTACTCCGCAACGACGGCGGGAACGTCAATCAGTACGTCCAGGTACGGCTGGTCGGCTTGCGCCAGGGGAGCGGCAAGAACAACACCTTTGGGCTCGGCGCCACGCTCGAGCTGCGGGCACGCGATCTCTACCAGCTGCGCCAGGTGACCGACCGCGTGACGCATTTCGGGCTCGGGCGCCGCCTCAAGGCGGATGTGCTGCGGGTACGCTGGCCCAACGGCGTGTCGCAGACGGTCTATTACCCTGGGACCGAAGAGGACGTGCTCGAGCAGCAGATCCTCAAAGGATCCTGTCCGTTCCTGTACGCCTGGGACGGGCACGGCTTCAGCTTCGTGACGGATGTCATGTGGCGCAGCGCGCTCGGCATGCCCCTGGGGATCATGGCGGGCGGCACCGACATCGCGTCGGCACCGCCGCACGCCTCGCGCGAGTACATGCGGGTGCCGGGCGCGGCCCTCGTGCCGCGCGACGGCCGCTACGTCCTGCAGATCACCGAAGAGTTGTGGGAGGTCGGCTACCTCGACGAGGCGAAGCTGCTCGTCGTGGATCATCCGGACTCGGTGGACGTGTATGTCAACGAAGGCTTCGTGCCGCCCGCGCCGGGTCCCGCCGAGCTGCGCCTGTACAGCGTGTCGCGATCCCAGCTTCGTCCGCCCATTGCCGCGACCGACGAGCAGGGCACCGACTGGCTCCCCGCGTTGCGCGCGCGGGACGACCGCTACGTGGCGCCGCTCACGCTCACGCGCTACCAGGGTATCGCCACACTGCACGACCTGATTCTCGACCTCGGCGACTTGAGTGGCCTGGACAGCGTCCACCTGTTCCTCAACGGCTGGATCTTCCCGACGGACGCGAGCATCAACCTGGCGCTCGCCCAGCAGGGTCAGGCCGGCGTCATTTTCCCCTACCTCGAGGTGAAGGATTCGCAGGGCCGCTGGAGCAAGGTCGCCGACGTAGGCTTCCCGTCGGGCAAGGGCAAGACGGTGATCGTGGATCTCACGGGAAAGTTCTTGAGCGCCGATCACCGCGTGCGCCTGCGGACCAACATGGAGATTTACTGGGACCAGGCGTTCGTCGCTGGTGGTGGAGCCGGAAGCGCGCCCGTGATTACCCCCCTCGGTCCCGCGGCGGCCGACGTGCACTCCCGGGGGTTCTCACGGTTATCCCGGAAGGGAGGGCGTTACGGACCAGAGTGGCCCGCGTACGGCGACGTGTCGCGGGAATCGCCCTGGGAGCCGATTGTCGGGGCGTATACGCGCTACGGCGACGTGCTATCCCTCGTGCGCGCTCCGGACGACATGTACGTCATCATCGCCCCGGGCGATGAGGCCACGCTGACGTTCGACGCCAACGCGGCTCCTCCCGTGCGACCGGGTTGGACGCGCGACTTCCTGCTGTACACGGACGCGTGGCTCAAGGACTCGGATCGGAATACCGCGGCGGGGAACACCGTCACGCCGCTGCCGTTCCACGGCATGTCGCGCTACCCCTACGGTGCGGACGAGGCGTACCCCAAGGACGCCACGCACCAGCGGTTCGTCGAGACCTACAACACTAGGCGCGTTCTCATACGGCGTTCCCCTCTCCGTTAGTCCTCACCCCCTGTCCCCCTCTCCCGTTGGGAGAGGGGGGACGAAGGTCGGGCTTTGGTCTCCCCTCTCCCGAAGGGAGAGGGGATCAAAGGGGTGAGGACCTACAAGAGATAACCGCGCTTCATGAGGTTGCGCCCCGAGGCCGCGTACCCATCCGGACCCGGGAGATGGAAGCTGAGCGAGTCCGCCAGGCGGTCGTAAATGTTGAAGAGCACGCAAACCTGGATCGCATCCTCCACGGCTTCATCGCTCACACCGGCGGCGCGCAGTGGTTTCACGTCCGCCGGTCCCACGTCCGTTGGGGCGAGCGTGAGCTTCTCGAGGAAGCCGAGGGTCGCACGCAGCTTGGGATCGAGCGGAGCGGTGCGCCAATCTCTCAGGACTGCCTCGACCAGGGTGTCGTCTTTCTTTTCCTGCTTCAGGGCCAGCGACGCGACCGCGCCGTGAGCGCCGGTTCAGAACAGGCACTGGTTCAGGCGCGACGTGAACGCTGCAAACAGCTCCCGCTCCCCCACGCTCCAGGGCGAGGGCCCGCGCATCACCGCCTGGGTCCAGTCGCACATCGGGCCGCCGAAGAACTCCGGTCGATAGAACAGCGTCTTGACGACGTCTGGGACACGGCGCCTGCTGACCAGCCGGATCAGCATGAGCTTCAGGCGCTGCGGCAGGCGGTGGCCGTGCTCCACGGCGTGTAGACGCACCGACGCTACTCCCGCGTTCCCCCTCTCCCGGAGGGAGAGGGGGTCACGGGGTGAGGACCCACCCTGGAGAGGGGGTCAGGGGGTGAGGCCACGCCCCGAAGCGCGCTGAGCCCGCGCTCGAGCCGGCCCAGGGCGGCGCCGAGCGCCGCGGAGACCGTCGCCTCGAACAGGACATCGTCGGAATGGCCGGCCCGCTTCAGCGCGGCGAGGTCCTCATCCGTGACCTGATAGGCGTGTAGGGCCACCTTGTCGACATAGGCCGCGAGGTCAGGCGCGATGTCCGCACCCCCTGTCCCGCTCTCCGTTCCGGAGAGGGGGGACGAAGGACGAGCGCGCGCGAGCACCGCGCGACGCAGCTCCGTGGGCGTGTGGCCGGAAGTGGCCAGCACGCTGTCTAGGAGCCGCTTGGTGAAGGCGGCGTACCGCCCGGTTCGGCCATCCATGCGGCGTAGGATGGGTGTAGCGGGGGGGTGCGTCAAGAGGATTCCCGGGTGGCGGAACCACACTTCAAGCCGTACGATTCTCGCCGCTCATGACCCTTTTCGCGTTCCTGGTCGCGGCCCAAACGGTCGCACAGGCGGACACCGTGCCGCCCTACCTCGCCTTCCCACAGCCGGGCCTCGATGACCCTGCCGCGTACGAAGGCTACCAAACCCGCGTGTACCAGGATGCCGCCAAGAACGCGCTCCAGGTCTACTGGAAAGGTTCGACAGGCCGGATCGTGAACTTGTGGGCGGACGCGGCCAACGAGAGTATGGGCTTCACCGTGCGCGACTCGAGTGGCAAGCCGGCCGAGCTGGCCTGGGGCTCTTCCGGGGCCGTCGTGGCGAGATCGGCTCATACCCGCTCCGTGTCCTATGCCCTGGAGCTGCCGTCGGCGGTGAGAGTTGGTCTCTTCCTGCTCGGTTCCATGCGGGTCGAGCGGGACCTGCAGTATGCCGCCCGCGATACGCTGCCCCTCGACGCCGCCGCGTTTCCCCAAGCCGAGCTGTCGCAGCTGATCGACCACGTCGCGAAGCTGAAACCGGCCGAGCAGGCCCGTCACCTATCGCTGCTCGGCGTGAAGAACGTCGAGGGACTGCGTGCGCGCCTGCTGCCGCACGTCGTCCTCACCCCCCATCCCCCTCTGCGCGATGCGGAGCGGGGGAGTGCCGATACGACGTGGTCGGTGCGCGTCGAGCAGGTCAGCTTCGACGGCAGGAATCACCTGTGGCTCGCGCTCGAGGGCGACACGCGTGAAACCGTTCCTGCGCTATCGGGGAGCACCGTCACGATCCGGCGGCCCGCCGGAGGCCCCGTACGCCTGACCGTACGGGTCACGACGGACGCGCCGGCCCTCACGCCGCTCGGGCGGGCGGAGATCTTCAACGATGAGTTCAATCGTTTTCTCGCCCAAGTCCGCGCCGATACGGCTCACCCGCTGCGTTTCCGGCGGCTCGAGCGTGAGGTGCGGGGGGTGGAGCTCTTGAGCTACCGCGAGAAGCTCATGGCTGGTCTGCCCAATTTCGCGACCTATTTCGGGCGCGACATGCTCATGACGGCCATCCTGATGCAACCCGTGTGGGCGCCGGACGTGTCGGAGCACGTGGTCGCGAGCGCCCTCGGTAAGCTGTCGCCCGCGGGAGACGTGAGCCACGAGGAGGCCTTGGGCGGGCAGGCGATCCGCGAGAACGCCGCCGAGTACAACCGCCTGGTGTCCGCTGGCCAGCTGGCGCCCGCTCGCGCGCTGCTCGGGCGGCTCGCGGCCACGCGCGAGAACTACATCATGGTGGACGACGACTTCCAGCTGCCGGTGGTGGCCGCCCGCTATCTCGCCGACCCGCGCGTGCCGGCGGATCGCAAGCGCGACTTCCTGCACACGGAGCACCACCTGGCCCGTCTCGTCTCCAACCTGGCGTTCGTCGCACGGCAGGCGGCCCCGTACGCGCGTGACCCCGTGGCGACGAACCTGGTGAGCTTTCCGCGCGCACCCGACGGGGGGGGCGGTTGGCTCGCGACCAGCTGGCGCGACAGCCGGGTGGGGTACGGGGGCGGCCGGTTCGCGATGGACGTGAACGCCATCTGGGTGCCGCACGCGCTCGAGGCGCTGGGGACGATTCTCGACGCGCTCAAGCAGCTCGGTGTCACGCCGGCGATTCGCGAGCAGCCGCTCGCCACGTTCGCGCGCGACCGAGCGGTGCTCGCGCGAGCGGTGGCCACGTGGAAGGGCGCCGAGCGCCACTTCCGGGTAGCGCTCGCGCCAAGCGATGTGAGCGATCGCGTCGCCGCCCGGTCGCGTTGGCTGCCGCCGGCCGAACGGGAGTACTGGAATAACGTCGCGCAGCGGGCGGGCCCCCCCGCGGACACGCTGCGGTTCCTCGCCCTCTCGCTCGACGCCGCTGGGCGGCCGATCCCGATCGTCAACACCGATCCCGCGATGCTGCTGCTCGTCGACTCGCTCGGTCGCGATCGGACGCTCGAGCTCATCGGGCCGATCATGCAGCCGTACCCCTGGGGGCTGTTCGTGGATGGGCTCGGGCCCCTGGTCGCGAACGATGCCTACGCCACGCGCGATGTGTGGGAAGCGTTTCGCAGGGATCGATATCATTCCCCGTTCGTCGTGTGGGGCCGGGACGTGAACGCGCTGCTCGCGGGCTTGGCGCGGCAGCGCGGGAACCGGGTCGACACCACGATCGCCAGCATCGAAGCCGCCGTGAATCGTTCCGGCCTGCGGCATGCTGAACTGTGGAGCTACACCATCGAGAACGGCCGACTGGTCCCGTCGCGCTACGGCACCAGCTCGGACGTGCAGCTGTGGAGCCTGACCGATCTCGCCGTTCAATATCTCCTCAACCACCCAATACCATGAGCAACCTGCACGGATTCGACATTGCCGTCATCGCCGCCTACTTCCTCGTGCTGGCCGGGATCGGGTACTGGGCGGCGCGCCGGGAGAAGAACGTCAGCGCCGACTTTTTCCTCGCGAGCCGGGATGTAGGGTGGTTCGCGGTGGGCGCGAGCCTGTTCGCCTCGAACATCGGGAGCGAGCATCTCGTGGGCCTCGCCGGCACCGGGGCGGCTAGCGGGCTCGCGGTAGGCCACTTCGAATGGCTCGCCTGCTTCATGCTGCTGCTGCTCGGCTGGCTGTTCGTGCCGTTCTATCTGCGGAGCGGCGTGTACACGATGCCCGAGTTCCTCGAGCGCCGGTTCAACCCAGCCGCGCGTAGCTACTTCACCTGGGTGTCGATCATCGGCTACGTCCTGACCAAAATCAGCGTCACCCTGTTCGCGGGCGGCATCGTGATGCGCGAGGTGACGGGGTACAGTGTGTGGACCAGCGCCGTCATCTTGATCGTCGTCACCGGGATCTACACCGTCCTGGGGGGCCTGCGCGCCGTGATCTATACGGAGGTGATGCAGGCGGTCGTGCTGATCATCGGGTCGGCGACCATGACGGTGCTCGGCCTCCAGGCGGTAGGCGGATGGAGCGGCCTGGAGGCACGTGTGCCGGCGGACTTCTTCTCCATGTGGAAGCCGATGAATCACCCGAACTTCCCCTGGACGGGCATCGTGTTCGGCGCGCCGATCCTGGGCGTGTGGTATTGGTGTACCGACCAGCACATCGTGCAGCGGGTGCTCGCGGCCAAGAACGTCAGCGCCGCCCGCACCGGCACCATCTTCGCCGGATTTCTGAAGATCCTGCCGGTGTTCATCTTCGTGCTGCCGGGGATCATTGCCGCTGCGTTGTACCAGGACATCCGCGGCGGGTCCGCTGACGCGGCGTACCCGGCGCTGGTCACGCGGCTCTTGCCGGCCGGGTTCAAGGGGCTGGTGCTGGCGGGCATGCTCGCCGCGCTCATGAGCTCGCTCGCCTCCGCGTTCAACTCCTGCTCGACGCTGCTCACGTGGGACGTGTACCGCAAGCTCCGGCCCGACGCGAGCGAGCAGCGGCTGGTGGCGGTGGGACGGATCACCACCGTGCTGCTGGTCGGGTTGGGTCTCTTGTGGATTCCGTTTATGAAGTACATCTCGCCGCAGATCTACATCTATCTGCAGAGTGTGCAGGCGTACATCGCACCGCCGATCGCGGCCTGCTTCCTGCTTGGTGTGCTGTTCCCGAGGCTGAATGGGACAGGCGCGCTGGCGGCACTGTGGACCGGCCTGGTGCTGGGGACGGCCCGCCTGGTGCTCGAGCTCGCGCGGGCCAGTCTGGCCAGCGGCTCGGTGTGGTACTGGTTCGCCACGATCAACTTCCTGCACTTCGCGGCATTGCTCTTTGTCCTGTGCTCGGGGATCCTCATCGCGGTCAGCCTCGCCACCGCGCCGCCCGGGGCTGCCCGGACCGCCGGGCTGACGGTCGGGGCGCCGGAGATCACGGGGGTCCCGGTCGCATCGGGCCCGCGGACTCTCAACGTGGTCCTCTCGATTGTCCTGGCGGCGACGATCGGCGTGCTGTGGATCGTATTCAGATGAAACATCGCGCTCCTTGACATTCCGAGTCGGGTGGGAAGAATGGAGCTTCATGCGCCGTTTCCATTCTAATCCTCACCTTGTCTTGCAGAGGGCAGACGTATGCTGCTAGTTCGGCGGTTTATTCTCGCGCTCGCCGGGGGTCTGTGTTGGATGGCCCAGCTCGGCGCGCAACAAGCGACCGGTACGATCCGCGGACGCGTCGCGGACGACGCGACGCACCAGCCGCTCTCCGGAGTCACGGTCGCGGTCGGCGGCCACGGCGTGCTGACCCAGGCGGACGGCCGCTACCTCATCACGGGCGTCCCCGCCGGCACGGACACCCTGCGGACGCGAATGATCGGGTACGCGTCGGCCAAGCAGGCCGTCACGGTCGTGGGGGGCGACACGGTCGTCGTCGACTTCCCCCTGTCCCCCCAAGCGGTGAGCCTGTCGGAAATCGTCGTGACCGGCTACGGAGAGCAGCGGGCGGGCAACATCACGGGAGCCGTGAAGCAGGTGACGGCTGCCGAATTCAACAACGGCCGCCTCATCAGTCCTGAGCAGCTCATCGAGAACAAAGTTGCCGGCGTGCAGCTCGTGGACAACAACGAGCCGGGCGGCAACCTGACGATCCGGATTCGCGGCGCGACCTCCGTCAACGCCAGCAGCGAGCCGCTGTACGTCGTTGACGGCGTGCCGCTCGGCACCGGCGCCGGCGGGGGCATATCGATCGGCCGCGACAGCCTCAACCCATCGGCCGGGCGCAATCCCCTAAACTTCCTGAATCCGGACGATATCGAGAGCATCACCGTGCTCAAGGACGCCTCGTCCGCCGCGATCTATGGCGTGAACGCCGCCAATGGCGTCATCCTCATCCGGACGAAAACGGGGCGGGGCGAGCCGAAGATCGAGTATACCGGGAGCGTGTCCGCCTCGTCCGTGACCCGGCTGCCGTCGATACTGAACGCCGCGCAGTTCCGGGCAGCCGTGCTCGCGCACGCGGATCCGGCGCAAATCAGTCAACTCGGCAACGCGAGCACCAACTGGTTCGATCTGGTGGACCGCACCGGGGTCGGCCAGCAGCATGACGTGGTGGTTTCGGGCGCGGGAGATAAGAACAGCTACCGCCTTTCGGTGAGCCACTTGAACCAGGACGGCATCATCAAGGGCACCACCGTGGAGCGGCAATCGCTGGGAGTCAACTACCAGCAACGATTCCTCGACGACCGCCTGAGCGTGCGCACCAATCTGAAGGGCTCGCGCGAGTTCGACCGGTTCACGCCCGGCGCCGTGCTTTCCAACGCCGTCCAGATGGGGCCGACGCAGCCGGTGTACGATTCCACCGCGGCCACCGGCTACTACAATTGGCCCGGGAACAACCTCACGTCCGCGGACAACCCGCTGCAGATTCTGAATCTGGCCAAGTCGGAAGGCACGACCTACCGCAGCATCGGCAACGTGCAGGCTGACTACAACCTGCCCTTCCTGGCGGGGCTGAAGGCCACCGTCAACCTGGGCTACGACGTCGCCAAGATCACCCAGCAGGTCTTCAACCCGAGCGCCCTGCACGCCGAAATCAAATCCGGCGAGCGGGGCTACGGTTATCGCACCGACCCGAGCCAGTTGAATACGGTGCTCGAGACGTACCTGAGTTACGCCGCGCCGCTCAACAAGCTGCCCGGGAACATCGACGTGACGGCGGGCTACTCGTATGCGCAGTCGCACGCCGAGTTTCCGTCACTCACGGTGACCGGTCTCAGCACCGACATTCTCGGGATCAACGGCTTCCCCACGGCCCAGAACACCTCGCCCGGGAGCCCGAACATCCAGGAGAGCAAGCTGATCTCCTTCTTCGGGCGTCTCAATTACAACCTCAACGATCGCTACCTGGCGGGGGTGAGCGTGCGGCACGATGGATCGTCGCGGTTCGGGCCGAGCCACGCGTGGGGCACGTTCCCTGCCGTCTCGTTCGGCTGGCGGATTTCCGAGGAGCCGTTCCTGAAGACCTTCACGCCCATCTCGGATCTGAAGTTGCGAGCGTCGTGGGGGAAGACCGGCAACCAGTCATTCGCGAACTACATTCAGTACGTTTCCTATCTGTATGGCAACGGGCTGGCCCAGGTGCAGTTCGGCAACCAATTCGTGTCGACGATTCGCCCGAGCGCCGTCGACCGCAACATCGAATGGGAGCAGACCGGCTCCTACGACGTCGGCCTCGATTACGGCCTCTTCGGCCAGCGCTTCAGCGGCTCGATCGACTGGTACAACAAAAAGACCACCGGCTTGATCTTCGTGGTGCCCACGCCCGCCGGCACCAACTTCACGAACTTCGTCACACAAAACATCGGCAGCATGAAGAACCAGGGCATCGAAGCGAGCCTCAGCGCTAGCCTCCTCCGCGGCGGCACGAGTCGCCTGCGCTGGACCGCCGACTTCACGGTCGCGCACAATACCAACGAGCTGACCAGCATCAGCGCAAATGGCGCGCAACGGATCCAGGTCACGGGGGTCGCCGGTGGCGTGGGCACCACGATCCAGGTGCTCGAGCCCGGCCAGCCGATCAACTCATTCTTCGTCTGTCAGCAGCAGTATCAGAACGGGAAGCCCGTGGAGGGCAAGTATATCAGCCTGGCCGACACCATCGCCTCGAGCTGCGATGCCCAGAGCCTCCGGGCGTTCCACGATCCCTCGCCGAAATGGGTCCTGGGGCACTCCTCCTACCTGAGCTACCACAACTTCGACTTGAATTTCACGCTGCGGGCGTGGCTCGGGAACTACGTGTACAACAACGTGGCGTCGAACCTGGGTAGCTACCAGGAGGTGAGACGGGGCTCCCCGTACAATCTGCACGCGTCGGTCCTCCAGACCGGCTTCACGACCCCGCAGTACCTCTCGGACTTGTACGTGGAGAAAGCGTCCTTTCTCAGGATGGACCACATCACGCTCGCCTACAACTTCACCTACCGGGGTGAGCTGATGCGCCTCTACACCACCGTACAGAACGCATTCACCATCACCGGCTACAGCGGTGTGGATCCGACCGCGGGGCTGAACGGGGTCGACAACAACATCTATCCGCGCTCGCGCACCGTCACCGGTGGCCTGAGCGTACGGTTTTAGGGGGACGGAGCCATGAACCACAGAGCCATGAATCTGAGACGACGTGAGGCGCCTGCGGTCGTCGCCGCCCTCCTGCTCCTGGCTGCGGCCGGCTGCACCGACCTGACCGTTGAGCCGCAAAGCACCGTCACCGAGTCCAACATCTTCAACGATCCCAGCTCGTACCTGGCGTTCATCGCGCGCGAGTACGCCGGGCTGGCGGTCAGCGGACAGCAGGGCCCGGCCGGGCTGCCGGACATCTCGGGCATCGACGAGGGATTCTCACAATACCTGCGCCTGTACTGGGAGACGCAAGAGCTGCCCACGGACGAGGCCGTGATCGCGTGGAACGACATCGGTCTCCCGGAGATGAACACACAGACCTGGACGTCGCAGAGCCGCATGGTGGTGGCGATGTATTACCGCATCTACTTTCAAGCCGTTTTCGCGAACGAGTTCCTGCGCCAAACCACGGATGCGAAGCTCACCGCCCGGGGAAACGTCCCGCCCGGGCTCAGGGCGCAGATTCGCCAGTATCGCGCCGAGGCTCGATTCCTGCGCGCCCTGAGCTACTGGCACGGGATCGATCTCTTCGGGGACATTCCCCTCGTGACCGAGAGCGACCTGATCGGCGGCCCCCCGCCGCAGCAGAGCACGCGTACGGACGTCTACAATTTCATCGTGACCGAGTTGAATGCGATCAGGGACTCGTTGCCGCCGACTGGAGCCGCGCCTGATGCGAACACCTACGGCCGCGCGACGGCGCCAGCCGCGGACATGCTGCTGGCCGAACTGTACTTGAATTCGGAGGCCTACACCGGCACGCCGCGCTGGACCGAGGCCCTGACCGCCGCGCAGAGCGTCATTACCTCGGGCTACTACAGCCTCGATCCGAGCTACCGGCATCTGTTCCAGGCTGACAACAACACCTCGCCCGAGATCATCTTCGCCATTACGCAGGACGGGAAGAGGACCCAGACTTACGGGGGCGTGACGTTCCTGGCCCACGCCTCCTGTGGGGGCAGCATGAGCAACAGCAGCTACGGGATCAACGGCTGCTGGTGGGGGCTGCGTATCAAGCCGCAGGCCGACAGCTTCTATGCCGCTGGGGACAACCGGCCCGCGTACTTCTACACCACCGGGCAAACAGTCGCGGTGACCAGCATCGGCGATTTCACCAAAGGAATCGCCGCGCCCAAGTTCCAGAACGTGACGTCAACCGGGGCGCCCCCCTCGGATTCGGCCTTCGTCGACACGGACTTCCCGGTGTTCCGCCTGGGCGAGGCGTACCTGATCTACGCGGAGGCCGTGCTGCGCGGCGGCGGCGGTACCCGAGCGCAGGCGCTGACCTACGTAAACGCGTTGCGAGAGCGCGCCTACGGGGGCACGTCCGGCGACATCACGGACGCTGAGCTGACGTTGCCTTTCATCCTGGCCGAGCGGGGCCGCGAGCTGCTGTGGGAAGCTCATCGCAGGACTGACCTGATCCGCTACGGCCTGTTCACTGGTGGCACGTATCTCTGGGCGTGGAAGGGCCAGGACCCGAACGGTACGAACTCGGCCGGCATTGCGACCGATGCGCACCTGAACCTGTACCCGCTCCCCTATTCCGAGGTCGTGGCCAACCCCAACCTGAAGCAGAATTCGGGCTACTGAGCGCGCGGAGGCCGTCGCTCTCGTCGAGACGTCGCTTCGCCGCCGCCTTGGGGGTGTTAGCGGGGGCGGCGTGTGGTCACACGCTCGCTCCCCAGGTGCCCGGGGGTCGGCCCACATTGCCGCCGACCTACCGGCCCAGCGGCCACATGGCCGCAGGCGACGTGTTCGTCCACCTGTTCGAGTGGAAGTGGAGTGACATCGCGAACGAATGCGAGCATGTCCTCGCGCCCGCGGGCTTCACGGCGGTGCAGGTGTCGCCGCCCGAGGAGCACAGTGTGCAACCCAGCCACACGTGGAGCGAGCGCTATCAGCCGGTGAGCTATAGCATCGCGCGCAGCCGGTCGGGCACGGGCGCCGAATTCGTCGACATGGTGCAGCGCTGTCACGCGGTGGGCGTGGGCATCTACGTGGATGCCGTCATCAACCACATGACCAATTATCCCAGTCCCGGTGTCGGGAGCAACGGGACGGCCTACACCAAGTACAGCTATCCCGGTCTTTACACACCGAGCGATTTCCATACCCCTTGCACGGTCAGCAATTACCAGAGCGCCGCGAACGTCCAGGACTGCGAGCTGTTCGGGCTGCCGGATCTGAACACCGGGTCGCCCTCGGTCCGGCAGAAGATCGCCGACTACCTCATCACGCTCGCACGCATGGGAGTCGCGGGCTTTCGCATCGACGCGGCGAAACACATCCAACAAGTCGACCTCGACCAGATCCTCGCGCTCGTGAATTCCACGATGACGGCCGAGGGGCGCCCGCTTCCCTATTACTTTCTCGAGGTGATCGGCGGCGCAGGCGAAGCGCTGTCGCCGCGCGACTATTTCGGAGAGTCGTACGCGTCGGGCGGCACGGCGGACATCACCGAATTCACGTTCGTCGGGGTCGGCGACAAATTCCGAGGACTCGGCGGACAACACGTCTCACAACTCAATCCTAACGGAACAGCGGGGAACCGGTTTTCAGAGGCCGCATGGGGGCTTATGCCCTCCGACAAGGCCGTGGTGTTCCTACAGAACCACGACACGCAGCATCAGTGCGGCATCAGCTATCGTGACGGCAATACCTTCAGCCTGGCAAACGTGTGGATGCTGGCGCAACCGTACGGCTACCCGTCGATCCTGTCGAGCTACGCGTTCGACTGCCCGGCCGGAAACGACATGGGTCCGCCGTCCGATGTGAACGGCAACACTAATGCTGTGACCTGCGCGTCGAGCCTCGAGACGGCGACCGTCGGCCAGTGGGTGTGCGAGCACCGCGACCCGTACATCGTGGGAATGGTCGCCTTTCGGAAGCTGGTCGCGGGCAGCGACGTCAACCACTCGTGGGACGACGGCGTCAACGCCGTCGCTTTTTCGCGCGGGAGTCGGGGCTTCGTGGCCATCAGCCGCGGGAGCGCGACGCTGGACACCACGATCACGACGGGGATGCCGCCGGGTGTCTACTGCGACATCCTCGCCGGCGGGCGGTCCGGGGCGGTCTGCGCCGGCACTTCGCTCACCGTGGACTCGACCGGCACCATCCAGCTGCACCTCCAGCCCAACTCAGGCGTGGCGATCGACGCCGCGACGCGCCTGCCATGAGGCGACCTGTATCGCTCGGCCTGTGCGCGGTGCTCGCGGCCGCTCCGGTCTCGGGAATGCAGACTCCTGCCCCTCCCTGGACGCGCGGCGCCGTTTGCTATGAGGTGTTCGTCCGTTCGTTCTTCGACTCGAACGGCGACGGCATCGGCGACCTGAACGGCGTGATGCAGAAGCTCGATTACGTCAAACGACTCGGCGTCAACTGCATCTGGCTCATGCCGGTCGCTGCCTCCCCCAGCTACCACGGCTACGATGTCAGCGACTACTACCGCGTGGAGCCCGCGTACGGGACCAATAACGACTTCAAGCGCCTGGTCACGCGAGCGCACCGCCGCGGCATCGCTGTGCTCGTGGACATGGTGTTGAACCACAGCTCGAGCGAGCACCCGTATTTCCAGGCCGCGCTGCACGACACCGCGTCCCCGTATCGGGCGTGGTACCGCTTCGCGCACACTTCTCAGGGGAAGGACTGGCACCATTCGCCCGTGCGCGACGAGTACTACTACGGGTTCTTCTGGTCCGGCATGCCGGACCTCAACTACGAAACGCCCGCCGTGCGGGACGAGGCGAAAAAGATCGCCACGTTCTGGCTGAGAACCATGGGCGTGGACGGGTTCCGGCTGGATGCGGTGCCATATCTCGTGGAGGAGGGCGCTTGCGTCATGGGCTGTCCCGGGACCCATGCGTTCCTGCACGAGTACGCCCAGCACATCGATAGCGTGAAGCCCGGTGCCTACACGGTCGGCGAGGCGTGGGGCGCCATCGACAAGATGCTGCCCTATTACCCGGATCAGCTCACAGCCTATTTCGGCTTCGAGCTGTCGGATTCGCTCATTTCGACGGTGCGCAGCGGCTCTGCGACGGGTCTCTTGACGGGCTACGTCCGTCTGCAGGACACATTGCCCGCGTATCGCTGGGCGCCGTTTCTGAGTAACCACGACCAGACGCGCACCCTCACGCAGCTGAAGGGAGACGTAGCTCAGGCGCGGCTCGCGGCTATACTGCTGCTCACGCTGCCGGGCCTGCCGTTCATCTATTACGGCGAAGAGATCGGGATGACGGGCGACAAGCCCGATCCGCGCCTGCGCTCGCCGATGCAATGGAGCGCGGGTCCCGGATTGGGCTTTACTTCCGGCAGGGCCTGGGAAAGCGCGCAACCGGACTCGTTGACCACCACCGTCGCGGCGCAGGACGCCGATTCCGGGTCATTGCTGAACCTCTACCGCCGGCTGATCCACCTTCGCAGGAAGAGCGCCGCACTGGCGACGGGGAGGCTCGTGCCACTCGCGGCCGGCCGGTCCGAGGTCGCCGCCTATCTCCGCCGGGCGGGCGACCACGCCGTGCTCGTGGTGGCCAACCTGGGTAGCGCACCGGTCTCCGGCGTGTCGATCAGCTCGGAAGGGAGCGCGCTCCCGCCCGGGAGGTACACGCCGCGCAACCTGCTGGGCGGTCGGGATGGCACCATGCTGCAAGTGAGCCGGGACGGACGCATTCAGAGCTACGTCCCGGCCGCGACGATCGGGTCGCGGGGGAGTCTTGTGCTCGACCTCATCCGTCGCTAGGGCCCGCATATGCGGGCGACGCTCGCTCTCGCCATCCTGCTCCCGGCGTCGCTCGCCGCCCAGGCCCCCGCGCCCGCCAGCCGAGCCGTCTACATCGATAACCAAGGCGTCGTGCGTTGGCGGGACAACCGGCAGGAGGTCACCCTGTTCGGCGCGAACTACGTGCTGCCCACCGCCTCCGACTACCGCGCCGCCGGCTACGTCCACGCCGATCGCAAGAAAATGATCGACGCGGACATGGCACAGTTCGCCCGCATGGGCTGGGACGGCCTGCGGCTCACATTCTGGGGCGACTGGGAAGCGTCCGACTCGGCCGGTAACCTGATTGCCAACGACCATCTCGACCTGCAGGACTATCTGATCGCCAAGGCTCGGGAGCGCGGCATCTACATGCTCTTCAGCCCGATCCAGCTGTACGGATCGAACTGGCCGGATGCGCTGTCCGACACGTCGGCGCCGGGCTTCGGCCGGCACTTCGGCAAGGCCCGCATGGGCACCGACCCGGCCGCCATCGCGGCGCAGGTGAACTACCTGCGCCAAATCCTCGCGCACGTCAATCCCTATACGCACGTCGCACTGAAAGACGAGCCGGCCATTCTCTTCATCGAGCTGGTGAACGAGCCGTGGCATCACCCGGAGGATCTCGAGGGCTCGATCCGCTACATCAACGCGCTCACGGACGCGGTCCGCAGCACGGGGTGCGACAAGCTCGTGTTTTACAACGTGAGCCAGGATTTCAGGATCGGTGAGGCGATCCGGCGCAGCAAGGCGCAGGGGATCACGTTCGGCTGGTATCCGACGGGCTTGAATTCGGGTCACGAGCTCGCGGGCAACTACCTCCGCGGCACCGACGCGTACCCGGACATGCTCCGCCCCGAGCTCGCCCGCCTGCCACGCATCGTGTATGAGTTCGACAGCCCAGACCTGCGCACCGGCACGATGTATCCGGCGATGGTGCGGACATTCCGCGCGGTGGGCGCGCAGTTCGTCGCGATGTTCGCGTACGATATGCTGGAGACTGCATCCCGCAACCTGGGGTGGCAGACGCATTACTTGAGCCTGGTGTACACGCCGCGCAAAGCCATGAGCGCCATCATCGCGGCCGAAGCGATGCATCGGCTGCCCCGCATGCGCTCGTACGGAGCGTATCCGGGCAACACCCGGTTCGGCGACTTCCACGTCTCGCCCGACAGTAACCTGGGCGAGCTGGTTGCGCGCGACGCGTTCCTGTACGCAGGCTCGACGCAGTCGACGCCGCCCGACCCAGGTGCGTTGCATCGCGTCGCCGGGTACGGATCGTCGCCTGTGGTGACCTATGCAGGAGAGGGGACCTACTTCCTCGACAAGATCCGCCCGGGGCTGTGGCGCCTCGAGGTCTACGCCGACGCCGTGCCGGTAAGAGATCCGTTCGAGCCCCCCAGTCCCGACAAGGTCGTGACCCGCGCGATCGGCCGCGCCTGGCCGATGACGGTGAGGCTCCCGGATCTCGGCGCCGAGTTCACGGTTCAGCCGATGAACGGCGGCGGCCAGGCGGTCGAGCGGTCGGCGGCGGGTCGGTTTGCCGTCACCCCCGGCGTTTACGTGCTGAGCGTTGGCGGTCCGGTGGACCCTGCCACGCTCCCCGCGCGGGTAGGCCAGATCGCGTTCTCGGAATATCATGCTCCGCCCGCCGACTCGCTCCCGCCGTCGGTCCAGCCCTTCGCCGCTCCCGAATACCTTGCGGGGCGACCCGCGGAGGTGCGCGCACGGGTCGTCGACCGGACGCCGCCTGACTCGGTCATGCTGTTCATCAAACCAACCAGCGGAGCGTTCTACCGCGGGTACGGAATGCAGCCGGCGGGCGGATACGAGTACGCCGCCTCCGTGCCGGCGGAGGCGTTACGGGAGGGACCGTACGAGTACGTCATCGCGCTGTTTCGCGGCGTTTCGAGAGCGACGTTCCCGAGCGGGCTAGCGCGGTTGCCGACGGATTGGGATTACTACGATCGGGGTTCCTGGAGATTCGACGTGGTCGGGCCTCGGACCCCGCTCCGACTCTTCACACCCGATGTCGACGCGGCTCGCATGGCCTTCACGCGCATCGGTGACGCGGGACGCAGCGGTCTGTTTCGTCTGGCGTGGTCGGGGGTCACTGGGCAAGCGGTCTTTCACTTCGAGCTCCCCGTGGGCGCCACCGGCCTCGGTCTCGCCGACTACACGGCGTCCCTCGTCATCAGCGAGAAGATCGCCGCCCGGCAGGAGACCATCGCGGGCGCCGATCAACTGAGCGTGCGCCTGCGCGGCCTGGGACCGCGCCAGGTGCTGCACGTCACCCTAATGGAGGACGACGGCACGAGCTGGACCGCGGCGCTGCCGGTGGACAGCACATGGAGCGAGCAAGCAGTGTCGCTCCCGGGCTTCACGCTCGGCCGGGGCGTGTTGCTCCCGGAGGGATTCCCCGGGGAGTGGAACTACTGGGTGGGACCTGCGACGGGCCGGGGTGGCACCGGAGACCGTCTGCGCCGCGACCGGGTGGAGCGACTGCAGCTCTCGCTGCGGCGCGAGGAGGGCGTCGCGATCACCGCAGGTCGTTATGGTGTGGAAGTGGAGTGGATCACGCTGGGCTCAGCGAAGTAGGCGCGGCTAACCGCTCCCCGGGCGCGACCTCAACTGGTCGTGCCGAAGGCAAAGACCGTCCGCGACCGGTACTGCGCGCCCGGCCGGAGGAGGGTGGATGGGAAGCCGGGCTGGTTGGGCGAGTCGGGATAATGCTGGGTCTCGAGGCACAGCCCCGCGCGGCGCCCGTACACCCGGCCCGCCTTCCCGCTGACGCTCCCGTCGAGGTGATTGCCCGAATACAGCTGCAAGCC
>WNFP01001471.1_pt1 | contig 33325 bp, 29 predicted proteins | sample 5400201 | NCBI WGS metagenome assembly WNFP01 (sample SAMN13153355, study PRJNA577476) | soil metagenome | isolation source: 115 cm saprolite under Madrone tree | place: USA:California | collected 2016-06-14 | reverse complement strand
GGGGCGCGGCGAACAACGAAATGGTTGAAATGAATGTGAACTTTGACGCGCGACATTCTGCAACGGATTCGAAAGCTACAATACTGAGAGGCGGGGCGAGCAGTTCTTACGTGTATCATTACTATGTGGCGTTAACAGAGCGGCGTTAATGGTGTAGCGGGCGGAGGGCCGGGTAGTCTTCGTCCCGTCTGGCTTGCTGATTCCAAATGGCGGAAATTACAACTCTTCGCGAAGCAGTTGCCGGACTGGTGCGTGATGGCGACGTGGTGGCCATGGAGGGGTTTACCCACCTGATTCCCTTCGCCGCCGGCCACGAAGTGATTCGGCAGGCGCGGAAAAATCTGACACTGGTGCGGATGACGCCGGACGTCATTTACGACCAACTCATCGGGGCGGGGTGCGCGAAAAAACTGATATTTTCCTGGGGCGGGAATCCCGGCGTTGGTTCGTTGCACCGTTTGCGAGATGCAGTGGAACACGATTGGCCGTTGCCGCTTGAAATTCAGGAACACGGACACGGGGATCTTTCGAATGCGTATGTTGCGGGAGCTTCGAAGCTTCCCTTTGCAGTACTGCGCGCTTATGCGGGCTCCGATTTGCCGAAGCACAACGAGAAAATCAAATTCATAGAATGTCCGTTTACGGGAGAAAGGCTTGCCGCTGTTCCCGCCATTCAGCCGGACGTGAGCATCATTCACGCCCAGAAGGCTGATCGCAAAGGGAATGTTCTGTTGTGGGGAATTCTGGGAGTGCAGAAGGAAGCGGTGTTGGCGGCGAAAAAAGCGATCGTCACGGTGGAAGAGATCGTGGACGATCTGAAAGCCTGGCCGAATGCGTGCATTCTGCCGAGCTGGACAATTTCGGCGGTGTGCTGCGTGCCGGGCGGAGCGTTTCCGTCTTATGCGCACGGCTACTACGAGCGTGACAATCGTTTTTATCAGGCATGGGATGGCGTTGCGCGGGATCGCGAGACTTTTCAGAGTTGGATCAAAACGCACATTCTTGAGACCGGCAATTTTGCAGGGTTTCGGCAAGTCCTCGGCGAATCGGTTGCGCAGGCGAAACAATGACGGCACCGGAGTACACGACAAATGAAATCATGACCATCGCGGCGGCGAGACTGCTTAAAAATGGCGCGGTGTGTTTTGTGGGGATCGGATTGCCGTCCACGGCGGCAAATCTGGCCCGGTTGACTCACGCACCGGACATTGTTCTGATTTATGAATCGGGCCCGATTGGCGCCAAGCCGGCGGTGCTGCCTCTTTCGATCGGCGACGGAAATCTTGCGGAGACTGCGGACACGGTGGTTTCCACGCCAGAGATTTTTCGCTACTGGCTGCAAGGAGGCCGCGTGGATGTGGGATTTCTTGGCGCCGCGCAGATCGACCGTTTCGCGAATATCAATACGACGGTGATCGGAGAATACGGGAAGCCAAGCACTCGCCTGCCGGGAGCTGGTGGAGCGCCGGAAATCGCGAGTTGCGCGGGCGAAGTGGTGCTGGTGTTGAAACAATCGGCGCGAGCGTTTGTAACAAAACTGGATTTTATTACGTCGGTCGGTCATCTCGACGGCGGCGATGCGAGAAATCGTCTGCGGCTTCCCGGCAGAGGACCAGTGGCGGTGGTGACGGATCTGTGCTTGATGGAACCAGATTCGGTGACGAAAGAACTTACGGTCACGCAACTGCATCCAGGTATCGCCAGGGATCAAGTCGTCAAGGCAACAGCGTGGGAAATTCGATTTGCCGCGGAATTGAAAGAAACAGCGACGCCGACTACGGCTGAGCTCGAAACGCTGCGGGATCTGGAGCGCCGAACGAAATTGGCGCATGGAAGTCTAACGGCGGGATGAAATGAAAACAGTTTTTATCTGCGACGCGATTCGAACTCCGATTGGACGATACGGCGGTTTGCTGGCGTCGGTTCGAACCGACGATCTTGCTGCAATTCCATTGCGAGCGCTGCTGCAGCACAATGCGAAAGCGGACTGGGAACAACTGGACGAGGTAACGCTGGGTTGCGCAAATCAGGCGGGCGAAGACAATCGCAACGTGGGACGGATGGCGCTGCTGCTGGCGGGAATTCCGCAGAACGTGCCAGGCTCAACGGTGAATCGTCTTTGCGCTTCCGGTCTGGAAGCAGTTGGCACGGCGGCGCGGGCGATTGCGGCGGGTGAATTGGAATTCGTGATTGCCGGAGGCGTCGAATCGATGTCGCGAGCGCCGTTTGTGATGGGAAAAGCGGACGCGGCGTTTTCGCGGGCTGCGGAAATTTACGACACGACGATCGGCTGGCGGTTCATCAATCCATTGATGAAGAAACAGTATGGCGTCGATTCCATGCCGGAAACCGGGGAAAACGTCGCGGAGGAATTCGCAGTGAGCCGAGCGGATCAGGACGCATTCGCGTTGAGAAGCCAGCAGCGGGCGGCTTGCGCACAAGCCAGTGGATTTTTTGCGGAGGAAATTGTTGCAGTGGAAATTCCCGCGAAAAACGGACCGACGCGCGTCGCTAGCGACGAACACCCGCGTCCCGACACTACCCTGGAGGGACTGGCGAAGCTGAAGGCGGCGTTTCGAACTCCGGGGACCGTCACCGCAGGGAATGCTTCGGGTATAAATGATGGCGCGGCAGCGATGATTCTGGCGTCGGAAGATGCCGTGAAGCGTCACGGACTGACGCCGCGGGCAAGAGTGCTGGGAATGGCGGCGGCTGGCGTTCCGCCGCGGATCATGGGAATTGGTCCGGTACCGTCAACAAAAAAACTTTTGGCGCGCTTGAATCTGTCCGTCAAGGATTTTGATTTTATCGAATTGAACGAAGCATTCGCCAGCCAATCGTTGGCGTGCTTGCGACAACTCGGAATTGCGGACGATGCGGCGCATGTAAATCCAAACGGCGGGGCAATCGCGCTGGGCCATCCGCTGGGAATGAGCGGAGCACGATTAGTAATGACGGCGGTTCATCAGTTGCAGAAAACTAGCGCTAGGCGTGCGCTGGCCACGATGTGTGTCGGCGTGGGCCAAGGCGAGTCGATGGCCGTGGAGCGAGTGTAAGCGCGGCGAGATGCGAATTCTTCGCGGCTGCGACAAGTAATGTGTTCCGGCGCTATCTGGAGTGTCGCGCGGGATTAAGACTCTCCCATCCCGGGCAGCTAATTGCATGACCAGGTCAACGCGGAGCGGAAGAATACGCGCGCATCTCCAATTGAACAAAAGGCTGCGCAGTTATCCTGCAAGACATCCATGAGCACAAATTCGGAGAGCCCTTAATCCGCCAAAGGACTGGGCGCAGTTCAGAGAACTGGCAAGGGATCGGTGGTGGCGGGGACGAAACTGAAGGCTTAGACCATTCACTTGCGCAGAAGAAATTTTATCACGCGCTCAGAGAGTGCACCGTAGGGCGGCCTCAGGAATGAGAGCGTGCTGAAGCGACTCTGTATGAATACGCTTTTTTTCTGTGAAAAAGTTTCGAAACCTGCCTGGCCGTGGTAGCAACCCATTCCGCTTGAGCCAACACCGCCGAACGGCAAATTGTTCTGCGCGACGTGATAGATGACATCGTTGATCGTCACCCCGCCCGAGATGGTGGATTGCAAAATTTCATCGATGCGTCCAGCGTTGGTGTCGAAATAATAGAGGGCCAGGGGCCGGGGCCGTCCGGCAATGTAGTTGAGCGCTTGGCTGACGTGTTGATACGTCTTGACCGGCAGAATCGGTCCGAAAATTTCTTCCTGCATGATGCGCATTGTGTCGTCGGCGCCGAGCAGTACGATCGGCGGGAAAATCCGGTTTTCTGCGTTGCAGCCTTCCGCGCTTCCGCCCAGTGGAATCACGGTTGCCCCGTGGGATGCAGCGTCCAGAAGATATTCATTCAGACGATCGTAGTGCGAGCGATTGATGATGCGCGTGTAGTCGGAGTTGTTAGCCCAGGCGGGATACAGTTTTAACGCCACTTCTCTGGCAAGTTCGACAAAGCGATCGCGCTGCGCTTCATGGATAAAAACATAGTCCGGCGCCAGACAGGTCTGTCCCGCATTGTACAGTTTCCCCGTAAGAATCCTTTCAACCGCCGTCCGCAACGGGAATTCCGGATGAATGATCGCTGGAGATTTTCCGCCCAGTTCCAGCGTGACCGGCGTGAGATTTTCGCTGGCCGCTCGCATGATCAATTTGCCGACCCGCGTGGAGCCGGTGAACAACAGATGATTGAACGGCAAGGAAGCAAACTCCGCGGCCATCTGCGCGTCGCCTGTGACGACGGCGATGTAATCTTCGGGAAAGATCGCCGCAATTATTTTTTGCAGCAGGCTGGCGGTTCGCGGCGCAAGCTCGGAGGGCTTGATCATGGCATGATTGCCGGCCGAAATTGCATCGACAAGCGGAGATAATGTTAGAAATGCCGGATAATTCCAGGCACCGATGATTCCGATCACCCCCAGGGGTTGATGGATGATGCGAGCGCGCGCGGGAAAAAAGTTTATGCCTGCCGAGACCTTGCGTACTTTCATCCAACTTGCCAGGTGGCGCCTGGCATGGCGAATCGCGTTTACAAGTGGGGCTAATTCCAAGGCTAGAGTCTCTTGCCGTGCGCGTCCGCCAAAATCTTCGTTCACGGCGCTGGCAATTGCCACTTGCTGATCCAGCACAGCGGTTTCCAACAACTTTAGTGAAGATAGCCGCCTCGAATAGTTCGGAGTACCGCTGCGGAAGGCGAGCCGTTGCCGCTCGAACAGGCCGCGCAGTGCCGGCACGCCCGAGGGCGCGCCGTGCCGCAGATAATCTGTCGGAAGAGTTGACATGAAGTTCGCACTCGCGACGAGCGCACCGGCATGCTAGCTCCCAATGATTTGCCCGTCAACAAATGAGGCTGGACGGGCAACGTTAGGGCGATCACTCTTTGCGCGCCGAGTCCGGTATCGATGTGTCGCCGTAAATTTCGTCCGGTTTGCGATGACGCTTATTAACGTTCGGCCCCTTGAAGTTCGTTTCTGAACTGGCGCCTCCGTCTTCGGGACCGCCTCTTCTGATTATTCCCTTGCGTTTCCTGCGATTGCGTTTGGCACGGAGAATCGTCATTTCGATGCCTCTTTCTGAAGTTTCTGTGACAACTTCAGTGATGAAAGACACTCTTCCGTTCGAACCGCCGAATCGCGGCTAGTCTTTCGTACTCCACATTCGACGGTGGATCACAAAGAGTGCACCTCATCGGGTCCGTTCACCGGCACTAGCTGGATTTTTTCTTCGGTACCTTGGCGCCCTTCTTGCGGGCTTCGGAAAGTCCGATCGCAATAGCTTGCTTTCGACTTTTCACGCGACCTCCTTTTCCGCCCTTTCCCGATTTTAGGGTTCCATGCTTTCGCCGATCCATTGCGCTCTTTACTGATTTTTGTGCTGCTTTTCCGTATCTGGCCATTTTCTCTCCTCGATGTATGTCCTTTGCTGCTATAGAGCGGAGCTGGCTTGTGGCTGGGCGGTGGCTTGCCTCGATGCCGTCGCGGCGACGGATTTCCGTTGACCCACGCGGATCAGGACTTTGATTTAGCCATCGGTCCGCCGGTAGAGTTGGGCCAGCATAAGGCTGAGGCTACTTCCGTTCGAGCGGTATGAGCGATGGGCTACATCCTGTAAAAATCAGCTGACGTTCATGTATGAGGCTCAAATTCATGGTTTGGCCACTGGAGGGTCGGCGATTATTTTTCGCTTATGCCAAGACTAGCGGTGCAGCGCTTGGTACGCGGAGCTGATGAAAAAGCTAATCGATCCCACAGCCATCAATGCAGTAGCCACCCACCCAACGATCCGCAGGTGCAGCGGCAAATGAAAATCGCCAACGATTGCGGGCTTCGCGGAGATCATCATCAAGAGGACCATCAGCGGCACGGCAACGAGTCCGTTGATTAACGCTGAGAGAAAAAGTGCGCGAATGGGATCGAGGCCGATGAGTGCCAGACAGACTCCTAGAAGCGTTGCCGCCGCAATGACTGCATAAAATTTTTGCGCTCGATGTGGTTTGCTTTCCAGGCTTGCTCGCCAGCCGAAGGTTTCGGAAACCGCGTAGGCTGCCGAACCGGCCAGTACCGGAATCGCCAGCATTCCGGTGCCTACGATACCAAAAGCAAATAGGAGGAACGCGAAATGGCCTGCGAGCGGCTGCAGCGCTTTGGCCGCGTCGGCTGCGGTGCGAATGTGATTTGCAGCGGCTGGGTCGGCGCTGTGCAGAGTGGCAGCGGTAGTAAGAATAATAAAAAAGGCAACGATATTTGAGAAGGCCATGCCGATACGGGTGTCAAATGCAATTCGGCGAAATTGGTTGAAGGCCTGAAAGGGTTTCTTCTTGAGTGTATATTCATGCGCATTGACCTTCACTTCTTCCACTTCCTGCGAAGCTTGCCAAAAAAACAAATATGGACTGATCGTGGTGCCGAGTACGGCGATGAAAGCCATCAAATAGTCGGGCTCAAACGAAATTGAGGGAATCACGGTTGCCTTCAGCGCATGCGCCCACGGTATGTGGACGACGAATGCTGTGATTACGTATGCGAAAAGACTCCATGTCAGCCACTTTAAATAGCGGGCGTACTGGCGATAGGGCACGTAGATCTGCAACAAAAGTGAAACGGCGCCGAACATCAAGGCATACGCGGCAGCAATTCCGCCTGCCAGAAGTTGAACGGCGGCGGCCATCGCGGAAACGTCTGCGCCCAGATTGAAAATGTTGGCCAGGCACAGCAGTAGGACCAAGAAACGGACCACGATTTGCGGGTAGCACTTCGCCAGGTTCGCGGCGACTCCCAATCCCGTAATTCGTCCCAGGCGTGCGCAAATTTCCTGAATTGCCGCCATAAGCGGAAAAGAAAACAACATGATCCACAACATGGCGAAGCCAAATTGTGCGCCGGCTTGCGAATAGGTAGCTATTCCACTGGGATCATCGTCGGCCGCTCCGGTAACCAGTCCCGGGCCCAATTGAGTCAATAGTTTTTCGATGGGGACGGATTTTGGCTCAGCGAAGGCTGGCTTCGCGGCGGTTGAATTAGGCATATCATTGCTCGGCGATAAATCCAAAATTCATTGCGGCGTGCAACACCGTTGGTCAGGCCACGCGTGATCGGTCCAGCGCTTCCAGAGCGCTTTCCAGTGTCTGACCGTGATCGAAGAATTTTCCCCATAATTTCGACCGGCGCGGCAGATCGGCTAAGACAGTACGGATATTCCACATTTCCGGCTTCAGATCTGGCTTCAGTTCGTTCCAGGCCAGCGGAGTGGAGACCGGAGCGCCTTCTCGCGGCCGGACGGAGAAGACTGAAGCGAGGGATTGCCCGTAAGCATTTTGGCGAACGTCCACGAAGATTGAATTTTTTGGCCGGTCTTGAACACGATGAATTCTGGTCAGCAGCCCTTTTTCGCGATCAACGGCAAGTCGAGTGATAATTTCGAGGAGTGCACGCACCTGATCGAATCCGTACTTGCGGGCAATCGGAATGTACATGTGTAAACCGGAGGCGCCAGAAGTCTTTGTAAAGAATTCAACGCCTGCCTGTTGGAGGACCTCGCCGATGACTTTTGCCGCAAGAACCACCCGGCTGAATGCTGTGCCCTCGGTCGGGTCGAGATCGACAAACATGTAGTCCGGCTGATCCAGGTCATCTTCACGGGCCGAAAATGGGTTGTGCTCGATACATCCAAGATTGGTCAGGTACAAAAGCGATGCGAGGTCGTCGATCAGAAAATAAGGGACATCGCGTTTTTTTGTTTCCGAAAAGATCGCTACGGTGCGAATCCATTGAGGAATATACTCTCCGGCTTCTTTCTGATAAAAGGCGCCACCTGCAATACCGTTCGGATAGCGATGAAGCACGAGCGGGCGATGTTTTAGAAATGGCAGCAAAAAAGGACTGACGGTAGCGTAGTACACGAGGACGTCGCGCTTGGTAAAGCCGGCCTTTGGAAAATAAATCTTATTCAAATGTGTGAGCGTTAATTCACGCCCGCCAATTTCGGCTCGTACTTGTTCTTTATGCGGTTGTTCGAGAGTCTTGATAATTGAAGTTGCAGACTGCGCGAATACGGACTTTTTTGTCTTTACGGTTGCAGATGGTGTGGGCTTGCCAGGTTTTGTCGGATCCGGCGCGACAGTGCTGGTCTTTGTTTCCTTTGCGAAAGTGCTTTCACGCGGATCGCGATCCGGCTGCAATCCAAGGAATCTGGGCTGCCGCAAGTGATTGTCTGAGGTCCACTCCGCGTAGCCGACCCTTGCAACTATTTTTGGCTGAACCCAATGAGCGCGCTCGCGCGTTTGTGGGACTGGCGTGAACGGGCACTTCTTGGCTGGGATCTGCTGTAACTTTTCATATAGCTCTCGTTCGAGCGTGTTTGGAAAGCCGGTGCCAACTCCCCCGATGAATCGTAGTGCGGATTTCTCGTACAGGCCCACTAAAAGGCTGCCAAAATATTGCCGGCCGCCACGCGGATCAGTCCAGCCGCAGACGACCGCATCCACTTCCTTCACCGACTTAAATTTGAGCCAATCAGAAGTTCTGCCTTCGGGGTACGGGCTCGCCATACGCTTGGCGACCAAACCCTCCAGGCCGTTGCTGATGGCCGCTTCGAAGAGCTCAATACCGTTTCCAATTTGATGATCCGAGATTCTGATGCGTTCGTTCGTGACCACCAGTTGCTGCAGCAGCTGCTTGCGTTCGATGAGAGGCGAACGCCGCAGGTCGTAGCCGTCACAATACAAAACGTCGAAAAAATAGTAGGTGACGGGAAGTTGGGCCTGCAGTTTTTCCGACGGATTCTCCACGCCGAAGCGCCCTTGCAGCCGTTGAAAACTGCTGCGGCCTTTGTCGTCCAATACGACGATTTCTCCGTCGAGTACGGCTGTCCGCGCGCGGATGTGCTTCGCTAGATCACGAAATTCGGGATACTCGGAGGAAATGGACCTCGCCGAACGGGATATCAGCTTGGTCGTGCCATCGTCCACAACGGCAAGCGCTCGAATTCCGTCCCATTTGATTTCAAACAGCCAGTCGTCGCTCGAAAATGGTTTTTCGCTTAGCGATGCCAGTGCCGGATGTAGACTGCCTTGGGCAGGCGTCGGAGATTTTCGGGCATTGGTGAGATTCTCTACACCGCTGGAAAATGTGGCGGTCGTACCTTTACGATGGCCATGCCGTGGCGGAGCCGGCAATTTTCCACTCTTCACCGACGTCCCGTGTTCCTCGATGTCCCAATCGGTTCGAACGTATTCATCGCGATGTTTAATTAGCAGCCATTCGTTTTGCTTGCGGGAGTTCTTCAGCTTGACGAGAACGAAGCGTCCGTTGAGCTTCTGTCCATGTAAAACGATTTTTAGATCGCCTTTTCGCAATTGCTCCTCCGCCGAAAGATTGCCTTCGCTGGTATAGGTGCCTTTGTCCCAAAGAATGACTTCACCTGCGCCGTAATTCCCTTTCGGAATGGTGCCTTCAAACCCGCCGTAATCGAGCGGATGATCTTCGACTTGAATCGCGAGACGCTTAACCGATGGATCAAGCGAAGGCCCTTTGGGCACGGCCCAGGACTTCAATACGCCGACCATTTCCAAGCGAAAGTCGTAGTGCAGGCGAGTTGCATCGTGGCGTTGAATCACGAACGAGTTGTGACCACTGGTTGGAGTTCCGCCACGCGGCTCAGGGCTGGCGCCCTTAGGCCTTTTTCGGCGATATTCGCGCAAAGAGTCCATTTAACGAGTATTGGCGACCTGCCGCTTAAAGTGCAATCCTGATAAGCGTTCCTACAAACATTATTCTCTGGGCATAATGGCATCACCTGATGTGGCGGTCATAGTCGGCACGGCGACAATCGCGATGAGGTTTCCCCATGGCAACTTCTGTTTGGAAGGGCACCATCGTTCTGAGTCTGGTTTCGATTCCTGTGCGGCTGTACGCGGCAGCCCGCAGCGAGCGCACTTATCTGCACCAAATTCACAAGGCGTGCAATACGCGCGTGCGCCAGCCGCTTTTTTGCCCGCACTGCAACCGGTTCGTGGAGCGAAACGAGATCGTCAAGGGCTACGAATTTGATGAGGGGCAGTACGTTCTTATGGTAGATAAGGAAATCAAGAAACTTGCTGCCCCTTCTTCGCGGACTCTGGAAATCGTGGCGTTCACAAAGCTGAAGGAAATCGATCCGATTTTCTTTGACTCATCCTATTTCTGTATGGCCGAGGACAGCGGAAAAAAGGCCTATCAGCTGTTGACTAAAGCCTTGGAGGACACTGGGACCGTCGGCATCGGCACATTGCTGATGCACCAGAGGGACTACACGGTTTTCCTTCGCCCCTACCAGCATGGTCTGTTGCTTCACACCATGTATTTCGCCAATGAGATTCGGCAATTGCCTGAGTATGGAGTTTTTGAATCGACGAATCTAAAACCGCAGGAAGTGAAGTTGACAGAGCAGCTCATTGAAAGCTTGACGGAACCATTCAAACCGAAGCAGTATCACAATGAATTTCAAGAGAAGCTGAAGAAATTGATTGAAGCCAAGCAACACGGAAAGAGTGTCGAAATCGGAGAGCAGCATCCAAAGAAAGCGCCGGTGATCGATATGATGACGGCGCTAAAGAAGAGTCTGGCGGCCAGCTCTTCACGCAGCGACGAAAAGCAGCGCCGTAAATCGAAGTCACGGAATTTGCTGGCCGGCGCTCGCAAGGCCAGTTAATACCCCTTCACCAGAAGCAAGGGGCCACAGAAAAGCTGCCCGTTGCCCCATAAATACCGCGACTACGGATTAGACGACCCGACGGCCTTGGATCACCCGAATTAATACCGCCACGATCGCGACTACCAGAAGGAGGTGTATGAAACCTCCAAGCGTGTAGGACGTGACCATTCCGAGAAGCCACAAAACTGCCAGAATTACCGCTACGGTCCAAAGTAGGTCCACGGCTTATCTCCTTTGCTGAGATTGCTTTTTATGGTCTCGCGGCCAGTACCTGCCGCAAATCGGGGGAAGTGCGGATTAACCAGAATTGTTAATGGTAGGGTTGCCCGGCTCAGAAAAGAATAAACGATCAAGAAAATGCAGCTTTGGAACAAGGAATGCCGTTCGTGCTTCATTTGTTCTGGACAGCCGGTTCAGAAGCGCGAACCGGCCGCCGTAGTTCGCCAGAGTCCACAACCGCGCCTCCCCGCGATAGCGTCTCGAAATACAGCACATCTCCAGCAACCTCAACCAGCATGAAGGTGCGATCGCTGGCGAATCCACGATCTGTCATGCTTGTCTGTGCCAGACCATCCGGACGCAACTGCCCAGAAGATCCGTCCGTGAAGTAGTAAATTCCGTTCTCGGGCTTTACGCGCTCATAAACGTGATCGTGGCCGGAAAATACCACGTCCACTCCGTACTTGATAAACAACGCTCCTTTTCCAGCCATGCCAGTTGCTTGGCGTCCATGTAGTTACTGTCGAGCGCAAAGAAGCGCACATTGCCTTTCTTAAAAGTGTAGTAGTTCGATCCGTTCATGTTGAAAAGCTTGTAGAAACGCTCGTTCGGATTATCGTGATTGCCTAACGACGCATAGAACTTCACGCTGGAATCAAGCAGCGCCTTGTATGGCCGTTCAAATTTTCTTTCAAAATCCTTCGGGCTGCTTCCCCCATAAATGTTGTCGCCGAGCATAATCACAAAGTCGAAAGGAAACTCTTGTCGCACGGTATTCATTCGTTCCGCCACTTCGTATTGCGGAGCCCCTCCGGTTCCCATGTCACCGATCGCCGCAAACCTGACTGAGCCTGACTTGAGCGGAAATTTGAATTCGTCCGCGCGCACGCAGAAGACCATCAAGCTTACAAAGGCAAGAATGAAAATACGTGGTCTGCGCATGCGTTCAACGGGCCTTATATGGCTTCAGGAAAAATATCGGGAATCCTGTCGATCACCAGGTTCGCTTCCGCGTCCAGAAGGATCAGATCGCGGACCACAATCCGGTACGCCACCTGATCGGGCAATTGGGGAAATTTAAGCAGCAAAGTGGGCGGTAAAGTTGTGTGTGGCACGCCATCCGGATACGGTTCATTCACGTGTAAACGAATCGTTTTGAGAGGTTCGCCTTGCCGGATTGTTGTGCGAGCACCATGGCCATGCGGGCCTCCGAATTCCTCATGCACCGTACGGCGAAACGCTTTCCGCGCTTCTTCGGAAAAGATGTCTCCGCGCCTGGCGTGCCGTCTCGCTTCGCGAATCTTTTGCGCCAGCGCTTGCTGATGATTGACGATCTTTTCAGGCTGATCCGTGGGCTTTAGCGCCGGCAAAGAAGATTCGATCGACTTGTGCAGGTTGACGTAGGCCTGCACCCGGTCCATAAATTCCTTGAAGCCGGCCGCGTTTTTCGCCTCTTTCAACGGCGAAACCGCAGCCTGTCCTGTGCCGAGCTTTGCCCCCACCGTCGCCAGAACAATTCCCAGCATCGCTAAATTCAGCAGATATTCGAGTCTTCGTTTCGTCGTCATAAGCTGCGCTTCTTAACCGAATCGCTCAACGTTGTGCCCCTCAACCATGCGTTTTTCTGGCGTCCCGCGCCGCCGCCCGCACCGCTTGTTTTACAGCTTTCTTCACAACTTTTTTCACCGTTGCTTTGACCACCTTGTCCGGCAACATTTCTCCGCCCGTTTGCGCCGCAACTTTTTTCACGGCCCTCGTCACTGTGGCCGAAAGCGGATGTAACTCTTCGACCAGGACTGCCAGCGCTTTCTCCGTCTCGTTCTTGCTTACTTCCTGCCCTTCTTCCGCTTGCGCATCCTTTTTAAAAGTGGCTGCGTTCATGGTGCTCCAATCAGATTCGAAGGTGGCCAGCAGCTTCTTGACAATTTTCGAATCGCGCACTATCAACCCCAGTTCGCGGCGTGAATCCAATTCTGCCGGGCGCAAGCTCTGGCTTCCGACAAACGCCTGGCGTCCATCACGGATGATCGTGCGGGTATGCAAACGCATCCTGGTAAGTTTTTGGGCGATAACCCCTGAGCGCCCGCTGATTTTTCCGATGATCCGGACGTCAACTCCCGCTTTGCTTCGTTCCTGCAACACGCGGATCATTTCTTTGTCGGAAACCTGCGGATCGTAGATGAGCAGTTGCTTCTTCGCCCTTTTGAGGAAGCTGCGCAGCACTTTGCGCGAGTTTGCGGGGCTTACTACGAAATTATCCGCGCCCGTAACATAGGCGCGCCGCGCACAATCGGCGTCGAACAACTGCGCGGCTTCCTGAATCAGCACTTTATTCTTGGTGATGATTCCGAATCCGCGGCTGTGTTCGATATCCAGGTGGGTGAAGTTAAACGAAAGCACCACCAGAACCCGCCTATCTATAATGAAATATTTGTCGTGATAACGGATCAGATCGTCGGCGGTACGCGCAACCGTAATCCCGCTTTCCAGAAATCGTTTCTCGAGTTCGCGCAAGTTTTTCTCGCCGCCACGGTTCATGTCCGCGACCAGCGCCGTAACCTTCACACCGTCGGCAACAGCCGCTTTCAGAAGCGCCGCTATGTCGCTTCGGTCGAAGCGAAAAATCGCAATCTCCAGTGTTTTCCTGGCGCTCTTCAGCGCAGCATGAAGAGGCGCCGCGCCATCGTCCGGCTCAATGATCAATTTCATCCTGAGTTCCCCTTATTCGCTGTCGCCTGCCGTAGGCATCGCCGATTTGCGCCTCCCTACCGTCGCCGGCTTGCTCCTTACAGCGCGTTCAGTTCCCCGATGCGCTTTTGTACTTCGCTCGCGTAACGATTTACCTCCTCGGGGGGGTAGCCAGCAGTTCGGAAGCAGTCGCGAATCTGCTGCGCAGTAAGTTGCCCGAGCAAATGTCCCAGCCACTTGGCATCTGCGCGAGGAATATTCTTGGAGATTTCTTGCATCTTGGTTCGCTGCTTGTAGTTGGGCACATTTACCACGGTGGGCAAAAATGGCCGGCTGCGCATTTCGAAATCAACTTCATCATCGGTCACTTTGTCGATGAATTTTGTCTTCATGTATCCTTCCGGGTCGCTTTTCGAGCGGCTGATACTGTTTCCGGTCTTGCCAAATGTCGCCCCCAAATCGCTTACCACGTAATGTTGTTCGCCATCGACTTTGTACACCCGGTTGTTTACCTCTTTTAAGTCCCAGTTGTTGATCAATGCCATCATCACCCGCAGCCCGTTCAGTTCCCGCGTGCCGATGAAGGGGTTTTTAAACCAATCCCAATTTCCACTTTTCTCAATCTTTTTGTCTTTTCGTTTAAGGCGTACCCCTCGAACTAGATCACCATTGACTACAAAACGTTGCCCCCGACGAAGTTCCGGAAGCCCTTCAACTTTCACCTCCGCCAGGTAGTAGTCCTCGTCGACAAAGTAACCCGCGGCCCACACCAATCGTGTAGCCGCTGTTTCGGATTCCGGCTCTGCGCCCAATTTGATTTGCCACCTCACCCCATTCGAATCCTTCACATAAAACTTCGGACTCGTCCCGTTCATGTCCTCATCCTCGAATGTGTACCGACCGTTGGGGTCCGGTGCATGTTCTCTGCCACCTGCACCATAAACCAGATTCAGCGTTGAAATATTTCCGGGATCGCGCCAAATGACCGCGGGAAGATCGGACTTCCCCTCCTTAGGTTTTTGCTTTATGTGCTTCTGGACTTGTGTCGGAGGCAGAATGCCGAAGATGAGCACCACTGGCAGCACCGCCGATACAATTTTCAATCGTTGCGTCTGTCTCATTCTTAATCGGCCTTTTCACACAAAATCATGTGGCAGTCGTTGGCTCTCTCATTTCTCCGGCACTCTCCGAACTCTGGGTCTTGAACAGCTCCGAGTAAATGCCTTCGGCTGCCATCAATTCATCGTGCGTGCCTTGTTCCGCCAGCTCGGAATCCTTAATGACAAACACCACGTCGGCCTGGCGAATCGAATTTAAATGGTGCGCGACGACGATGGAGGTCTTGCCCTTCATCAAACGGTCCAGCGCTTCCAGGACCGCCTGCTCGGACGTAGAGTCGAGGCCCGTCGTGGGCTCATCAAGAATCAGAATGGGAGTGGCGCGAATAACCGCTCGCGCAATCGCAATACGCTGTCGCTGGCCGCCGGAAAGCGTAGCCCCGCGCTCACCGACGATGGTGTCGTAACCTTCCGGCATCTTCTCAATGAATTCGTGCGCGTTGGCGTCTTTTGTCGCACTCACAATCTGCTCTGGGGTCGCATCCGGTTTGCCGTAGGCTATGTTGTCCCACACACTCGCGCGAAACAGCAGCGTATCTTGCAACACAAAACTTATTTGTTCGCGTAGTGACTTCAGCGTGTACTGACGAATGTCCGTTCCATCGATTTTTATGGTTCCTGATTGCGGATCATAAAAACGCGGTATAAGACTGATGATCGTCGTCTTTCCGGTTCCGGATGGCCCGACGATCGCCGCAACTTGTCCGGCCTCAATCGTAAAACTTACATCTTTCAGGACCGGTGGCTGGCCGTCGTAAGCAAAGGTGACGTGCTCAAACTCAATTTTTCCCTTAAAACGCGGAGCCCGCTTGGCACGCGGAGAATCCGTTACCCGCGCTTCGATTTCTAGCACTTCCTGAATGCGTTCATACCCAACGATGGCTTTGGAAACCGAGTCGGTCATCTTGGATAGTTCCCGCATCGGCTTGTACATCTTGCCCAAATACAAAAGAAAGACGATCAGCACGCCTGCGCTTAATTCACCGCGGAGCGCCAAACGAGCGCCGTATCCCAGCACCAGGCATGTCCCGATGGAAACCATGACATCGACAATTGGCGCCAGCTTGGCTTTCAGGCTGCGCGCTTCGAGCGCGGTTTCCACATTTTCCAGACTTTGCGATTCGAAGCGCGACACTTCGAAATCTTCGCGTGCGAACGCCTTGACCACTCGAACCGAAGTCAAAACTTCCTGCACCACCGAGACAAGTTCGCTCTCTTTCTTCCGCACTTGACGCGAGGCTTTCTTGATTCGCCGCGTGAATGAATACACCAGTACAAAAAGTACCGGCGCAATGGAGAGTGCAATCAGCGTGAAGCGCCAGTTCACGTACAGCATCACTCCGATCATCCCGAATAGCGTCAACACATTGACGATCATGCCGAGAAATGCAGAGTTGATGAAATCCTGCACGGCGCCAATATCGCTGGTCACCCTGCTGATCAAGTCACCTGTTTGCGCGTGGTCATGTTCCGCCAATGACATCCTTTGAATGTGGTTGTAAAGCGTGCGGCGCAGATCGTGCGTGACCCACTGGCTGACGCTGGTGGTCAAATATTTTTCTGTATAGGAACTGATTGCGCCGATGACGGCAATTGCGGCAACCGCTGCAATCGCAAAGTTCAAGATGGCCAGCTGATCGTTCCCGAACGCTGAAGTAACGAATCCTCGCATCCAGCCCGGCAATTTCTTCGATTGCAGAATGTTGTCGATTACGACCTTGATCGGCCACGGTTCCAGAACGTCACTGAATGTCTCGCCCAACACTGCGACGAACGCCAGAGTCAACGCCTTCCAGTGCGGCCGGATGAGGCGAGTCATGCTCAATTTCCCGGGCTGGTTCGAATGAGTAGCTTTTGGTTTACTCTCGAGCATGTTCAGTTTTTGTCCCAAGGGCCGGCCTTCCCGATTTGAACACTTACGTTCGAATCCTGGGCCTGACGAAGACAAAATCCGTGTGTTTCGGCCATCTCCTGCGTCACTTCATACTTCCAATCGGTAACTGAGTATTTCCCTGCTGGGCGCCTTATAGCGGTTCTCAGTTTTCAAAAGATAATCGCCTTCCGTAGAGCGCAAGCCCATACACAAAAATATGGACTGCCCCAGGATTAACTGTGTAGCTTTTACTCGGTCTGCTTTCGGGTTTGCGGCGGGCTTTCTAGCCCAACTGATCGAACAATATCTGCTCTCGGAGGGAAGGTCTCACCAATTCTCACATTTGAATTTTCTTATTGGTCACGCACGCGCTCCTTCGCGGCGCAGCCCCTGCGCCGCGATTCGTTTTGGCCGCATGGCCTGGTGTGAAATTCGCGTCCGCTTCAAGGAGCAACGATGGGAGCTACCCCGGCTGCAAGTCTCGGAAATGTGCAGATTGGAAAAACCAATTTATCCTGGCCTGCGCCCGGAACTCGAAAAACGCAGTCGCCGTCGCATGACGAAAATCGCTCGGCTCTGCGCCCATGCAAGCCAGCAAATCATCAATCTGCAAGGTTTCAATGACGTTGCGGAGGCGGCCTGCGACGCGGTCGTGCACAGCCTCAGCCCCGGTCTGTGGCGTTTCATCGGGATTAAATCAGAAAACAACCGCATCGTAAACTCAGAGCGCAGCATCGCCGATCAATCCGTATGAAATACTTCTTCCATCGCCGCCCACCACTCGCCCTCCGCGCGGCCGCTAAGTGGTTCCTGCATTGGCATCATGATGGCCCACCATTCTTTCGTCTTGGCGTCCGCTGCAATCTTTGCCATGTCCGCTCGATAGTCGCTCCCGTGGTATTCGAAGTACGCAAACAGCAGATCGTCTTTTAAATAGATCGAGTAATTGCGAATATTGCAGCGCGATATCGCAGCGAGAACTTCGGGCCAGACCGCCTCGTGATACTTTTTGTAGCTCGCGGTTGCTTCCGGCTTCAGTTTTAACACCTGCCCGTAACGCTTCATAGTCACCACGCATACGCTTACGGCAGAATTCGATCCAAATGCACGTACCCGCCATCAACAAATAAATGCTGGCCCGTCGTGTGTCCCGCCTTGGCCGACAATAAGAACACAACCGTCGCAGCAATTTCCTGCGCCGTAGTCATCCGCTTCTCCAGCGGAATTCTTGAAAGGATACTCTTTAGTTTCTCTTCCGGTTCAGGAAAAGTAGAGAGCCACGTCCGGTAAAGTGGCGTCATCACTTCAGCGGGCACTACGGCATTGACGCGAATTCCATACGGCAGCAACTCTGCTGCCCACTCCCGGGTGAGCGCCATAATCGCACCCTTGGCGGAAGCATATCCAGACGTACCACCTTGTCCCGAGACCGCCACCTTCGAAGCGATGTTAACGATTCCGCCGCCGCTCAACTTGAGATGTGGCAGCGCATAGTGCGCCACGCTGTAGTAATGCACGAGATTGCGGCTCAACGAAGCGACGTATTCATCCGGACTACCATTCTCCAGACCTACTTTGTCGTTGCGGCCCGCATTATTGACGACGCCATCGATTCTGCCAAATTTTGTGATCACCGCACTGATCGCGGTCGAACATTCCTTAGGAATTGACAACTCTGCTGTGATCAGTCCCGCGTCAAATTCGGTTTTTCGCGAAACAAGTTGCCGGCATTCTTCGGTTTCGATTTCCCGATCCACAACCACGGGGATTGCGCCTTCGTCCTGGCACGCCTGGGCGATCGCCGCCCCAATTCCTCGCGCACCGCCGGTGACAACGATCACTTTTCCTTGAAGTCCCAGCTCCAATTGGTTCCCCGTTTACACCGGCTGTCACACACCCGTCATTCGATTCTTGCCAATGATGGATTCAGTCGAGACAAAGTTATGACGATGATCGGTTATATGAGCGCTTTTCGTTCTGGATTATCAGCAGTTCGAACCCCATCGTCAACCTTATTCCTCTTATCGCGCAGCTAATCCGCATTTCGTAGCTATCCATCTATTCGCGCTGACGACTTCCTGGTCGGCGCGCACCCGATTGCGCAGTGACCTGCCCGGACACTCGACTCGGACTGTCCTTTTCTTCGATTCGCCCTGCACAGGCTGTTCAGCTCTTCCTAGCAACGAAATCGAATTGACCGGAACGCCAAATCTTGGCTAACCTCTCCGGTTGGAGTAACTGCGATGACGCCTGCACCCTCACCAGCGCGAACAGTGTCCCAAATAACTCGGCTTCCCTTTAGGTTTTTTCGCATCTCGTCAATCGTTTCGCCGCTCTTGGTCGCAATCGTTTTCGCCGCGCTTGCATTGCTCGCAGCTCCTCCAACACATTACGATCCCACCATCGAATCGCTGAATCAGCACCCGCTCCCCCAATGGTATGCCGACGCAAAACTAGGCATCTTCGTTCACTGGGGACTTTACTCGGTACCGGGTTGGGCGCCGCTGGTCCACCCCAATCACGATTTTGCGTCCACGGATTACATCACCAACAACCCCTACGCGGAGTGGTACTTGAACTCTATGCGCCTCGACGGGTCACCGACTCAGGCCTACCACCGTGAGCATTACGGGGCCAATTACGACTACTACAACTTTGCGCCAACATTTGACGACCAGATCAAAAAATGGGATCCGGACGCGTGGGCAACGATCTTCCAACAGGCAGGCGCTAAATATGTTGTCCTCACTTCCAAGCATCATGACGGTTTCACGCTCTGGCCCAGCGCGATTCCGAATCCATCGCTGCCTGCCGACCGACAGCACGCCACACGCGACATAGTGGGTGGACTGGCTGCGGCGGTCCGTAAGCAAGACTTGCGCATGGGTTTATATTATTCCGGCGGCTACGACTGGACGTTCGTGCACGGGCCAATCCGCGTCGCAGCGGACTACCAATCGGTCAAACCGCAAAGCGCTGCCTACGGCGCATACGTTGACGCACAGATGCGCGAACTCATCAATCGCTATCACCCCTCGGTCCTCTGGAATGACATCGACTATCCCAGGTCAGGTCACCCGCTCGAAATCATGGCCGACTACTACAACTCCGTTCCCGATGGAGTGGTCGACGACCGCTTCGGCGTGAAACATTCCGATTTCAAGTCACCTGAATATGAGACCTTGGACAAAATCAGCCCGGTAAAATGGGAAGAATGTCGCGGCCTGGGCCGCTCTTTTGGCTACAACCGCGCCGAGGGGGAAGCTGAAACGATTGCTGCTAAAGACCTTATCTATCTCTTGGTGGATATCGTCAGTAAGAACGGCAACCTGCTTCTCGATGTTGGACCCGAGGCCGACGGAACGATCCCGCCCGTCCAATTGAGCAGGCTGCAAGCCCTCGGCAATTGGCTTCATCAAAATGGTGAAGCCATCTATGCGACCACTCCATGGACTCGCGCTAGCGGCGCTACCACCGATGGAACCGACATACGCTTCACTCGCAAAGACTCCGTGATTTACGCGATCCTGCTCGGTCAGCCAAAATCTTCCTCCATCACGATCCAATCTTTTTCTCCGAACTCCAGCGCGAAAATCACGATCCTCGGTCAAACCGAGCCGCTCTCCTGGTCTGCTCAGGGTGCGAACACAAATGTTGCCCTTCCCGCGAAACTTCCCGGAGATCATGCTTTCACTCTGAGGATTGCCGGCTCGGGACTTTGATGACTTCACACGGCTGCCTTCGGTTCGTCGTCTGATGAACTTCAATTCACTGCCGTCTTGCAGGTCCCCGTGCCAACCGCCGTTCTTCAACTCGATCGCAAAGACACATTTCTCTTCCAAACCGCATGAGAATTGGCGCCCATCAATCAAAAGTGCCTCCGTTAATTTCTAGTAGCGTTCGAGTTTCCGCCTTGTCTATATTCGAATTTGTGGTGGCGGCATCTTATTACTTAGCAGCAGAAAGGGATTTTGGCTGGTCGACGTGCCGAAGAACACCAAACCCGCGTTTACGGAGCAATCGTCCCGCGCGCTCGACTTTTTTCATCCCGCGGTGCGCGATTGGTTCGAATCGGTATTTGCAGCGCCCACGCGGCCGCAAAGCGCTGGCTGGCCGGCGATTGCACGCAATGAATCCACTCTGATCCTCGCTCCCACGGGAACCGGCAAGACTCTTGCTGCATTCTTGTGGTGTATCAATCGCATCATGTTTAGCGCAGTACCCGCTAAGTCTGCGCGCTGCCGTGTGGTATACATCTCGCCGATTAAAGCGCTCGCGCTGGACGTTGAACGCAATTTGCGTGCGCCACTCGTGGGCATTGCGCATGCCGCGCAACGTCGCGGTACGGAATTTCATCAGCCAACCGTTTTCATTCGAACCGGGGACACCCAGCCCAAGGAGCGGGCCCACTTTCAGCGCCACCCAGCCGACATCTTAATTACCACGCCGGAATCTTTGTACCTGCTGCTGACCTCAAACGCGCGCGATTCTCTGCGCGCGGTCGAAGTTGTGGTGATCGACGAAATTCATGCGATTGTTCCGACCAAGCGCGGTTCGCATCTGGCTTTATCGATCGAGCGCTTGGAACATCTGGTTGGCCGACCGCTGCAGCGCATTGCTCTGTCTGCCACACAACGACCGCTGGAAGAAGTAGCGCGATTCCTGGGCGGCGCCAAGCGGTCCCGCGGCGAAAGTAATTCGGGAAGGAATACGCCCGCGAAGACAGCGGGCGGAACAGGCACTACCCGGGATTCGACAGAACCGCACGAAGTCAACGAATCCGAACAGCCGGCGAACGCTATGGCCGAGGATGCGCTTTCTGAATTCGAATCTGCGACAGCTATGCCCGTTTATCGGCCGGTCACCATCGTGGATGCGAGCGAGCCTAAGCGGCTCGACCTGCGGGTAGAAGTTCCAGTTGAAGACATGGCGCGTCTTGCCGAACTGGACGAATTGCCCAGTGGACCGGCGTCGCAAGGGCCGGTTCGAAGGTCCATCTGGAGCGCGATTCATCCAAAGCTACTTGAGCAAATTCGGGCGCATCATTCCACGCTTATTTTTGTAAACAGCCGCCGGCTGGCGGAGCGCATTTCCGGAGCGGTGAATGAACTTGCCGGCGAAACCCTGGTACGTGCGCATCACGGAAGCGTCGCGGTAGCGCAGCGCCAAGAAATTGAAGACCGGCTGAAGCTGGGGACGCTACGCGGCATTGTGGCGACATCTTCGCTGGAACTTGGGATTGATATGGGCGCGATCGATCTGGTGATTCAAATCGAGTCACCGCCTTCGGTCGCCAGCGGAATGCAGCGGGTGGGCCGAGCAAATCACAATGTCGGAGACACGAGCACTGCCGTAATTTTTCCGAAGTACCGCGCAGATCTTGTTGCATGCGCGGCCATTACGCGGGCGATGTACCAGGGACAGGTTGAGTCCGTTCACTATCCGCGCAATCCACTGGACGTGCTTGCGCAGCAAATCGTGGCCATGGTTTCCATCGAGGACTGGGCGGTAGAAATTCTTTTCGAACTAATCCGCTGCGCAGCACCCTACGCCGGACTTACGCGGCCTATTTTTGACAGCGTACTGGACATGCTCTCCGGGCGCTACCCCTCTGACGAATTTGCTGATCTGCGGCCGCGCATCACGTGGGATCGCGTGGCAAACCGGCTGATGAGCCGGCAAGGTTCGCAACGAGTTGCAATCATCAACGGAGGCACCATTCCCGATCGCGGCCTGTATGGGGTTTTTCTTGCCGGTGCGGCAAAAGGCGCGCGCGTCGGTGAACTCGACGAAGAGATGGTTTTCGAGAGTCGGCAAGGCGACACCATCATACTTGGCGCTTCTACTTGGCGAATTGAAGAGATTTCGCACAATCAGGTGATCGTATCGCCGGCTCCCGGCGAACCAGGCAAAATGCCTTTCTGGCACGGAGACACGGCCGGTCGCCCTGCGGAATTTGGTCGGCAAATCGGCGAGATGACGCGCGAGCTTTTAGCACTGCCGCGACCGGTGGCGTTCACAAAGCTTGTTGAAGAGCATAGCCTGGACAGCAATGCTGCGGAAAATCTGCTGAAGTACCTGGAGGATCAGGCCGCCGCCACGACGCGTATTCCGAGCGATCAAGACATCCTCATCGAAGTATGCCGCGACGAAATAGGCGACCGCCGGGTCTGCGTGCTCACGCCATTTGGCAGTGCGGTGCACGCGCCGTGGTGCACGGCGGTAACCGCAAAACTGCGCGCGGAACGCAGGCTGGAAGTTGAGTCCATGTGGTCGGACGACGGTTTCGTGCTGCGTGTCCCGGACAGCGATGAAAACATTCGTTCCGAGGACCTGCTACCGACTCCTGCTGAGTTCAAGGATTTAGTATTGCGACAACTTGGCAGCACTTCCCTTTTCGCTGCGAAGTTTCGTGAAGCTGCCGGCCGGGCGTTGCTCTTGCCGAAACGCCGTCCGGGACTGCGCGCGCCGCTGTGGCAGCAACGCAAACGAGCCGCTGACCTGCTGGCAGTCGCGTCACAATTTCCGTCGTTCCCGATGCTTCTTGAAAGTTATCGCGAATGTATTCGCGATGTTTTCGATTTGTCCGCTGCAGCCAATATTCTCGCCGACATCCAGCGCGGAGCAATCCGGGTGACTCACGTTGAATCGGATCGTCCGTCACCGTTTGCCGCGTCGCTGCTTTTTTCCTATGTCGCGAATTACATCTACGAAGGCGATGCGCCGCTCGCGGAACGGCGAGCGCAAGCCCTTTCGATCGACCAATCGCAACTCGAAGAACTGCTCGGTGACAGCGACCTACGGGAATTGCTCGAGGCCTCCGCTCTCGATGAAGTCGAAGCGCGCTTACAATCGCTCGAACCTGGTTATCGCGCGCGCCATGCGGACGGTGTGCACGATCTGCTTTTGAAGCTCGGCGATCTTTCGGAACAGGAAACCATGCAACGCAGCGAAACACCGGAAATCGCCGCTACCCTTAGCGAACTCGTGGGTTCACGTCGAGCAGTTCGCGTTCGTATCGCCGGTGACACCCGATACATTCCTCTCGAGTACGCTTCGCGTTATCGCGATGGACTCGGCACGCCGCTCCCGCCCGGATTGGCCGACGTATTTCTGGTCAAGAGCGAAGATCCGCTGCGCGAAATTCTGCGCCGCTACGCCAGAACCCATGGGCCATTTACTACTGCCGAACTCGTCACGCGTTACGGCTTGCCAGCGGCAACGGCAGACACCGCCCTTCGGGCGTTGCACAGACTTGGAAAATTGCTCGAAGGCGAATTTCGACCAGGTGGCAGCCATCGCGAATGGTGCGATCCGGAGGTGCTGCAGCAGATCCGGCGAAAGAGCCTGGCGCGTTTGCGACGCGAAATTGAACCTGTGGAGCAACGAACGTTCGCGCGGCTGACGGCGCGATGGCAGGGCGTTAGCGTGCGCCGGCGCGGGCTGGAGGCGCTGCTAGACACGGTTGAAAGTCTGCAGGGAGCTGCGCTGCTAGCGTCCGAACTCGAACGCGAGATCCTTCCGGCCCGCATCGCCGGTTATCGCCACGAAGATCTAGATAGTGTTATGGCTTCGGGACAGGTGGTATGGGTCGGATTAGAACAAGTCGGCGATCGCGACGGTCGGGTAGCGTTGTACCTCGCTGAATCTTTGCCACTATTGTTGCCACCAGAAGAGTTGTGCGTTGAAGTTGCACCTTCATCGGAAAAAGCTAAGCAGATACTGGAGTTTCTCGTCAGAGGCGGCGCGTCATTTTTCAGCGCTATCCATGCGGCGCTGGGCGGAGGATTCCCCGGTGAAACTCGCGATGCACTCTGGGAGCTTGTGTGGTCCGGAAAAATCACTAACGATACGTTTCATCCCGTGCGCGATCTCGTGCGACCTCGCGAATCTAGGCATGACCGCCGAACTGCATCAGGCGACGGACCGCCAGGATCGGCGGAATTTCTGCGGCGGTTGCGTTCACGAACCGCGGGCGGCGGCCCGGCGCAGGGACGCTGGTCGCTAGTCCAGCAGCACGTGGCTACGCCGCTTACCGTGACGCAGTGGAGCGCGAATATTGCGCAGCAACTGTTGGTGCGCCACGGCATGGTGCTGCGGGAAACGGCGGTCGCCGAAAATATTCCGCGCGGCTATCCAACAATCTATCCGGCGCTAAAAACCATGGAAGACAGCGGGTGGGTGCGCCGCGGAATGTTTGTGGCCGGGCTCGGAGCTGCACAGTTTGCAATGCCCAACGCCGTCGATCTGCTGCGCAGTTTGCGCGCTGAACCACAAACGCCTGAAGTTCTTTTTCTAGCCGCAACAGATCCCGCAAATCCATACGGAACCTTGCTGCCCTGGCCGCACCAGGAATTGCACCAATCTCGCAATGCTGAATCAGGAAGCACGGTCGCTAATTCTGCCAGTTCCCTTTCGCTGCCTGCGATGTCACGAACTCGCGGCGCGGGCGTCATTTTGATCAACGGATCACTAGCCGCGTTCTTTCGTCGTCAGAATCCTGCGGTACGAGTGTTTCTGCCCGAGTCTGAACCGGAACAAACGCAATATGCTCGCGAGCTTGGCACAAAGTTTGCCGAAATCGCGATCCACCGGCGAGGCCGCAAAACCGGTCTTCTGATTGGCAGCATTAACGATATTCCCGCACGCGAACATCTCCTTGCGCGTTTCCTGGAAGACGCCGGATTTGTAAATACAGTTCTGGGATTTCAGATGCGACGAGTTACACCGGTCGAGATGCCCAGCGATGAGTCGAAAGCAGCTAACGACGCAGCGAACAACAACGACGATATTGACTCAGATATCGTGGGGACGGCTTGATGCCAGAGGGAGACACAATCTTCCGCGCGGCGCGCACGCTCGACCGCGCACTTTCGGGTCAGATCGTTACCGGATTCGAAAGCGTGTTGCCCAAACTTTCGCGCGTCGATTTCGATTCCGGGATTACCGGGCGGACCGTGGAAAAAGTAGCGTCGCAGGGGAAGTGGATGCGAATCCATTTTTCCGGCGATCTGATTTTGCTCACACACATGTTAATGAGTGGAAGCTGGCATATCTACCGCCCGGGTGAAAAGTGGCAGCGCCGTTCCGCTGATAGGCGCATCGTAGTCAAGACGGAACGGATTTGGGCAGTCGCGTTCAAGGTTCCAATCGCGGAGTTCCATACTCCGGAGACGCTGAGACGCCGCAAGGGGTTCAGAATCCTGGGGCAAGATGTGCTCGGAACTGAATTTGATCCTCGGCAAGCCGTCGCAGATTTGCGAGCACATAGCGAATTAGAAGTGGGAGTGGCTCTACTCACGCAACCTGTGATCGCGGGACTGGGAAATGTATTTAAATCCGAGATCTGCTTTGCGTGCGGAATAAATCCATTCCAACGGATGAACACGCTGAGCATCGAAGACTTAAATTGCCTAGTCAACACGGCAAGGACCTTTCTATTAGCCAACGTTGCGGAGACATCGGGCGATCCAATAGTGGCTTATAGCGGGGTGCGGCGAACAACAGGCCGAGCCAGCCTCGAGGAGCGCTTGTGGGTGTATGGGAGGCGTGGAAAATCGTGTCGCCGCTGCGGCATGTCGATTGAGTCGCGCAAACAGGGTTCCGATGCCCGGACAACTTTCTGGTGCCCGCAATGCCAGCCAATGGAGTTGGCGAAGACATTCCGGAACGCTGCCGCCGGTTAGAGTATTTGCGAACCTGGTTTTGCCGGCGGAGACGAACTTTATATGCGTAGTTTTGTGGAAACCGCGGACGCTGTTGGCGCTACCAGCAAGAAAACAGAAAAGCTTCGGCTGATCAGGGATTTTTTCCAGAGCTTAAAGATAAGCGATGCGGTGCTCGCGGCGCGATTCCTCTCCGGGCACGCTTTTGCCCGCCATGACGAACGAACGCTGGGCGTTGGCGGCGCCGTGTTGTCGCGAGTGATCGCACAAGCAGCTGGCAGAGCGGGCGAGAACATCGGGACGGCGTATCGCAAACACGGCGATCTTGGCGACATGGCGGAAGAGCTCCTGCTCGGCACCATCCGCGAAGACGACTTGCCGCTGGCAGACGTGGGAAGGCTATTTGAAGAAGTGGCGGCGGCACGTGCCCAAATGCAAAAAGCGGACTTACTGACGAAAACGTTTGCGCGCGCAAATGCGGGCGACGTGAAATACATCGTGAAAATTATCACCAGCGATTTAAGAATTGGTTCAAAGGAAAGCCTGGTGGAAGAAGCGATTGCCAAAGCGTTCGAACGGCCGCTGGCACAGGTTCGTCGCGCAAATATGATGGCGGGGGACATCGGCGAAACGTTGGCGTTGGCGGCGGAAAACAAATTGGCTGCCGCGGCGGTGCGATTGCTCCATCCACTAGGATTCATGCTGGCAGCTCCGGCGGAGACCGCGGAGGATCTATTCGATAAAGAGCTTGCGGGTTTGCAAAAGCCGGCCCTGCTGGTGGAAGAAAAATATGACGGGATCCGCGCGCAGGTGCATAAAGATAAGAATGGAACGGTGCGCATTTTTTCCCGCACGCTTGATGAAGTCGCGGAATTTCCGGAACTGACACCGCCGGTCGGTCGATTACCGGGGGAATTAATTCTGGATGGAGAGATCCTGGGGTGGCGTGATGAGCGGCCTCTGCCTTTTACAGAATTGCAGAAGCGACTTGGCCGTAAAAGCGTGGACATGTGGATGCAGCACGACATTCCAGTAAAATTTGTGGCGTTTGACTTGTTGTACCAGGATGGCGAGTTGTTGCTGGACGAGCCGTTGACGAACCGGAAGAGGCGTCTAGCCGGAATCTTTTCCGGTGCGCCTAACGCACTGCGCCTGGCCGAAACAAAAGAATGCCGATCCGCGCAAGAAGTGTCGTTGGCGTTTCGCAGCGCCCTCGCCGCCGGCCATGAAGGCATAGTGGCAAAGGTTGCGGAGTCACCCTACACACCGGGACGGCGAGGTGGCTTCTGGTTCAAATTGAAAGAACCATTCGCGACACTGGATGTCGTAGTGACAGCAGTCGAGTATGGACACGGAAGGCGTCACAAGGTGCTCTCGGACTATACCTTTGCCGTGAGGGAAGGGAAAACTCTTTTGAATATTGGAAAGGCTTATTCCGGTCTCACGGATGCGGAGATTCGTCAGCACACGGAATACTTCTTGCAGCACACGACCGAGGATCAGGGCTATCGGCGAATCGTAGAGCCAACAATTGTCCTGGAAGTTGCGTTTAACAACATTCAGAAGTCCAACCGACATGAAAGCGGTTATGCGTTACGGTTTCCGCGAATTGTGCGGATTCGAACGGACAAGCAGGTGGCAGAAATCGATACGCTCGAAACCGTTGCGAAGTTATTTGCGCGGCAGACGGCGGAGCGAACGGCTACGGCTGTCTGAGCTAACTACCTGGTCCACGCGTAAGGTGGAACTCACGATTTGCTATTGCCCACGGAATTGATTGCGCTTGCGCCAGGAGACGTAAATGATGCCGATGCTGATGGCCATAGGGGGAAAAACCAGGACCAGGATACCGGAGCGAAGGGCGTCTATGAACCGATGACCACCTTGCGCTGCTTGCGTGACGCAAAGTGCACAGCCTTGCGCAGCCACGCTCGATGGCAGAGCGAGCAACCCAACAAACACCGTAGCAGAGAGCAGGAAAGCTAGAGTTGGTCTATTCATCGCGATGGCCCTGAGCCAGATTGTGGCTCACTTATCCGATCCCTTCAAGATAAAAACCGCGGAAAAAGTCCTCGGGGCTCTGAATTTCCGCCAAGCAACTAGAAAGGCCGCATGTGAAGCAAGCGGAAGCTATCCGACCAAATCATATTCATCATCAGCAAAACGAAAATGGTGGCCGGGATGAGCGACCAGAAAAAGCTGCGGCGCTCGTTGATCATGTGCATGAAATACATGACTGCCAGAGCGGCGCTAAGGAGTGCAACGGCAAGAAAGGCGGCGAGGAGACGGTTGCGATCGAGTCTGGTATAGGCGAGAAAGATTTGCAGGCCAGACAGCGCGAGCAACGTGACATAAACGGGAAGATAGCGACTGATTCCCTTAGAAGTATTTTGGCTGTTTTCCATTCGACAGATTTCCCCTCTCGATTCCACTCGGATTTATGGTCTTGCGATGCTCATCAGATAGACGAGCGGCACCACAAACATCCAGACAATATCGACGAAATGCCAGTACAGAGCGGTAGATTCCACGTGGCCCGGGGTTAGGCTGCCGCGCGAATAGCCGCGCGCAACCACCCCGATGGCGATTACGCCGCTAATTACGTGTAACAAGTGCAGCCCGGTGATGCTGAAGAAGCTGGCTCCAAAAAGCGAAGAGCCCCAGGGATTCTGGAAGAGGCGAACACCTTCGCCAATCAAGCCCGCCCATTCGCGGATGTGCAGGATGGCGAAAATGGCGCCCAGAACCATGGTGATCCCCATCCAGCGCATTGTCTTGGCCTTGTCGCCTGCTTTGGAGGCATCGACTGCGCCAAGCATGGTCAAGCTGCTGGTGATCAGAACGAAGGTCATGATGATGACATTCAGGATGGAGGGATAGAACTTGAAGGGCGTAGGCCAGTCCGGACTGGCGGTGCGCAGATAGCCGTAGGCAAAAAGCAAAGCCCCAAAGGTGCAGGCATCGGAAAGAAGGAAGAGCCACATCGCGAGCTTGCGCGAAGGGATGGCGTACGGAGAAGGCTCCGTATTGGCGGCGTGCCCCAGGGCCATGCTGTGCTTCAATTCGCTCACAAATCCTCCACTGGTCGATTAAAGTCGCGTGCGCAATACCAGCAACAGATAGATCCACAGGGCGGCAAGAAAATGCCAGTAAACCGCGGTCGCATCGATGGTTGAAACGCGCCAGACGGCGGCGCTTGCGGTGCGGCGAATGGTATAGACAAGCCCAGACAGGCCGCCAAGAACGTGCAGAGCGTGCAGCACGGTAAGGACGTAGAAGAAGGAGCTGTTGGGGGAAGTCGCGAGAAACAAGCCCTGAACGCGCAACTGGTGCCAGGCAAAAGCCTGCCCGGCCAAGAACGCCACGCCGAGAGCCAGAGTGAGGTAGAGCCACGATCTGGTGGTTGCGAGGTCCCGGGTGCATCTACGCCGCGCGGTTTCGAGAGTCACGCTGCTCGAAAGAATTAGGAAGCTTGCCGAATAATCAGCGAACTGGTGAATGCCGCGAAAGACATGGTGACCGCGGCGACGGCGACCCAGATGCCGCTGAGAGCGGGGGCAGGCGACTGAGAACCGCGATCGGGCTGTAAAGTCATGATAGACATTTTGTGTAATCCGTCTTGTGTAACCCGAGGTTTCCCTTTCGGTGCGAACAAACGCTAATCGCCGGCAGCAGGCTCTGGTTCAGGCGAATCCTGCATGATGAAATCGCCATGAGCGCCATTCACGCCATATTCGTTGGGACCGTGGTTGACGACGACATGACGGCCGCCGAAATTGTCGAACGGGGGTGGAGAGGTGGTGGACCACTCCAAAGTGGTGGCCTCCCAGGGATTGTCTGGCGCGGTTGCACCTTTGAAGCGGCTATAGATCAGGTTGAACAAGAATATCAGTTGCGCCGCGCCGGTCACGAGCGCGGCGATAGTGATGAATTTGTGGACAGGCAGGAGAGGCTGCAGGTAGTCGTCCACAAAGCTGGAGTAACGGCGAACGTTACCGGCAAACCCCAGATAGTGGAACGGCATAAAGATGCAGTACACGCCAATGAAAGTGATCCAGAAGTGGATCTTGCCCAAGGAGTCGTTCATCATGCGGCCGGTCATTTTGGGGAACCAGAAGTAGCTTCCGGCCAGAATGCCGAAAATTGCTGCTACACCCATGACCATGTGGAAATGGCCGACGACGAAGTAGGTGCCGTGGAGATAGATGTCCAGTGAAGGCTGGGCGAGGAAGAAGCCACTGACGCCGCCGGCGACAAAGACTGAGATAAAGCCGAGTGAAAACAGAGATGCAGTATGGAAGCGGAGATTGGCGCCGTAAACGGAGCCAATCCAAATCATGGTGATGATGGTCGCAGGAATAGTAATGACCAAAGTTGGGAAGGAAAAAACCAGAGCGGAGAAAGGATTCATTCCGCTGAGGAACATGTGGTGGCCCCAAACCATGTAGCTGAGGAAGCCGATGGCGATCAGGCTGCTGTAGACGACCTTGACGCTGAGCAAAGGCTTGCGCATGGAGGCCATCAGGATGTGCGAGACGATGCCTATGGCGGGAACAATGGCGATGTAAACCTCGGGATGTCCGAAAAACCAGAAGAGATGTTGCCAGAGTAAGGGCGAGCCGCCGGAATGCGGCTGCAAATGATCGCTGATCACCAGGCCAGCGGGAATGAAAAAGCTAGTGCCTGCGACACGATCAAGGATCAAGAGCACGCAAGCAGGAAGAAGAACCGCAAAGGCCAAAAGACCGATGCACGATGTGATGAACCAGGCCCACGTGCTTATAGGAAGCCGCGAGAGCATCATGCCTTTGGTGCGCAGGTCAAGCGTAGTAGCGATGAAATTCAATGAACCGAGCAATTGCCCGACGCAGAAAAGGCCGATGGAAATTGCCCAAAGAGTTTGACCCCATGCCAGGCCGGGGCCAGCGTCCTTACCGACCGCGCTCAGCGGAGCATAAGCAGTCCAACCGGAAATTGGCGGACCGTCGGGAATAAAGAACGCTGCGATGAGGACCAGGAATGCGACGAAGGTCACCCAGAAGGACATCATGTTGAAGCGCGGGAAGGCCATGTCTTCGGCGCCGATCTGGATGGGCAGAAAGTAATTGCCGAAGCCGGCGAAGGGCGCGTTGGTAAGGACAAAGAAGACCATGAGCGTGCCGTGCATGGTCAAAAGAGAAAGATAATATTCCGGGGTAATGACGCCGCCGGGGGCGCCGTTCTTCGAGAGCAGTTGCAGGCCGGGAATGGCGGCATTGGTCCATACCAGGTGAAAGCGCATCAACCAGGAAAGGATCATGCCGAGAAAAACGGAAATCAGCGCGAGCCCGTAATACTGCTTGCCGATGACCTTGTGATCCGTGCTGAAAACATACTTCCAGATAAATTTGCTGGGCGGAGCATGTTGATGAACGACTGGTGCAGCGGCATCCGACATTTTGATGATTCTCCGAAAAAACCGACGCGGGCGGAAGCTTCGAAGTACCCGCGTTCGGGGCCTAGCAAAACCGCACTAATCCGCTACTGCGACTGCTGCTTTAACCATTGATCAAATTCGTCCTGCGACTTCACTTCGAGAAAAGCGCGCATGTTGAAATGCCCCAGCCCGCACAATTGGGTGCAGACGATTTCATATTTGCCGACCTTGGTGGCCGTAAAGTGCATGGGAATATCCAATCCGGGAACGAAGTCCTGCTGGATGCGTAATTCGCGAACGTAGAAGGAGTGGCCGACATCTTTCGCATGCATCATCAGCGAAATTGGCTTGTTCACGGGAATCACCAGAGACGCCGCAACGATGTCGTCGCGGGAATCGACATCGTTGGCTGGATCGAGCCCGAAGAAATTCTGGTTTCCTTCGTCAATTTTGTCAGGATGCATGGGACCAAATTTTCCGTCTGGTCCGGCGTAGCGGAAATAAAAACCAAACTGTTCGGCTTGCACCTGGATTGGGAGCGCGTCGGCAGCAGCCTTCTTGAAATAAACCTCAGCCCAGGCATCTTTGCCGAAGACGCCAAGCGCAAGAACCTCCGTGCCAACCAGCGCGATGGCAGCGATAACAACGAGTTTGGCGCCGCCGGGCAAGTGAGTAGCCTTGCGGCCGTCCTTCTTGTCGCCAAACATCCCCACAAAGCCGGCCAGTACCAACTGAGCGGCGACGAACGCGATGCCGGACTCAGCCATCGTTTCCGACATCTGGTGGTCAATCATGTGGCCGTGTGTCGAGATATCTTCTGGCATCCACCAGGTATGCGTGAGAATGGGAATAGCTGAACCGATTGCGATCAGCACCAAAACAACAGCCAAAAGCTTGCCCATGCGGCAACTCCTCGCGAAAAACTGAAATAAATACGGCGCCTGCCGGCTTGTCCAGGAACAATTCGGCAGGTCGTCGCAAAGCCGTGCTAATAGGGTTTAGCGACGAAGGAAAAATTTACGGTCTTGGTTTCGTTGCCGGCGATCGTCACTTCTTGAGTCTGAGTGCCGTAGCTCTCGTGCCAGGCGGTCAGGGTGTACTTTCCCGGTGGAAGATTCGGCAGCTTGAACTCGCCGGAGGCATCGGAAACAGCGTAGTGCGAGGTACTGAGCACCGCGAAGTAGCCGTGCATCCACGGGTGGATATTGCACTTCACGGAAATAAATTCGGGCTTGTCGTACTTCTCACTAAACGGAGGCGTTCCGGGCGGCTGCGACTTGTTCCATTCGTGATTAATTTTCGCAAGTGGATGGATGTTGTGTGAAGTCTGATCGCTGTTCACTACCTTTAGTTCCTGATTCACTTGAAAAGCTAGAACATGAGGCGTGTAGTGGCAGCCTTTCTGATCGAAAGTTGCGGCCGTCGAGGGCGCGCTGGACTCTGCCGGGGCTCCCGCGGAAATATAGACCACAACATATTCAAGGCTGTTTCCAGGGCCGGTCACGGCACTTTCCGTCATTTCAGGAGTTGGGTGCTGCTTCGCGCACGTCGGTTCCTTAGACATGTCGATCGGTTTGGATTTTGCAGGCGTGCCGGTATAAGTCACCTTACCAGTGACGGTGCCGGCGCCGGGAGCG
>WNFP01001751.1_pt1 | contig 33349 bp, 36 predicted proteins | sample 5400201 | NCBI WGS metagenome assembly WNFP01 (sample SAMN13153355, study PRJNA577476) | soil metagenome | isolation source: 115 cm saprolite under Madrone tree | place: USA:California | collected 2016-06-14 | reverse complement strand
GTGTCGTCAGACTCGGCGCCCTCGCCGCCCATGTTGACGATGGAGACCTCGTCACTCGCCGCCGCCGCTCCGCGCTGCACGAAGCCGCCGACGCAGCCGTCTTCCATCGACACGTAGCCCGCCGGGCCCACGAGGTTGAGCTGCTTGAGCCGCCGGCGGTGCATCTCGGGCGTGTCGTCTTCGAAGCCGATGTAGGTCCAGTGCAGCTCCATGGCGCCCGGGCCCTTCGGCACCACCTGCCGCACGGCGAGGCAGTTCTGGATCTGCTGGAGCACGAACGTGGGAAACACCGTCAGGATCTGCAGCCGGATGTCGTCGCCGAACTCGTTCACGCTTTCCAGCAGGCTCGGATCCGCCAGCTTGTAGTCCTGTCGCTCCGAGCGTATACCCTGCTCGCGGTAGGCCGCGCTCGAGCGGTCGTCGGCGCGATCGATCGTATAGCTCGCATGGTGCGCGCCGTCGTCGCTGACCACGACGCCCCCGCCCTGCGTCAGCCGCGTGATCCTGAACGTGCCGAAAAACGCGTGGAGCAGGCTCGCGTGGTAGGTGTCTTTCACGTTTTCCACGTAGAGCTTCCAGTTGTTCGGCAGCGCCTGGACGAATCGGCCCAGGACGCGCATGCGCCTGCCGCCCAGCACGCGCGCGATGCGGCCGAGGATAGCCTCGCCCAGGTATTCCTCGATGGGCGGCGCTTCCCGGGAGAGGCTCGCGAAGACCAGGCCGTGGAGCGTCGTGGTCCGGAGCTTTCGCGGGCCGTGCGCGGCCTTGGAAAACGAGGGCGGCATGCCGCCCCGGCCGTTGGAGCCCTTCTCGAAGGCGATGCCGGTGAGATTGCCCTCGTGGTCATACGTCCACGCGTGGTAGACGCACTGGAAATTCTTCGCCGACCCACAATCGTCCAGCGCGATGAGCGCGCCGCGGTGGGCGCAGCGGTTCTCGAACGCGCGGATCGCGCCGTCCTCGGCGCGGACCACGATCACCGGCATCTCGCCGACGAACGTGGTCCGGAAGTCGCCGGGACGCGTCAGGTCGGACTCGAGGCAGACGAAGCTCCACGTGGGGCCCTCGAAGATGCGCCGGAGCTCCGCGTGGTAGTTCGCCTCGTCCTGGTAGAGCCAGAAAGGCACCCGGGTGAGGGTTGCGCCGGGCCACGCGCGCGCCGGATCCGTGGCGCCCATCTATCTCCCCCGCGCTCTTACTTGACCAGGCTCTTGAGCGCCGTCAGCTGCTGCTGCAGATCTTTGAGCTGCGTCGCGTACTCGACCAGCTTGGACGACGGGACCTGAGGCTGCTGGAGGCCGCTCGTCACCGCGGTGGCCTTGGGCAGGAGGGTGTCGACCTGCTGCACCTGCGGTGGCGCGAGCTTGCCGCTGCTCTTGAGCGCTTTGAGATCAGACACCATGCCCTGGGCTTGCTGGAGCAGCGAGTCCTTCGAGGGTAGCGAGGGCACGCTCGGCGTCGAGGGCATGCTGGGCATCGAGCCCGTGCCCGGCACCTGGATTTGCGCGAGAGCGGTGAGGGCGGGCAGGAGAAGCAGCGAGAGAATCCAGGCGCCGACGAGAATGTGTTTCCGCATGGTTGGGCCTCCTTGAGGCGGTGAGAGACCCAGCGATTAGACCACGTGACTTCTCGAGCCGCAACAGGGGTGGACCCGCAACAGGGGCGGACTCGCAACACGGGGCCGGCCCGGATTCCGCCGCCAGAGTCAGCGAGAAGCGGTCGCGTTCCGGATCATCAGCGTGTGGTATTCGAGGGCCGCGTCGAGCTCCCGGAAGCTGAAGGGCTTGGTGACGTAGTCGGCGGCGCCGTACTGCAGGGCCTCCTGCGCCGACTCGATGTCATTGACCGCCGTGACGATGATGACGCGCGAGCCCGGGGAGATCGTCCTGATACGCTGGAGCGTCTCCATGCCTCCGATGCCCGCCATCATGAGGTCGAGCAGCACGATGTCGGGGCGGAACTCCGGCACCCGTACCAGCGCCTCTTCGCCATCGGCGGCTTCGAGGACCTCGTAGCCTTTTTCCCGGCAGTGATCGGTGAGCAGCTTGCGCATCTCGATCTCGTCGTCGGTCACGAGCACACGCGCCCGGCCGGGCGGCTTCCGGCCGGCGGCTTCGTTCGCCGCGACGGCGACGGGCGTGGCCGCTCCTGCAAGCGCGAGAGCGTCCAGAAGCTCCGAAAGGTCGAGCGGCTTGGTCAAGGCCGCCGTCACCGCCAGTCCCGATTCGCTGACGAGATCGAGCGCGCTTTCCACTCCGCTGATGAGGATCACGGCGATGTCTGGCTGCAGAGCCTTGATGCGCGCGAGCGCGCCCAGGCCGCCCAGCTGCGGCATGAAGAGGTCCATGATCACGACCTGCGGCTTCGACTCCTTCACCTGGAGGAAGGCTTCCACGCCGTTGCCGGCCGTGAGGACTTCGTAGCCCTGGATGGTGAGGAAGTCCGTGAGGAGCTCCAACACCGACGGGTCGTCGTCCACACAGAGAACGGTCGGCAGCTGAGTATTCATCGAAGGATGTCCCCTTGATAAAGAGGCTGGTGCATGCGATATGCCACCAAGCCCCACCGGGCGGCCTCGGGACTATCAGGGCGGAAAACCTCGACAATCCGGCGTTGACCAAGTGGATTCCTGTCGCAATGCGCCCGATCGGGTGACCTTCCTTGTCACAGGTTTCGGGGCATAATCCGGGGGTGCAGCGGACCGCCGGGCAACTGCGTTTTTCACCTTCCGACCTGGGCGACTTCGTCGCGTGCGAGCACCTGACCCAGCTGGAGCTGGCCGTCGCCCTGCGCGAGGGCACGCGTCCGAGCGGCGACAATGCCTTCGCCGCTTTGCTCCAGCGCAAGGGCGAGGCCCACGAGCGCGCGTATCTCGAGTTGTTGCGCGAGAGCGGCCACAAGGTGATCGAGGTCGGACTGGGCGAGACACGCGACTGGGATGTCGCGGCGCGCGCGACCGAGGAGGCGATGCGCGCCGGCGCGCAGTACATCTACCAGGCCGTCCTCGTGGACGACGGCTGGCGCGGGATCGCAGATTTTCTCGAGCGGATCGATCGGCCATCATCGCTCGGCGCCTGGAGCTACCAGGTGCTCGATACGAAGCTGGCCCGGCACCCGAAGCCCGAACACGCGCTCCAGCTGTGCTTCTACAGCCAAGCGCTCGGACGTGCGCAGGGTCTCGAGCCCGAAGCCGCCTACGTTGTCCTCGGCACGCGGGAACGCTTCAGGATCCGGCTCGCGGACGTGTCCGCCTACTATCGCCGCGTGCGCCGGCGCTTCGAGTCCGCCGTCGCCAACCGCCCACACACCGCGCCGTACACCTGCGAGCACTGCGAGGTCTGCATCTTCCAGGAGGCCTGCGAAGACCGGTGGGAGCGAGAGGACCATCTCCTTCGCGTCGCCAATATCCGACGCGATCAGATCGGAAAGCTCGCGGCCGGCGGAATCGCGTCGCTGACTGCGCTCGCCGGCGCGCGTCCCGGGACCGCGATCCCGCGGCTTGCTCAGCAGACCTTTGAAGGCCTGCGCGAGCAGGCGGCGCTCCAGCACGAGAGTCGGCGCTCGGGGAAGGTCGAATACCGGGAGCGTCCCCTCGAGACCGGGCGTGGCTTCGCGATGCTCCCGCCCCGCTCGCCGGGCGACATCATCCTGGACCTCGAGGGTAATCCATTCTTCGAGCCCGGGCGAGGGCTCGAGTATCTCTTCGGCGTCCTCACGCTCGACGGCGGCGAATCGCATTACCGAGCATTCTGGGCGCACGACCGGGAAGGGGAGCGCCGCGCGCTCGAAGCGCTCGTCGAGTTCATACATCAAAGGCTGCCGCGCTACCCGGATCTTCACGTCTACCACTACGGCGCCTACGAGCCCGGAGCGATCAAGCGGCTGATGGGCGAGCACGCGACGTGCGAGGCGCAGGTGGACGATCTGCTCCGACGCAAGGTCTTCGTCGATCTCTTCACGATTTTCCGCCAGGCCTGTCGGGCGGGAGCGCGGAGCTACTCCCTCAAGGACCTCGAGGCCCTGTTCGACTTCGTGCGTAGGGCGGCAGTCGTGTCCGCCAACGAGGCCATGCTGGTCTATGAGCGCTGGGTCCAGGACCAGGATCCGCGGATCCTCGATGACATCGCCGGGTACAACGAGGATGACTGCCGGGCGACCCTGGGGCTTCTCGACTGGCTCCACAAGGTGCGCCCGCCGGATCTTCCGTGGCCGGAACCGCCGGAGCCGAGCGCGCTCTCGGAGGAGACCGCTCAAGCAATGGACGCGCGCCAACGCCTACGCGCGGAGCTCCTCGAAGGCGCCGAGCCTGGGAGTCCACGCTGGCTCGCGGGAGAGCTGCTCGAATACCACCGACGCGAGGCCCGCCCTGCGTGGTGGCGGTATTTCGAGCGGCTGGGGATGTCGGTCGAGGAGCTGGTCGAGGACTCAGAGTCCATCGGCGGTCTCGAGGACGCCGGCATCCCGCCGGCGCGCGTGAAGAATTCTCTCGTGCACACGCTGAAGTTTCCGCCGCAGGAGCACAAGCTGGGGCCAGGCGGGGCGCACGACCCGCTGACCGGCAAGAGCGCGGGCGAGATCCTCGAGATCGATGACGAGAAGGGAATCCTTCGGCTCCGCCGCGGCCCGAGTTTCGCCGGGACGCCGCTGGCCAGGGCGCTGATCGCGGAAGGCCCGTACAACGACCCGGAGCAGCGCAACGCCGTGCTTCGCGTGGCCGAGTCGATTCGCGACGGCGATGGCCGCTACCCGGCGCTCCAGGCGATGCTCTCGCGCGAGCTCCCGCGAGTGCAGCGGCGCAAGAGCGGCGCGAGTCTCCAGACCACGGATCTCGAGGAGATGAAAGCGCTGGCGCTCGGACTCGACGGCAGCTACCTCTTCATACAGGGACCGCCGGGCTCGGGAAAAACCTGGACCGGCGCCCGCCTCGTCGTTCACCTGCTGGCGCAGGGCAAGCGGATCGGCGTCTCGGCGCAAAGCCACAAGGCTATCCACAACCTGCTCCGGGAGATCGAGAAAGTCGCCCTCGGGCAGAGTGTGAAGTTCCGCGGTCTCAAGAAGTCGACCGGCGGCAATGATGAAAGCGAGTACACGGGACCCTTCATCACGAGCCAGGCGGACGCGAAGAAATTCGTCGAGACGAGCCTTGGCTTCGGCCTTCTCGCTGGCACGGCGTGGCTCTTCGCGCGCGAGGATCTCGACTCGACGCTCGACTACCTGGTCATCGACGAGGCTGGCCAGGTCTCGCTGGCTGACGCGCTGGCGCTGGGCACCTCTTCCCGCAACGTGATCCTGCTCGGCGACCCGCTTCAGCTCGCCCAGGTGTCGCAGGGCGCGCATCCGGAAAGGACGGACGAGTCCGTGCTCGAGCACCTGCTGGGAGATGATCCGACTATCCCAAAGGATCGTGGCATCTTTCTCGAGGAGAGCTACCGGATGCATCCGGAGGTCTGCGAATTCATCTCGGAGGTCGTCTATGCCGACAGGCTCCGCTCGGCCGAAGAGGCGGGGCGCAGGACGACGCAGTTCGGCACCGGCATTCGATACCTGCCGGTGGAGCACGAGGGCAACCGCGCCGCATCGGATGAGGAAGTCGCCCGGATCGCGGCCGAGATTGAGGCCATGCTGGGAGGCTCGTTCACGGACAAGGACGGGAAGTCGCGCCCGCTCGTTCCGAATGATCTCATGGTCGTCACGCCCTACAATGCCCAGGTGCGCCGCCTGCGCGCGAGCCTTCCGCAGGGCGTGCGCATCGGCACGGTCGACAAGTTCCAGGGACAGGAGGCTCCCGTCGTGTTCTTCTCGATGGCCACCTCCAGCGGCGAGGACGTGCCCCGTGACGTCGGCTTTCTCTTCTCGCGCAATCGTCTCAACGTGGCGATCTCGAGGGCGGAGTGCCTGGCGATTCTCGTTTGCTCGCCGCGGCTTCTCGAGACGCGCTGCCACTCGATCGAGGACATGATGCTGGTCAACGCCCTCTGCCGCCTCGTCGAGTACGCGGACACCCGCAAAGGCTAAAGGAGCCTGCCATGCCCGTCGGCTACAGGAGACAGGGTCACATCGGCATCGTCACGCTGAGCCGCCCCAAGGCGCGCAACGCCTGGGGGGCGGACTTCAATGAAGGCATAGCCCGCCGCTTCGCCGCGATGGAGGACGACGACAAGATCCGCTGCGCGATCCTGACCGGCGACGAGGCCGGCGGCGCCTTCTCCGCGGGCGCGAACCTCAAGGATCCGAAGACCCACACGCTCGCCTCGGCTGCGGAGTTCATCAAGGGGCTTCCGAGGCGCCGCGACCGCGCCTTCGAGATCCTCGGGAACTTCCCGAAGCCCATCGTCGGCGCCGTCAACGGCTATGCGGTCGGCATCGGCTGCATCGTGACGTTTTGCTGCGACGTGCTGGTCGCCTCCGAGAAGGCTGAGTGGCGCCTGCCGCAGGTGGCCCTCGGGATCCTGCCGGCCTATGGCGGCGCCGTGCGGCTGGCGCGCTGGGTGGGGCGCGGAAACGCGATGCGCCTGGCCCTGGGCTTTCCGCTTCCCGCCAGGGAAGCAGGTCGCATCGGTCTCGCCCAGTGGGTGGTGCCGCACGCGCGGCTCATGCAGAAGGCGCTCGAAGTGGCCGAGCGCCTCGCCGCGCTACCCCCGCTGGCTGCGCGCCTGACGAAGGAGTCGCTCCTGCGCGGCCTCGACATCCCCAACCTGTCCGACGCCGCGCTCGTCGATCTCTATCGCTTCGCGACGCTCGAACAGACCGAGGACAAGACCGAGGGGCACGCCGCTTGGCGCGAGAAGCGGGAGGCGAAGTTCCGGGGACGCTAGGCTTTCGGCTTCGCCGCGGCTTTCCCGCGAACTTTCACGCCTGCGCGCTTCTCGTAGAGCGCGATGACGCCGGCCATGTCGAAATCGCCGAAGCCCTCGGCGTGGGCGGCTTCATACGCGTCGCGCACCGCCGCGGTCACCGGCAACGGCAGCCCGAGCGAGGCGGCAAGTCCCAGGCCGAGCCCCACGTCCTTCCGCGAGAGCGCGATGCCGAAATACGGCGTGAAGTCGCCGGCCAGCACCGTGGGGAAGCGCTTGAGGAAAGGATGCGAGCGCCCGCCGCTCGTCGAGAGGATGTCGAAGAGGCGCTGCGGATCGAGGCCCGCGCGCACGCCGAGCACCATCGCTTCCGCGGCGATCGCGACATTGCCGACGGACATGATGTTGTTGATGATCTTGATGACCTGGCCGGAGCCCAGCGGGCCGATGTGGTGGATCTCGCCGCCGAGCACGTTCAGCAGGGGTCGGCAGCGCTCGAGCACTTCCGGATCGCCGCCGATGAGGAAGAGCAGCTTGCCGTTGCCCGCTTCGTCGGGGCCGCCGCTGACGGGCGCGTCGAGGCAGTCGATGCCGCGCGCCTTCGCAGTCTTCGCCACCTCGCGCCAGGTATCCGGATCGGTGGTGCTCAGGTCGATGAACACCATGCCCGCGCGCGAGCCCGCCAGAGCGCCGTCGTCGCCAAGGTAGGCGCGCCGCACCGTCGCGGGATCGGGCAGGCTCGACAGCACGAAGTCCGACTGCTCCGCGACTTTCAGAGGCGATGCGCCGAGCGACACGCCGGCGGCCTTCGCGCGCTCCGCGCTCTTGGCATTCGGATCGTAGCCCGTCACGGCGAAGCCGCTCTGCGCGAGCCGGCGCGCCATCGGCCCGCCCATGGTGCCCAGCCCCAGGATTCCTATCCGCGGTTGCCCCGCCATGTCAGATCCTCCTCTCGCCGGCCGTCACGCTTGCGTCCGTCTCGTGACTGGTGAAGCATATGTACCACCGGAGGCCTACATGAAGATCGGCATCTTTCTCACGGGACAGCATCCGCCGGGCAGCGACATGGTCGCGGCCCTGGAAGATCAGTACACGATGACGCGCCTGGCGCGGGACCGCGGCTGGGACGCGGTCGCGATGGGCCAGCACTATCTGAGCGAAGGCGTGAGCCAGCTCCAGCTGATTCCCGCGCTGGCGCGACTCGCCGCGGAGGCCGGCGAGATGACGGGGATCGCCGGCGTGCTCCTGGCGGGCCTCCACAATCCCGTGGAAGTGGCCGAGTGCATGGCGTCGCTCGACACGATCTGGCGGGGTCGCTTCGTCTTCGGCGTGGGGCTCGGCTATCGCGACGTCGAGTTCGATGCCTTCAAGGTGCCGCGCGGCCAGCGCGTGCGCCGCTTCGAGCAATGTCTCGAGGTGGTGAGAAGGCTCTGGACGGAGGAGAAGGTGACCTTCGAGAACGACGTGTGCTCGCTGTCCAACGTCACGATGACCTGCCGGCCCGTGCAAAAGCCGCATCCGCCCATCTGGATCGCGGCCAACAGCGACAAGGCCGTCCTGCGCGCCGCGCGACTCGGCGACACGCTCTTCATCAACCCACACGCGACGATGGCCACGGTTACGCGCCAGATGCTGCTCTATCGCGCTGAGTTGGAGCGCGTCGGCAAGCCCTTTCCGCGGGTCCTGCCGTTCTTCAAGGAGATCTTCTGCGCCAAGGACAGGAAGACGGCGCTCGAGCTGGCCGGGCCGTTCCTCGCGAGCAAGTACAAGACGTACGCTGCCTGGGGCCAGGACTCCGTCATGCCGGGGCACGAGTCGTTCAACCAGCCGCTCGAAGAGCTTCAGCGCGACCGGTTCGTGCTTGGAAGCCCTGAGGAGTGCTACGAGCAGCTCCGTCCCTGCTGGGAAGAAGTGGGCGCGAACTTCCTTATTCTCCGGACGCACTGGAGCGGGATGCCCGCGAGCTCTTCTTTGTCTAGCATGCGTTTCATGAGCGACGAACTGTTGCCTGCGCTGCGGAAGCTTCCGGGCAGTTAGGAAGCGCCTCGCGTAAGACGGGCGGGTCCTGTCGTCGGGGGAGGCGGGGGCGCGGCCGGCTTCGCCACCCTACCCTGGCGTGATCGCAGCCCTGCGGGCTGCGGACACTTGCGAAGGGCCCACTTCCGCCGGCCGCGCCGCCGCCGCCCCCGACGCCACCCGCCCGATCTCGCGGGAGGTTCGTGACTTGCCGCCTTCCGCGCGGAACTGCTCTGGCGGCCGATCTAGGAGCCGGTGGGCTTTGCTGCTTGGGCGCCTGCTAGGCGGCCGAAAACTGCGCCTGACATTAGGCCGGTGCCGCCTGGGTAGTTGGTGTGGAAGAGGCCGCCTACCATTTCGCCGCAGGCGTAGAGGCCGGGGATGGGCGCCCAGCTTGTGCTCAGCACCTGCGCGCGGTCGTTGATTCGGACGCCGCCGAAGGTGAAGGTGATGCCGCCCGTTACCGGGTAGGCCACGAAGGGTGGCGTGTCGAGGCGCTGGGCCCAGTTGCTCTTCGCCGGCGCGAGCCCGCGGGTGGCCACGCCGTCGCGCACGGTGGGATCGAAGCGGCCGTTGGTCGCCGCGGCATTGTAGGCGTCGAGAGTGCGCCGACAGGCCTCGCGGTCGAGGGTGAGCTTGCCCACGAGAGCGTCGAGTGAGTCGGCCGTGACCGGGTTGCCCGTCTTGTAACGGCCTTCGAGGAGATGCTGCACCTTGACGTCGAAGATCTGCCATGCGATGCCGCCCGGCTCGTTCAGGATGATGCCGCCGAGCTTGGCGTAGGTGTAGAACTGGAAGTCCTCGCCCTCGTCGAAGAAGCGCAAGCCCCGCACGTTGACGAGCACGCCGTACGGATACGACAGGCGGTTGGTCTTGTCGGTGAGCTTGCGGTCGCCGTGAGGCGGCGCGTCGGCGTCGATTGGTGTCGAGTGGCAGCCCGTCCACTGGCCGTGCGGCAGCGCGCCCAGCTCCATCGCCATGCGCAGCCCGTCGCCGGTGTTGTAGCGCGTGCCACGCACCTTGGCATGGTCCCAGGGTCTCCCCAAATAGCGGGCGCGCCACTCCGGATTCGCTTCGAAGCCGCCGCAGCCCAGCACGACGGCGTCGCCCGTCACTTCGGCGAATCCCTCGGGCCCCTGGACGACCACGCCCGTGACGCGGCCGGTCTTGTCCTGCAGGAGTCGCGCGACCGCGCTGTCGTAGCGGATCTCAACGCCCTGCCGCTCGGCCGCGCGGAACCACATCGCGGAGAGCCCAACGCCCTCGTGCTTCGCCCTGATCACGGCGCCCGGCGACCACTTGAGCGTGTTCCCCACCTTGACGGCCGAGAGCGAGACGGCCGGCTCCATCTCGATACCCTGCCGCTCCATCCAGCAGGCGGTGTCGTAGGACCGGCCGATCAGGATCTCCGCCAGCTCGGGATCGGTGCGCCCGTCGGTGACGCGCAGGAGATCAGCCATGAAGAGCCGGTGCGGGTAGGGCTCGACGCCCGCGAAGAAGCCGGGCACCTGGGCCTCGGCGTCAGGCACGAGGACGCGAAGGTCCTCGGCGCGGTCGAACGCGATTCGCAGGAGCCCGCCGCTATAGTGCGTGTTGCCGCCACGAAGCGCCCGCGGCGCCTTCTCCAGCGCCACGATGCGCCCGGCGCCCTGCTCGCGGGCGGACACCGCCGCCGCCAGGGCGGCATTGCCCGCGCCCACCACGATGACGTCGTAGTCGCTCACGGCGGGAAGCATACACGACTCCGGGACGGGTATACTGGTGCCGACCGATCGCTGTGGAACCCGGCTTCTGAACCGTGGCGCGCCGATGGCGCAGGAGGTCAAAGATGATTCAGGCTCGCAAGCTCGGCCACGTCGTGTTGAAGGTGCGGGACGCCCAGAAGTCGAAAGAGTTCTACATGCGCGCCCTCGGCCTGAAAGTGGCCAACGACGCCCCGAACATGGGTGCGGTGTTCCTGAGCTTCGGCGCCCAGCACCACGACCTGGCGCTCTTCCAGCTGGCGACGGGCGAGGCGCCGGCGGCGGAGCAGCCCGGTCTCCACCACACGGCATGGCAGCTCGGGAGCTTCGAAGAGCTCCAGGCCGCCTACCGTGAGCTCGAAAAGATGGGCGTCCACGTCGAATCCGCGATCGAGCACAACGTGACGCGCAGCATCTACTTCCACGATCCGGACGGCAACCGCGTCGAGCTCTACTGCGACACGTTCGCCGACGGAGGCTTCGAGGCCATGCGGACGATGGGGCCCAAGCGCGAGGTGATGGACATCGAGACCGGCACGGTGAAGCCCCGCTGAGCCTGCCGCCGCCCGAGGCATACGCGCGCCACGACGAGTCTCCGGACCGCGAGTTCTACAGCTTCCCTCGCAAGGTCGTCCATATCGACGAGGGCGCCATCAGGGCCCTCGGTCTCCTCTACGCCGAGCTGCTCCCCGCCGGCGGACGCCTGCTCGACCTGATGAGCAGCTGGCGCAGCCACCTCCCGGAAGGTGCGCGATACGGCGAGGTGGTTGGGCTCGGCATGAACGCCGACGAGATGGCCGAGAACCCGCAGCTGACACGCTCGGTCGTCCACGACCTGAACCGCGACCCGCGTCTGCCCTTCGCCGACGGAGAGTTCGACGCGGCAATGTGCGCGGTCTCCATCCAGTACGTCACGAATCCCCCGGCGCTCTTCCGCGAGATGAGCCGCGTGCTGCGGCCCGGCGCGCCCTTCGTGGTGTCGTTTTCCAATCGCTGCTTCCCCACCAAGGCCGTCGCCGTCTGGCTCGGCACCGACGATCTGCAGCACGTGGCCCTCGTCCGCGCGTATTTCGAGGCCGCGGGCCCCTGGGCGGAGATCACCGAGGAAGCCCGCTGGCCGAGTGAGGACGGCGATCCGCTGTACGCGGTGTGGGCGCGCGCGTCCCGGGGCACTTGACGGGCCGTCCCTTAAGGGAGACTCTCGCGCCCACCACCGCCAGAGGAGGGTCCCATGAAGACCGGGCGCCTGCTCCTGACCGCAGTCCTCGTCTTGGCCCTGTTCGCCGGTTCCGCGCCCGCGGCGGAGCAGTCGCAGATGACCTGGGCCGTGCACGTGTCACTGGCTCCCGTCTGGTTCGACCCGGGAGAACACACCGGCATCATCACGCTGATGATGGTGCTGTATGCGCTGCACGACGCCATGCTCAAGCCCATGCCGGGCAATCCGATGGCTCCCTCGCTGGCCGAATCCTGGACAGCGGGCAAGGACGGCTTGACCTACGAGTTCGTCCTCCGCAAAGGCGTCGTCTTCCACAACGGCGACCCTTTCACCGCCGACGACGTGAAGTTTTCCTTCGAGCGCTATCGCGGCGCCGCCTCCAAGCTGCTCAAAGACAAGGTGGCGGCGGTCGAGATCGTCGACCCGTTCCGCGTCCGCTTCCGGCTGAAGGAGCCTTGGCCCGACTTTATGACCTTCTACGCCTCTCCCGCGACGGGAGCGGGCTGGATCGTGCCCAAGAAGTACATCGAAAAGGTCGGCGATGACGGTTACCTGAAGGCGCCCGTCGGCGCGGGGCCGTACAAGCTGACCGTGTTCAATCCCGGCGTCGAGCTGGTCATGACCGCGCACGACCGCTACTGGCGAAAGACCCCGTCGGTCAAGCGGCTCGTGTTCAAGGTCGTGCCGGAGGAGATCACGAGGCTCGCGATGCTCAAGCGCAACGAGGTCGATGTCGCGTACTCGCTCCGCGGTGCCCTCGGCGAGGAGGTCAGGCGCACGCCGGGACTCAAGCTGGTCGCCCCCGTCGGCAACGCCACCCAGTGGCTCGACTTCGGACCGCTCCAGTGGGATCCGAAATCGCCCTGGTCCGACAGGCGGGTCAGGCTGGCTGCGGCGCTGGCCTTCGACCGGCGCGCGATCAACGAGGCTGAGACGCTCGGATTTTCGAAGCCAACAGGAAGCATTATTCCGTCGGCCTTCGAGTACGCTCTGGCAATTCCACCTTATCCGTACGATCCGGCCCAGGCGAAGAAGCTCCTGGCCGAGGCCGGGTACCCCAATGGGTTCGACGCCGGGGACTACGCTTGCGACTCCTCGTACGCGAGCGTGGCGGAGGCGATCGCCAACTACCTGGCGGCGGTGGGGATCCGCACCAAGGTGCGTCCGATGGAGCGCGCCGCCTTCCTTGGCCAGTGGAAAGACAAGAAGATCCGATCCATCCTGCAGGCCGGCGCCGGCGGGCATGGCAACGCTGCGACCCGCATCCAGAACTATTTCGTGAAAGACGGGCTCTACTCCTGGGGCGGCTATCCGGATATGGAGGACCTCTTCATTCAGCAGGCCCGGGAGCTCGACCCCAAGCGCCGCCAGGCTCTTCTCTACGAGATCCAGCGCCTGGCGAAGGAAAGGGTCATGCAGGCGCCGCTCTGGGAGCTGGGTTTCCTGAACGCGGTAGGGCCACGTGTGGACGAGTCCGGCCTGGGGCTCATCGCGCTTCATCCCTACTCGGCGCCCTACGAGGACCTCAAGCTGAAGAAGTGAGTCGCCCTACACGCGCGACATCACCTGGCGGGCGAAGTCCTCGGCGAAGCGCCACTTGTCGTCCACGCCGGTGGCGAACATCAGCTCCTGCAGGCCCTGGCGCTCGAGCTCCCGGATTTGCTCGGCGAGCGCCTCCGCGGGGCCGACCAGGCACGTCGCGCGGATCAGGTCGGCGTCGATCAGCTCGGCTTCGCCGGGATGCAGTCGCGTGTAGTGGAACTCGTGGGTGCGGAAGGCCCTGTGCTCGGGCGGCGTCTGCTCGACGAGCGCGCAATACCGCTTCCAGATGCCTCGCAGGAAGGGCGGGGGATCGATGCCTCGCTCGTGCACTTCGTCGTAGAAGTAGTAAACGCTGGCCATGACGTTCGGGCCGACGGTGCGGATCACCCGCTCGGAGTCCACCGGCTCGCCGACCTCGAGCAGCGCGATATTTGTGAGCGCGCAGTTGCGGAACTGATCGAACGGACGGCCGACGGCTGAGGCGCCCCGGCGCGCGTGCCCCAGCGCCTCCGCGACCGGCACCCCGCGCGGCGGAATCGCGAACACGAGCCCGTCGCCGTAGCGCCCCGCCAGCTCCATTGCTCGCGGCCCGAAGCCCGAGACGTAGAGAGGAATCTTCGGCTCGAGGTTCATGTACTCCTTGTCGTGCATGAGAATCCTGATGGGACGCGTGACGCCGTTGTAGGTGTAGTCCACCGCCTCGCCGCGCAGCAGCGCGCTGAGCACGCGGAGGTACTCGGCGTAGTCGGTGACCCGCATCGGCCGCTGCCCCATCGTGCGCATAGCGGTGTTCCCCGTTCCGATGCCCAGATGCACGCGCCCCGGCGCGAGTCGGTTGAGCGTCGCCACCGCCGCCGCGTGAACGGGCGGGATGCGTGTGCCGCAGATCGCGGTGCCGGGGCCGAGCCGGAGACGACGTGTCTGAGTGGCCGCCAGCGCCAGCACCGCGTAGCAGTCGGAGTAGAGCATCTGGCTGTCGGTGACCCAGACGGAGTCGTAGCCGAGGCTTTCGGCATGGCCGAAAAACGGGATCTCGTCGATGTTGGCCATGAGACAGACGCCGAAGCGCATGGCCCGGTATACCACTTGACGCGCCGCCACTTAAGGGGGATTCTCACGGCCTATCGAGCTTGCCGTGCTCTCGCGTCACCCCACAGGGAGGCCTTCATGATTTACGAGATCCGGACCTACACGCTCAAGACCCGCAGCCTGGCCGAAGTCGAGAAGCGCTACGGCGAGGCCTACGAGTACCGCAAGAAGTACTCGCAGCTCGCGGCCTTCTGGCACACCGAGATCGGCCCGCTGAACGAGATCGTGCAGGTGTGGCCGTACCGGGACCTCGCTGAGCGCACCCGCATTCGCGCCGAAGCGGCCAAGGATTCGAACTGGCCGCCGAAGATCCGTGATTTCGTCGTCCACCAGCAGGTCGAGCTGGTCACGCCCTTTTCGTTCATCCCCGAGATCACGCCCGGCACCGTGGGCCCGATCTTCGAGATGCGCTGCTACAGCCTGACGCCCGGCTCGCTTCCTGGGGTCGCGACCCGGTGGGAAAGCAAGATCGCCGAGCGGACCAAGCTGTCGCCCGTCGTGATGGCCGGCGGCGTGGAGTTCGGCCAGGCCAACCGGTTCATCCACATCTGGGCGTACAAGTCCATGAACCAGCGGATGGAAGTCCGCGAGCAGGCGCGCAAGGCCGGCGTGTGGCCGCCCCCCGGCGGCGGCGAGGAGCTGCTGGCGCAGGAGAACAAGATCATGATGCCGTCGTCCTTCTCGCCGCTTCAGTAGAACGTGAGCGACCCTCACGAGCTGACGCTGGAGGAGCTGCGGGAGCGCATTCGCGCGGCGGGCGTCACCATCGCGGAGCACCGGCTCGCGATGGTGCGCAAGCTGCTGTCGGACGCGCTCGCGCCGGTGCGCGCGCTGGACTCGCGCGCCATCAAGACCGTGGAGCCTGCCGTGAAATTCACGGCACACCGTGAGGGGCCCCCATGAGTGGCGAGAATCCGGATGAGTGACGAGATCGCCTACGCCACCATCGCCGAGCTGGGCGCGCGCTACCGCAAGCGTGATCTCTCGCCCGTCGAGGTGACGCAGGCGCTGCTCGCCCGGATCGAGAAGCTCGACCCGATCCTGCATGCCTTCGTCACGCTCACGGCCGATCGCGCGCTCGCGGACGCGCGAGCCGCGGAGGAAGCGCTGGGCAAGGGCGACTCGCGCCCGCTTTTGGGCATCCCGGTTGCCCACAAGGACATCTATCTCACGAAGGGCATCAGGACCACCGGCGGATCCGCGCTGCTCGCCGACTGGATCCCAGACGAAGATGCGACGTGCGTGACTCGCTGGCGCGAGGCTGGCACCGTGCTTTTCGGCAAGCTCATCACCCACGAGTTCGCATTCGGTCTTCAGATGCCGGGGCACCGCTTCCCGGCCGCCCGCAATCCGTGGAACCTCGACCATGTTCCTGGAGGATCGAGCAGCGGATCCGGTGCGGCGCTGGCGGCAGGGCTCGTCGTTGGCGCGACGGGCTCGGACACGGGCGGATCGATTCGCGGCCCGGCAGCTTTCTGCGGCATCGTCGGGCTCAAGCCGACGTACGGACGCGCGAGCCGCGCGGGAGTCTTGTCGCTGTCGTGGACGTTAGACCACACGGGGCCGATGGCGCGCACGGTCCAGGATTGCGCGTATCTCCTCCAAGGATTCGCCGGTCACGACCCCGCCGATCCGGCCTCGAGCCGCGCTCCCGTCCACGACTACCTGGCGCCGCTCGCCCGCGACGTCCGCGGCCTGAAGATCGGCGTGCCGCGCAACTATTTCTTCGACGGCGTCGACCCCGAAGTCGGGCGCGCCTTCGAAGACGCGCTGGGGACTCTGCGAAAGCTCGGTGCCGAAGTCCGTGACGTCCAGATCCCGAGCATGGCCGGCGCGCCCTCGTTTCTCCTCATCCTCATGGCCGAGGCCTACGCCTATCACGAGCGCGACCTCCGCGAGCATCCGGAGCTGTTCACGGCGTCGGAATACATGCAGGCGCAACGTATCCGGTCCGAGATATGCCGCGAGACCGCGGAGGTCATGAAGAGCGTGGACGTGCTGGCTACGCCGACCGCGGTGAAGCCGGCCACGCCTTTCGCCCAGGCGCAGAATCCGGACTTCGGCTTCCCGCGGAGCAACATGTCACCGTTCAATCTGACGGGATCGCCCACGCTCGCGCTGCCGACAGGTTTCTCGTCATCCGGGCTGCCGCTGTCGTTCCAGCTCTCGGGCAGGGCGTTCGAGGAAGGGATGGTCTTGCGGGTGGGCCACGCCTACGAGGAGGCGACGGCGTGGCATACGCGCCGGCCGCCCGTCTGACCCAAGCCACTACGCCATGTAGGCGCCGCCGTTGACGTGGATCAGCTCGCCCGTGATCCACTCGGCGTCCGACGTCGCCAGGAACACCGCGACTCTCGCGATCTCTTCGGGCTGCGCCATGCGGCCGAGAGGGATTTCGCGAGCGCGCTCGGCGATCTGCTCCTCGGTGTTGCCGTAGCGCGGCTGCATCGTGTCGGTAAGACCCGGCGCGATCGCATTGACCCTGATCCGGTGAGGAGCCAGCGCCAGGGCCATGGCGCGCGTCATGCCGACCACGCCCGCCTTGCTCGCCGAGTAGTGAACCCCCCGCGGGTCGCCGCGGACCGCGGATGAGGCGATGTTCACGATCGCCCCGGGCCGGCCGGCGGCGACGAGCGCGCGCGCCACCGCCTGGGCGCAGAGGAAGCCACCCTTGAGATTGACGCTCAGGACGTGATCCCACTCGTGCTCAGTCATCTCGAGAAAGGCCGAGCGGGGGAAGACGCCGGCGTTGTTGACGAGCACGTCGGGAGGGCCCAGCTCTTTTGCGACCGCTGAGACCAGGGCCTCGACCTCGGCCGCCTTCACGACATCGGCTTTCACGACGGCCGCGCGACGGCCCAGACCGCGCACTTCCCTGGCGACGGATTCCGCCGCCGCGGAGTCGTCCAGGAAGTTGACGCCGACGTCGGCTCCGTCTCGAGCCAGCGCTATGGCGATGGCGCGACCGATTCCCTGCTGGGCGCCCGTGACGAGCGCAACCTTGCCCGAAAGCCGCATGCGCCGGTCAGTCCGCCTCGGATGCGTCCTTCTCGGCCTGGACCAGCGTGGCCTTGGCCCCCGTGGCTTTGGCTGGTGTAGCTTTGGCCCGCGTGGCTTTGGCTGCTGTGTCTGGGGCCGCGCACGACTGATCAGCCGGCTTGTGCCACGGCGACCCATTGCGGCCGCCCTCGACCGCGCCCGACACCAGGCCGACGACCAGCCCGACCCCGGCGCCGGCCGCGGCTCCGATCCACTTCGACTGCGAGGTCGACCCACCCGAGTGGAAGGCCACGCTCAGGCCCTCGGATGCTCCCCGGAGCGCACCCAGCGCCACACCCGCGATGCCGACGCTGACCCTGCTCACCCATGACGGTGGCGCCGCCTCGTCCACCGGCGGGAAGCACGTGGTTTCCGGCGCCGTCTCGGTAAAGGCGTAGCGACCGGACGGCGCGCTCGCGCACCCCGCGAGGAAGACCACGCCCGCGAGCGCGACCGCCAATACGCGATGGACCAAGCTTCTACCCTCCAACGTCTTTTGGCCTCCCGCGAGTTTGGGACGTCCACGGTCATAGCACGTTCCGCGGTCCTCCGGCGGGCGGATTCTGTGGTACGTTCGGGTGCGTTCCAGCACCGGCTCGACACGAAAAGGAGCATGCGATGACAGACCGGCCCGACCTGGTGATCGACGGCGATGGGCATGTGATCGAGGTCAACGAGACCTACGAGCGAATCGATCCGAAGTACCGCGAGCGGCGCCCCGTGTATACCCAGGCCTCCAAGGGCTACATCGTGAGGCTCGTCGACGGAAAGGTTTGGGGACCCGACACCGAGTGCGGATTCGTCGGCGTCAACGGCAACCTGGGCCCGCCGAAGGGCAAGGCCATCCACTACCGCCGGATGGGGACCTACAATCCCTGGGCGCGCTTGGCGGACATGGACCGCGACCAGATCGACGTGGCAGTGATCTATCCCACCGACGAGCTGCCGCTGACGGTGACGCTCGACGCCGGTTTCGCCGCGGCCCGGGCGCAGGCGTACAACGATTGGCTCCACGACTACTGTGAGGTGAGCCCGCAGCGACTTAAGGGCATCGGCCTGGTCGCGCTCCAGGACGTGGACGGCGCGATCGAAGAAATGCGCCGGGCGGTCAGCCGCCTGCACATGGTCGGCATCCAGATCGGGTGCACCGTGCGCGAGGACACGCTGCTGAGCGATGCGCGGATCATGCCTTTCTGGGCCGAGGCCGAGCGCCTGAACGTCCCGATTGCCGTGCACGGTCCGGCGCTGCCGTCGCTGTTCCGGAGCTACTTCGACTTGAACCGGCCGGACCACATGCTCGAGGTCTCGCACATGGCGCACACGTTCGCCCAGATGATGGCCTGCTCCAACATCATCACGGGCGGCGTCATGGAGCGCTTCCCCAATCTGAAGGTCGCGTTCCTCGAAGCGGGGGCGGGGTGGGTGCCCTACTGGATGCACCGCATGGACGAGTACAACGAAGTCGCGCCCGAGCGGTGGGCCCACATCTCGGCGAAGCCCAGCGAGTACATCAAGGGCGGCCGGGTGTTCTTCAGCTGCGAGCCCGGTGATGAGTTCATCCCGTTTTTCATCGACCACGTCGGGGAAGACGCGATGCTCTTCGCGTCCGACTACCTGCACTTCGACGCGCTCTTCGTCGGCGAGCCGGGGCACGACGGCCAGCCCTATCCCGGCACGGTCGCCACGCTGCTCGGCAGGAAGGACGTCCCGGATTCGGCCAAGCGGAAGATGCTGCTCGACAACAGCCTGCGCTTCTACGGCATGGACAAATCCAAGCTTGGCCGGCGGGGCATGCCCGTGGCGCGTCCCGAGCCCGAGGAAGCGCGCCGCAATACCGTGCCCGGCACCATCTCCGCGCGGTAGGCTCGGCCTAGGTTCTGAGCTTTACGCCGGCGCGCTCTTCCTGGAGCGTCGAGGCCTTCAGGCGATCTTCTGCGCCCCAGCCGCGGTTCATCGCCTCGAGCAGCTCGATCTGACAGAGGTCGAGGAGACGCGTGGGCACCCGGTGCCGCGCCGCGAGCTCCCCGGCCAGGCGGAAGTCCTTGTGGGCGAGCGCCAGGGCGAAGCGCGGGGCGAAGTCGCCCTGGAAGAGAGTGGCCGGCATCCGCTTCGTGAAGGTCATGTTGCCGCCCACGATGCACCCCTCGCCAAAGGCCTCGACCAGACGCGGGACGGCGACGCCCGCCTTGGCGCCGAGAGTCAGGCACTCTGCGAGCAGCAGGTCGATGCTCATCGCAAGCGCGTTGTGGACGAGCTTGGTGATCGAGCCCGCGCCGAGCGCGCCGACCCAGACCACGCTTCGCGAGAACGAATCGAGCACCGGCTTCACGCGCCGCAAGACGTCTTCCTCGCCGCCGACGAAGAGCGTGAGCTGGCCCTCGAGCGCGCCTTCGCGACCGCCGTCCAGCGGCGCGTCCAGCAGGTGGCAACCACGCTCCGCCAGCGCGACGCCGACCTCACGCACGAGGGCGGGATCATTGGTCGTGTGGTCGACGACCACCGCGCCCCGCCTCACGCCCTCGAGCACGCCGCCCGGACCGCGCATCACCGCGTCCATCTCCGGCGGGCCGGGCACGCAGGTGCAGACGACGTCGCACTGCGCGGCCACCTCGCGTGGCGAATCCGCCCACGTGGCGCCGCCCACGAGGAGGGGCGCCGCGGCCTCGCGCCGAAGATCGTGGACCACGAGCGCGTGCCCTGCCTGGCGCACGAAGCCCGCCATGGGCCCGCCTACGTTCCCCAAGCCGATGAAGCCCACACGCATCGCGTCCTCTCCTTTTTCTAGTGACCCGGCCGTTCCGGCAGGAGGCCTTCGGGCCGGCGGATCATCAGCACGACCAAAACGACGCCCACCAGGATCTGCTGAGCGGCGGCCAGCTGAACGCCCGTCAGGAAGGGAATGACGTCCTTGAGGAACCGGCTGCCTTCGAGGAGTCCCAGCAGCACCGCTGAGCCCAGCAGCGCGCCGCGGTTGTTGCCGCTGCCGCCCAAGATGAGCGCCAGCCAGACGAAGAGGCTCTCCTGCGGCAGGAACATGTTGGGCTCGATGTAGGCCAGGTAGTGGGCGAAGAAGATCCCGGCCAGCCCCGCGACGCCCGCGCCGAGGGCGAAAGCCTGGACCTTGAACCGGAAGACCGGCTTGCCCGCGACGGCGGCGACGGTCTCGTCCTCGCGGATCGCGCGCAGGACGCGGCCGAACGGCGCGCGGCGCAGCCGCTCGAGCGCCCAGTAGACGAAGGCGAGCGCGGCCAGCACGAGGCCCAGGTAGAAGAGGTCGTAGTGCCCGGCGAAGCGCGCGTGGAGTGGCCGCGGGATCCCGGTCACGCCGTTGGCGCCGCGCGTGAGCCACGACTCGTTCAGGAGGAAGAGGCGCAGGACCTCGCTGAAGCAGAGCGTCACGATGGCGAGGTAGTCTTCGCGGAGGCGGAGCGCGACCATCGCGAGCCCGCATCCCGCGAGAGAGGCCAGCGCGATCGCCGCCGGCCACGCCGCGGCGAGTGACACGCCGCCGACGGCGAGGAGCGCGGAGGTGTAGGCGCCGATGGCGAAGAACGCGACCACGCCGAGATTCACGAGCCCCGCCAGCCCCCACTGGACGTTCAGCCCAAGCGTCAGCAGCGCGCGGATCCCGACCAGGATGGCGATGGCGACGAGGTAGGAGGTCACGCGCGCGCTCCCGCGAGGCCCGTCGGCCGGATCAGCAGCACCACGATGATGATCGCGAAGCCGATGGCGCTCTTGTAAGTCGGCGGGATCAGGATGGTCCCGACCTCTTCCACGGTGCCGACGATCAGCGCGCCAAAAAGCGCGCCTGGGGCCGAGCCGACGCCGCCCAGGATGGCCGCGGCGAAGACCGAGATGATGAGCCCCGCGCCCATCAGCGGATCGATGCTCGCGTCGAGCCCGAGGAAGACACCCGCACCCCCGGCGAGCGCCCCGCCGCCGAGCGTCGCCACCGCGACGACGCGCTCCGTCGGGACGCCCTTGACGGCGGCCAGCAGCGGGTTGTCCGCCGTCGCGCGCATCGCGATGCCGAGGCGGGTCCGGAAAAGATATGCCTGCGCCAGGGCCATCAGCGCCACGGCGACGCCCAAGATCAGCAATTGGTCCCGGCCGATCCGAAGCCCGGCCACGCTCATGGCGCGCGTCACCGGGATGTCGTAGCTGCGAAAGTCATTGCTCCAGATGAAGCGGACCACGTTCTCGAGGACGAACGCCACGCCGATCGAGGCGATGGCCAGCGAGAAGGGGCGCCGGTCGCGCATCGGCCTGAACGCGATGCGGTCGACGACGAGCGCGACGGAGCCGGTTCCGGCCAGCGCGCCCAGCCACGCGAGCCCGATGGGCGCATGCAGGCTGTGGTTCAGCGCCAAGGCCAAATAGGCGCCGACTGTAAGGTACGTGCTGACGGCGAAGTTCGGAAAGCGCAGCAGCCGCCAGAGCAGCGAAAAGGCGACCGCGGGGAGCGCCAGGATGCCGCCCGTTACGAGCCCGTTGAAGACGTACTGCGCGATGGGCGGCATCCCTCGCGGCCGTCAGGGATTGATGATCGCGACGGGCTCGGACTTGCCCTTCCGCACCTGCTGGACGCTGAAGGGGGCCGAGAGGATGTCGCCGATCGCGTCGAAGTCGCACGAGCCCGAGGCGCCCTCGTAGTTGATCTTCGTGCCCGCCTGGATGGCCTTGGCGCCCTCCGCGAAGGAGTAGACGGCCGTCCCCGGCGGGTTCGAGACCGCGCGCAGGTTGTCCTTGATCACGGTGCCCGACACTTCGCCCTTGCCGGCGACGAGCGATAGGGCGACCAGCGACATCTGGTCCCACGCCTGCGGCGCGTACGGGGCTTGGTCGCCTCCCGGCACGGCCGCCTGGAACTCCTTGTAGGCCGGCGAGCCAAAGAGCGGCGCACGGTCCATGTTCCAGATGCCCTCGGCCACTTCCGCGCCCGTGCCCTCGATGAACTTCGCGTTGATGGCGAAGGTCGGCGCGAGGATCGCGCCCTTGTATCCCGCCTTGTAGAGATCCTTGGCCATGACAACGGAGTCCGGGGTGTAGCCCTCGAGCATGATCAGGTCCGGATTCGTCCCGAGCACCCGCGTCACCTCGCTCCGATACGACGGCTTCTTGTCCTCGTAGATGAAGTTGTCGGTGATGGTGGCGCCGCCCGCCTTGACCACGGCCGTGAACGCGTCGCCGAAGGACACGGCATACGGCGTCTGCAGCGCGACGTAGGCGACACGCTTCCACTCCTTCTTCGTGGCCGCGAATTTCCCGTACATGCGTCCCTGCAGGTTCGTGTTCGGCTGCGTCCGCGCGACGTAGCCCTTGTGATCGCCCTGGGTCACCGAGTCGGCGCCCGAAACGCCGATGAGGAAGGTCTTGGACTCGACGCAGAGCGGCTTGACCGCCAGCGTGACCGCGGAGGCCCAGGTGGCGACGATGGCGACCACCTTGTTGACATCGATCAGCTTGCGCGCGGCGCGGACGCCGGCCTCGGCATTGGTCTGGTCGTCTTCGAGGAAAAGCGTGATGGGCCGTCCGTAGATACCGCCCGCCTTGTTGATCCGCTCCACCACCGCCGTCACCGCGCGCTGCATGTCGGGACCGTACGAGCCTCCCGCGCCGGTGAGCGGGGACAGCGCGCCGATCGGGATCGGCTCCTTCGATTGCGCCCGGAGGATAGCGGGCGCGCCCAGCACCGCTCCCGCCGCCGCCCCAGCCTTCAAGAGCTGCCGCCGTGTCATCGTCGTCATGTCTCGGACCTCCTCAAGGTGATGTCAGCCGCCCCCAATATCAGCCACCCAAGTAAAGACGCCGGATCTCCGGATCGTTGCGAATCTCGCCGCCGGGCCCCTCCGCCTGGGCCACTCCCATGGCGAGCACATAGGCCCGATGACACAGGGCGAGCGACTCGCGCGCGTTCTGCTCGACCAACAGGATGCCGATGCCACGCGCGTTGATCTCCCGCACGCGATCGAACACCAGGCGCTGGAGCGCCGGCGCGAGCCCCGCCGAGGGCTCGTCGAGGAGCAGCAGGCGAGGCTCCACCATGAGCGCCATGCCCATGGCGAGCATCTGCCGCTCGCCGCCCGAGAGCGTGCCCGCGCGGGCGCGCCGCCGCTCGGCGAGAATGGGGAACAGCTCGACGACCGCACCTGCCCGCTTGTCGAAAGCGCGCGGAGCCGTCCATGCGCCGATCGTGAGATTTTCCCACACCGTGAGCGAGGCGAAGACGTTCGCTTCCTGCGGTACGTAGCAGAGGCCGCCGGCCACGATGCGCTGCGCGCCGACGCCGGTGATGTCGTCGCCGCGAAGCGCGATGCGGCCGGCGCGCGAGCGCACGATCCCGGCCAGCGTCTTCAACAGCGTCGATTTGCCGGCTCCGTTCGGGCCGATGACGGCAACCAGCTCGCCTTCCTCGACGCGAAGCGAGAGGCCGCGGAGGATGTCGCTGTCGCCGTAGCCCGCGACCAGATCGCGCACGTCGAGCAGCGCGGTCACCGCGCCGTCCCCAAATAGGCCTCGAGCACGCGCGGGTCCCGGCGAACCTCGGCGAACGGGCCCTCAGCCAGTTTCCGCCCCTGCGCCATCACGACCACCGGATCGCACAGCTCGGTGACGAGGTCCATGTCGTGCTCGATCAGGAGAAAGGTGCGCCCGGCGGCCCGGAGCGCGCGAATGGTCTCGACCAGCGAACGCATCAGCGTCGGGTTGACTCCGGCGCCCGGCTCGTCGAGCAGGATGATGCGGGGATCGCTCATCAGCGCGCGCGCCAGCTCGAGGAGCTTCTTCTGGCCGCCCGACAGCGTCGAGGCCACGTCGTGGGCCATGCGCCCGAGATCCACGGACTCCAGGATGGCGAGCGCACGCTCGCGGATCCGGCGCTCCTCGTCGCGAACGCGCCCCGGTGTCGCGAAGACCCGGGCGAGGCTCTCGCCCGGCTGGCCGTGGGCGTAGACCAGCATGTTCTCCAGCACGGTCATCCGCCCGAGCGGGCGCGGGATTTGGAAGGTGCGCCCGACACCGAGTCGCGCGATCTCGTGCGAGGCCAGCCCGTCGAGCCGGTCGGCGCCGAGACTGATCTGGCCGCCGTCGGCGGGCGTGAGGCCGCTGATCACGTTGAAGAGAGTCGTCTTACCGGCGCCGTTCGGCCCGATGAGACCGGTGATCGAGCCTTCGGCCACGCTGAGCGTGCAGCCGGCGAGCGCCTCAACGCCGCCGAAGCGCTTGGTGATGCCGGTGACGCTGAGGAGATCGGCCGTGATGCTATCCCCCGTGGCCTGTTTCTGCGGCTCAGCGCAGGCCGGCGGCAGCCTGACGGATCTCTGCCGGCGTGTGCTCGCCTCCGAGCGGCGTTCCCGGCACGAGATGCTTGCCCATGGCCAGGCCGCCGACGAGAACGGGCTCGAACCCGATCTCGCGAATGAGAGCCTCGGCTGTCGCGATCGCTTTCGGATCGTCGCCCGCTATTGGCACTCCGACCTTCTCGCCTGGGCGATGCGCGATTTCGGCGAGCCTTCCCGAGCCGATCGCGTTGAACGCGCGGACGATGTGCGAGCCGGGCAGCCACTTGGCTGTCACCAGCCCCGCTCCCCCCTGCGCGTTGACCGATTTGACGAAGTCCTCGCCGTCGCGACGCGGGATGGGGTTGCTCACGTCGATCACGAGCACCTTCTTGGCGAGGGCCGGGCCGTGATCCTTGCCGATCTGCTCCACCGCGGTGTAGGGAACGCCAAGCACGATGACGTCGCCAAAGGCGATGGCCTGCTCGACCGTGCCGGTCTGCGCGAGCGGTCCGGCGGCGGCGGCCAAGTCCTTCAGCGTCTCCGGATGCCGCGACGAGAACATCACCGGGTGGCCGGCCTTGGCGAAGAGCTTGCCTAGCGCGCTGCCTTCGCGTCCTGAGCCGATCATGCCGATCTTCAGCGGCGCGGCGCCCGTCTGCGCCAGCGACACCTGCGGCCAGGCCGCGACAGCGAGTGCCGCGAGGCCAATAATCCAGATGAACGTGTTGCGGGTCATGACGTCTCCTCTCGTGAGCGAAAGTTACCTGAGCACGTCATCGCCCTGGTCCCTTAGGATCTGCCGGGCGAAGTAGTTAAAGGAAGCCTCGATGGCCTTGGGCTTGAGTCGGTACTGACGGGCTTCTCGTGCCAGCTCGGGGCGGATCGGCTTGATCGGGCCGATGGCCCGGGCGCGCAGCTGCATCTTGGCGGCCCGCTCCATGAAGACGGCCAGCACCGCCGCTTCCTCTATGGTGGGGCAGGCGACCAGCTGGCCGTGATGGGCGAGCAGGATGGCGCGCTTCTGGCCGAGCGTCTTCGAGATGACTAGGCCCTCCTCGTCGCCGAAAGGCACGCCCGGCCATTCGGGCAGGTACGCGCAGTCCTCGAAGAACATCGTGGTGTCCATGTGAGAGACGGCCAGCTCCTCGCCCAGCATCGACAGCGCGGAGGTGTGCGGCGGGTGCGTGTGGAGGATGCAGTTCACGTCGGGCCGTACGCGATAGATCCAAAGATGAAAACGGGTCGAGGGATTGGGCATCCCGTCGCCCTCGACGGGATTGAGATCGTCGTCCACCAGCAGCAGGTTGCCCGCCGTCACTTCGTCCAAGCCATAGCCGAAGCGCGCCGTCCAGAAAGTGCCCGGCCGCTCCGCGCGCGCCGTGATCTGCCCCGCCAGCCCGGACTCGTGCTCTTCGCGGGCCAGCATGCGGCCGGCCAGCGCCAGCTTCTGTCGCGTGTCGTAATCCGCCGAGAGGAAATGCCGCGCCATCTCGTCCGACGCGCGCTGCTCGTAGAACTGCTTCGTGCGCTTGGCCTGGGCCATCGTCTCCCTCCCCTGGTCAAACCGTCTGGCGTACTATAACCGCCCCCGGCGCTTTGTGGGTGCGCGACTGCGCCTCATCATGTACGCTTCGCGGGCAGCATGAACAGGAGGTGCGCGATGTTCCGACATGCCGTTCCGGCGCTGGCCATCCTGTTGGCCGCCCTCACCGGCGCGCGGGACGCCCAGGCCCAGGGCGTGGGCCGCGGCCTCGTCCCGATGCCGCCCGTGACGCATCCGGGCACGCGTCCCCCGAGCTTGCATCCGATGCATCCCCACCCGATCAAGCACTTTCCGTACTGGGGATACGGTGGCTATGCGCCGCCGGTCTTCTACACCCCATATGCGTCCCCCGAGTCCACGGTCGTGTATCAACCGGTCATCGTCTATGGCCAGCCAGATGAAATCCAGCCCTCGCCCTCGATGGAGCTGGGGTTGCCGCCGCTGCCGAGCGTCATTCCTTATCCGGACGGTCGCTATGTCCTGAGGGGAGACGGGCTCACGTCGGCCTACCGCTGGGTGTGGATACCGAATCCGCCGTCGGCGCCTCCCGAGAAATCACCGGCTCCAATCGCTCCCGGACCCGCCGCGTCCCGGGGCGGCGCGCTCTACCGCTGGGTCGACGATCAGGACGTCGTCCACTACACGCAAGGGTGGGACGCGGTGCCCGAGCGCTATCGCGCCCAGGTGAAGCTGGCAGGCACGCGGTGAAGCTGGCCGTCGAGTTTCCCAGCGTCTCCTATCGCGAAGGCCCGGCGGCGGTGATGCGCATGGCGCAGGCCATCGAGCGGATCGGCTACGACCACATCGACATCTTCGACCACGTGATCATGGGCATTCCGATCGAGGGGCGACCCAAGGGGCCGTATAACCCGGCGATGCCCATTCTCGAAGCGCTGATGACGCTGTCGTATATCGCCGCCGTCACGTCGCGCGTGACGCTGGGCACCGAGGTGCTCGTGCTGCCGCAGCGCCAGGTCGCTCTCGTTGCCAAGCAGGTCGGCACGCTCGACACGCTGTCGAACGGCCGCGTGCGGCTTGGCGTGGGCGTCGGCTGGCAGGAGTCGGAGTACGAGGCCCTCGGCGAGGATTTCCGCACCCGGGGCGAGCGCATGGACGAGGCCATCCGTCTGCTGCGGACCTACTGGAGCGAGCCGAACGTCAGCTTCGACAGCGCGCACTACAAGACGGTGGAGATGGCGATGGAGCCGAAGCCGCCGCAGGGCGGCCGGCTGCCGATCTGGATAGGCGGCAACTCGGATGCCGCGTACCGTCGGGTCGGGCGATATGGCGATGGCTGGCTCGCGAGCCGGGTCGAAGGCTCCATCACCGGCCGCCAGTCGATCGAGGCCATTCGGCGCCACGCGGAAGAAGCGGGCCGCGATCCGAACGCGATCGGACTGCAGAGCATGGTGGCGCCGCCTCCGCGCGACGCGGCCGGCAAGACCTTCTACGCCGACCACGACGCCGTGCTGGACCGCATCGCGTCGCTGAAGGAGATGGGCTTCGGCTGGGTGACGCTCAACGCCACGGCCATCTTCCAGGCCGGCGCGCGCTCCGTCGACGCCATCGCCGGAGAGTTAGCCCGCCTGCACGACCGCATCCGCGCCGAAGTCGGCTAATCCCCTTCCATTAACAAATACCCTCGCCCCCGTCTAGGGGGAGAGGGCAAGGTGAGGGGGCCTAGCGCCGGACCAACTGTCGCTTCCGGCTTCGCGTGGCCTTAGCGCCTCGCGCGGGCCCATAGGATGCGAGCGCCTCCCGGACGACCTGCCGTACGGCGTCGAGCGTGGAACGTCGCTGGATGTGCTCAAGCAGCGCGTCATTGATCAGGGTCTGGTAGTTGCCCCCGCCTGCCTTGTCTACCAGGTCCTTAAAGTGCTCGAGTACCGCGTTGTCGAGTCGGATCGAAATCTTCGTCTTACCGGGCTCGGGCGGGACCACCGGGCCGCGCTTGCCGCGCGAGAAATCGAACTCACGATACTTCTCAGCTACGACCTTTTTCATAGACCTCCCTCTGTCGCTTGTTGGCCCGCCACGCTGAGAGCATTCGGATGATGTTCCGGCTCCCGGTACGCGTATACGACCACCAGCAGGGTTGCCTGGTTGCTCAAGCCGAGCTTCACAAACCGCTGCTCCGCCACGGCCTCGGGATCCTCGCGGGTTAGAGCGAGTGCGTCGTCCCACACCGTGACGGTCTCCGCGAAGCGAATCCCGTGAACGTGGAGGTTCGCCTCCGCCTTCCGCGGATCCCACTCAAACTGCACCCGACTAGTGTATAGACAATTGTCCTCCAGCGCAAGCGGACGCTACGACCGGACGAGCGCGCGGTTCTCGAGCCGGCTCAGGAGCCGCACGACGGGCCAGAGCATCAGGAAGTAGATGATGGCCGCCACCACGATGGGCGTCGGGTTGTAGGTGAGGCTCTGCGCCTGGCGCGCCTGGTAAAGCAGCTCGGGCACGGCCACCACGCTGCCGAGCGAGGTAAGCTTCACCACCTCGAGCGTGTTGGAGAGGAGATCCGGCAGCACGTTGCGCACCGCTTGCGGCAGCACCACATAGACCATCGCCTGCAGCCCCGAGAGGCCGGTGGAGCGCGCGGCCTCGACCTGGCCCGCCGGCACGCTATCGATGCCCGCCCTCAGGATCTCGCCGTAGTAGGCCCCGGTGTTGAGAAAGAACGCGATGGCGACGCAGGCGAAGCCGCCCAGCTCGAGTCCGGCGAACGGCAAGCCGGCGAACAGGAGAATCAGCAGCACGAGGGGCGGAAAGGCGCGGAAGAAATCCACCCAGGCCATGAGCGGCCAGCGCACCGCGGGATTCTTCGCGCTCGCCAGCAGTGCAAGGATCAACCCGCCGAGGAGACCCAGCGGCACCACGAGCAAAGACAGCAGCACGGTGTTCCGGAGCCCCGCCAGTACGATGGGCCAGGACGCGGCGATGATCTCCGGGTTGAAGAAGGTCTGAATCATCGCGCCGTCTTCATCGCTTCCAGGCGAACTTGGTCTCGACCCAACGGGCCGCCACCACGACGGGGAGGAACAGCACAAGATAGGCCGCGGCGCCCATCATGAGCGGCGAAGGATTGTAGGAGTTGGACATCGCCGAGCTGGCCTGCCCAAGAATCTCGGTGACGGCGACGACGGTGCCCAGCGCCGTGCCCTTGGTGATGGCAATGGTGCGATTGGTCAGCGGCGGAATGGTCAGCCGGAAGGCCTGAGGCAAAACCACGTTCATGAGCGCCTGGCCGAACGAGAGACCGGTGGAGCGCGCGGCCTCCCACTGCCCCTTGGCCACCGAGGTGATGCCCGCCCAGAAGATCTCCTCGGAAAACGCCATCAGCACGAAGCCCAGCGAGAGCCACGTCGAGACGAAGCCCGAGGGCGAGATGTTGACGCTGGGCAGGCCGAAGTAGATCAGCACGATGACGACCAGCGGCGGCAGCGAGCGGAAGAGGTCGACGACGAAGACGATCAGCCAGTTGAGCGGCCGGATGCCGAGGCTTCTCAAGAGCGCCAGCGCCAGGCCCGCGGCGATGCCCGTGACGACAATGAGGCAGGCCAGCTCGATCGTGACCACCACGCCGGAGAGAATGTCCGGCAGGTACTTGAGCATGACCTTGCCGTTGAAGAAGGTCTCGGTGAAGCGCTCCCAGTTCCCGCTCAATGCCGCTGGATCTGGCCGATGAAGGCGCGCGTGCGCTCGTGGGCCGGGCTCTCGAAGATGGCCGCGGGGGAGCCCTCCTCCACGATGGCGCCCTCGTCCATGAAGAGCACGCGATCGGCGGCGTTGCGGGCAAAGCCCATCTCGTGGCTGACCACGATCATGGTCATGCCGCTCTCGCGAAGCGAGCGCATGACTTCCAGCACCGAGCCCACCAGCTCGGGATCAAGCGCGCTCGTCGGCTCGTCGAAGAGCATGACGCGCGGCTCGAGCGCGATCGAGCGCGCGATGGCCACGCGCTGCTGCTGGCCGCCCGAGAGCTGGCCCGGCGTGTGGCCCGCGCGGTCGGCCAAGCCGACGCGCTCCAGCGCCGCGTGGCCCAACGCCTCGGCCGAGGCTCTCGATTTGCCCGCGACCTTGCGGAGCGCCAGCGTCACGTTGCCGAGCGCCGTCATGTGCGGGTAGAGGTTGAAGGACTGGAACACCATGCCGATGCGCTGTCGGGCATGGTTGATGTCGGTGCGAGGGTCGAGCATGTCGATGCCGTCCACCACGACGCTGCCCGAGGACGGCTCCTCCAGCCGGTTGAGGCAGCGCAGCAGCGTCGACTTGCCCGAGCCCGACGGCCCGATGACGAACACCAGCTCGCGCTCAGCCACCCGAAGATCGACACCCTTCAGAACGTGCAGGGCGCCGAAATGCTTGTGGATCCCGCGCGCGTCAACGATCGGCGCGGACATTCGTCAGCTCAGTTCCACTGACCCTCGATTCAATTGCAGTGCAACGGATGCGGCGTCGGGTCGTAGCCCGGCATGCCCGGCGGGCCGTAGCCCGGCGTGATCACCACCTCGAGCCCGTCCGGCGGCGGCTTCCGGCCGAACCACTTCTCGGAGAGCTTGGCGATGGTGCCGTCCTTCTTCATGCAGTCGAGCGCGTCCTGTAGCTCGGCGCGGAGCTTCGGATTGCTCTTGGGCACGGGCGCAGCCCAGTGAGCGCGCGTGTCCTTCAGCTCGAGATCCGCCACGAACTGCGGGTTCTTCGACGCGGCGTAGACGATGGTGGTGTTGCCGCCGAGCGTCGCGTAGGCGCGGCCTGAGAGGACGGCCTGCGTGGCGTCCGGCTGCGTATCGTAGACCTGCACCGTGAAGCCCAGCTCGGCGCCCTTGGCCTTGGACATGGTCTCGTAGGGCGTGCCCTTGTTGACGGCCACCGACTTGCCCTTGAGATCGGCCCAGTCCTTGATCGGCTCCGAGCCCTTCTTGATGCCGAACTGGTACGCGGTCCAGAGATAGCCCGCGGTGAACAGCATGTTCTCCGCCCGCTCCTTGGTCACCGTCGTCGGCGCCGCAATGAAGTCGTAGCGGCCGGCCTGCATGCCGGGGATCAGCGTCGAGAAGCTCACCGCGTCGATCGTGATCTCGCGATGCATCCGCCGCGCGACTTCGGTAAAGAGGTCGACCTGGAAACCCTCGATGCCGCCGCCCAGCTTGGGCATGGCGTGTGGCGCGAAGGTGCCGTCGACACCGGTCCTGAGCGGCGGCAGCTTCTCCTGAGCAAGCGCGGGACCGGCGAAGAGAAGAACAGCCGCCGCGATGGCGGCCAAGCGACCTGACATCATCGTGAACCTCCTGGAGGAGTGGTGGATTGCTTGCGGGCCAGATTGTAGCGAACACGCAGGATCAGGGGCAGGGTCTTTTAGGTCGCCCGGGCCGCGGATGTATCCGCGCGGCGACATTGACGGCCGGGGGCGGCGCGGTTTAGCCTGACCGACATGGACGCAACCCCGATTCCGACCAAGCGCTGGGGACGGCTGCAGTACGAGCGGCTCGTGGATCGGGCAGTCTTCCAGCCCGGCGACCGTGTCGAGCTCGTCGGCGGTCAGCTGGTCGTGCGGGAGCCGCAGGGTAGCCCGCACGCGGTAGCCGTTCGGCTGGCCGAAGACGTCATGCGCGCGGCGTTCGGCCCCGGCTGGGAAGTGCGGGCGCAGATGCCCGTCGCGCTCGACGACGAATCAGAGCCTGAGCCCGACGTGGCCGTCTGCGCAGGGAGACCGCGCGATTACCTGGCCGGTCATCCCTCGCAACCCGTGCTTCTCGTCGAGGTGGCCGAGGCCAGTCTGGCCTTCGATCGGGAGCACAAAGGCAGCCTCTACGCCCGGGCGCAGGTGCCCGACTACTGGATCGTCAACCTCGTGGACCATGTGCTCGAGGTCCACCGCGATCCTACGCCCTCCGCCGCCGCGCCATACGGCTGGCGCTTCAGCACGCCGCTCAGGCTGGGCGCGGGCGACAGCATCTCGCCGCTGGCTGCGCCGCACGCCCGCATCGCCGTCGCCGATCTGCTGCCGTAGCCAGGGAGAAACTCATGGCACGCATCGCAATTCCGCCTGGCGAGCATCTCGCCGAAGAACTGAAGGCGCTCCACATGAGCGCTGCCGAGCTTGCGCGTCAGCTGAACGTACCAACCAACCGCGTTACCGGAATCCTGAATGGCCAGCGCGCCATCACCGGCGATACCGCACTGCGCCTCGGTCATTTCTTCGGCACGAGCCCTGAATTCTGGCTCAACCTTCAAGGCCTCTACGAGCTGCGCCTCGCCGAGGGGAAGGTGGGGAATACCCTCAAGACACTGCGTACGCTTCAGCATTGGAAGGGCAGGCGACGCCGCCAATCTGCCCATGCGGCCGCGCGGTTGAGAGGGAGTCAAAAGCCGCGCTCCAGAAGGGCGAGACTGGCTAGCGTATAGACGAAGCTAGAGCCGGTCCTTCTGCTCGACGATTTTCCAGTAGGTGTCCTTGTTGAGGATCTTGTCGCCGCGGAACTCGTAGATGTCGCACCCTTGATAGTTGAGCGCTTCGCCGTCCGCGCTCGTGCCCGTGACCATCCAGACCGACACCGCGCGGTTCCCCGTCACGAAGTGCTCGATGTGGTCCCAGCGCATGTCGCTGATCACCTTGAAGCGATCCGCCAGGACTTTGCCGATGGCCGCCTTGCCGTGCACGCGCCGCCCATTCGGCTCAGGGCCGCGCGCCATGAGAAACGTCGCGTCGTCGTCGAAGAAGCCGAGGATCCTGTCTATGTCCCGGGCGTTGAAGGCGGCGTTGATGTCCAGGAGCAGGTCGATGCTCGGGCCGGCCGCGGTGGTGGTCATGGCGTGGTATCTCCCGCTGAAGAACCTACCGCCTTTGCCTCCGGCGCGCCAGTACCCCCGCCAAGTTGCGCTGGATCGACGGCTGACGTAAACTCCCGGCGCTCTGAGCCGGTACATGGCTGCGGCGGGATGACGATCGGACATCGCGGTTTCGCGAAAACTTCGCCGAGGAGGGTATTGGCCATCCGGGGTATGTCTCGCAGAAGAAGCCGCGGTAGGGCAATGGCGGCGGTACGGCGCGCGGCCCCGCTCGTCCTGGCCGCGTTCCTCGC
>WNFP01000915.1_pt1 | contig 33384 bp, 31 predicted proteins | sample 5400201 | NCBI WGS metagenome assembly WNFP01 (sample SAMN13153355, study PRJNA577476) | soil metagenome | isolation source: 115 cm saprolite under Madrone tree | place: USA:California | collected 2016-06-14 | reverse complement strand
AGCGCCGAGCGCCGAGGGATACTTGTTTCCCACGACGTACATGCTGCCGCTCGGCATCGGGGCTCGGGAGCTGGTGCGCGTGATGGCGCACCAGTTCACCCAGCAATGGAGCCCGGAGTGGCAGGCGCGGCTCGACACCTTGCGCTTCTCGCGGCACGACCTGGTCACGCTGGCGTCCATCATCGAAGCCGAAGTGCGGTATGACCCCGACCGGCCGTTCGTCTCCGCGGTTTACCACAACCGTCTGAAACGCGGCATGCGGCTCGACGCCGACCCGACGGTCAGCTACGCGTACGGACGGCGACTCAGGAGAGTGTGGGAGAAGAACTTGGCCGTACGCTCACCCTACAATACATATCTGCACGCCGGGCTCCCGCCCGGTCCCATCGGCCAGCCGGGGCGCGCCGGCCTGCTCGCGGCGCTCTACCCAGCCGACGTACCGTTCCTGTACTTCGTAGCGCAGCCCGACGGTAAGCACATCTTTTCGGCCACCTACGCCGAGCACCTCGCCGCCATCCAGCGCGTCAAGCAATTGCAGCGCGCAGCGCGCGCGTCGCAGCGGCCGGGTCGCTAGCGTCCCACACCGCGCCGATGACGGCAATGCCGGCCGCGCCGGCGCGCGCCAAGGCGGGAGCGTTGGCCGCCGTCACGCCGCCGATGCCGATCACCGGCGTCCCGGACGGAGCGAGCCGCGCGAGTCGCCCGAACCCCTCGGCCCCGAGCGGCGGGCCGGCGTCGGCCTTGTTGGCCGTGGCGAAGCAGGGCCCGACGCTCCAGTAGTCCGCGGGCCAGCCGCGTCCTCGCTCCGCCTCGGCCGGTGACCCGACCGAGAGACCCAGCAGGAACCCCGGCGGCACGTGGGGGCGGAGCCGGTCGAGGGGGGGGTCCGCCTGGCCCAAGTGCGCGCCCGCCGCGCCGGCGGCGAGCGCCACGTCTATCCGGTCGTTCACGATCACCGGGACCGCGAGCGCGCCGACGAGCGCCCGGGCCAGCGCCACAACGTCGCCGGGCGGTGCATCTTTCAGGCGCACCTGGACGATAGTGGCGCCGCCGGCCACGGCTCGCCGGCACGTCTCGACCGGATCGCGCCCCTTCAGGACGCCCGAGCCCGTGATCACCATCAAGCGCAGCTGACGATCGAGTGCCATGAGCAAGATCCTGCGTGGACTGCGCGGCGCGACTACCGCCGCGACCAACACCGGCCAGGCCATCCTGGACGCGACGGCCGAGCTGTTGCGCGGGCTTCAGGAGGCAAACGGCTTCCAGCCCGAGGACGTCGAGAGCGCCATCTTCACGTCGTCCCCGGATCTCACCGCTGAGTACCCCGCGCGCGCCGCGCGGCTGCTCGGCTGGAGCGACGTCCCGCTGCTGGGTGCGGCGGAGGTCGCGGTGCCCGACGGGGTACCGCGCTGCATCCGCGTCCTGCTCCACTTCTACACGGCGAAGCCGCAGCGCGAGCTGAAACATATGTACCTGCGCGACGCGGCCAAGCTGCGTCCGGATCGGAAAAAGTGACCGACAGTTCGGTCACCACGCGGCCCGTCATCGTGTCCGCCAAGGGGGCCGCGCGCTGGCAGGCGGGGCATCCCTGGATTTATCGCAGCGATGTCTACGACGAGCCGCGTGACGCGCCCGGCGTCGTCCCGGTCACCGACCGCCGCGGGCGGCACCTCGGCCAGGCCCTGTACTCCCCGACCTCGGAAATCCGCCTGCGCCTGCTCACCGCGACGCGCGACCCCATCGATGCGACGTGGTGGGCCGACCGGATCGCCGCGGCGGCGCGCCGGCGCAAGGACATCCCGGCCACCGCATACCGCGTGGTCCACGGCGAAGGGGACGGCCTGCCGTCGCTCGTGGTCGATCGGTACGGACCGTACGTCGTGGCCCAGTTGCTCTCGGCCGGCCTCGAGCAGGTGCGCGCCGACGTGCTGGACGGCATCAGCGCCGCCCTCGCCCCCGAGGGGATTCTGATCCGCAACGACACCACCGTGCGGCGCCACGAGGGATTGCCGCTCGAGGTCGTGCCGGGGCGTGGTGTGGTCCCGGACACCGTCGCGGTGGAGGAAGCGGGCGTGCGCTATCTCGCTGCACCGCACACCGGCCAGAAAACGGGTGCGTTCCTCGACCAGCGTGAGAACCGGGTGCTCGTGGGGGAGCACACGGCCGGGGGGGGCCGGGCATTGGATCTGTTCACCTACCACGGGTCCTTCGCGCTGCATCTCGCCCGGCGCGCCAGCGAGGTGGTGGCGGTGGACCAGAGCGCCGAAGCGTTGGCGCGGGGGCGCGAGAATGCCGCGCTCAATCAGCTCACGAACATCACCTGGCGCGAGGCCAACGCGTTCGACCTGTTGCGCGACCTGGAGCGGCGGGAAGAGCTGTTCGACACGATCGTGCTCGACCCCCCGGCCTTCGCCAAGTCGAAGCAGAGCGTTCAGCGGGCGCTCGCGGGCTACAAGGAGATCAACCTGCGCGCCATGCGCCTCGTCGCTCCCGGCGGGGTGCTGTTCACCTGTTCCTGCTCCTACCACGTGGGCCGGAACGTCTTCTTGGACATGCTGGGCGACGCCGCGCGGGATGCCGGGCGGCGCCTCCAGCTGCTCGCCGTCACGGGGGCGGGCCGGGACCACCCGGAGCTGATCAACGTTCCGGAGACCGGCTACCTGAAGGGGGCCCTGCTCCGGGCCGTTGACTAAACCGCTGCCCCTTACAACCTTGCAGTCTTGTCCATGCCGGCGTCCGCCCTGGTCCGCCGAGTCTTCATCGGCCTCCTCGTCGCCAACCTGGCGGTCGTAGGGGTCAAGCTGGCGGTGGGGATCACGTCCGGCTCCCTCGCCGTGCTCGGCGGGGCGGTGGATTCGTGCGTGGATGCGCTCAACAACGTGCTCGCCCTGATCATCGTCCGGGTGGCCGCGAAGGAGCCGGATGAGGACCACCCGTACGGTCACGGCAAGTTCGAGACGTTGGGGGCGCTGGCGATCGTGGGCTTCCTGTCGATCACCTGCTTCGAGCTGGTGCGGGGGGCGGTGAATCATTTCGTGAGCGGCAGCCATCAGGTCGACGTCAGCGACTTCCAGCTGGGGCTACTCGTGCTCACGCTGGGCGTGAACGTGTTCATTACGTGGTACGAGCACCGCCGCGGGATCGAGCTCGGCAGCGAGCTGCTCGTCGCGGACGCGGCGCACACCCGCGCCGACGTCTTCATCACGGTCGGCATCCTCGTCGGCATCCTGCTCACGCGGCAGGGGTGGTGGTGGGCCGATTCCACGGTCGCGATCCTCGTGGCCCTGGCGATTATCCTCGTGGCGTATCGCATCCTCGCGCGCACCGTGCCGGTGCTCGTGGACCAGCGCGCCATCCCCACCCGCGACATCCAGGACGCCGCCCAGGCCGTGCCCGGCGTGAAGAGCGCCTACGGCATCCGCTCGCGTGGGCCCTCCGACCTGCGCTACGCCGAGGTGACGGTGTGCGTCGACCGTCACGCGGACGTGGAGTCCGCGCACGCCATCGCCGACCAGGTGGAGGAGCGGCTCAAACGCGACCTGCGGCTGCACGAAGTCACCGTTCACGTGGAACCATGCTGAGTCTCTCGGGGGAGCAGCGCTCCCGCACCGCGCGGCGGCCGCCGCGCTCCCTCAAGCAGGAGTACCAGGAGTTCCTGCTGCAGCGCATCGAGGAATACAAGAATGCGCTTACGCGGGAGGATCTGCTGGAGATCGGTGACGAGGCGGTGCGCGAGCTCGAGGAGAGCGCGGCAGGACAGTACCTCCTCACCGAGGTGTTGCTGCTCGAGCACGTCGACCGCATCATCGCCCGGCGGTTGCGCCTGCCTTCATTCCCCCGTTGGCGCCAGAAGCACCGCGCCCTGCGCGCCGCGCAGCGCGCCCCGACCCATTGGGGCCTCGAATCGGACGGCCCGCTCGTGAGCGCGGTGCGTCGACTCGAGCCCGGCGACCTGGCCGTCGTGGTCGGTGCCGCGGCGCTCCCCGCGGCTCTGTTCATCGCGGCCCACGACGCCGAGGTATTTCTCGTGGATCACGACCTCGGGGCTGTCGAAGGCGCGGAGAGCCGGGCGATCACTGAGCAGCTCGCCGGCCGGTTCCAGGCGCTCGTCGTCACGTTCGGCAGTTGGTTCCCCGACGTGGCGCCCAGCCTGGTGATCATCGATCCCGCGGCTCTCGCTCCCGCGCGTGCACGCGACCGGCATGCGCTGCTCGCCGAGCTGCAGCTTCGCACCCGCCCCGGCGGGGTGCACGTGATCCTCCCTAGTCCCGCCCCCAGTGAGGTGATCCCGCTCGCCCCCGAGGCGCTGCAGAGTCAGTACGGCGGCTGGGAGATCGTCCGGCGCCGCCGTACCAAGGCGAGCGCCGGGTTCACGGCCACCAAGCCGGAGCGTCAGCTGGACACGGCGCTGAACGTGTCGGAATAACCACTCGGCTCCACCCCACTCCGTCAACCCGTTGCCGGATATCACGTTGCCGGGTGAGGCGTGCGGCAAGCGTTTTGCCCTGCAACGCTGTATCCGACAACCGGGAACGCCTTTTCCATGACGAGTCTCCCCTTAGTTCTGGACGACGACGAGCCGATCGGTATCATCCTGCGGGCCGGCCGGAAGATGCTGCGCCCGGCAAAGATCTGGGCGTACTGCTGGTTCACAGACGAGGCCGAAGGCCCGGGCGACCATACGCACCGCCATCTGCCCGAACACATAGACTGAAAGCGCGAGCGGGGCCGGCCCAAAGCCGGCCCTTCGTGTTTCAGCGCGTATCTTCGTTGCAAATCAGGTAGTTGGGCCAGCAGCCGGTTGCCGGGTCCCCCCGCCGGGCCTAATCTTCAAATGTCATGGCGACGCTCACGATCAACGGCCGCTCGGTCAGCGCCAACCCCGAACAAACCATCCTCGAAGCCGCCCGCGCCGCGGGCATTCTGGACATCCCCACCCTGTGCTGGTATCCCAAGCTGCCGGTGGTGGGGAATTGCCGCATCTGCCTGGTGTCGGTCGAGGGGCAGGCGAAGCTCCTGCCGGCGTGCGCCACCAAAGTGGCGGATGGGATGGCGGTGCAGACCGAGTCCCACGCGGCCGTGGAAAACCGCAAGGGCGTGCTCCGATTGCTGCTCGAGCGCTACCCGGGCGAGCATCTGACAAACGGCGGTCGTGCCCAGCCCCGCAACGAGTTCGAGCAGTACGTGGTGCGCTATGGCGTCGTTCCCACGCCTCAGGGCGAGCGCGATCTGGTGCTGCGGCACGGCGACGAGCGGCCCGGCGACCCGATGATCCGGCACGACATGAGCACCTGCATCCTGTGCACCCGCTGCGTGCGGGCGTGCGAGGACATCCAGGTGGTCGGCGTGCTGGACGTGGGCCAACGAGGTGAGCATACCGAGATCATCGTCGGCGCGGACGGCGACCCGGACAAGGCCGGCTGCACCTGGTGCGGCGAGTGCGTGCGCGTCTGCCCGACGGGCGCGATCTTCGAAGTGATGCCGCGCGAGCGGTTCGCTCCCGAGCAGGTGCTCCACCCCGACAAGCAGGTCCGCTCGGTCTGCCCGTACTGCGGCGTCGGTTGTCAGGTGGACCTGCACGTAGCGGGCGACCAGGTGGTGCGCGTCACCTCTCCGGACATCGAGCTCGACACACCCAACCAGGGCTCCACCTGCGTGAAGGGCCGCTTCGGGTACGACTTTCCCCAGCACCACGATCGCCTCACCAAGCCGCTGATCCGCAAGGGATGGGAGAAGGAGGGAAGCCGTTGGGTGTGGCACGGCGGGAAGAATCACCGCGGCGGGCCATGGCAGACCATCGAAGGTGAGGGCCAGAACGCCAAGCCGGCGGGCCCGCCGCGCTCGGTGGGCAAGTCGGTGCGCGACTTGCCGCTGCTCGAGCGCGTGGACCTGGACATTCGCGACCGGGGGGCGACCCCGCCCTCCTGGTACGAGCCGTTCCGCGAGGCCACGTGGGACGAGGCGCTGGAGCTCACGGCGCAGGAGCTGCTGCGACTCAAGCACGAGCGCGGCGGGAATTCCCTGGCCTGCTTCTCCTCGGCCAAGTGCTCGAACGAGGAGAACTATCTCATGATGCGCATGTTCCGCGCCGCGCTCGGCACCAACAACATCGACCACTGCACCAGGCTGTGCCATTCCACGTCGGTGGCGGCGATGCAGCGCGCGCTCAACACCTCGGCGGCGTCGGGCTCGATGCGTGAGGTGGAGCACGCCGCCGACGTCATCTTTATCGGCGGCGCGAACACCACCGAGTCGCACCCGGTGTTCGGCGCCGCCATCAAGCGGGCTCACGAACGGGGGGCGACCCTCATCGTGGCGGATCCGCGGAGGACCGAACTCGCGGGCCGGGCGGACATTCACCTGCAGATGCAGCCGGGCACCGACGTCGCCCTGTTCAACGCGATGCTGTACCACATCATCGCGGAGGGACTCGAGAACAAGACGTTTGTGGCCGCGCGTATGCGCGACTTCGACAAGGTGCGGGAGTCCGTCAAGGCGATGACGCCGGACGTGGCCGCCAAGATCACCGGCGTTCCCGCCGACCGGATCCGCTGGGCCGCCGAGATCTACGCCGGGGGGCCGAACACCAGCACGCTCTGGGCGATGGGGCTCACCCAGCACGCCAACGGCACGGATCTCGTTACCTCGCTCCTGAACCTGATGCTCGCCTGCGGCATGATCGGGCGCTGGGGTGCCGCGATGATGCCGGTACGGGGACAGAACAACGTCCAGGGCGCGTCCGACGTCGGCGCGATTCCCTTCGTGTACACCGACTACCGGCCGGTCAAGGATCCGAAGAACCGGGCGGAGTACGCCGCGGCGTGGGGCGTCCCGCCCGAGTCCCTCTCCCTCAAGGAGGGGCTCATGGTGACCGAGATCGTGAAGGAAGAGAGCGGGGTGCGGGGGATGTACATCATGGGCGAGAACCCGGTCATTTCGGACCCGGACGTGGCGCACGCCGAGCATTGGTTCCAAGAGCTCGAATTCCTGGCGGTGCACGACCTGTTCCTCACGGAGACCGCCCGCTACGCCGACGTTGTGCTGCCCGGCTCGAGCTTCGCCGAGAAGACCGGCACGTTCGTGAACACGGAGCGCCGCATTCAGCTCGCCCACAAGGCGGTGGCCAGCCCGGGGCAGGCGCGCGGCGACCTCGAGATCCTGATCGACCTGTCGAACCGCCTGGGGCTCGCGACGCGCTTCCAGACCGCGGAAGAGGTAATGCGGGAAATTGCGCGCGTGACGCCGTCGTGGCACGGCGTGACCTATCCGCGGCTCGAAGGAGCGGGACTGCAGTACCCGGTGCCGACCGACGAGTCCGCCGGGACCTCGTTCCTGTTCGACGACCGGTTCCCGACGGCGGACGGCAAGGGCGTGTTCGTTCCGGTCGAGTACGCGCCGCCGGTCGAGCTCCCCGACGAGGAATATCCGTTCGTGATGAACACGGGGCGCCAGCTGTATCACTGGCACACCGGTACGATGACGCGACGCGCCTCGGGCCTCGACCAGCGTGAGCCCACGCCGATCGTCGAGATCCACCCGGACGATGCGCGCGAGCTCGGGCTCGATGACGGCGACCTCGTACGCCTGACGTCGCGCCGCAACACGATGGTGAGCTCGACCCGCATTTCGGAGCGAGTGGCGCGCGGTCAGGTGTTCGTGCCGTTCCACTTCCGCGAGGCAGCCGCCAACCTGCTCACCAATCCGGTGCTCGATCCGTACGCGAAAATGGCGGAGCTCAAGTGCTGCGCGATACGGCTGGAGGCGGCGCACGTGGCGGTAGCGGACTAGTCGAAGTGCGGAATGTGGAGTGCGGAATGCGGAATTGAAGTGGGAGGTCATGGAGCGAGCGACGCTCCCAGTCACACTCCGCATTCCCCACTCCGCACTCCGCACTCCGCACTCCGCACCGCGTAGACCTAACCGGTTATCCTCCCGGGGAATAGATTCCCGCCCCCATGGATCTAGGTCTTGCGGGCCGCGTCGCGCTGGTGTGCGGAAGCACGCAGGGACTCGGGCGCGCCGTTGCGAAAGCGCTGGCGCAGGAGGGCGCTCGCGTGGCCGTCAACGGCCGTCACGCGGACTCCGTAAACCACGCGGCGCAGCAGCTCTCCACCGAAGCAGCTCAGGCGGTGATGCCGTTCGTGGCCGACGTAAGCGACCCGGCGCAGGCCGGGGCCCTGGTGGAGCGGGTGCACCACGAGGCGGGTCGTCTCGACGTGCTGTTCTGCAACGCCGGCGGTCCGCCGGCGGCTCCTTTCACCCACCAGCCGGCCGAGGCCTTCCAGCGCGCCCTGGAGCTGAACCTCCTATCCACGGTCAATCTCGCTCGCGCCGCGGTGCCCTTCATGCGGCAGCTGCAGTGGGGTCGGATCATCTGCCTCGCGTCCGTCGCCGCCAAGCAACCCCTGCCCGGGCTCATCCTCTCCACCACGGCGCGCGCCGGCGTGCTGGGGTTCGCGAAAGCCCTGGCCGATGAGGTCGCCGCCGAGGGGATCACCGTGAACGTCGTATGTCCGGGCTACATCGTGACGGAGCGGATCACGGAGCTCACCGAGGCCCGGGCCCAGCGCGAGCAGCGTGCGTCGCAGGAAGTCGTCCGCGATCTGGTCGCCGGGATCCCGCTCGGCCGCATGGGTCGCGTCGACGAGCTCGCGGCGGCGGTTGCGTTCCTTGCCTCCGAGCGGGCCAGCTATATTACCGGCGCCGTGCTGCAGGTGGACGGAGGCTTCACCCGGTCCATCTTCTGACGCCTCCCGCAACACGCATCCCGCATCCCGAGCTTTCATGCAAGCGATCGTAAAAGAGAAGCGTGCTCCCGGTCTCAAGGTGATGACCGTGCCGAAGCCGTCGCCCGGGCCGGGCGAGGTGCTCATCGCGGTGCGGCACGCGGGCGTGTGCGGCACCGACGTCCACATCGCCGACTGGGACGAGTGGGCGGAAGGCCGCATCAAGCCCCCGCTGGTGGTAGGCCACGAGTTCGCCGGGGAGATCGTGGCGGCGGGCGACGGGGTGTCCGAGCTCCGGCCGGGCCAGCTGGTGACCGCGGAGGGCCACATCGTGTGCGGTCGCTGTCTCCAGTGCCGCACGGGCAACAGCCACATCTGCAAGAATACCCGCATCATTGGTGTGGACCGCGACGGCGCGTTCGCCGAGTACATCGCGATGCCCGCCACCAACGTGCTGCCGCTCGACGGTGTGCCCACCACGGTCGGCGCCATCATGGACCCCATGGGGAACGCCTTCCACGCGGTGTTGAGCGCCGAGGTCAAAGACAGGTCCGTGTTCGTGGTTGGGTGCGGGCCGATCGGCTGCTTCGCGGTGGGCATCGCACGCGCCGCCGGGGCCGCCAAGGTGATTGCCTCGGACGTGAACGCGAAGCGGCTGGCGCTGGCGCGCTCCATGGGAGCGCACGTGACGATCAACGCCGCCACCGACGATGTAGTGCGCACGGTCCTGTCCGAGACCGGTGGCGAAGGCGCCGATCTCGTGTGCGAGATGTCGGGCGTGCCGTCGGCCCTGCACCAGGCGTTCGCCGCCGTGCGGCTCGGGGGACGGGTCCACCTGCTCGGCATCCCCAAAGGGGAGGTGGCGGTCGATTTCGCCGACGAGATCATTTTCAAGGGGATCACCGTGTACGGCGTGATCGGCCGCAAGATGTACGAGACCTGGCACCAGATGCGCCACTACCTCACCGCCGGGCTGCTCGACCCCCGGCCGGTGATCACCCATCAGTTTCCGCTCGCGAAGATCGACGAGGCCCTCGCCGCCATCCGCGCGGGGGACGCGGGCAAGATCATCCTGGAGATCGCATGAGCTTCACCGCCCGGCTTGAAGCCGAGCTCGAGCAGTTCAAGCAGGACCGGGTCTATAAGCGCTTGAACTACCTGGAAGCACCGCAAGCCGCACGCACCAAGATGCAAGGACGCGGCGACGTGGTGATTCTCTCGTCCAACAACTATCTGGGCCTGTGCAACGCGCCCGAGGTGGTCGCGGCCGGAAAACGGGCCCTCGACCAGTTCGGTGCCGGCACCGGCTCGGTCCGGTTCATCTGCGGGACGTTCACCATTCATCGCGAGCTGGAGGAAGCGCTCGCCCACTTTGTCGGATGTGAGTCGTCACTCACATATGTGAGCTGCTGGAATGCGGAATGCGAACGAGGGACTCGTCCCCACCCTGCTGGGTGAGCAGGACATCGTGATCTCGGACCAGCTCAACCACGCGTCCATCATCGACTCGATCCGCCTCGCGAAGACCATCACGAAGTGCCAGACCGCGGTGTACCGGCACTCGGACATGGCGGACCTGGAGGACAAGCTGAAAGCGGCGAACCAGGCGCGTATCAAGCTCATCTTCACCGACGGCGTGTTTTCCATGGAGGGCGACATCGCCAAGCTGCCGGACATCGTGGCCTTGGCCCGGAAGTACGACGCGGTCGTCGCCATGGACGACTCCCACGCTACTGGTGTGCCGCTCGGGCCGGGGCACGGCGGAGCACTACGGGATGCTGGGCCAGGTGGACATCATCACGTCCACGCTGGGTAAAGCCCTGGGCGGCGCCGCGGGCGGTTTCACCGCCGGCCCCGCCGCGCTCGCCGACTATCTCACGCAGCGCTCCCGGCCGCAGCTCTTTTCCAACGCCCTTCCTCCCACGGTGGCGGGCAGCGCCCTCGCGGCGGTGCAGTACGTCCAGCGCCACCCCGAACTGGTAACGCGGCTGCACGAGCACGCACGCTACTTCCGGGAGCACCTCTTGGCCCTGGGGTTCAGCCCACTCGCGGGGGAAACGCCCATCGTCCCCGTGATCCTGGGCGAGACGGCGCAGGCGATCCGAATGAGTGAGGCGCTGCTGGACGAGGGGGTGTTCGTGACCGGCTTTGGCTATCCGGTTGTCCCACAAGGGCATGCCCGGATCCGCTGTCAGCTATCGGCGGCCCACACGCGGGAGGACCTCGACTTCGCCCTGGGCGCCTTCCGGCGTGTAGGGAGCAAACTGGGCCTCATCTAGCCTCGATTTTCGGTATCTATTCGGTATCACCTTCAAGTACTTTCAAGGTTCAGAGGCTTAAAGCGAAGGGCTATCGCGTTTTCCGGACGAATTCCCTATTTTGGGTGTCGCTTTTTGACCCCGAGGAGTCGTCCATGCGGGTAGTCACGGTCATCGCGGTACTGCTGCTGGGCGGGGCCGCCACACTCGAGGCCCAGGCCCAGCACCACTTTCAGTTCGAGGTAGGCGGGTTCGCGAGCTTCACGCGCTTCGACCGCGCCTTCCAACTCGACAACCAGATCGGCGGCGGGGGCCGGATTGGCTTCTGGATCACCAATTGGCTGGCGATCGAGGGGGACGGCCTGTACATGCGGCCCCATCCAAAGGGCGGCGGTGCGGGGACGGACTTCCCCGTGTGGTTCGGCTCGGCGAGCCTGGTGCTGAACTTTGGCTCCGAGAAGAGCTTCTACATCCTGGGCGGCTACTCCGCTATGGACTTCAACAGCAACGCCTCCGGCGGATTTCGGGACGCGGGCGTACACGGCGCCATCGGCGACCGCATCTACATCTCGGATCGAGCGGCGTTGCGCCTCGAGGCGCGCGCGTACTACGCGCCCAACACGCAGCTCCCGGGCGGCACGTGGGGCGGTCAGGTGGTGGGGACGGCGGGCCTGTCGTTCTTCCTCGGCCCCAGCCACCAAGAGGCCGCATATCCCGAGGTCCCCAAACAGAAACGGGACTCGATCGTGGCGGCGGGCGGCAAGGTCCCCGAGGCGCAGCCTCGGGGCGGTCCGAGCTACGAGCAGCGCGCGGGTGACTGGCAGCACAAGTGGTACTGGGGCGGCCAGGCTGGCATCCTGGTGTTCCGCACCAACTTCGACAGCTACTCCTTCGAGCCGACGTTCGGCGGGCACTGGTTGATCACCGGGAAGCGGACCGCGTTATACGCGGCGTTCGAGCAGTCCTTCTTCATCTCGCCCCGGCACGTAACCATCGTCGAGCCCAGCGGGGCCGTAAGCCCGGGGAACGTCCAGTTCAACAATCTGCGCCGCATCATGGTCGGTGTGCTCGCTTTCCCCGCGCAGCTGCGGGTCGAGCCGTTCGCGGGCGGCGGGTTCGCGATCATGGAAGCTCTGAACGTTCAGGTGAGCTGCGCGACCTGCACCGGATCGCAGTTAGGTACGCTCCAGGACGAGGCCGACAGGGCGGCAACCAGGGCCTTCTTCTGGTGGATGGGCGGCGTCGACATCAAGCAGGGTCGGCTCGCGCTGTACGGCCATTACATCCTGACCTCGGCGGCGGCCAACTTCCTGATCCAGGGCACCACCCACAGCTTCCAGGGCGGCGTCCGCTACTCCCTGGGTAGTTCCAAAGAGGGGGTCACGGACCGGCAGTAAGCACCCGCAGGAAGTTCTCGCCCAGGATTTTGCGGACGTCCGAGTCCGAGTAGCCACGGGCCTCGAGGGCCCGGACGAGCTCGGGCAGCGACGTCGCGTCTTTCATGGGTCGGGGCAGCACGCTGATCCCATCGAAATCGCTGCCCAGACCGACGTGGTCGATCCCCATGATCTGGACCGCATGATCGATGTGGTCCAGCAGGCGGTCGATAGTGGGAACGTCGAGGCTCTCGGCGTGCTGGCCGACGAATTTATCCACCTCGAACGCCGCTTCGCCGGCACGGCCGCGGTGGTGCGCCCGGATCGAGTCGATTTGAGGCTTCAGCCGGCGCCGCATCTCTTCGTACTGGTCGCGGAAGTGCTCGTCCAAGAACACCGGATAGAAGTTGATGCCCACCACGCCGCCGTTCCGGGCGACGGCGCGGAGCTGCTCGTCGCTCAGGTTGCGGGGGTGGTGCGCCAGGGCCCGGCACGACGAGTGCGACGCAATCACCGGTCGCGTGCTGGTGGCCAGGACGTCCCGGAACGTCGCGTCGGATACGTGCGAGACGTCCACCAGCATGCCCAGCTGGTTCATCCGTCCTACCACCTGGCGTCCGAAGGCCGTTAGCCCGCCGTGCCGCTCCGGGTCGAGCGATGAGCCCGCCCAATCGTTGCCGTTGTTCCAGGTCAGCGTCATGTAACGCACGCCGAGCCGGTACAGCGAGTCGAGCTTCTCGAGCGAGTTCTCGATCGCATGCCCGCCTTCGACGCCCATGAGCGCCGCGATGTGGCCCCGACCCACCGCGGCGCGCACTTCATCGGCCGTGGTTGCCAGCTCCACTTCGCGGTTGGTGTCCGCCAGCGCGCGCACGGCGCCGATCAGGTCCAGCGCGCGCTGAAAGGCGGTGCCCCGGGCGTAGCGCGCGTCCACCCAGATCGAGAAGAACGCGGCCGTGAGCCCACCCTCGCGCATGCGCGGGACATCCACGTGCCCGTCGGCCAGCCGATTTGTGATGTCGGTTCTCATGTCGAGCATGCGCTGCGCCGTGTCGATGTGGCCGTCCACGATGATGGGCTGTTGGAGCACGAGCAGCAGGCCTAGCGGGAGACCCATGGTGAGCCCTCGATCAGGAACCGCAGCGGCCAGTCGGCGGCGCGGGTGATGCCGATGCGCGGTGTCACTGCGATGGCGTGGTGCTGTCGTGACTGGCTTCGGACGATGCGCAGCCGACCACGGGTCAGCGGAAGACCGTCCTGCCGCCCGGTCACGCCCAGCGCCTGGCACAGCTTGGCGGGACCCGAGCAGAGGTCGCGGTCGGTGACGCGCGCCCCCCCGCGCCGTCGCCGCATCGTCGCCAGTCCCTCGACGGGCTCGAGCGCGCGGATGAGGACGGCTGCGGGATGCCCGGCGCGCTCGGTCACCGCGTTCAGACACCAGTGCATGCCGTAGGTGAAGTAGACGTACGCGATCCCCGGGCGCGCGAACAAGCTGGCGTTGCGGCGCGTGCGGCGGGCGCGATAGCCATGCGAAGCGGGGTCATCGGTGCCGAGGTAGGCTTCGGTTTCGACGATCCGGCCGGCGGTGCGGCGGCCTCCGAGCTCGCTCAGCAGAACGTGTCCCAAAAGCCCACGCGCGACCTCGGGTGTAGGTCGCGCGTAGAACGACGCCGGCAGTGCAGCGCTTCTCACGTCCCGCCGGTGAGCCCGCGCTTCACCTTCGACCAGAACGACTCACCCCCACTATCGACGTCAGGCTCACGGGGGGGAGGCGGCTTGGGTGCCGGGGGCGGTGGCGGGGGCTCGGCCCTGGCCGCGCGCGGCTCCGGGATGTCCCGAGGCTCGCTGCGGTGATCTGCCCGTCCCTCCCCGCTGGCGCCACGACCCCGGCCGCCGCGTCCACGACCACCGCGGCGCCCCCGACCGCCCCGTTCCCGCTCTCCTCGCTCCGGCCGCTCACCTAACTCGGCACGCTCGTCCCGGCCCCCGCCCCCGCCCCCGGCCCCGCCCCCGCCGCCCCCGCCGCCCCCCCCACTACTCCCGCTGCGTCGCCCACGTCCACCCCGACCGCGCGCACCGCGCTCGGCCCCACCGGCCGGCGCGCTGTCGCCGCCCACCGGCTCCGGCACTGCGGGCGCGGGGGGGACTTTCGGAGGCACCAGCTCGATGCGCGGCTTGAAGTTCGGGTCCACCTCGACCATCCCGATGTTCGGGATCTCCGGCGGCGCCACCCGTGGCCCACGCGAGCCCCGGCGGAACCGGGCGCTGCGCGACGGAACGCCGGCGGGCACGTTGGACGGCCGCATCGACGGCGGGGCGGACGAATCCGGCATCGGCGGATCGAGCGCCTCGTCGGCGTCGGTCACCGCGGCAGGCTCGGCCTGAGGCGTCTCGGACGACGGTGCCGCGTCCCGCAGCTTGACGGTGTAGGCTCCATCGTCTTCCTTGGCGAGATCGATCAGCTCTCGATCGTGCGCCTGGCGCAGCAGCTTCTGCACCTGGGCCGGCTCGACCGGCTCCTCGTCGCCTTTGATTTCGGCCATGGCCTGGCCGAGCTCCTGCGCGCTTACCGGGCGGGATTCGCCGCCCAAGCGGCCGATGGCCTGTTTAATGAGGCCAAAGGCGCCATCGAGCGAGAAGGCGCTGCGGCGCTCTTCGGGGGCGGGTGGGAGGGCCGGAGGCTCCTCGGCCGCTGGGACGGCGTGCTCGTCGCGTCCCTCGCGCTCGTCCCGGCCTCCCCCACCCCGACGACCGCGACCGCGACCGCGGCCTTCACCGCGCTCACGTTCGCGTGGCCGTTCGAAGGACCCAAACCCCGAGGGCTGAGCCGCCGCGCCGGGGACGCCGGGACCCAGCCCGATCTCGTACTGGCCATTATCGAGTTTGGTCAGGGCGATGAGGCCTTTGTGGGCCGCCTCTACCACGAACTTGGAGAAGCGGGAGAACCCCAGATCCTTCTCGTTGAATGCGGGATCGATCTCCTGCATGACCTGCTTCAGGCGGTCGGACCGCATTACGTCGCTATGCGCCGTCATCTGCTTTACGGCCTCGATCACGAGGTCCCAGGGATCGTGCCGCGGGTGCGTGACGTCGCTTTCTTTTGTGAGGCCGGCCAGCTCGTTGTAGGAGTAGTACTCGTCGCAGTTCTGGATCAGCAGGTCGCTGGACGATTCGCGGATCCCCACGCCGATCACGTATTTGCCGTACTCTTTGAGCTTCAACACGAGCGAGGAGAAATCCGAATCGCCCGACAGCAGGATGAAGGTGCCGATCTCGGGTCGCGTGAAGACGAGCTCGAGGGCGTCGACCGCGAGGCGGATGTCTGTCGCGTTTTTCTTGTTCGACCCGTACGCCGGCGCCCAGATCATGTCGATCGACGACTCGGCCAGCGGGACGATGTACTGCGGGTAGCGACGCCAATCGGCGTAGGCGCGCTGTACGGCCACTTTTCCCTTGATGATGTCCGACTGCAGCAGGCGTCGCAGCTCCGATTGGAGATCCGAGCGGATCCCCATCGTCACATTGTCGAAGTCGATCATCAGCGCCGCGTTGGGCGCATGGGCGGGGGGTTCGTGGTGCACCGATCGTGGCAAATGGGCTTGCGGCGGTTGCGTCATGTGGTTGTGTCTTGCTCCTCGTGCCCTCGTTGCGCACGCATGCGGCGCCGGGCCGTCAAGCGGCCGGACGCGCGGGAGTGGCGAAAGCGGGGACGGTAGTCGTTCGGGCGCCCGAGCCCGGGCGCCTCAAGGGAGGCGACAGGTGCCTGTTGCAGAGTCGTTGTGAGTCGCCGGTCAGAGTCGCGCGCGGCGGGACATTGTGAGGGATGGTTCGCCGATCTTACCTCGGCGCGCCTGCTGAGCGCCCCGGATCCCCGGGGCTGCCAGGCGCTGCCGGATTGACCTGACGCCTCCCTACCCTGCCGCGCTATCAGTGGTTTGAACATAAACAACTTGCGTTAAAAGAGATAGGCCGGGGATCGGGCCTTTCCGACACCGCGGTACCGCGTAACGTTTTGCCTACCAAGGGCATTCGAGTGATGGATGGCGACGAGCACCGCTAACGGGAGCTCAGCGTCCCTGATCGCTGAGGCGCGGGCTGGAAGCCCGAACGCCCTCTCCGCTCTCTACCTGGAGCACGGGGTGGCCTTGTTTCGGCTCGCCCATCGGTTGGTTGGCGCCCGCGAGGATGCAGAGGACGTCGTGCATGACGTGTTCGTCGGGCTCCCGGAGGCGCTGGGGCGCTACGAGGAGCGCGGGAGTTTCGGCGGGTGGCTGAAGCGAGTAACCGCTCGAGTCGCCCTCATGAGACTGCGCAGCGGCAAGCGGCGGCGCGAAGTGGGCCTGCACAACGCCGCGGGGCGGGCCGAGCCACACGAGACAGCGGAGCGTGACGGGCTCCAGGCGGCCGTGGACACGCTCCCGGATCATCTCCGCGCGGTGCTGGTCCTGAAGGAGATCGAAGGCTATGCGCACGCCGAGATCGCGGAGCTGCTCGGCATCAGTGAGGGAGCATCGCGGGTCCGGCTGACCCGGGCATTGAAAAAACTGCGCCGCGAGTTGGAGAGTGGACGATGACCTGGAACGATGAGCTTCGTAAAATTCCTGCCCCCGAGCCGTCGCCGGATCTGCTGGAGCGCATCCTCGCGAGCCGTGCGGCGGGAGTTCGGGTGGTTCTACCGGAAGGACGTTCGACGGTGTCACGTCGCACGACGCTGCTGCTCCTCACGGCAGCCGCTGCTGCGTTGGTCCTGGTCATGAGCACACGCGGCGGTGATCGGCGTCCGGTCGATACAGAAAACGAGTTTCCAGACATCACGGCGGGTCTATCCCTATGGCCGCGGGACGCGGTGGCGCAGGAACCTGGACCGCCCCGGCGCCCGCGCTATGAGCCTGTCCGAAACCTGCATTTGGCACGCGCTCGAGGAGGAACGTGGACGTACCGGACTTGCACGGCGTTCGACGACGTCCTCACCAATTGCCGTGGCCGTCTCGCAATTACGATCAGCCAGGCCAAGTGGGACGACCGGCCGGCGTGGCTAAGGTCTCAGCAAGAGACCAGCGTGCGCCACGGACCTTCAGACACAACGAATACCATCCGCACTGCACTCGACACGGCGTACATCGATCCGGCAACCCTGCGACCGATCTACCACGCGATGAACGGGAAACAGTTCCACTTCGTCCGTTGGGTCACCCGTGACACCGTTCGCGAGGCGCTCGACATCGGCGGCGCGCATCCGCGCAGCTGGCGATCGAGTGCGGGCATTCCGGGTGCCCAGGACGCACCACTCCTCCTTCGGTGGGCGCGCGTCGATCTGACCTTGTTACTCCAAGTGCTTCCGCTCGATCGATGGTGGAGTGGGAGCGTATATTCAGTGGGCGTGGTCGGACCGGATCCCAATAAGACGGGGTTCGTACCGGTCGACCTGCGGGTCGTGGGCAGTGGACGGATCGAGGTTCCTGCTGGGCGCTTCGAGTGCTGGAAGCTCGAGCAGCGCGAGAGTCCGGAAAGCATGCTGATACTGTGGGTGAGCAAGGACCGGGGTTGGCTCGTCAAGACAGAGCAACAGGGCTGGGACTGGCGAGCCGAGAGCGCTCTGGTCTCGGCTACTCCCCCAGCACCTTGATGATCACCCGCTTCTTGCGCTGCCCGTCCCACTCGCCGTAGAACACCCGCTGCCACGGCCCTAGGTCGAGCTTGCCGCCCGTGATCGGCACGATCACTTCGTGCCCGATCGTGAGGCTCCGCAGGTGGGCCGCGGCGTTGTCTTCCCCCGTTTCGTTGTGCAGGTACTGTTTGGGATCCCACGGTGCGATGGTGGTCTCGAGCCACTTGAGGATGTCCGCCCACAGTCCCGATTCGTGATCGTTGACGAACACCGAGGCCGTGATGTGCATCGCGCTCACCAGCACGAGCCCCTCGGCGACGCCGCTGTCCAGGACCTGCGCGGCGACCTGCTCGGTGACATCGATGATTTCCTGGCGCTGCTTGGTGTTGAACCAGAGGTAGTGCGTGTGGCTCTTCATCCCAACCCTCCCTCCCCCAAGTGTGGAATGTGGAATGTGGAGTGCGGAATGTCAGTGTGAGGTCGAACCGCGAGATCACACTTCGACGCCCTCCCGTCAATTCCGCATTCCGCACTCCGCATTGTCTTTCTCCTGTGTCGATTTGTCACACGGGCACCGAAGCCCTAAATTGCCCCGACAAATATGGCCCTCCCCTTCCGCCAGCGGATCTTCGTGATCCTGGTGGCCCTGACCGCCGTGCCGACCGCCCTGGCCGTCGTGGGCTGGGCGCTTGCCGTGCGCACGGTGGCCCCATCCGCGGGGGCGCGCGTGGCGCTCGAGGATGTGGCGGCGTCGGCACGCCTGATGGTGGATCGGATGGACACGACTCACCTCTCGGCGCGGGAGCGGGCGGCCTTCCGGGAGCATCTGGACCAGCTCTCCAACTCGGTAACCCTGGCGCGGCGGGCTGAGACGTACCTGCGCTACTACGCGGGCGGCTTCGCGGCAGTCGTATTCGTGCTCGGCGCCTTCGCGGTCATCGCGGCGGTACGTGTGGCGGGCCACCTGTCGCGCCAGCTGTCCCGCCCGATCGACGAGCTGGTGGGCTGGACCCGGCTCATCCGGCGCCGCATGCCGCTGCCGGCGGGTCCGCCGACCCGCGGGGCTCCCGAGTTTGAAGCGCTGCGCCAGGCCCTGCGGGAGCTCGCGACGGCGCTCGAAGCCGCGCGTGACCGCGAGCTCGAGGCAGAGCGCCTGCGGGCGTTCCGGGAGGTCGCGCGTCGCGTGGCGCACGAGATCAAAAATCCGCTCACGGCCATGCGGATCGCGGTAGACCAGCTCGGGCGGACGGCCGGACAGTCGGACCGTCAGACGATGGCGGTCGACGTGCTCGAAGCAGAGACTCAGCGGCTCGTCCAGCTCGCGAAGGAGTTCGCCGAGTTCGGGCGGCTCCCCGAGGGGCCGAAGAGCGAGGTAGACCTGGTGGACCTCTTGATGGACCTCGGCAAGAGCGCCGTGCCATCGGAGGTGGACGTCTCGGTGCGGGCCAACGGGGAGCCCTGTAAGCTGGTGGGGCACTACGATCCGTTGCGGCGCGCGTTCGCGAACTTGTTGCGCAACGCCGCGGAGGCCATGGGAGGGCGCGGATCGATCGAGATCGCGGTGAGCCGGGACGGAAACGGGCTGGCGGTGACCATCGCCGACCACGGCGCCGGGATCCCCGACGACCTGCGCCAGCGGGTGTTCGAGCCGTATTTCACGACCAAGAGCGACGGCACCGGCCTGGGGCTCGCCCTGGTACGCCAGACCATCGAGGCCCACAACGGCAGCATCACCGTGGCGGAGACGCCGGGCGGGGGCGCGACCTTCTCCATCGTCTTGTCCGCCGCGTGAGCCCGCGCGTCCTGCTCGTCGACGACGAGGCGAACATCCGCAAGATGGTGGCGGCGTTGCTCGAGTCTGAGGGCTTCGAGACGGCGGAGGCGCCGAACGGCACCGCGGGTATCGCGGAGGTGGAGCGCGATGCACCTGATGCGGTGTTGCTCGACTTGATGATGCCCGGCGGGCCCGACGGTCTCGCCACACTGGAGCAGCTCAAGCGCGTGGCGCCCGACCTACCCGTGGTGATGATGAGCGGCAAGGCAAACCTCGCCGACGCGGTGCGGGCGACCAAACTGGGCGCGTTTCAGTTCCTCGAAAAGCCGCTGACGCCCGAGGGCCTGCTCACGACCCTCCGGGCCGCGCTCCAGCTGTCGCGCACGCTCGCCGAGAACCGGCGCCTGCACGAAGCCCTGGGTCACGCCGACCCGCTGGTGGGCGTCAGCAAGACAATGGACCAGCTGCGCGCGCTGATCGCGCGCGTGGCGCCAACCGAAGTGCGCGTGCTGATCACCGGGGAATCGGGCACCGGCAAGGAGCTCGTCGCCTCCGCCATTCATCGGCAGAGCGCGCGCGCGACCAAGCCATTCGTGTGCGTCAACAGCGCGGCCATCCCCAAGGACCTGGTCGAGTCGGAGATGTTCGGCCACGAGCGCGGGGCATTCACGGGCGCCACCGAGCGGCGGGTGGGCCGGTTCGAGCTGGCGGACCGCGGCACGCTGTTTCTCGACGAAGTCGGCGACTTGGGGCCCGAGGCTCAGGCGAAGCTGCTGCGCGTGCTCGAGTCCGGTGTGATCGAGCGGCTCGGCGGCGAGAAGCCGGTTACCGTGGACGTGCGGGTGATTGCGGCGACCAACAAGGACCTCGCCAAGGCCTCACAGCAGGGCCAGTTCCGGGAGGATCTGCTGTTCCGCCTGAACGTGCTGCCGATCCACATCTCGCCGCTGCGGGACCGTCCCGACGACATTCCGCCGTTGGTACAGCACTTCGCCGCCCGCCAGGCGACGCGGCTGGGCCGCTCGGTGCGGTTCGACGCCGGCGCCGTGCAGCTGCTCGCGTCTTACCCGTGGCCCGGTAACGTGCGCGAGCTGGCCAACATCATGGAGCGGCTCGCGATCCTCGCCGCCGGGGATGTCGTGACGGCGGATGACGTCGCGCGCGTGGTGCCCGGCGACGGCGCTGCTCCCGTGCCCGCGCCGAGCGAGGGCTGGAGCGACGTGGCGCTGGCGGAGGCCCTCGACGGCTACGAGCGGACGCTCATCGCGCGCGCGCTGTCGGCGGCGCGAGGCAACGTGGCGGACGCGGCCCGCAAGCTTGCGACGGACCGCGCCAACCTGTATCGCCGGATGCGCCGGCTCGGCCTCGAGCCGCCGCGGAACGTGGCGGGATGACACGACCCGCGGGCCCAGCGCCCGCGTCATCGCTCGCCGCCGTGCTCCGCGTCCTCACCCGGGAGGCGGCACACCCCATGCACCTGTCCTCCGCGCCTCCAACCAGGATGCCCGTTATGCGCGTTCTCGTGCTCGTGGTTCTCTGTGCGCTCGGCCCCGCCGTGGCCGCCGCGCAGGACACCGCCATCGTGATCCAGCCCGAGAGCGCGGGGATCATGGTGCCGCCGCCTGAGCTGCCCCATGCCGTCGCCGAGGACGTGGTGCGCCGTTATAACGCGGCCACGACCACCCGGCTGGTGGGTCGTTCGCACCTGCCCCACGGGAACGAATGGCGCGGCGACGTCGCCGTGCGCAACGGCGTCGTGGTGGTGGCGGGCCGCGTGGAGGGCACGCTGCTCGTGATCAACGGCGACGCGATCCTCGACTCGAGCGCGGTGGTGACCGGCGACGTGATCGTGGTGGGCGGGACGGTGGCGCGCAGCCCGACCGCCGTCATCTCGGGGGACCTGCGCGTGTACACCGCGCCGCTCGCCTACCGCACCAAAGGCGAAGAGATCGCGCTCGCCCCGCCGGACTTGCGCCGCTGGTTCCGGAGGCTGGGGATCGAGAAGTCGTGGGGCACCGCCGACTCGCGGTCGTCGCTCACGCTCGCGACGGGCGGCACGTTCAACCGGGTCGAAGGCCTGCCGGTGGTGTTCGGGCCGCTGTTCGACTGGAAGCTCCATCGGAATCTGCGCCTGCGGATCGACGCGTTGGGGGTGTTCCGCACCGCCGGCGACTTCACCCACAAACGGAGCGACCTGGGGTACCTGCTACGCACCGAGCTGCGCTCGGGCGAGACCCCCGCTTACGGGATCGAGCTCCGCGCCTTCGACGATGTCACGCCCGTGGAAGATTGGGGGCTGCGCGCCGGCGAGGTAGGTTGGTCCGCATTCCTGTTCCAGCGCGACTATCGCGACTACTACCTCAGCAAGGGCGTCGCGGGCCGTGTCTTCGTTCAACCCGAGCGCGCGCTGCGCCTCGACATCGACGTGCGGCACGACGAGCAAACCAGCGTCAGCGCGCGCGATCCGTGGACCGTGTTCCGCAACGACCAGCGCTGGCGCCCCAACCCGCCGATCGACGACGGGCACTACACGACGCTCGCCGGCACGCTCACGTTCGACACCCGCAACGATCGGCGCGACCCCACGGCGGGCTGGTTCCTGAGCGCCCGTTACGAAAACTCGCGCTCGCAGGACGTGACTCCCCAGACCGGCGTACCGGCGGCCGTGCGCGCGCCGATCCCGACGGACGGCTCGTACGCATTTAGCCGCTTGTTCTTCGATTTCCGCCGCTACACCCGCGTGAGCCCGTCGGGCCGCGTCAACCTACGGCTGTTCGCGGGCGGATGGATCGGCGGCGACCCGCTGCCGCTGCAGCAGCGGCTGTCGACGGGGGGACCCGATCCGCTCACGGGCTACGGCTTCCGGCACAGCGCGTGTAACAGCGACATCATCGACCCCGCGTTCGCGGGGACCCAAGTGGCGGCCTGCGATCGCGTAATCCTCGCGCAGGCCGAGTACCGCGGTCACCTCTCGCTGCACTGGTCGTATGGCTCGTCCGCCCCCGAGGACGAAGGCGCGAAGTCGCTCTTCACGCTTCAGGGCCCGGATTTGGTCGTGCTCGCGGACGCGGGACAGGCATGGCTCGTCGGCGGCGGGCCCGGCCGCCTGCCCGCCAATCGGCTGCCGACACTGGGCAGCTGGCTCGCCGATCTGGGTCTCGGCATCGATTGGGGAGGTCTCGGCGTGTACGTGGCGAAAGCGGTGACCGCCGGAGAGCATCTGCGATTCACGCTGCGACTCGATCACCGCTTCTGAGGTGAGGGCGGGCCTCGCATTCCTGGTCTTGATCGGCGCGGTGACGGTCCCTCGGGCCGCCGCGCAGGCGCCCGCGTTGACGGTCATCGTCCAGAGCGGCGTCGCCCGGGTCCAAACGACGGGGCTCCTGGCCGACGGCAAGTTCGTCGGCCTCCTGCGCTCCGGATTCCCGCTGCGGTTACACTACCGCCTCGAGCTGTGGCGCTCCCGCTCCGGCTGGTTCGATCAGTACATCAGCGAAGCGCCGTGGGACGCGGTCGCGCGTCACGATCCGCTCGCCGACGACTTCGTGCTGATCCGTACCGGGGGCCGCGTGACCCGGTACGGCACCCCGGAGGATCTGGAGCGCGCCCTCGACCTGCCGTACCGCGTAAACCTCAAGGTCAAGGGCTCGGGGAATTTCTACTTCCTGTGTCGCCTCGACGTGACCACGCTGAACGACACGGATCTGGAGGAGCTGACTCGCTGGCTCAAGGGAGACGTGACCCCGGCAGTATCGGGCGGCGACCTGGGCGGAGCACTCGCGCGCGGCGCGCAGCGGCTGCTGGTGCGGATCGCCGGCCTCCCGCGGCTCACCCTCGAGGCGCGGTCGGAGACGTTCAACGTCCAAGGGGGGACGAACTAGGAGCCGAACCGCTGGTCGATTGCGCGGCGGATATCACCCAGCGAGCTGCCCTGGGCGGCGAGCCTCGCCGCGAGCGTCGCTTCACCGATGCAGATGTCGCAGTGCGACCCGTGGTCGGACTCGAAGCAGGTGAGTAGCGAGCGATGCCCGGCGTGCTTGGCGCACTCGCAGTAGCAATGGACGCCGTCGAGCATGTGCGGCGCGCCGCGCGCCGCCGCGTACGCATCGGCCGCCCCGGGCGTATGCGGCACCGTGCTGGGCGGCAGGACGCGCTCAGCGGTCACGCCCGGGCGAGGCTCAGGATGCACGACCCGCCCGCTCGCGCGCTGCGTCCCGAGCAACCCCACCACCGCCGCCCCCGCCAGCCCCGCGACGATCCAGGGCAGCTTCGAGGTCACAGCGCCTCGAGGGTCGCCAATACCTCGCCGCCGTAGAACAACCGGATGTACTTGGACTGGATCGAGGTGAGCCGCCGCACCGCCCAGGCGAGGTGTACGAAATGCGGCTCGAACGGCGGCCGCAGCGGGTGCATCCCCGCTTCCTCAGGCAGCAGATTGCCCTTCCGCGTGTTGCAGCTCGAGCACGCCGTAAGGACGTTGCTCCAGCCGTTGGTGCCCCCCCGCGACAGCGGCACCAGATGGTCCCGGGTAAGGCACTCCCGGTGGCGCAGCTCCTGCTGGCTCCGCCCGCAGAACTGGCAGCGGTAGTTGTCGCGAGCGAAGAGGAAGGTGTTGGTCACTTGGCGGCGGAAGCGGCGCGGCACATGCACAAACTTGACGAGCCGAATGACCGCCGGGCGTGGAATCGCCAGGCGCTCGCTCTTCACGACCGGCCCCTCCGCCTCGACGATCTCCGCCTTACGGTCGATCACCAGCCGCAGCGCCCGGCGCACGGGCACCATGGTCAGGGGCTCGAATGAGGCGTTGAGCGCAAGGCAGCGCAAGGGACTCCTTCGGTGAAAAGCGGCCGTCTCGCTCACGGCTTCGAGCCAGACGGCCACGTATGCTACACAACCGGCTAAGGCGAGGCAAGACCTTGGGTTAAGTCCCTCCGCCCTCGGCGAATGCAAGCCGCAATGCCGCAAGCTGCTCCGCCACCGAGCGGCGCGAAGCCCCCCCGGGAGTCGAGCGGCTCTCGACTGAGTCCTCCCACGTTCCCAACTGCGACAACGCCACCGCCAAGGCGGGATGGATCCCCGCCGCCACCGGGCCGGGCACTCGATCGAGCGGCACACCGGAGCGTTCCGCCTCGCGCACCAGCCGGCCCACCAGGCCGTGACTCTCGCGGAACGGTACGCCGGCTTCCACCAGCAAGTCGGCGAGGTCCGTCGCGCGGAGCGAGGCGTCGAGCGCGGCCCGCATCCGCTCGGGGTCGACGGTCAGGGCGGTGATGGCTCCGGTCGCCGCAGGCAGCACCAGCGCCAGGGTGTCGAACCCGTCGAACAGCAGGGCCTTGTCCTCCTGCAGGTCCTTGCTGTAACCCGCCGGGAGACCTTTCAGGGTCGTGAGCAACGCCACCAAGTCGCCCAGCAGCCGGCCCGATTTGGCTCGCGCCAGCTCGAAGATGTCAGGGTTGCGCTTCTGCGGCAGCAAACTCGAGCCGGTACTGAAGTCGTCCGACAGCCGCACGAACCCGAACTCCGCGCTCGTATAGAGCACCAGCTCGGCCGCGAGGCGCGAGAGGTGCGTGCCCACGAGGGTCAACCCGAACAACACTTCGGCGACGAAGTCGCGGTCGCCGGTCGCATCCAGGGCGTTCGCCGAGACCGTGCGAAACCCGAGCGCTTCTTTCAGCAGCACACGGTCGACGGCAAACCCCGATCCCGCGAGCGCCCCGGATCCGAGCGGCAGCTCCGCCACTCTACGGCGGGCGTCCGCCAGGCGCTGACGATCGCGCAGCAGCGGCCACGCGTGCGCGAGCAACACGTACGCCCAGCGCACCGGCTGGGCGCGCTGCCCGTGCGTATACCCGGGCAACAGGATGTCCACGCCGTCCTCGGCGCGCGCCACCAGCGCGCGCCCGAGCGCGGCGAGGTCCGAGTCGAGCTGATCGATCGCGCCGAGCGTCCATAGACGCAGGTCGGTGGCCACCTGGTCGTTGCGCGACCGGCCCGTGTGCAGCTTGCCGGCGACGGTACCCACCTCCGCGTATAGCAGCCGCTCCACGAGAGTGTGTACGTCTTCGTCCGGGGCACCAACCGCGGCACCATCGGCCAACCGCTCCGCCACCCGGTCGAGGCCTTCGAGTAGCAGGTTCTCTTCATCGGGGGTGAGCACTCCCACGCGGCCCAGCGCATGCACCCAGGCCTTACTGGCAGCCACGTCCTGGGGCCAGAGCCGGTGGTCCACCGGCAGGCTGCGATTCAGCGCGTCGAGCGCTTCACTCGGGCCGAGGCTGAAGCGGCCGCCCCACATCTGATGCGCCGCCGCGGGCGGCGCGGGGGTCGGTGCCGGGTCCGGGGGGGGGGTCTCCGTACGCTGGCGCGGCATCAGTCCGCCGCCGCGCCGACTTCTTGGCGGCGCGCCGCCTCGAGGCCGGACCCGATTCGGATCGAGAGGCCGTACAGGTGGATGAAGCCCTCGGCATCCTTCTGATCGTAGACGTTGTCCTTGCCGAAGGTCGCGTACGAGGGCTGGTACAGCGCGTACGGGCTTTCCCGACCCGCGACCGTGAGGCCGCCCTTGAAGAGCTTGAGCCGCACCGCGCCGGTGACCCGTTTCTGGGTGCTCGCGACCGCGGCGTCGAGCGCCTCGCGCTCCGGGGTCCACCAGCGCCCGTCGTACACCAGGTCGGCGTAGCGGAGTGCCAGCTCGTCCTTGAGCCGGAGCGTGCGCCGGTCGAGCACCAGCTGCTCGAGCTCGCGATGCGCCGCATACAGCAGCGTGCCGGCGGGAGTCTCGTACACGCCGCGCGATTTCATCCCGACCAGCCGGTCCTCCACCACATCCGCCCGCCCGACGCCGTGCTCGCCCGCGGTGGCATTCAAGGATTCGAGCAGCTCCACCGGGCTCATCGGAACGTGGTCCACGCTGACGGGCGTCCCCTCCTCGAAGCCGATCTCCACGACCACCGGAAGATCAGGAGCCTCGAGCGGGTCTTTCGTCATGACGAAGATGTGCTCTGGGGGTTCTTTCGAGGGGTCTTCCAGGATGCCGCCTTCATGCGAGCAGTGCCACAGGTTGCGGTCGGTGGAATACGGCTTGTCCACCGTCGCCTGCACCGGCACGCCCTTCGCCTTCACATACGCGATGAGGTCCTCGCGGCTCTTGAACTGCCACTCGCGCCACGGCGCGATCACCTGGAGCTCGGGCGCGAGGGCGGCGTAGGTCAGCTCGAAGCGGACCTGGTCGTTCCCCTTCCCCGTGCAGCCGTGGGCCAGCGCCTGCGCGCCGACCTGCTGCGCGAGCGCGACGTGGTGGGCCGCCATGACCGGCCGTGCCATGGCGGTGCCGAGCAGGTAGGTGCGGGCGTACACGGCGCCGGCCCGGAGCGTGGGGAACACGAAATCGTGCACGAACTCTTCGCGCAGGTCCTGGACGACGCAGTCGACCGCACCGGAGCGCTTGGCCTTCTCGACCAGCCCGGCGAGCTCGCCCGTACCCTGCCCCACGTCGGCGGCGAAACACAGGACGCGAGCGGCGTATTTTTCGCGCAGCCAGGGAACGATCGCCGACGTGTCGAGTCCACCCGAATAGGCGAGTACCACTAACGGCCCCATGTCGCGCTCCCTGTCGATTTATGCAGTAGGATGCATAAACATACAACGGCGGGGTGGCCTGTCAACGCCCGGCCGGCGTCTAGCGGACTCCCGACGTTTGGCTGATTCTTCAGGGCCTCCATGAACCGACGAGACCTGCTCCGCTCCCTCAGCACCGCGATCGCGCTTCCGGCCATCTCGGGGCTCGGGACGGACCAGCTGTTGGGGGTGGGCCGCCGCGCGCACGCGCGCGCCCGCGCCGGCGGCCTCCAGGTGCTCGACCCGCACCAGAGCGCGACGGTCGCTACGATCGCCGACATGATCATCCCGCCGACGGACACGCCCGGGGCGCGCGCCGCGGAGGTCCATCGCTTCGTCGATCTGCTGCTCGCGGAGTGGGCGCCGGATGACGACCGGAAGCAATTCCTCGAGGGTCTGGCCGATGTGGACGCGCGCGCCCGCGCCGTGTCCGCCACGGACTTCCTGAGCGCGACCGAGGCGCAGCGCTCGGCGATCCTGACCGCGCTCGACGCCGAGGCCCAGGAGCGTCGCAAGACAACGCGCGAGGGACCGCCGCCCTTTTTCGACCGCATGAAGTTCTTGACGGTGTTCGGCTACTGCACGTCGGAAATCGGGGCCACCGCCGAGCTGCATTACGAGGTGATCCCGGGCTCGTACAACGGGTGCACCGAGCTCGGCCGCTGGCGCGCGAGCCCCGGGGACTTCTGATGGCCGCGCCCAGCTTCGACGCCATCGTCGTCGGTTCCGGCATCACGGGCGGGTGGGCGGCCAAGGAATTGTGCGAGCGCGGCCTCAAGACGCTCGTGCTCGAGGCCGGAAGACCGATCGATCCGGCGCGCGATTACGTCGAGCACGTGCCGCCGTGGCAGATGAAGTTCCGCGGCTTCGGCGACCGCAAGGCGCTCGAGCACGATCAGTTCATCCAGCGCCACTGCTATGCCTGCAACGAGTACAGCGGCAAGTTCTTCGTGAACGACCGCGACAACCCGTACACCTTCGATTCCGACAAGCCGTTCCACTGGATCCGCGGCCGCCAGGTGGGCGGTAAGTCCATCATGTGGGGCCGGCAGGTGTACCGCTGGAGCGACCTGGACTTCGAGGCGAATGCGCGGGACGGCTTCGGCGTCGACTGGCCGATCCGCTACGCCGACATCGCGCCGTGGTACGACTACGTGGAGGAGTTCGTCGGAATCTCGGGCGAAGCGCTCGGCCTGCCGCAGCTCCCGGACGGCAAGTTCCTGCCGCCCATGGCCCTGAACTGCGCCGAGCAGTACGTCCGGGACGGCGTCGCCAAGCGGTTCGCGCGCGAGCGCATCGTCACGATCGGCCGGGTCGCCATCCTCACCGCACCGCATCGCGGCCGCGCGGCGTGCCATTACTGCGGGCCCTGCGAGCGGGGCTGCATCACACATTCGTACTTCAACAGCATCGGCGTCACGCTCCCGGCGGCCCGCGCGACGGGGCGGCTCACGCTGCGACCGTACAGCGTCGTGCACAGCGTGATCTACGACGAGCGGCGCGGCCGCGCGGCGGGCGTGCGCGTCATCGACGGGCAAACGCGCCAGCCGCTCGAGTTCCGCGCGCGCCTCGTATTCCTGTGCGCCTCGACGCTCGAGTCGACCCGCATCCTCCTGAACTCGAAGAGCACGCGGTTCCCGACCGGACTCGCCAACTCGAGCGGCGAGTTGGGCAAGAACCTCATGGACCACACCATGGGCGGCGGCGCGCGGGGCATGATCCCGGGCATGGAAGACCGCACGACCCATGGGAACCGCCCCAACGGGGTCTACGTTCCGCGATTCCGCAACGTGACGACGCCCCATCCCGACTTCCTGCGCGGCTACGGGTTCCAGGGGGGCGGCGGGCGCGCCGGCTGGGGCCGGGCGGCCGGGGAGCCGGGGTTCGGCGTGGCGCTCAAGCGTGCGCTCCACACGGAGGGGCCGTGGGGCTTCTCGTTGTACGGGTTCGGCGAATGCCTGCCGCGGCCCACCAACTACGCCGAGCTCGACCCTGTCACCGTCGACGCCTGGGGAATCCCCGCGCTGCGGATCCACTGCGTCTGGAGCGACAACGAGCGCAAGCTGCTCAAGGACATGTCGGTCACGGCGGCGGAGATGCTCGAGGCGGCGGGGGCAAAGGACGTGTCGTCGTCCGTGGACGACAATCCGCCGGGCCTCACGATCCACGAGATGGGAACCGCCCGGATGGGGCGCGACCCGAAGACGTCGGTGCTGAACGCCCACAACCAGTGCCACGACGTGAAGAACCTGTTCGTGACGGACGGCGCCTGCATGGCCTCATCGGCGAACCAGAACCCGTCCATCACCTACATGGCCCTGACCGCCCGCGCGGCGGCGTATGCAGTAGAGGCGATGAAGCGGAATGAGCTCTAGGGACTAGGGAGGAAAACCAAGGATGACTAGCCGACGCGACTTCGTTACGGTGCTGGGAGCCGCCGCCCTGGGGCCGATGTTGCAGCCCCTAGCCTCGAGCCCCTATCCCCGAGCCCGCCTCCGGAAGCTCGACCGTATCGGGCTACAGCTGTATACGGTGCGTCACCAGATGGAAAAAGATTTCGACGGGACCATCGCGCGCGTCGCCGCGACCGGGTACCGGGAAGTCGAGTTCGCGGGCTACTTCGGCCGAAACCCGCGCGACGTGCGCGCCCTGCTGGACCACCACGGGCTCGCGGCACCCTCGTCGCACGTCTCGCTCGCCCCAGCCGAGTGGCGTGCGGCGCTCGACGCCGCGCCGGTGGTCGGCCATCGCTTCCTCGTGATCGCCTGGATTCCGCCGGAGCAGCGGCGCACGCTCGACGACTACAAGCGCGCGGCGGAGCGCCTCAACCGCGCCGCCACCGAAGCCAAGGCCGCAGGGCTCCAGTTCGCTTACCACAACCACGACTTCGAATTCCAGCCGCTCGATGGAAAGCTGCCGTACGACGTGCTGCTCGGCGAGACCGATCCTAAGCTGGTCCAGCTGGAGGTGGACCTGTACTGGATCACGAAAGGCGGACAGGATCCGCTGGCGTACTTCGCGCGCTGGCCCGGACGGTTCCCGATGGTGCACGTCAAGGACTCGGCCGGCCCACCGGACCACCGCATGGTGGAGGTCGGTGCGGGGAAGATCGACTTCAAGAAAATCTTCGCGCAGAGCGATCAGGCGGGAATCAAGCACTACTTCGTCGAGCACGACGACGCGGCCGATCCGTTCGCATCGATCCGCGCGAGCTGTGAGTACTTGAAGCAGCTCGAATTCTGATGGACCGGCGAGCGGCGGTCGCGGCGCTGGGAGCCGCGGCGTTGGGTGCTGCCCTTAAGGGCAGCGCATCGCCGGGCCCGCGCTTCAGCGTGGGAAGACTCAAGCAGTCCGTGTCGCGCTGGCCCTATCGCCAGATCCCCTTGCCAGAGTTCGCTCGCGCGGCCGCAGCGATCGGGCTCGCGGCCGTAGACCTGCTGGGCCCCGAGGACTGGGACCCGGTGCGCGAGGCGGGCCTGGTGTGCTCGATGGGCTATCCCACCGCGCGCAACGACTTCATCGCGACAGGTTTCAACCATCGCGCCAACCACCCGATGCTGTTGCGCGAGCTGGAGCAGACGCTTCCCCTCGCCGCGCGCCACGGCGTCCCCAATGTGATCGCGATGTTCGGCAACCGGCGCGGCAAGAGCGATGGCGAGGCGATGGACAACTGTGTGGCGGGACTCAACGCGATCAAGCCGCAGGCGGAAGCGGAGCGCGTCACTATCTGCCTCGAGCTCCTGAACAGCAAGGTGGATCACGCAGACTATCAGGGCGACCGCACCGCGTTCGGAGTCGCCGTGGTCAAGGCGGTGGGCTCGCCGCGCATCAGGCTGCTGTACGACATCTATCACATGCAGATCATGGAAGGCGACATCATCCGCACGATCCGCGAGAACCGGGAGTGGATCGCCCACTTCCACACCGGGGGTGTGCCGGGCCGCCACGAGCTGGATGGCACACAGGAGCTGAACTGGCGCGCGGTGGCAACGGCCATCGCCGACAGCGGCTTCACGGGATTCGTGGCGCACGAGTTCACGCCGACGCGCGACCCCCTCACCTCGTTACGACAGGCCGTGGAGACCTGCACTGTATGACCGAGCCCCGGGCCCCGAGCCCCCAGTCCCGAGTATACGACGTGTGCATCGTCGGCTCCGGCGCCGGTGGGGGGATGGCGGCCTACGCGCTGACCAAGGCGGGCGCCGACGTCGTAGTGCTGGAGGCCGGCGAGCCCTGGGACAATGCGAAAGACTCGGCGATGCTGACGTGGCCGTACGAGTCGCCGCGCCGCGGCAAGTCCACCAAGGAACGGCCGTTCGGCGAGTTCGACGCCTGCATCGGCGGGTGGGAAATCCCGGGCGAGCCGTATACGCGCGCGCCGGGCACCGAGTTCAGCTGGTGGCGGGCGCGCATGGTCGGCGGCCGGACCAACCACTGGGGGCGCATTTCGCTGCGCTTCGGGCCATACGACTTCAAGCGCAAGAGTCGGGACGGCCTGGGCGACGATTGGCCGATTTCCTACGAGGATGTCGCACCCTACTACGACAAGATCGATCGCCTGATCGGAATCTTTGGGAGCGCGGAGAACCTCCCCAACGAGCCGAACGGGGTGTTTCAGCCGCCCCCACGCCCGCGCTGTCACGAGCTGCTGGTCAAGCAGGCGGCCGACCGTCTGCACGTCACCTGCGTTCCCGCACGGCTCTCGATTCTCACGCGCCCCCTGAACGGCCGGGCGGCGTGCCACTACTGCGGGCAATGCAACCGCGGCTGCAAGGTCAACGCGAACTTCACAGCCACGAACGTGCTGATCGCGCCCGCCCTGGCCACGGGCAAGCTCACGCTCCTGACGAACGCGATGGCGCGCGAGGTGCTGGTGGACGCGAGCGGCCGCGCGACCGGCGTGGCGTACGTCGACAAGGCGACGGGGACCGACCGGCGCGTGCGCGCCAAAGTCGTGGTCCTGGCCGCGAGCGCCCTCGAGACCGCCCGCCTGCTGCTCAACTCAAAGTCATCCCGGTTCCCCAACGGGCTCGCGAACTCGAGCGGCACCGTCGGCAAGTACATCACCGATACCACCGGCACGGACGTCGGGGGGTTCATCCCCAAGATGATGGACCACGTGCCCCACAACCACGACGGCGTGGGCGGCATGCATCTCTACATGCCGTGGTGGCTCGACAACGCGAAGCTCGACTTCCCGCGCGGCTACCACATCGAGGTGTGGGGCGGCCCGCACGTGCCGTCATATGATTTCATGGGCGGGATTCACCGCTACCCCTCGGGCGGCGGCTACGGCAAGCAGCTCAAGGACGACTATCGCCGCTACTACGGCGCCACGATCGGGTTCTCGGGCCGCGGCGAGATGATTCCCAACGACGACAGCTACTGCGAGATCGACCCGCACACGGTAGACCGATGGGGCATCCCCGTCCTGCAATTCCACTGGAAATGGACCGACCACGAATACAAGCAAGTGAAGCACATGCAGGAAACCTTTCGGGCGCTGATCGCGGACATGGGGGGTCAGCCGTCCTCGCCGATGCCGACCGCCGAGCGGGGCTACGGGATCGCCGCCGGCGGCGTCATCATCCACGAGCTGGGCGGGGCGCGTATGGGGGACGACCCGAAGACCTCCGTGACCAACCGGTGGTGCCGGGCGCACGACTGTAAGAACCTGTTCGTGACCGACGGCGGACCGTTCGTGTCGCAGGCGGACAAGAACCCGACATGGACCATCCTCGCCCTCTCGATGCGCACGAGCGACTACATCACGGATCAGATGAAGAAAGGAGCGTTGTGATGAAGCGTCGCGACGCCGTGCAGCTGTTGGCCGTGGCTCCGCTCACCGCGGCGTTCCGGTGGGCGCCGGAATCGGTGCGCGAGGCCTCGGCCCGGGCGCGCGACGCGCTGGCCCGCGGCGCCCCGTACGAGCCCAAACAGTTCACGCCCCACGAGTGGGACACGGTGCGCGTGCTCGTGGACCTGATCATTCCCAAGGACGAGCGTTCGGGAAGCGCCACCGAGG
>WNFP01000376.1_pt1 | contig 33394 bp, 23 predicted proteins | sample 5400201 | NCBI WGS metagenome assembly WNFP01 (sample SAMN13153355, study PRJNA577476) | soil metagenome | isolation source: 115 cm saprolite under Madrone tree | place: USA:California | collected 2016-06-14 | reverse complement strand
CCGGGATGTGCTTCATCCTTCCGTCCAAGTCGGTCAGTACATGACGTATCTCACCGATTGCCACACGGCTTTTCAGGGCGAAGACGGAATCAGCGCACACGCCTGTTCTTATCTGCACAACTACAGCCCGATCAAGGACGATCCTCTTTTCTTACCACACTTTGCAGAGCAGATTAGGCGGTCTCCGGTCTTCACTGCCGACCACGTATCGCATCTCACTGCGTTTCTAGACGAACGAATCCATGGTGCCGATAGCGGCGAGGTTTCGGCGAAAGTAGAGCAGAGCAAGTACCGCCCCAGCAAGAAACTGCTCGACCATGTCGCCAGACTTATCAAGGGCAAGCCGGAATACGTGCTACTCGACGAGCAGCTAGTGGTTTATGACAAGGTTGTGGAAGCTGCGAAGGATGGTGTCAAAGGTAGGAAAAAGGTTGCCATTATCGTGCGAGGCGGCCCTGGCACAGGGAAATCGGTCATTGCCATGAACCTGCTCGGTGATCTCTCAGGGATGGGCCTAAACGCGCACTACGTGACGGGTTCTCGTGCGTTCACCTCCACTATCCGGGAAATCGTAGGCACCCGTGGGGCTGCGCAAGTGCGCTACTTCAACAGCTATATGGGTGCAGACGCAAATGTGATTGATGTCATGATCGCCGACGAGGCTCACCGAATTCGAGAGACTAGCAACAACCGATTCACGCCAAAGGTAAAGCAAAGCAAAATCTCACAAATCCACGAGTTGTTAAAGGCAAGTCGCACATCCGTGTTTTTCATTGATGACAACCAGATCGTGAGACCAGGGGAGATTGGTTCGACCGGCTACATTATGGCTGAAGCTGAAAAACTCCACTGTGACGTTTGTGAATTTGAATTGGAAGCCCAGTTCCGGTGCGCTGGTTCAGATGCGTTCGTCAGTTGGGTGAACAACACCCTCGGAATTCAGCGCACGCCACATGTGATGTGGAACCAGACCGACGAATTCGACTTTAGGATCATGCCCACTCCCCAAGCCTTGGAGGACGCAATCAGGAAAAGGCTGGAAGAAAAATCTACAGCGCGGCTGGCAGCAGGTTTTTGTTGGCCGTGGTCTAAGCCCCGGTCTAACGGGACACTCGTGGATGACGTAGTCATCGGCGATTACCTCCGACCATGGAACGCCAAATCCGACTCAGGCAGCCTCGCGCCCGGCATCCCGAAAGAGAGCCTCTGGGCGTACGACTCAGGTGGCGTGAATCAGATTGGTTGTGTTTACACGGCGCAGGGATTCGAATTCGATTATGTCGGCGTCATTTTTGGGCCTGACTTAGTCTACGTACCCGAGGCTGCAGATTGGAAGGGAGACAAGACCAAGTCCTTTGACACTGTCGTGAAGAGGTCCGGCGACCGATTCACGCAAATGGTAAAAAACACTTACCGCGTTCTGCTGACGCGCGGCATGAAAGGCTGCTACGTCCACTTTATGGATAAGAATACAGAGAACTTGTTTCGAAGTCGCGTGGAACGCACTGGAAAAGTGCAATGAATCAGGGCGCGGCCCTTGATAGCCTCATTTATCAATGGCCGCGTTATCGAATTTGGCAGTCTTGAAAAATTACCATGCCGAGATTAACGAGAATTTTAGAATTTTGCGGCACCAATGACCCAAACAGCATGAATTCTCACAATATCACCACTAATTGATAGCTGCTATCGCGGAGAATATGATATTTACATGCGCGATGGATTCACGATACGATTTCATTTGGACTGAGAGCCTGGTCTTTTTCTTACAGTCTTTCTAGAGAATGCGCAAACTTAATATTCCGACAGTTAGAGATGCTATTCAGAATGCCCTTTGGGAAAGTCGCGGAGGCGAACTGTTAGAGTATCTGTTCTCACGGGGAGCAAAAATCGGTGTGTTTGCGGGAGGAGTGCGAGACGCGGTCCTCGTGCAGGAGTACGGCTGTTCCAATATCAGAACTCGAGATTGGGACATTGGCATCAGCCATATTCCCCGCACAGAGTTTGATGGAATTTTGAGGGAATTTGGCGGCGCGAAAAATAAATATGGCGGTTTCAAGTTATTCTTCGAGAGTTCTCAGCCGTGGGAAATATGGCGCCAGGAAGACACCGTTGGGTTGCTGAAAAACAATGTACGACATAGCCTTGAAAATGTACTGCGCAGCTTTGTGCTGAGCTGCAATGCAATTGCAATCGATCTGGATAGGGGCCACATCTACGATCAGGGGGCATTGCGTTCCATTGGTCTGTGCGAAATTGAGATTCTGGAAGATGCGATTATGCATGACTGGGCTGTGTTCTCAGCTAAAGCTTTGAGCTTAACTTTTCGTAGGCCTTTCAGGCTCAGCGCTGAGTCGGCTTTCTTCGTTAAAAAGAATTTGCATGTCCAGAATATGATCCACGAATTCAAGAAGGCATATTCTGGGGCAAACTTTCTTTACGACTTTGAGCTCGAGCGACAGAAAACATGTCTGAAATCGACTTAACCTCGCAAGTCGGTAACTTTTTAAAGCTGCGTCATCCATTTTGGATTGCTTCCGCTCACTACTCAGAAAATGCAGCCGTAGTTAAGGCTTGGTCTGAACTTCGTCCCGCGGCCCTGACACTCAAAACGGCCCACAAAGCTCCAATCGATAAAGAAGCAACGGAAACGACGAGGCATAGAACGACTGAATCGATGAGCCGCTTGTCTCGGTCATTCTATTGTGATGGACCTAAGCAGAAGGAACTGATTACCTACGAGAAAGCGGCTGAGCTCCTCAAGTATGCGCGTGAACAGTTGCCGGACACGGAGATTGGAATAAGCGTGCTGTGCAACGCCAAACAGGACTACCATGAGCTTCAAACTCTCTGCCCGCACTCTAGCTTTTTCGAGTTAAACCTAAAATACATATTCCGATTCGACAAAAAGGAAAAAACATCCTTTTTTCAAGTTGCTCCCGAGAGATTCCATGAGTTGCTTGCACAGTTGCACCAATTCACCCAAGCTTTCGCGGGCATTCCAATCTTCATCAAGATTTCTCGAGAACTCGCTTGGCTGCCCGGCACCAAGGAACTGGACAGTTTCTTAGAGATTCTCACAAAGCACGGCAAAGCAGGGCTTATCATTGCAAACTCGCTGAAGTTAGATATTCCTGAATACATTTCAAATGGTAAGGAAAGGATTCTGCGAAATGGCGTTGTCTGCGGAGAGTCTCTTTTCGATCAGACGATATCTCTGATAGACAGCTTTAAAGCGCACTGTGACGTTAGGAATATTCCGATAGTCGCCACGGGTGGAATGATCGACCCTGAGCATGTTCTGATGGCGCTCAAGGCGGGAGCGAGTGCAGTACAGCTTTGCACTGCGTTTGATTACAAGCGCCGGAACTACTACAACACCCTGTGCTGGAATCTTCAGAACCGTATCGAGGTTCTGGGACTTCCTTCTTTCTCGGCATACCTTGAACGGTTAAGGAAGGAATCTGTGGCGACCATATACAATATGCCGTTCATGTACTTCCAACAATTTTGGGGATCCGACATTCAAGTAAGAATTCTTAAAGACGTGCGTGCCTCTGAGCAGATGGACGTATTTGTTATGTCCGGCCGAAAGGTGGTCGAGCGGTGGAAAGACGTCCTTAAGCAACGTTTTCAGAGAAATCTTGGTTTCCGTCTTCTCCTTCCAAATCCAGAAGGGCCGGCGTATGGGCCGATTCTAAAGTCCTGGGGAATGACAGATCTGGAACTTGGCGCGCGCAAAGAACGAGTAAAAGGATCTCGCAAACTATACGAAGAACTGTGGACGGAAACCGGAGCCGAACGGAAAAACAATATCAGTCCAGGTGATCAGGAAGCTGAGTTCCAAGTTTCCTGGTCGGATCAATGTCCCTTTTACTCGTTCTATTTATTCGATGACAAAGTCTACGTCGCACCCTACCCGTTCATACGCCCCGGGGAGCCCAATATTCCCGTCTATGTATTTTTCGCTGGAAGCCCCGAATACGAGAGGATTAAGAACGAGGCGCACACTCTTTTCGCATACGGTCTGCAAACCAGCATTTGATCTCTCAACCTGGCGCTTTCTTGAGATTCCTTGGCTAAGGGAACTCAATCGACGTCGGGATCTTCTCCCTACACCTGGAGGTCAGGAGGAATATCCTGTCCAAACCGGTCTTCAAGAGTTCGCTGATGATAGTCCTTCAGCCATTCGTATTTCCTGAATACGCCTGGCCGGGGAGCGTGTTTTTTCAAGCCAGATCGAATCAAGTCACGGTGATGCCTCAAGAACATCGAATATTCTTGTTCTGGCGCATTGAGTTCGTCCTCGCAGGCGCTTAGATAGTCCAGGTAGGTTATAGAGCCTTCCGTCCGAATCAGCCCATTCAGTTCCCCCGTCAAGTTGTCGCGCTCAATGGCCGGTCTCACAGAAGACAGAGCGTCATTGTCGATGACGATTCTTGGAGGCGAGTCCTCCATGCTTCCGAGTTCGTAAGCCCGCACTACGCCACGCCCGTAAACAACCTTCCAACTCTGCACAATCTCTCCGATTGTAACTGCTCCTCGCACCGTGATGCCTCTAGGGATCAGGGCTATTTGAGAATGCAAGATGCTTCTCAACTCAAATAGAAAATTGCGGAGATAGTGCTTCGATTCAGGCGTGCTCCGAATCACGGTGTCAGAGAACTTCGTGAATTGAATTTTTTCATTCTTAAATAGCGAGCTCGGTTCCACAGACTCAGCCAGGATTCTCAGGATCTGCGAGATCTCGCCGGCTGACCGATTCTCGATCAAGTCGCGAAACCCAAGAATGTCAAGATAAGAAATAATCGAACGCCTGCACCGCACCCGTTTCGGCACGACAGTGTTGTGATTGTATACGCGCTTCCTATTGATTGGCCGATAGTCGAATGAATGAGTCAATCGCCATTTTATGAGGATACAGCTCCCTTGACCTCACTAACGGTCCGGCACTTACCATTCAACGGAAGAGGTCGAAAATGAGTCGCAAGATCGAAACGGTGACGCGAGTTTCGGAGCGGCAACCATAAGGGCTTTCAACACATTAATGGAAACTCAAAATTACGCGGCGGTGTCAGTTTCGAGGCCAATCGTGGGTCGCTTCGCGGGCCTGCTTGAGTTGGCCGAGTCCTGCTCCCTTCACCCTCAACCGAGGAAGCAGGGTCGCGAAAATCTCGGAGTGGCGAGATGCCCCAGACGAGAGCCGTTGCATACGAGTGCGGCTATATGATCCAAGGCTTGGAGAGGAATAGCCGTGGAGGAAAGTCGAGTGGATCGGATTGAACTAGCGCTCGGGTTCTATGTAGAGGTCGCGTAACAAATCGTCTGCCCATCGAATTGTCACGGGAGCATTAATCTCGATGTCCGGTGCGCTCCAGTTTAGCTGCGTCAAGAAAAACACATCGCGAGTCACATCTTCGATGGTCAAATTGCCTGGGTTGTGTGCGATTTGGACAAGAATGGTACCCGCAGTCCGTCTTTGCTCATCCCATTCGCTCGGCTTGCCTGTCGAAGTCAGCACCGCCCGACGGTCGTCGAGCACAAGATAACAACCGGGAAATGGGTTTTGAAAAACAGGCCTGTTGTTTCTAAAACTGAGCAGCATAATGCGAATGGGGAAGTGAGACTTGCGGATCTCCCCGACGCAATACCGCACGTCCGGCCCCAAGAGTTGTCGTTCTGGAGCTTGGAGAAAACGAACGGCTTCTTCGAGTGCATCCGTTTCTTTAGGCCACCACCGTCCGTCTCGGTGGACGACAAATGAATTGATCGCCACGCCAGCTGATCGGATCCGGGTTAGTCCTGAGATTAACTTGTCGCGCAAAAGTCGCGGCTTAATTAGCTCGTCGCCACCCGAATGACCGATGTCCCTGAAGATTTCGCGACCGCCTTGCCCGTAGATGAATGTGTAAGCCACCTGGTCCACTAGCACATCGATGCCGATGTGAACGTCCGCGTGAAGCGGCCCAGAGAGCACCCAGGGTTTGAAGCCCAAAGCCATCATGACACCGAGCGCAAAATTGCGGCGCTTGGCCCGCCGAATGGTAACCTCAAGGAGGTTCTCTTCCTTCACGCACTGCGAAAAGAGGTCCTCACACTCAGCCTTGAATCGATTGTGAACATAGTCTTCGAAACCGCGAGAGAGAACACAGATGAACAGAGCGTGCCCATCATATTCCCTCTTCAGTTCACTCGTCTTGACGAGGAGATCATGACCGTCCGAGTCTGCCGTGTATGCGGCCTGTTTCGTGATTCTTACGCTGGGAAGTGCGGTGCAAATCGTAAGTTCTTGCTCAATCGCACGGATGAATTCTTCGCGAGTCTTACGATGGATCGTCGTGGGGAAAAGGAGGACAATTGGCGGAAAATCCTCACGAAAGTAGGGCCCGACTTGCATGAGCGCTCGAAGCTTTTCGGCGCCCCATTCGTTGACAGAGTATGGTGTCTGGGCGTGCGGAAGGTCATTGGCAGCGAGGGTAAATCCCTGGCCGAATTCGAGAGCGGGAAGGGAAAAGTAGGCGTCGTTTTCGGTAAGGAGTTTGTCCGTTATCTTTAGTTCCTGATTTGCATAAGTCACGGCACCTAGGTCTCGAAGGAAATTACGCAAATAGGTTTGTCGGTCACCGGGTCCCAACTGAGGCGACACCGAACAGCGGCTCCGAAACCCCCGTTCGAAAGAGAAAACTGGAAATAGTCGACTCGCAGGCGCCGGAACTGCGTCCCCGCCCTTTTTGTCTCTCGCGCAATAAATGGCGGGTTCGTTTGGGTCAAGTCGTTCGGCGATCGCCGGAAATTTTTCCTGATAGTACTCAAGAACTGTCTGCCCCAGACTCTCGATCCGGAGTTGCGATATGGACATCCCGGTATCGCCGGCATAGATGCACCTGTATTTTGCGCTTCCATTGTCGCGGAGAAGCCATTTTCGCTTTTCAAACTGAGCCTCGAGATGATCGACAAGTTCTAGCTGGCGGCCCTGTTCCCGGTATTCGAGCAGCGATGCTCGCCCAACGTATCTTGTGACAACGTCCAGTGCCAAATAGATTCCTTTCGAAGGAATTGGCACAACGGAGAAGGCGACGCCGCGAAACGCGCTGATGCTATCGTTTTGGTATCTCACGTTTTCCGGCTCTTGTCGAAAAAAGCGAGTCCACGTGTCTTGCCAAAACTGCTGCTTTGCACCAAACAGCCTGTCAGAGAAAGGGCGCTCCAACATCCGGGCGAGAAGCTCAAGTTCACGCGGTTCGGCGGTCGCCAATACGATGTCTTTCAGTTCATCGGTGGGGTCCGCGTTGTACTTGATGTGCGGGACATCGACATAACTCAGATCGATTCCAGCAAGATGGACATCGGCTGGCACAATGAAGAAAGCATCCGAGCCGCGCCGGAGTGGGAACACGGGACAACGCAAGCGTCTGCGCCACAACTCGTCCGCCCACCGTTGTAAACGAATAGGCTGGCGAGCGTCATCGGGCAGAGATTCTCTGACCTTAATGAAGCGATAGCGAAACTGAAGATCTTTCGCGTTCGTTATCTCAAAAAGCGTGTAAGCCGTTTTCATACAAACTCCTGGCAAACGCGCTGTAGGGGACATCTCCGACAGGTCGATACGTGTCGGGCATAGTTGAAATCCGCGAGGGTCGGAGTTGCCCGGGTATCTGAACCCACCAGTGCGCTGATAAGATCAGCGCTGCGCCGAATTTGTTCGGAACGATAGGAAGCCGCCGCTGGCGTCAATTGAGTAACCGAAACCTGCGCACGGAAAAGTGAAACCTCATGCGCCGTAATGCTTTCCAAAGGGCAAGCAAGCGAAAGATGGGCCCAAAGCGCGTACAGTTCGAGCTGTGCCCTGGCATTTTCCTCGGTCTTCCCGGTCTTCCAGTCAAAAATGAGATAACGGCGGTCCTTCGTGGCAAACGCGAGGTCGACTTTCACCGTCGCCTTGATTTCTGGAACGATAAACGTCGTAGCACCGTCCCCCCAGGCGGGAGGCTCAATAAGGTGATTGCTTCCATCACGAAACGCCTGAGAAATGGACCACTGCTTGTCCAAAGCGTAGAAGTTCGCGAGACACGTCCGAATGTGGGCCTGAGCATCCTCGAGTGTTTCGGAATCTTGTATGCCATACTCATGCTCGAAAAGAGCGGCGAAGGCATCGCCAGCACGGCCGCGCCCTTCTCTGCGATAGCGATGTACTTCAGAAAACGCCCATTGCTTCGAGGCCTGTCGCTGTGCGATCTGTGTAAGTTCCGAAAGTGCGAGTGTGCGACCACCTTTCAGTTCTGCAAAATACCGTCCGACCGCTTGATGTACGATGTCTCCCTTCCACATGGCTATCGGTTTCACCTGTTTGAGCAGAAAGAGATCCTTTAGGCGAGGGTCCGGATGATCCCAGCGAGCCCCTGCGCAGTAGGTAAAAAAGAACTGACGCTGGCACGTATTCATGGCTTGCGAGCGCGAATGCGACCAGGGGCGCAGCGGCGTGGGTTGAACGGTAACCATTATGAAGTTGCTCCCGCGGTGGAGGTGGAGGGACACAGTTTTTCGATAATGGATTTCTGCCACGCGACGAAGCCAGCACGTTCAAACAGCAAATTCACGACGGCTACGTTGACCAACTCCTGTAGGTTGTCCGTCCGGTTATAGGAAAGACTGTTCGGTGGACTCGGAATGGGAGTCTGATGCCCAGGAAATCCGAGCCGCTGAATTTCACTCCGGGATGCCCGGACGATCGCCAACACCAGTTCAAAGGGACACAGCTGATCGAAAAGCGGCGACCTCTGCCGTCGTTCGAGAAAGCGGTCCCAGAGATCGGTTGTGGCGGTCTTGAGCGGACTGGCTGCATAGCCGTCATGTAAGGAAAGCATGCACGCCTGCGTGCGCGCGGCATTCGGCGGATGTTCATCCTCACGAACAACGCTGTACGGACCGTCAAGAGAGGTCAACGAGAGATCGACCCAGGAGAACAAGTAGGCCGGTCCGGTCATCACCGTGGCGAAGATGTCACAAAAGAGTTCTTGCAGACGGTACGTGTTCCAGTACACGAGTGTTTCACGATATCTGAGTGTTCGTCTATCGAGTTGGCTCGCTGTCAAAGCGGGTGTTTGCCGTAGCTGCTGTTCGCAGTACGTAAGCACCGCGTTAGAGAGTCGGTCCGCGATCTCCGGAAATCGTTGGTAAATGGCGTGGGCGATCTCGTGATAGAGCCCTATCCAATTGAGCAGACTGTTCCGGGTATACCGCGGCATAAAGAAGATGGGACAATTGCCGCTCCCGGGAAACATCGCCAGGGCCCGGCTGAACGAAACCACTTTGTCAACAATCCAGGTAATTCCAAGCTGCGCAAGCACTTGATCGATGACTCGGCTCACGGCGAGTTCATCTGGACCTTCATGGGCGATGGCCGGCAGATACCATTCTTCAAGCCAGTCAAAACGGGTGGTAATCTGAGCTAGCATGACCTGTATTCGCGGAAAAAGCTGCGGCAAGTTCAGTGGAAGAAGCGACCGGATTCTTCCGATGAACCCTTCAATTTCCGCACAAGTTCGCTCGAGCTGCGTGACGAGATTCTGATGCGACCCACTACGAGACAAGTCAGCAACGACGCCCTTTACATAGGCGAGCTTCTCAACAAATTCGCTGACCTTTGCCTCGATGTAGTCCCGCATTCCTCATGCCTTGCTCAAAGCCACAAGATCGCGCGCCAGCTCCGTATCAAGAAAATCGACCATTTGTTCGAGAAGGCCCCAGTCGGGCGCATCAATGGGCTGTTTGGTTTCGAGGTGCTTGGTCGTCCTCGTGATGTCTTCGAGCCAGTCTTCACGCGGTTTGCCCTGGTCGTCCAGCCGCAGCAAAAGTTTTTCGGCAGCCTGTTCCTGTTGCGATTTTGCCGCCAGGAGCTGACCCTTCTGTGCACCGCCGATGACCCGCAAAAGGATCGAAAGAAATTCGGCCAGAACTTTACGGCTTAGCTCCAAGTCTTCCTTCTTGTAGCCGAGTTCCGCTGCCTTCCCTGCAGCTTCGAGCTGAAGCTGCAGGAGCGCATCGTTGATGCTTCCCAATAGTTGCTCGTCACTATTCGCTTTTGAAGCCAATGCTGCGAGACTGCTCATCATGCGCCTCCCTCCTCGTAGGCAAGTATTTTACTTGCGCTGTCGCCGCCCTTTCCTCAGGTAACCAACGAAGTTGCGCACTTGCGCCAATTCGTCCTTTGTCAGGTCTTTTAGCAATGCTGTGGCCACGTCATGACTGCGATTCGTACCGCTACGCTCGGTCACTTCTATGGGGTGCCCCGCGATCTCCATGAGCGAAGAAAAAGGCACTCCGTAGAAGTTGGCTAGTTTGAACAGCACCTCCGGTGAAGGGAGCTTGACTCTGCCGTGTTCGAGCAAATTGAGGTAACCGTTTGAAATCCCGGTCTTTTGTTCGAGATCACGAAAGGTCAACCCTTTCCCTTGTCGGAGCTCCGCCAAATATTGTCCTAGGGTTGCCATTTTCACTCCTGAGAGGCCCAACCGCACCAACAATACCAGTCAATGCTCTACACGTCAAGCGGATACTCTGGCTCTAAAGCGAAAGTGTCATGCTTCTGCTCTAATGCCAAAACATATGCTTGACATATAAAGCAGACTATGGCAGATTTGTGGGTATGCAAACCACGCCCACAAAGGAGGGCGCCACGATGAGCGTAGCTATAGAAAAAAGATTTGCTGTTCAGGTCGTTTACAACGGTGTAGCGAAAGCACTTCAGGTCGAGCCGGAGGAGCGGGTGAATGCTTTGCTTCAGAAGGCAATTGCTGTCTTTGGGATCACGCAGAACCCGCATTTACTTTCACTCTTTCGGCAGGACGGCAGCGTTGTGCCGGAGAGTGAGTCAGTAGAACGAGCCGGTCTGAAACCCTGCGAGGTCCTTCTCCTCCGGCCGAACGTAGTGAAGGGTGGAGGTGAATTGCTTCGTTTGGCTAAAGATATCGTCTTCAGGACATTTCACGAACTGCGTGAATGCGGACGTGGGGAATGCGAGTGCGCGGTGTACTGGACAGGCCCGGCTGGAGAGGCACTTGTGGATGGGTTCGAGCACCCCATCCACAAGCGATCACCGTATTGGTACGAAGTGGATGATTGCTGGCTGACGGATTTCTGGAAGCGACTGGCGGCGTCAAAGCGAAGCGTGAAAGTCCAAGTACACACGCATCCCGTTGATGCATTTCACTCGGCAATCGATGATGAATGGCCAATCGTTTCGCAAGCTGGATTTATTTCGGTCGTGATACCCCGCTTTGCCGACGGCGAGCCATCATTAGACAACGCATGGATTGGTCGCTTGGAGGCAGACGGCAAGTGGCAGCGGCTGGCACATGCGGCTGAAGCGGTGATTCTCGCATGAGTGCACTTGAAGAACTGAATCGAACTATCCTGCTCTGTCGCGACTACGCAGCCGACGGACTCAGCGATGATGAAATCTGCCAACAATTTCAATCGTTGCGCGTTCTCTGTGTTTCGGATCTGCGAAACTTGTCCTGCCATAGCGGGCAGACAGCCCTAGTGACGACAGTGTTGTTGCTGTCTCGCATGGGTATGCAAGTTGGCCTGAGCGTTCCTGACGCCCCCATGCTCTTGCCGCAGCCCCCGCTGTCGGGAGCCTCCATTTGCAGGGCCCTCATCGCATCCAGTGAGGCGCTGGTCACTGGCGCCACCGTGCGACTCGATGTCAAGTTCAATCCAGATCTAATTTTCGTGCTGGGAGACACCAATATATCGGTCGGCAGGGTTCCTATCTGGCGCCTCAGCGGCAACGATTGGTATGGAGGCTTAACACCAAACGTGACGGGACAAACTCAGGCATGGACTGCCGAATGGCCAATTGGTTCGATGGTCAGCGCTACGTTGGCCGCAGGTGAGGCGTTCAAGTTCGTGATGCGCCGCCTGCAACTGGCAAAACAGGCTGATCAGGTCTTCTTCGAACCGTCGCACCCTTGCAGCTGGAACTTCGATTCTGTTGGTATCCCCTCGGAGGGCGTTCATCTAGGAGAGGTCGATATCATCAGCGCAGGCGCGATTTGCCAATCTGCTTTGTACGCACTGATGCGCTTACCGAAGATCGAAATGTGGGGCCGCATCTTCGACGACGATCGAACCGCTAAATCGAACTTGAATCGAAATATGCTCACGCTTGCCGGGGACGTCGGTTCATTAAAAGTGGACGCGGTCGCGAATCGCTGCAGCGCAAAGCTGAACCTCGAACCGGTCACGACTCGATTTGTCGGCAGAAGTGTGGGCGCCCGACTTTCCCCACGCGTGCTTGTCGGTGTCGATGATATACCCAGCAGGTGGGAAGTTCAGCGGCACGCCCCTGGATGGGTAGCGGTCAGCGGAACTAGCCATTTCAACATTTCATCTTCAGACCACGCGTGCGGAGAGCCCTGCTCGGGATGCCTGCATTTCATCGATGATGCTGCCGGCGCAGATCCCATCCCAACCGTCTGTTTCATTTCGTTTTGGGCGGGGCTGGCAATGACAGTGCGGCTCGTACGTGAAGCACTCGGTAGTCCATATGCGCGCAATCGGCAACATCTCTGGCTTACTCCGCTCAGGATGGATCAACCATGTGCCGCAATGTGGTTCCCAGTCGCGGCCCGCCGAGATTGCCCGGTCAAGTGCTCTGCAGCGGGGGCATTGACAAACTTACCGTGACGGCGATCGAGTGTTTGGTCCGTTGCCTGCATTGGGTATGCCCACCGTGGGATCCTTCGCGGCGCAGATTGCTGAGGGTCAGGAAACGAAAGGGCGCTTGTACTCAACGCCAAACTGGCTAGTCCCGCCCCGCTGTATCAAAACTGTGCAAAGACCTCTTGGAACTAGGCTCGTGCTTGCAGAGCAGCTGCTCTCCAGCTGAACTCAGAGCTAGTGACAGGGTGCGTCGATTTTGTTGATGCAATCTTGGTGCACTTTAAGCTTCAAGTGAAATCACTCGAGTGCGAAGGAGAGGAACGTAAGCTGCTGAAAACATATGAAAATCAGCGAGTGCAAACGGGGCAGGTAGGTTTGGCAAACCGCGGCATTCAGCATCTCGGTCACCTCTCCACCGCTTTCATCGTACCCGCGTGGCGTTTGACTCATGCAACCTAAGGCAGTACGTTGCAAGTTATGATGCTGAGAGTCTTACAGTCTCCGTCGGCAGCCGAGCGAATCATTGCCGCGACTGAATTCATCCGATCTTTCGCACCCGCGACTGAGCAGCTCGTTGTCGGCTCATCTCGTGAGGCTGCTGACGACCTCGTCCGCGGGCTTGCGTGCGCAAGTGGCGCTACCTTCGGATTGCATCGGTTCAGCTTCACGCAACTCGCAGCACGACTTGCCGTGGCGACACTAGGTGCGAATGGGCTAGCACCGGGTACCTCGCTTGGCAATGATGCCCTTGCAGCGCGTGCTGTTTATGAAGAACTCGCAAAGGGAGGCCTGCCGTATTTTGATGTCGTGGCTCGCTTTCCTGGGTTCGCACGTGCCACCGCATCTACTCTGAGTGAACTAAGGTCTGCTGGCGTAACGGCCGACGACCTCCGGCTCGCCCACGCATCAGCGCGAGACGTTAGTGCTCTACTCCGTCAGTTCGAGGAGCAATGCGCGGCTGCATCCATCGCCGACCGGGCGGCACTGCTAGGAATCGCAGCGGAAACCGTCCGAACCGGCTGGCCCTTCGCTGGCTGCCCAGTGCTTTTTCTCGATGTGCCGATCCATTCTGCTGCGGAACGTGATCTTGTCTGTGCTTTGGCTCAATGCTCACCCGAGCTTCTGCTTACATGCCCAACTGGGGATACGCGAACACTACTTGGCCTGAAGACGCTGTCGGGTTTCAGGGAAGTAGACAGAAAACAAGTTCAAGCTGAGTCCAGCCTTGGGCGGCTTGGTCGGTATTTGTTCTCTGAAGCAACGCCTCCCCAGGAAAAATCAGACGAAGATGTTGTTTTTTTCTCGGCTCCTGGTGAGGAGAGGGAGTGCGTGGAAATCTCACGCCGCATAATGGAACTAGGTAGCAAAGGAGTTTGTTTTGACCAGATTGCGATCCTGCTTCGTAATCCGGAAACCTATTCAGGGTTGATGGAAACCGCGCTGCGGCGGGCTCGGATTCCGGCGTACTTCGTCCGTGGAAATCGTCGCCCAGATCCATCTGGGCGAGCGTTACTTGCGTTGCTCGCGTGCGCTGGCGAAGGGCTGTCCGCACGCCGATTTTCAGAATATCTGTCTTTCGCTCAGGTGCCGCAGCTTTCCGAATCTGGACAGCCGCGAGAATCTGACGGGCTTCTCGCTTTTCCCGAAGACGAGTTACTGAATGCGTTTCCCTTTACGATCCTGCCGGAACAAGTGAGCCGTGAACACCGAGACGTAGCTGTTGATGAGACAAGACCAGAACTGGAAGGAAGCCTTAGAACGCCATGGAGGTGGGAACAGCTACTTGTCGAGGCCGCTGTAATAGGCGGGAAGGATCGGTGGACGCGCCGGCTGGCCGGCCTGGAGAACCAGCTCCGATTGGAACGTGAGGCATGCACGAGGGATGATCCGGGTTCACCGCGCCTTCAGAGTATCGAAAGTAGGCTCCGCAATCTTGGACATCTTCGGGCCTTTGCTCTCTCGATCATTGAGGAGCTGACTGCCCTGCCCGGTACGACGAGTTGGGGAGAATGGATCTCATGCTTGGAGAAACTCGCTTCTAAAACTCTTCGTCAGCCTCAGCGGGTGTTGGCGGTGCTCGCCGACATGAAGCCAATGTCTCCAGTGCAGTCGGTTTCGTTGGAGGAAGTCCGGACGGTGCTTCACCGCTCGTTAGCCAACGTGCAACCGGAACCGCTGTCCAACCGGTACGGGCGGGTATTCGTGGGAACGCCGGAACAGGCGCGAGGTCGGTTGTTCGAAGTTGTGTTCTTGCCCGGACTGGCAGAGCGTATCTTCCCTCAGAAACTACGAGAAGACCCGCTTCTCTTAGATAGCCTTCGCAAGGAGTTGTCTTCCGAACTTCGGCTGTTAGCGGATCGGAGTCAGCACGAACGGCTGCTTCTGCAAATTGCTGTTGGTGCAGCTCGCAGTAGGCTCTATGTTTCCTATCCGCGTCTGGAGATCGCGGAAGCTCGCCCCCGAGTACCATCGTTTTACATGCTTGATGTATTGCGATCAATTACCGGCCGTGTGCCGGACTATGAACAGCTGGCACGGGAGGCGGAGCGGGCCGGCGACAGTCGGCTAGCTTGGCCCGCACCGCGGGATCCCGGCAGAGCTGTTGATGACTCCGAATACGATCTCGCGGTTCTGTCGCCGTTGCTAAACTCGACTAACAGGAACAGAAGGGGGCGGCTGGCCTACGTGATGGAGTTAAACGAGCACTTAGCTCGTTCCCTGCGCAGCCGCTGGGCACGATGGAGCCGGAAGTGGTCTCCATATGATGGCCTCTGTAAGAAGAGCGAGGCGGTGACAGAGATTCTCGCGAAGTATCAGCTCAGTTCGCGACCTTATTCTGTTTCCGCTTTGCAAAAATTCGCCGTCTGCCCGTACCAATTCTTGCTCTCCGGCATTTACCGGATAGCGCCCAGAGAAGAACCTGCGCCCATAGAGCAGTTGGACCCGCTTACTCGTGGTGCGATGTTCCATCGGATCCAATCACGGACGATGCGCGAGCTTCACAAATCTGGTGCCCTTCCGCTTACCCCCACGAATCTAAAAGGAGCTGCGAGACAGCTCGACCAAACGGTCGACGATGTGGCTAGCCAATATCGCGAAGATCTAGCGCCCGCGATTGAACGTGTCTGGGTGGACGCGGTCGAGAATATCCGTGCGGACCTTCACGTTTGGCTCGAAAGGTTGGCCGCGACAAGTGCATGGATTCCCGCCCACTTCGAGTTTGGGTTCGGGTTTAAGACTCGCGAAGGTGAAGATCCAGCGAGCCTTTCTGAGGCGGTCACGCTACCCAGCGGAGAACGTCTGCACGGATTCGTCGATTTGATCGAACGAAGTATCGATGGCGAGCGCTTGCGCGTGACCGACTACAAGACTGGAAGGAACTACTTGCCAAAGGACCTTGTGGTTGGCAAGGGTGAGGTCTTGCAGCCCGTTCTGTACGGACTGGCAGTCGAAACGGCCCTAAACCGGCCAGTAGCCGAAAGCAGGCTCTTCTTTTGTACGGCCCGTGGAGGCTTCAACGAGCAAGTCATCCAGCTAAACGACACCGCCCGGAATCATGGCATTGCTGTGCTTCGCGCAATCGAGCGAGCCATCGGGAGTGGGTTCCTGGTTCCGGCGCCCCGCGAAGATGCTTGTTCGTGTTGCGATTTTCAGGAAGTCTGCGGACCATACGAGGAAATCCGAATCAACCAAAAGAGCGAACATCCTGAACTTGTTCAGCTCAAGGCAGTGAGGAAGTTAGCCTGATGTCCTTGATCGATCAGAGCGCCCGAGATCAGATCCGCTACGACCTCGACCACAACATGGTGGTTGAAGCCGCGGCCGGGACGGGCAAGACCAGCGAACTCGTACAGCGCATTATTAGCGTACTGGCGGAGGGCAGAGCCTCCGTCGGCCAGATCATCGCCGTGACATTCACAGAGAAGGCAGCCGGAGAACTGAAACTCCGTCTACGGTCGGAACTGGAAAAGGCGCGCGGCCAATCCATAGACTCAAAGCGGCGCCAGCACCTCGATGAGGCACTCGCCCACCTGGAAGAGGCGCGTTTGAGCACGATCCATGGATTGTGCGCTGAGTTGCTTCGCGAGCGACCGGTTGAAGCCCGGATTGATCCCGAGTTTGAGGTCATGACCGAAGTTCAAAGTCAGAGTCTTTACCGCCAAGCCTTTCGTCTTTGGTTCGACCGAAAGCTGGAAAATTTGCCCGAGGGTATCCGCCGATTCCTGCGCCGTCCATCCCGCGGTTCAGCGACCGACGCACTCGTTAAGGCTGGATGGGCATTGTCGGATTGGCGTGATTTTCCTACTCCGTGGCGCCGTGACGCGTTTGCGAGAGAGAGTGAAATCGACGGCCTAGTAGAGCAGCTTCGTGCTTTTGCCGACCTGACGAAGGATCCAGAGAATCCGTCGAGCATGCTCTTCGCTGACACTGCTCCCTTAAGGGCTATCGTCGACGAACTACGACTTGTGGAAGGCAGCAGGAGACGCGATCACGACGGTCTGGAGGCACAGCTCGTGTCCCTAGCCAAGGATTGGGAATACGACCGATTCAGAAAACCTCGCAAGGGATACACGCGATACAAGGAAAAGACGAGCCGCGAGGATGTTCTGGCGGCGCATTCTGGACTCCTGACCGCGATCCAAACATTCGTCCAGAATGCTAACGCTGATCTCGCACCGCTGCTTCAGGCCGAACTTGCCGAGAGCGTTTCGGAATATCAGGCCATGAAGGAGCGCTCCGGAAAGCTGGACTTCCTGGATCTCCTTGTTCGCATGCGCGATCTGCTGGTCAACTGCGAGGCGGCCCGTAGTGATTTCCAGAGTCGATACGTACACATTTTTGTTGATGAGTTCCAGGATACGGACCCTTTGCAGTCTGAGATTCTCCTTCTGCTCGCTGCCGAAAGGCCAGATATATATGAGTGGCGAAAAGTAAGCCCTATTCCCGGCAAACTTTTCATCGTGGGAGATCCCAAGCAGGCGATTTATCGCTTTCGGCGGGCCGATATTGGCACATACGAGGAAGTCAAGAGGTTACTTCTGGGTCGGGGCGCATCACTGGTTGAACTTACCACCAGCTTCCGCTCGTTGCCAGCGATCCAACGGGTGGTGAACGAATCGTTTTCTGCTGATATGGATGGGAATTCGGAAAGACTGCAGGCTGCATACGTTCCTCTTTCTGCGTTTCGGCCGGAGTACAACAGCCAGCCGGCCATCGTGGCGCTCCCCGTTCCGGAGCCCTACGGATCACAGAAGTTTTCGATAAAAGCAGTAGAGGAATCCCTGCCGGATGCAATCGCCGCTTTTGTAGACTGGCTTGTTCGTAACAGCGGTTGGACCGTGGCGGGTAACGACAACCCGGAGAACCGGATCCCACTATCGTTCGGCCATATCTGTCTGCTGTTTCGCCGCTTTTACAGCTTCGATGAAGATATGGCGCGTCCATACATTCGTGCCCTTGAGGCCCGTAACGTTCCGCATCTCCTCATCGGGGGCAGATCGTTCCACGACCGCGAGGAAGTGCAGACCGTCCGTGCTGCCCTCGCAGCGATTGAATGGCCGGACGACGAACTGTCAGTTTTTGCCACTCTCCGTGGATATCTCTTCGCGATTCGAGATGACATGTTGCTTGAGTATCGGCACCGTTATGCCAAAATTCATCCATTTCGCATTCCGCCCGAGTCTGTTCCAGAGGGGCTACGCCCGGTCGCGGACGCCCTCGGCATACTCCGGGAGTTGCACCGCAACCGAAATAACTGCCCCATAGCTGAAACAGTTGAACTTCTCTTATGCAAAACCCGTGCTCATTTGGCATTTGCTCTCCGTCCGTCAGGTGAGCAGGTGCTTGCCAATGTGCTGCACATCGGCGAGCTCGCTCGAAAATATGAGGCTACAGGCGGACTCTCCTTCAGAGGATTCGTCGAAGCTCTCCAGGAAGGCACAGACGTGGCTGAGACGGGAGAGGCGCCGGTCTTTGAGGAGGGCGGCGAAGGTGTCCGAATCACGTCGGTTTACAAGGCGAAGGGCCTAGAATTTCCGGTGGTCATTCTGGCTGACATTACCGCAAAGATGTCATTGCCGTATCCAAGCAGGCATATCGATACGGCACGTCGGATGTGTGCCATTCCACTGGTGGCATGCGAGCCCCGCGAGCTTCAGGAGAATGCAGCATACGAATTGGCACGGGATCGCGCAGAGGGCGTCCGGGTAGCGTACGTGGCCGCAACTCGTGCCCGCGATCTCCTAGTAGTGCCGACCATCGGGGACCATCCGTTTGGCAAGTGGGACATGATTGAGAACTGGTGGGTGAGACCTCTTTACAAAGCTGTCTATCCGCCCATGAAATTTTATCGCCGACCCGAAGAGGCCCGAGCTTGTCCTGAATTCGGGCAGGACAGTGTGCTGACGCGTCCCGATAATGCATTCGCTGAAGACGATAACGTTTCACCAGGGCGCTATGGTTTCAATTCGAACGGCGCAGATTACGACGTAACCTGGTGGGATCCGAAGACGCTGAAGCTGAATGTCCGTCAATCCTTTGGAATTCGCCTGGAAGAGCTACTCGCTGTGGCTGATCCCGAGGTCGTAAGGGGCGATCTTGCGAAATATGAGGAATGGCGCACAAAGACGAGGAATATACTCAGCGGCGGAGCAAAGCCGAGTTTAATCGTTCGTAGCGTATCCGATGTAGCTCGCACCGGGACTGTTGATGTCCAGACAGATGTAACTGTCATTGAGCTACCTCGGGAGACGGACCGGCCGGTCGGAGCCCGATTCGGGACTCTCGTTCACGCTACGTTGGCGACGGTGGATCTAGGGGCATCCCCGGAATCGACGAAAAAGGCCGTCCTTCTTCAAGGACGAATCCTTGGAGCGCCCGAAGAAGAGATCGAAGCCGCATCAATTGCTGTGCAGGCAGCGCTTGCTCATCCACTACTAAAGCGTGCGACAAAGGCATCGATTTGCGGACAATGCCATCGCGAGATTCCAATAACCCTGACTCTCGATGACGGGACTCTGGTGGAGGGCGTTGCAGATATCGCCTTTCTGGAAGATGACCGCTGGACGATTATGGATTTCAAGACGGACCGGGAACTGGCGAGGGAGTTGCAGCATTACAGGATGCAGATCGGGCTTTATGCTGAGGCGGTTTCACGCGCCACGGGTAAGCCTGCTTCGGCGATCTTGATCTCTATATAAAATCGGCGGCAGCGTGCGCAGCCTGCCATCCCAAACTTGACAGGTCTACTCGGCGTGGCGGGTGCACTAGGCTAGTAATCGTACCTGGATGTTCGTGCGATGCTAGCTGTGCCGTATTGCCTTGCAGCAATTCTGACTACAGATGCGATTCTACGGAAACTCGGAAGCCGCAGGTCAAGGCTGCCTCCGGTCGTTTTGCTCTTGCGGATGTAACTTGGTAGAGAGCCAAACGGCAAACCGTGCGGGTCGGGAAGAGTGTTATATCTATGCTGTCGTAAAAGACGCGCTCGTTTCCGCAGTGCGAGGCAAGTTGAGCAGACCAACCATGCGTCTAGCTCCTTGAGCTGTTGCTCATCGTCTATTAACGGGAAAAACGCCATGATTCCGCGGAATCTCCGGCGCGGAACACCGCGCGCCTGGAACCGACGGAGCCTCCGCTCTGAGATGTCCCCGTAAAGATAGCGTCGAAGTTGCCAAACAAAGGTCACGTAATCGCGATCAACTCTCTGAAGCCGGTTAGGGTTCTGAGTACCCGCCTCAGGTTCCTTGATCAGATTGAAATAAAGCAACTCATTTACTCGTTTTTTTATTCGCTGGACCACCTTGTCTTTGATTCCAACGGAACGAGAGGAAATGCGATGCCCAAGATACTCAATGAACACGATATGTTTGATTTCCGAAGGAGCACCCAGGGGCACTAAGAGTCGGATCCCGCCCGATTTCTCAAGGTTTATCGGCGATCCAATCCTTTCGGCCATTGTGTGCAGAGTGTCCACGGCTCGACAGATTTGCGCATAATCTGCGGACCAGATAAGTGTATCGTCAGCGTAACGGACAAAGCTGACACCTAGTCGCTCAAGTGAGCGATCGAGCTCCCATGCCGCTATGTTTGCCAGAAACAATGAAATCGATGTACCCTGCGGGATACCCCGTTCCCTAACGAGTCCGCTCCCCGATTTGTAAGTGGCCTCAGGAAGAGGTGCGGCTCGCAAGAAGGCTTCCACAACAGTCATTTCCACTTTCGTGAACAAAAATTGTCGATCTCGGAGAACTGCGCGCAGATATTCATGCGAGATGTTGTCGAAGTACTTGGAAAAATCATACTCGGCCACGAACACGCGCGTCTGGCCCGATAGTTCTGCGGCGATATATTGGATTGCGTCCTGGGCCGTGATGTCCTCCCGGTACGCGTAAGCCCTTGAGCTCATCCGAGCGCGATTTTTCTCGATTAATGCTTCATAGAAAATACGGGAAACTGCGCTATCGGCGACCTGGAAAACGCAAACCTCTCTCAGGCCACCGCCCACTTTCGGAACGAAATGCTGGCATGGAGAATATGGTGCATAGGTCCTAGCATTAATTTTTGCTTCTACTGAATGCGCAATGCAATTTGCCCGGGCTCGTGCAAAATAGGGGTCAAAGCCTTTGGCCAGTGACCAATAGGGTGGCCGCTTCAACTTCATGTGTGGAATGGAGCAGGTCGTTCGCCGGCGTCGACGTTGGGATTCATCCGCCAATTGACGTGCGTAGTTCTCAAAGCGCTTGATTAGCTTTGCAGCCTCCTCGTCAATTGCTTTCTGCAAATGCATTGCGTTGTAACAAAGCGAAACCGGCTCCGGATTACTCCACAGCCGGTTTCGCGCGGCATCCCGGTGGAAAAGTATGCGTCACCAGAGTCGGATGCTGACCACCCGATCTCACCGCGCGACGATCTTGCGATCGGCACGTAATCTCCGGGTCTGCCTACCTCCCTCTTGAAAGGCTGGACCTAGCATAACACTGCAGACTTAGCGGAGATTCGCAAAGTGGTCAAATAATTGGTGATTGCATAGTCGGAGATCACGCGGGTGGAAGAGGCGAATCGAATATGGACGCTGGTAGGAACTGGCAACTTCGAACTTAAGGAATTCTGGAAAGATCGTTTTGCACAGCGCGAACGACGGCGTGATCGTCGACGGAGGGTCAAATGACTGCGCTCTAAGGATTTGTGAGATAGCTAAAAGAATTGTGTGCCGAATACCCTGGAAGGCTGAGCATCAGCGCGCTACTGCAACACATATTGGAGACGAACGGCGATACGAGTACGGCATTTTTCTTACTCTCCGCTCTCTTCAGGTGAAACCTTTTCCGCGGAAGTGCGTTCTTATATGGAAATGGGTGTTACTCCGGAGCGGGCATACTGCGTGCTGTATCTTCCCAGATATAAGTCTTCAGAATTCCATCGCGCACGCCCATTGGGAGGTTTTGACACACAACGATCCATATGGCGGTAATTATGAAATCGACCCAAGACGTTCCCACAGAGCAACAGCACTTTTTGAATGCGGTAGCCCCCTCCGGCCGGAGCATCGAACCATGCGTGTTTTTGGTCGCTCAGGGCATCGCCAACCAGGCCGTTTCCTATGCGGAAAAGCTCCTCGGTGATTCGTGTGTTGCTGTCAACCTTTTAGAAGAGGCTGCTGCAAGCGTTTCGGAAGTGATTCGGGCCAAAGAAGCCGCACAGATCGCTCCTATTCGGGACGTCCGCCGATACCTCTTTCGGGTCTTCTTGCGGAAGGTGGCTGACGCAAGGAGAAACGAGACCACGTACGAAGAGGTCAGCCAGTGGTATTCCCATCCCCGCGATGATAGCCACGGCGACGGGCTGGATAACCAGCTACTTCTGGACGAGATTTTGGGCCATTTCGACAGCGTTACGCGAGAGATGATCCTGCGTCGAATCGAGGGCCATTCCTGGGGCGAAATTGCTTCCGAATTTGATCTTTCGAACCATGCGGCGCGTGTCAGGTTCAGCAAGGCCCTCCAGTGGCTGCGAACCTCAGTCGAAACGCCGTGGAATGGCAGCCTCGAATCAACACTGCCAAGAACGAGGAAATACTTCTGGCCACGAGATAGAAAGGCGCAAAGAGTAGCAGCGTTCGAGAGAAGGCTAGACCGAATGTTTACACCAGCCTTTTACCGCGAATTCCATCAGCTCCTGGCTGTAAGGAAGACTACCGGATCGCTCTGAGCGATTCCTAAGAATTCCAAGAATTACCGAGAATTCCTCCGAATTCGGTTTAACAGGGAAAAATCGCACTTCGAAAATAGTTTGGAGACATTCGTCTTCAAAAAACCCTCTATAGGGTTAAGGGAGAATTGTCTTTCGATTCTCCCTTTTCGCTTGGTGGAGCCGTTGCCCACTTCGGTCAGCCACCCGGTGAAGTAGCGTTTGGTTCGAAGATCCCGCGCTGAACGCGAAGGCTAGAACCCGTCGAAAGCCTCGGGGGACGAGCGAGGCTGTTTGCCGACGACAGCGGTTCTTCCTTAATTCATTCGACGACAGGACGAGGCAATGGCTGTGAGGACATCAGGGAAAACTGCGCTTCAAACAGACCGAAAAAGCGACACGAATTTTCGCATGAAAGAGGAGGCCAAATCATGATCGCAAATGCACTGCTTATCGCACTCGCGGTTTTACTCGCCTTTTTGTTTGGGCTCATGGGCGAGCTGAGGTTTCTGGTGCCGTACAAACGGCTTATTTTTCATCAATACGGGACCATGCTTCTCGCGTGGCTCGCCATCCTCTTTGTGAACCTCTTCGCCGCGATCTATTGGATTCAGCGCAAATTTTTCTTGAAGGATACAGGCCGCAAGTTGAGGCACATCGACGACCACGCAGGCGGGGGCCACGTGTCGATGCCGTTCCCGAACGACGATTGGAGCGCACGCTGAAATGTCACGCGATTTCACACCCGATTTCGATGAGTTCCGCGAGCAATCGTCAGGCCACCGCGAATCGTCGCGTGCGTCGCCCGATGCCAGACGCAGCACCGAAAGGAGCAGAGGGGAGACCCCACGTCCAGAGGCACGGTCTGTGTATGTTCGGGAACCCCGCCCCAAAGACGTTCCGTCGAGGGATTCGCGAGCGGTCCTGTACGACCGCTACCGGGGCTATGAATTGCGCGAGTCAGAAATCCAGACCCTCGCAGACCTGGGCAAATTTCGAGTCATCAACGCAGAGGATTTGACACGTAACGGCTATGGAGGCGACACGGGCCGGATGGAGCGTGAAACCGAGAGCCTCATACGGCAAGGTTTGGTGGAGGAGAAAAGGATCGAAATCTCGCTCAGCAAGAGCACCCGGATGTACACGCTAACGAGGGTTGGCAGGAGACTGATCGAGAGGTCAGGAAGAGTTCCGAATGACCAGGAAATCTATTCCGGTTTTGTGAAGCCGCGAGAGGCTAAACACGACGCCGAATTGTACCGGGTCTATCAGAACGAAGAAGACCGGATCGAGCGGCGGGGAGGCAGAGTGCGCCGCGTGCTCCTCGACTTCGAACTGAAAAAGAAAGTGAACCGCGATCTTATGAGGCTCGGCCCCGAAAAGGATGACCCAGACAAGAAGCGCGACGTTGCCCAGCGGCACGGTTTGCGCGTAGTTCACGGCCGCATTCCCGTGCCCGACTTGCAGATCGAATACGAGATGCCAGACCAAAGCATGGCGCGAGTCAATTTGGAGCTGACGACGGAAGACTACCGGCCACGGCAACTTGCCGACAAAGCCCGGGCTGGATTCACGCTCTACAGCCACGGCGATGATGCATCGCACGTGCGCCGGGTTTTGAGTGACCGGGAGCTGACGGCGGAGATCTTTTCCCTATGAACATTCCCGAGCGCCAGATCGAAGCCCTCACAGCGTTTGGCTACACCGTTTCGGAGGCACGTTTCCTCTATATCGTGGCCCTGCATTCCGGGTACTTCACGGCCCGCCAGTTCCTGGCCTTTGCCGATGCCAAGCGCGGCTATCGGACCCACTCGCTGGCGCAGAAGCTCATCACCCAGGGGCATGCCACGATGCGCGAATACAGGCGCAGCGGATGCATCTATCATTTGTATTCGCGTAAGCTCTACGCCCAGCTTGGCCACGAGAACCTGCGCAACCGCCGCCGGCATCGTTTGGAAGCGATCCGGACACGGCTTCTGGCTCTCGATTTCATCCTTGCCAACCAGGCGTATCAGTACCTCGAAACGGAAGCGGAAAAGCTCGCTTATTTCTGCAACCAATTGCACATCGAAAAGGCCTGCCTTCCGGTGAAGCTGTACATGGGTGGACCTACTAGCCAACCCACCCTGCGCTACTTCGTGGACAAGTTCCCGTTGTTCATGAGTTCTCCCCGTCCCGGCTTCTCCCCTGTGGTCACGTTTTCCTATGTCGATCCGGGGCTCGAAACGCTCACCGGATTTGTTAGTCACCTCGGCCAATACCATCCACTCTTCCGTGAGCTTGCCGACTTCTGTTTCGTCTACGTTTCGGGCACACGAGCACACTTTGAAAAGGCTGCGGAACTCTTCAATTCTGCGGTCAAGATTCCGCTCGAATCGGACATCGCTGCGGACCTGATCCGATATTTCCGAGCACGCAGCATTTGGAACAGTCCCGAGTTCAGGACGCTCGGCAAGACCGACCTACTGTTCTTCAACGAAGCGAAGCGCAGGTTTGCCGGCGATCGCTTCGAAATGCTCTTCAAAAACTGGAAGGCCGGACGCATTGCCGAAGCCGAACTCCGGGCCGAGTTTCCGTCCAAGGTGCCGAATCGGAAGGTGTACTTCGAGACCTATCTGGTCCCGAAGCAGCCGGATTTTCGAGCTAAGGACGACGAATCAGGGTGAACGGGGTACGAAGGAAGGCGTTCAGGGGGCCGTTCTGTTTGGGCGTCACCCGGAAAACGGGCGAAGTCAAGGAAGAACAAAGAGATGCAAAAGAGGCGGCGAAGAAAAGCGACGGGCCAAAACATGGAGTTGGGCGGGAGCGACCCCACTTTTCGGCCCTTCGGTCTCGAAAGTGACCCGTGGGGTCGCTCCCGCCCATCGGCGCGGCATACAGCGCCGCATGTTTTGGCCCCGTCGCCACAGGCAAAGAGAAGGTAACTAGAAGAGAAGAAGGAGAAAGCAAGTGCTAAGGGATTCTAAACAGCCAGTCGTCCTGAAGCGGAAAGTCCGTCTCGAACAAGACGCCAGCGAACTGCTCGAAGACTATGCCCGGTTCGTCGGAATCGGTGCCGAGGATGTGCTGAATATCGTGCTCAAAAAGATGATCGGCAACGACATGGAATTCCAGTCCTGGTTGAGTCAGCAGAACGTCCAGCAACAGGGAAGCCAATCTTCCCTCGAGTTGTCTGCGTGTGTGGTGGAAACGGAGGCGGCATGATGCAGCGATTTCTCAATTCTAGAGGCATGGTCGCATGCCTCCTGGCAATGGCCACGGGAATGACCCTGTATTTCAGGATGCCATTCCCCGATGACAATCTCTTCTTCGAGCTGATGCATCTCAGGGCAAATCCCGTCTTCTGGGGATTCAAGTTCACCTACATCCTTCTTCTATATTCAACGCCATTCATCGGGTATTCGATCTTGCTTTCGGGCTTGTATGTTTTTGCCTCAAAAGTTCGCCGGCCAGGCAAGCCTGGTCGACTGCCACGCTACGCGGACCCGCGCAAGCGTAACGACCTCTATATAGTCCTCGGCGAGGTCCACAATCCTCGAAAGGCAACACCTTCTCGAGCTCCCTGGTGGTTGACGATTCCCGAGCGAGGACTCTTCACCGGCATCGCAATTTTCGGCGCGATTGGCAGTGGCAAGACGAGTTGCTGCATGTACCCCTTTGCTGAACAACTGATTGCCTATCAGGCCCATGACCGCGGGAAGCGAATCGGCGGACTGGTCCTGGAAGTGAAAGGAAACTTCTGCAACAAAGTGCGCGACATATTGCAGCGCCACAGAAGGGAGGGCGACTACGTCGAAGTCAGCCTCGATTCCGAATACCGCTACAACCCCCTTCACAATGACCTCGAGGCGTATGCCCTGGCCTACAACATCGCATCCTTATTGAATAACCTCTTCGGCAAAGGCAAGGAACCCTTCTGGCAGCAGGCCTACACCAACCTCGTGAAGTTCATCATCCTTTTACATAAGGTCGCCTTCGACTACGTAACCCTCTTTGATGTCTATCACTGTGCGATTTCGCCCGAGCTTTTGCAGCAGCGAATCGAGCAGGCAGAAGAGCTGCTTTTTGACCAGCATTTCATCGTCATTCCCAAGACCACTTACGAAGAGCATATCCAGGCGCTCATCGATTTCGATTTCCTTCCGGATGAAGCCAAAGATAAGGATCAGTACCGGGCACCAGCTACGCAGGCTCTAGAACGGCATTTGAAGAAGCACGCTATCGAGTTCCAGAAGCAGGCCATTCCGGCGCCCCAGAAATCCGATCCGGATAAGCGAGCTCAACTAGAGGCCGTCAAGCGCTGGTTCCATGACGACTGGCGGCGGATCGAGCCGAAGCTCAGGACCTCGATCGTCGAGGGGATTTCGGTGTTCCTGTCTCTCTTCGACGACAACCCGAAAGTGAAGCGCATTTTCTGCCCGCCGAAGGAGTGCTACGACAAGGAGGCCAACGTGGATGGTAAATACGGCAAGCCTCTGCCTTCGTTCTCCTGGCTCATCGAAACCGGCAAGGTCTGCGCGCTCAATTTCCCCATCGGCATGAACCCCGGCTTGGCCAAGGCGATTGGCGTGATGATGAAGCTAGACTTCGAGCGAGCGGTGTTGAACCGCGTACCCCAGATCGAGGCCCACCCGGAGCAGTATTTCCGGCAAGTCTTCTTCATCTGCGACGAGTACCAGCATTTTGCAACCGTCGGGGAGAACGAGCCGACCGGCGATGAAAAGTTCTTTAGTCTTTCGCGGCAACCGAAATGCATCCCGATCATCGCCACGCAGAGCATCAGCTCGCTGAAGTCTTCATTGCCTGGTGAGACCTGGCGCACGCTCTTGCAAACCTTCCGGACGAAGATTTTTCTGGCCCTTTCGGATGACTATTCCGCAAAGATTGCGAGCGAGCTTTGCGGCAAGGAAGACCAGCTCAAGGTTGGCTACAACCTGTCCGAAACCGGCCACGATACCAATATCAGTTTCCTAACGGGCAAAGCTCAATCCAACAAGGCCAATCTCACCCAATCGAAGACCTACTATCAGCAGAGCGATTATCGCTTCGATATGAAGACATTTACGGAGTTGCGCAATGCGCAATCCGTGACGATTGCCTACGATGGGCTCAATCCGATGCCGCCAATGTTTTGCTACCTCAAGCCCTATTTCAACGACCCCAACAAGTCCTATTTTCGGCAGGCGGCAGACGGGGAGCTGTGAATTCCGAACAATCTCTTCCGCCAGGAGATCCTGGGAGCTAGGTGGCGAATGAATTCGAATCTCTCTTGGAGTGCGAAAAGACTCTGCAACGGTGGCCACTAGCCCAAGCATGAACTGGATGACCCAATTCGCAAGTTGCCAAGCATCTGGGATGCAGTCGAGTAGCCCCTTGCTGCAAGGCAACCTCACTGATACAGTCGCGAAAGCGACGCCAGCAAAGCGGAAACGAGGCAAAGCCTTGTCACGCAGAACTGGTCAGAACGGTCACATTGAAGCATCGGGAAAGTGGTTCGTCGTGCGATTCTGGAAAGACATAGAAGGTCAGGAGAAACGGGCGCTCGTACGTGAGCGCATCTCCCCAATCTCTGGTCCCGGTTCCTTGAATCGTAGCGAGCGGGAAAGGAGGGCGAGGGAAATCATCGCCGACGCCCAGGTAGACACCGCGCAGTACTTCAACTGCGTTGTCAAACAGCAAGTCGGTGTCACATTCGAAGAACAGTCGAAGATTTGGCTCGAACAATCTCAGACGCGGAAGCGGAAGCCGATCCGAACTACCACGGTTCCAACCATCCAGGCAGCTTTGGACAAGTGGATCTTGCCTGAAGTAGGGCATCTCCCTTTGTACGAAACGGCAAAATACCCAACCATGAAGGCCCTCGTAACGAGGATGAATGCGGGAAGGCTTTCAGCGCAGACGGTCAATTCCTACTTTCGTATGGCAGCTGCAGTCATTGCATCTGCTGAAGATGTGGACGGCGACCCACTCTATCCTCAAAAATGGGATGCAAACAAACTGGACCTTCCTCTCGTGGAAACCTCGAAGCAAAGGAGACCATCGATCACAGCGGAAACCATGACAGAGTTTGCCAGGGTCAAGAATCCAAAGTATCGGATGCTCCTGATCCTCGCGGCCTCGGCAGGCTGCCGCATCGGTGAGCTTCTCGGCCTTGAAATCAAGGACTTGCTGGACGACTTCACCACGGTCAGTATCGTCCAGCAGGCGAAAGGCAAGCAGCTGACCAAGGAACTCAAGACAGCGAACTCGGTGCGCTTTGTTGACATCTCTCCAGAGGTAGCTGCTCTTTTAAAGGAGTTCCTTGCCGGTCGAACCACGGGCTTGGTCTTCCCAAATCGAGTGGGTAGGCCGCTCAACCCATCGAACATTCGCAACCGGGTCATTCACCCATTGTTGAGGATGAAGGGCCTCCCAACTGGCGGAAACCACATCTTCCGCCGCTTCCGAATGACGTGGCTACGCGAGAACTCGGTTTCTCCGGACATCGAGCGGTTTTGGCTCGGTCACGCGAACCGGACGGTTGGCGACGATTATTCCATGCTCAAAAAAAACATAAAGTTCCGCAAGCAAATTGCGGACAACATAGGGGTCGGGTTCGAGCTCCCGAACTCGATTTGGGCCTCAGTTGTACCGAATGTACCGAAAATGACGGTCGAACAAGCAGGGCAGGCTGTAGCGTAAGTGATTGTAATATGAGAAATTAGGGAGAGAGCGCCCGTAGCTCAGTTGGATAGAGCGTCTGCCTTCTAAGCAGAGGGTCGCCAGTTCGAGTCTGGCCGGGCGCGCCATTTTTTCAAGTACTTACGGTCAAGTCAGGAAAGAGCATCCGCACACCGTAGCGGAAACTGTAGCGGGCCGGGATTCACCTCAGCTTGGCACGATTGCCACTGGAACTCATGCCTCGCCCTAATCGCCTAACAACCCTTCGGCAACGACAAGCCGATTTCATAGAACCAATGGACTGCGCTCCCGTGCCAAAGCTGGTCAACGGGCCGGAACCGCCGGAACCTTCGCTTCTTGACCATTTTCAATGTCTAACGTATCGTCTTGCCGAACGCGACCAACAATTTAGGACTGTCCCCATGAGGCTCCGACATTTGAGATCTACGTATGCCTGAAGAATCCTCCTGGACAAAACTCCTTGGCGATCTTGTTCGAGGGTTCGTTCTCCTCCGCGACGTTTTTGGATATGTCCTTCCCGGCGGTTTCTTTCTATTGATTGGTGCACAATCGGGTCATCTTTCCTCACTCGTCGATCTCTCCAGAGTTCCTGGCGGAGAGTCACACCCTTGGTTGTTCTTCATTCTGCTTCTCGTGATTTCCTACCTGCTAGGTCATTTTCTTGTAGCCACGTTTTATTTCACGGCAGATATCATAAGCCTTGTAAAACGTCTCGTCCTCAAACTGAAGAAGAGGCAACCTGAAGTCGATCAGCAGAAAAGCAAGTCAGATTTTCTGCGCTATCACAAAGAGTTCCCAGGTATCTTCATCGAATATGATCGTCAATCCATAATCGCCGTGTTGCGGCAAGGTCTAGCTGCTAGCCTCGTTCTCGGTATTCTCGTTTTCTACTACTGGTATATGCATCCACTAAGGGTCATGGCAACAGGCGGAGCGATCATGCTGGTCAACACATTGTCTGGCTATTTTCACGTCAAGGATTTGAAAAAGCTTACTCTCAAGGCCGCAGAAGACGCCGCCAAGGAAAAACACCAAGTCAAATCGTAGCCGTTACACTAAGCGACGCGTTCACAGCAATCATCGTACATTGTGCACACGGCTTAACCAATCCAGAGTCATCACTGGAATTGCTGTACCCTTAAGCGCAATCGCCGGTCCATAGCCTGTCCGCGACGGAACGGAACCGAGCCAATACCACAAGTGGCCGGGATTCAGCGAATGTGTACTGAAAACCTGCGCTCCCACTTTAATGAGACCATTCACTATGGCCTTATCGGGATGACTGGTATCGCCGCAGGCAGAAACATACGCAGTTTTCGGACAGAACCGCTCAATGTTGGATTGCGATAGATTTCCATCACTGCCGTGGTGCGGCACTTGCATCCACAAAAGATTCTTCCACTCAGCAGGAATCTGACCAAGGGCATCACTACCTGCGTCTGCCGTGAATAACAGCCTATGGCCTTTGAAAATCACGCCGATGATTGAACTGGTGTCGTTAAACGGCTGCGTTGTTGGATTTTCCTTAACCCTAGAGTTCCTAAGTACGCCCGCGAGCGACGGACGCAACTCTCCGTAGGCTGGGGGCGGCACCAGGGCAGGAGCAAACAGACTCGCTGGATTTTGATATTTTGGCGCAGAGTGTTCTGCGCTGATGCCTGATAAAGCCGCTAAGAACGACAGCGACGTTAGTTGCGGAACTTCGACCTTTGTAAATTCTGCCAGCACATCCTTATAGAACGCCAGCGAGGGACCGAGAACGGTCATGAAGGGATAACCAGCGATTCCAGTGCCAGCGAAGGGTTCCTGCGCAGTTAGATTGCGACTGGCAAATGCGCTCGCAAGTTCTCTTGTGTTTTCCAAAACTTGTTTTACAGCCTCTGCGTTCGTTGAATTACCTGAAGAGGCACGCCGCAGAGCTTCACTACTGGCGTGGTTTCGGATGTCGTGCATCCACGCGTTATGGATTGTGATCGATTTGTCCTGAACGAGTTTGATGAGACCACGAGCGTGGTCGTTGTGGAGATGCGAGCAAAGCACACCCCAGAAATTTGTAAAATTCATGGAGCGAAGGAATTCACGAATGACACGAGCGTCTGCCTCTTGGCCGCCGTCTATGAGTACTCTTTGGGGGCCAAAGTCAGTCCATTGGGTTACGACAATACAATCCGCGTCTCCCAGCGATAGCATGTCAACTTCGAGTCCGTCGAACATCCGAACCTCCACAAAATCGGGGCCTCAGTGGTTTTGGTTTCGGAAGTCGAAGTCGCGGTTACTACCTTGGAACGTACAGTAAAGGCGGAGCTTACAACCTGGACCTAGCCCACGAAAGCAAAAACAAAAACCAGGCAAACTCTCTTTGGTCGTTATGTGAAAGTCAAACAGGAAGGAGCCACTGAGCCTTCGGCTGCTGGCAATCGTGTCCAGGGGCTTAAGTGTTGCACTCTCTCCCTAGCTTAACGACCGCTACTAGCTTACCACGGCTCTGGAGGTCCGGGATTGAGCGACGGCGTCAACGCCCTATGAAAAACTCGGAGGGGTGCGGAAAATAAAGAACCTGCGACGATGCCCGAGTTCCTCTCCGCACCCTGTTAAAATCCACGTTCCACTTGCAGCCGTTGTGGCAACCTTGAACAACGCATGAAGTCGATGAGTGGACAATGGTGAAATCAATTCGACCGAACCTGATCGTCCTGCCAAAAAGAGATGCCGACTTCATCGAGCCAATGGACTGCGCTTCGGTCACAAAGCTGGCGGACGGACCGGGATGGCTCTACGAAATCAAACTCGACGGCTACCGCGCTGTGGCCGTCAAAACTGATGGCCGTGTTGCCCTATTTTCTCGTCGGCGAAAATCCTTCGACCACCACTACCCACTTATCGTCGAAGCCCTTGCCGAACTCCCCGAAGGTACGGTCGTAGATGGTGAGGTCGTCGCTCTCGATGAATCAGGCCGACCGAACTTCAATCTGCTCCAAAATTTCCGCAGCGAAGCATCCCGTATTCACTATTTCATTTTCGACCTTCTCATCTGTAACGACCGCGATCTTACCAAGCTGCCGCTGGTCGAGCGCCGCAAGCTGCTGAAGTCCCTGATGCTCGGCTCGGGACGCATCCGAATCGCCGAACAGTTCGAAGTGCCTGCGACCGATATGCTGGCCGCTGTGCGCCAGCAACAGCTTGAAGGCGTCATTGGGAAGCGCAAAGATAGCCTCTACCAGCCGGGAAAGCGCACGGGCGCATGGATTAAGTACCGCGTGAATCGGGGGCAGGAGCTTGTGATCGGCGGGTATATCCCTGGGCCACACGGATTCGACTCTCTCATCGTCGGCTACTATCGTGGCAAGGATTTGGTGTATGTCGCTCGCGTTCGCAACAGCTTCGTTCCGGCGTCACGCCGACAAGTCTTCGAGAAAATCCGTCATCTTGCCTCGCCCACGATGCCCTTTGTCAATCTGCCGGATACGCACAAATCGCGTTGGGGCGACGAGCTGACTGCCGAGAAAATGAAGGAATGCGTTTGGCTTCGCCCGGAGGCCGTCGCTCAAATAGAATTCCTAGAATGGACAGCGGCGGATCGGCTCAGGCATTCGAAGTTTGTCAGACTGCGTGATGACAAAGACGCTCGCAGCGTGGTTAGGGAGCACGTCGGGAAAGCCTGATCGGGTACTGGCCCCCACTTTACCGGTAACCGCTAATCGGGACTTAGGCGATTACTTCCGGTTTGCGTTAGTGCTTAATCGGACGCGCGTTTTGGCAGAGCAGTGAAGCTGGGCATGTAGCTCCGCGCGCGTTCGATTAAGCGGCTAGAAGGAAGCCGCTTGTGGTTGCGGCGGACGCGGGCCCTATGGGGATTGAA
>WNFP01000603.1_pt1 | contig 33422 bp, 29 predicted proteins | sample 5400201 | NCBI WGS metagenome assembly WNFP01 (sample SAMN13153355, study PRJNA577476) | soil metagenome | isolation source: 115 cm saprolite under Madrone tree | place: USA:California | collected 2016-06-14 | reverse complement strand
AGCCGGGCCTGGGCCTGCTGCCAGAGCGTGACGTCGATGATTCGTAGCTCGGGGACCTCGGTGATGAGCCAGTCGGCCTCGGGATTGAGCCGGGAGACGCGGTTGACGGTGCTGGGGTCCTTCACATATTGCGGCCGGTTCCAGACGAGCCGGCCGACATTGAGCTCGTTGTGCAGGACACCGGTGCCGCGCAGGGTGTGACCTCGGATCGTGGTGTCGCTCAAGGGTCGGCTGCGGGGTCCCCCGATCTTGTCGGCGTTGAGGCCATGGGCAATTGCCCGCGGCGGCTTGCCGGTTATGAACTCCCGGAATATCCGGCGGACGATCCCGGCCTCGACCTCATTGATCCGCCGGCCCCCATGGACGGGCCCGCCGCGGAGGTCCTGCTCCCGGACAACATCGTACCCGTAAGAGAGCCCCCCGCCTGACCGTCCCTCCCGGACCCGACCCTCGCTACTCCCATGCTTCCTTTGCTTCCCCCTTCGCATTCGGACTTCATGGGTGCCCTCCGCGCCCGGATGCGGCTTGCCGCAGCTACCATCAGAATGCGGATTACTAGTTACGAATAGATTGCGGCGAAAGCCTGGTAGTTCCGGGCTGACAATTCATGAGAAATGAGGCGGTCTCTCCATCCTCTGGATGTCCGCTACTGGATCGGGACGGCTAAGAGCTCAGCACAGTCATGCCTTGGACGCACGCAGACTTATCAATTAGGAATCAGGAAGACAGGGTATTCGCGACGTACTTTCTGGCCTTCCAGTCGAACTCGAAATAATCGACCAATTGATTGCCTTTGCTGTACGGCTCTTGCGGCCTAGGCACTTGATAGAATCGGCCCGTAACGAGCTTGCTAGTGACCTCGAGCCGGACAAAGCCCCAGTGGTCGTCCGAATATTTCTCAAGCGTCACGGGGTCGCCTTCCTTGTCGTTAAAGACGACGGGCGTAACCATCTTCTGACCATTGACCTTCATGATGCTGTGAAGATTGTGATAACCACCGTTTCCGGCAACGAGGTAGGGAACCTCGGTCCCATCCGTCCTATTTTTGGTAAGACGTTGATAGTCATGAACGTGACCGGCAAGCACCATTTCTGGGTGGCGCCCATTCGCTTGGGCTGACGCCGCCTCCAGCGCCTTTTTCATATAAGTGCTGCCGGAATGAAAAGTGTCAGCCGAATAGATAGGATGGTGCAGAGCCACGAATAGTGGAACGCGAGTCGTTAGCGTTTTTAGTTCGCTGACAAGCCAATCGGTTTGCGGCGACTGGATCTCGCCGCCCTCAGGCACATTGCTATATAGCCCGACTATGTTCACGAACGGCGTCAGAAGTGTCCAATATACGTTGGGTTGTGTCATAGCCGTGCGGCTTGATTCACCGGATTCCGGTAGTTTTATTGCTGTGGGCGCGCAAAAATTTCGGACAAATCCGTCCAAACTGTTGCCGGTTGAAAGATTTTCGCCGTCGTGATTTCCCGGCACCGCGAATATGGGCCGAGGGTAATGTTCGTAAGGTTGGTAGAATTGGGAATAGTATTGTGTGATTTCGCCATTGAAATAGACGCAATCGCCGGTGATGTATAGGAATGCTGGATTCTCGCTGGCCGGCTTTTGCGGATTGAAATCCGCCTCCATACCACTCGCGACCAACTCCTGGGGCACGCCATACCTGATTCCGCCCATATCCCCGTTGATATGGAACGTAATTTTTTTGTTGGCAAGAATTGCGGCATAGTCGGAATCACTGATAATTGACTTCAGATCTAGGCGGTATGGCGCATTGCCGGTTGGCGGCGGAAGCGGTCGAAAGGACGTGTTTCGCTCAGGCGCCTGATGGAGCGGGAAGGTTCCACCCTCGCCTGGCCGAGAACGGCCAAATGAATGTCCCTTTGAAGACCTGACATATACCATTTGAGCGCTCCTTGATGAATTGGGGAGGCATCGATCGTCGCCTGATTCTGCCGGGCGAAAGAAGGCAGTGCTATGAATGCCTCAGGTCAGTCCTATTCTCCTCCGAGCCTATTCTCCTCCGAGTTTGCCACCACCTATTTGGTGCCGAACCCACAGCTTCCTGGTCATCGAACCTGAGGCTAGTACGCCCTTAATCGAGGAGCACATCCAGAAGGGGATCGTCCAACAGACCGTTTAGTCTTGGCTCTCGCCAGTCATTTTTCAATGTGGCCATCTTGCCCTAGGGCGCTTCGCCCATAGTGCTGTGCCAAGTGAGGCAATTGATTGTCATATATCGGACGATTCTATGAATTGAGCTTAAGATTTCGTTGACTGCTGACGAGGCGCCAGGAGAACGAGCCAGTACCCGGCGGATATCACCGACGCAAAAAACAGCACCCTGACGCCTCCGCTGAGAAACTGTGCTAGGTGCTGTTTGCAAAGTTGTATGAGGCAAGAGGCGCCGGAGCGCGGCCAAGTGAAGCATATCGAGGAACGAGCTGGCGAGCTTGTCGTAGCGGGTGGCAATGGCTCGGTTGATCTTCAGGTGACCGATCAGGCGTTCGATGCGGTTGCGCTGCCGGTAGAGGCGCTTGTTCCAACGCACCGGTGCCTTGCGGTTCGAGCGCGGCGGGATCACGGGCCGAATACCCGCCTCGTGGAGACGGCCGCGGATGGCATCGCTGTCGTAGCCCTTGTCGGCGATCAGGTAACCGGGCGGCGCTTCGGCGAGCGCGGTGACCGCTTCGAACTGCGTGCAGTCGGCCGCCTCACCGCCTGTGAGGTGGAAGCCGAGTGGCAGGCCGGCGGCATCACTGAGACAATGAACTTTACAGGTGAACCCGCCCCGCGAGCGGCCAAAAGCCTGTTCGCGAGTCCCCCTTTTGCGCCGGCGGCCGAGACGTGGCCCCGGCCCGTCGTGGAATCGATGCTGTGATGACGATTGTCTGCCATCGCTTGGGCCAGACCCGTCGCCGCGGCCTCCCAGATGCCAGCCTCACTCCAGCGCCGGAAGCGTTGGTACACCGTCATCCACTTGCCATATTTCTCCGGCAGGTCGCGCCACGGCGCTCCGGTGCGCATCCGCCAGAGAATGCCGTTCACAATGGGCCGGTTGTCGCCCGACGGGCGGCTCTTGCGCCCACGCTCGGCCGGCAAGAGCTTCTTCAGCAACCGCCACTCCGCTTCGATCAGATCGCCTCGGCTCACGAACCCCTCCCTTCAGGAGGAATCCTTGAATCAAGGTTCGATTCACGCGTCAATCACTTTGTAAACAGCGCCTACTAGGAATTTGACACTAGTTCGGAGTGTACCCCCACGGGCGTGGGCGAAGACCGGCAGATCCAGTATAATTTCACAATGAGATACACATATCCCGTAAGCACGACAATTGGTCTATGGGTGTATACGCTTGGTTTCGCCGGTTTTGCCGTATGGACTCTATATCTTCAAGCCTCAGGTAATGCGCAATTCTCTCCTTGGTGGTTTAGTATCGTACTTAGCTATTTCTTCTTTCTGGCCGCGATTATGTATCTATTTGACTGGCTATTACTAAGACCTATTTCCATCACATCTACGGAAGTTGTCGCCTTTCTGGGGGAACGGGAGATCAAATCTATAAAGTGGACGGAAATAACTAGTGTCTTGGGTATAAGAAAACAAAACAGAGAAAAAGGAATACCCGATCTCATATATTTTTGCGGCCCACATGGTAAAGTGAGAGTGGCAAAGTCGATAGACGGCTATGCAGACGTCATCGACCGAACGAACCATTTCATTATTGAAAACAATTTGACCGCACGTATCAGGTGCTGGGCTGTTTCGAGCTTCGGGGGCATATTAATTAATTTGCGCCCACCGCCGATCTACCTTTTGCCGGCCTGATTAGCCAGAGTTGCGGCGGCAGGCTTGCCGGCAGTTCCGAGGACACAATACTTAATTCCGGCCGCCAGCGACCACAGTGCCTAACTGGCAAAATTCACCCGCACTACCGCCACCCCCCTCGATCAGCAACCTGACCTACGACAACGTTTGAGTGACAGTTTCAGTTGGCAGGTCGATGACGGCGATTGCGCCGGAGTCGCGTTCAAGCACGAACAGGCGCCGGTTGGCATAGTCAAATTCCAGATCGGTGATTTGCCCCACTACTGGGCAACCGGGATGCTGCCAATAAGCGCTAGCTGGGCGGCTGATGCGAGATTGGCAGCGCCGATAGCCGCAGCGAGCGCCAACAGGGTGATAGTCGCGGCGCGACAACATGGCATGCAACCGCCTTAGCGCATCGTCACCAGTTCCGAAAACGGTTGTTAACGCGAATGGACTCCGGCGGCGCCATGGTGTCCGCCAGGTGGCTAAATCCTGACGGCCAGGTCAGCGACCAATATTGTGCTCCAGCGAGGGACTCGCGTATTCCATCCCGCCGATCAACCACGGGACGGCGGCGGTGGGGGCGGAGCATTAGGCGCGTAGTAGTATCCTGGCACCTGATTGCCCTTCGCGTACATGCACTGCGAATATGCAGTGTCGTAGTGCCACTGCAGTCCATTTTGGCCATAGCCGGCGTCAACGGCACCAGTGGCCGTGCCGACAACACCTCCTGACGCCGCCCCGATGGCGGCACCGCTGCCCCCGCCGACCGCGGCCCCAAGCGCGGCACCCAGAATGGTTGTCAGGAAGGCGGTACCGACCGCCCGGTCGTTGACCTGATCAGCGCCGCTGGCGACCTCTTGGTAGGCATATTGCTTGCATACGCCCTGGTCCTGCTGGAACACCTCAAAGGGCTTGTTGGGGGCGGGCATGACCGCCACGGTCGGCCCGGCAGGCAAGCTGACGCAACCCGAAAGCAACGCCACAATCGACAGGCCGAAAATCGCGCTCCTTGGGCTTCGCATCGCAGCTCCCCTCAAGGCTGACCTCCGAATACTCCAATCGCTTAAATATAGGACATGGGCATTCGGCGCGGAAAGCTCAATGCCGGTGCCGGCCCGACGGCAATCAAGCGCAAAGCTCGGTCGGATCTCGGCCGCCGCGCCAGGCCCGGCCCTGCCGCCCTCCAGCCATCATGGACGGGCTTAGCCGCGTTGCACAACTACCTGCGTGATGCGACCCCACCTGCGTCGCCGAGTACGTCACGTACTTCAACCAATGGGGCCCGCATCGCTCAATAGCAACTCCGACTGGCGGTTTCGTCGGCTGGATTTGCAGTGTGTCGCCCACTAGAGCGGGCTGCCGGTCGTCAATGCGTGGCCGGGCGACTACAAGGCGATACCAATTTCAGACCTTCTCCACGGCGCCGCCGCCCGCGACCCAGTCTTGGAAGCCGCCGAGGTTCCGCACATCAGTATAGCCGAAATCCTTGAGGGTCTTGCCGGCGAGAGCGGCACGAACGCCGGAGCCGCAATAGACCAGTACCGTCTTGCTCTTCTGGAACGCCGGATCGTGGGAGGGCAAATCCGGATCGGCTCTCAGCTCCAGCATGCCGCGAGAGACGTGAACCGCTCCCTTGATCTTGCCGCTCGCCTGAACCTCAGGTGCATCGCGCACGTCGACCACGAGCACATTGCTTGCGGCCATTAACGCCGCTGCTTCCGGCGGCGTGATTGCCGGCACTACCGCATGGGCGGCGGCCAACAGTTCCTTCAGAGAGCCGGGCATCGTCACACTCCTTGCATCGCGCTGGCGGTCGCCCGAGGGCCGTAGCTTAATGCGGATCAGCCGAGAGTGGGAAACAATGACCGGAGGCCCGTGGCAATTAAAACTGTTTTAGTCAATGGTGGCCGGCGAGTCCGCAATAAGTTCGCAGGGCCGTAACCGCAAGTGTGCGATTACTTCCGCCTAGCGCCATGACCGGACCTTTCCTGACGATATACCGAGCGGCCCTCGACGGTCCACCAGCCGGCTTGCCGAAGTCTGGACACGACGGCATCATTGCCCCAAAGACGCCTGTCATCTGGTGAATGTCTGTTCAGCAGAAGGCCGACAGGAAAATGCCAATACGATACTGGCGGCAAACGCCGGGCGCGCGAGGGGGCAGAGGCAGGGAGGGAGCAGAGATGCTGGCGAGCAAATACGAGGCCGCCCTCGGCAAGGACGAGGCGAATTACCAACCTCTTTCCCCCATCGCGTTTTTGGAGCGCTCGGCGCTCGTCTATCCGGCCAAACCTGCGATCATTGATGGCGAGCGCATCATCACCTATGCCGATATGTGGCGGCGTTGCCGCCGGGGCGCCGATGCGCTGCGCAAGGCCGGCGTGGGCAAGGACGACACGATTTCGGTATTCTCGCCCAATGGCGTGGCGGCGCTTGAAATGCACTATGCCGCGAGTATGGCGGGCGGCGTCCTCAATGCGATCAACTACCGTCTCGACGCGAAGACCGTGGGCTTCATCCTGGAACATGCCGAGAGTAAAGCATTCTTGGTCGATGCCGAGTTGGTGCCGGTTGCCCGGGCTGCCCTGGCCGAAGTCGATCATCCGCCAGCCCTGGTCGAGATCGGCGCCCCGCAGGCGGGTCACCCGGCGAAAGGCGACTGGATGGAGTATGAGGATTTCGTTGCCGGAGGTGATCCCGCGGCTCCGATCTACACGCCGGACGACGAGTGGCAGGCGATTTCGCTGAACTACACCTCGGGAACGACCGGCAGCCCCAAGGGCGTCGTGTGCCATCATCGCGGCGCTTACTTGTGCGCTTTCGGTCAGGCATTGGCGGCAGGGCTGAGACCTGAGAGTGTCTATCTCTGGACCCTGCCCATGTTTCACTGCAACGGCTGGTGCTTCACATGGGCCATTGCGGTGGTTGGCGGAACGCATGTGGTGCAGCGCGCCGTACTTGCGACCGAGATATTCGCCAAGATCGAGCGATTGAGCGTAACTCACCTCTGCGGCGCGCCCACCGTGCTCAACATGTTGGCATTCTCGCCGGGCAGCGAGCAGCGTCGCCTGAAGCAGCCGGTCAAGATCATGACCGGTGGCGCTGCGCCCAGCAGCAACGTCATCGGCGCCATGGAGCAGATGGGCTTCACCGTCATTCATGGCTACGGCCTGACCGAGACCTATGGGCCGGCGGCGATGTGCGATTTCCAGACTGAGTGGGCGTCATTGGATCTGCCCGAAAAGGCGAAGCGGATGGCGCGCCAGGGCGTGCGCTATGTCACGGTGGCCGGGTTGCGGGTGGTCGATCCGGCGACCGGCGCGAGCCTGCCGGCCGACGGTGTGTCGATGGGCGAAATCGTGACCCGCGGCAACACCGTGATGAAGGGCTATCTCAAGAGCCCGGCGGCGACGCGGGAAGCGTTTCGCGGTGGCTGGTTCCGTACCGGCGACCTCGGCGTCACGCACCCCGATGGCTATGTGGAGGTCAAGGATCGCTCCAAGGACATCATCATTTCCGGCGGGGAAAACATCTCATCGCTTGAGGTCGAGGAAATTCTTGCCGGCCACCCCGCCGTGCGCGAGGTCGCGGTCGTCGCCAAGCCCGATCCCCATTGGGGCGAGACTCCTTGCGCCTTCGTCGCGCTTCGTGAGGGTGTCGAGGCGCCATCTGCCGATGCCCTGATGCAATGGTGCAAGGGCCAGATGGCCGCATTCAAGCGCCCGCGGCTTATCGTGTTCGGCGAACTGCCGAGGACCGCGACCGGCAAGGTACAGAAATTCATCCTGCGGCAGCGGGCCGCGAGAAGCCTGTAGGGCGCAATAATTCCGTACGAGGGGCGTCCGCCTGATAGGACGTGCAGCCAAACTCTCCGTTAACAGGCATGGCGCGGGAGAGATTAGTGTTGCCTGGGCAATCTCAGATGCTGTGCGGCTGGCGAAGAAAGGCAGTGCGGCACGAGCGCCCGCCGCAGACCTGCCCGCAACGCCTCCAACGTCGTCAATCTGACGCGTTACAAGAAAATCCGTTTTCCTAGCGACGCCGATTTTTTAGCGGTCCTAAGGACCATGACGAAGGCGCAGAAGTAAAGATGGCTTGTGAAGATGCGCAAGCTGATCGAGCGAAGGAAACGCGCAATCGGTGCCGGTGCAATTGTGCTGGCCCTGCCGCGCCGTCTCGTGCCATAAGGGCTGGGCACGAATGATCCAGCTTCTCTATCTCGAAACTCAGCCTCGCTCGGGCGAGATTTTTCCTTGGGCGCTCAGGCCTTTGATTTGTTCGCGGCACTTCTCCGAGGTGAAGATTCGCGCGAGTCGGCAGATGTGGCCCGGCGGCCCGGCGGCGGACCCGGAAAACTAGACACGCTAGAGGCGGGGCAATGATGCGGAAATTCCTTCTCACCATAGCGGCATGGCTGGCTCTCGCCGGGACAGCCTTGGCGAGCGGAGCGACCTTCGACTTCACTGCCGATTTCAATCGCATTGCTGCGGGAACTAAATTCACCCTGGCGCCGCAGAAGACGGTCTTCGATGCCTCATATATTACGGGGCAATCAAACAGTGTGATTCTCGGCATCACTGTCGTGGCCGAAGGGAAAACCGGCGGAAACTGTCTCCAATGGCACTACCCCGCGGGTGAGGTCGGGGCCAACCCCGGGATCTCAGGTTACGGCAACCTCGAGTTCTACATGACCTTCCCGGCGACCGACGTGATCAACGTCGAGGAAGATATACTGTTCAAGCCGGGATTCGATATCAACAACGCGGCATTGAAAGGTGCCCGGATGGGGAAGATCGCCCCTCGAATCGGGCTCAGCGGCGTCCGAACGAGCATCAACTGGAATGCCGTAGCGCCTGGCCCTTCTCGGTTTCTTGCGTATGAGGAAAACTATCAGACCGTTGGCGGGCGTCCCGTCGGGTACAATTGGGGCCACGGCGGCCCGTCTTGGACGCTTCGAACGGGTGTCTGGTATCACTTGCATTATCAGCGAGCCGGTGGCCCCAGCGGCTACACGAATGTCTATGTGAAGCGCGACAGCGATCCGTCCAAGGTTCTTATTTTCCACTTCGGCCCGCTTTTGCCGGACTCCGCTTCTGACTCCTGGCTTCTCGCCTTCGCGTCGTTCTTCGGCGGTGCTGGCTCGTTTGTCGCGGCGCACACCGACAGCTTTCTGAACATCGACAATATCCATATCTATTCGGGAACGACCCCACCCGCCTCTACGAAGTGAAACGTCGCCGGCCAGCAACGGGTACGATCACCCAGACGGGGCAGCATAATCGCCGAGCTTACCGGCGACGCCGCAGTGCCCGAGCCGCTCGAGTGACCGATGGCCTGTTTCGACCAGCCCTGCTCCGGCAGGGCTTTTCTTTGGTATCATTGGGGCTTCGCGGGCTCTGTGGCCGAAGGGATAGAGAGAGCCGGCCGGCGCCGTGCCGCCCCGATGGCCACTGAGAGATCGCGTTAGCAATTGTAGAACAGGCTTGTCGATCAGTAGCAGGGCCCACGCCCGGCGTAGACCTGATTGGGCGACGTCAAGCCACCCACCGCGGCCCCGGCCATGCCGCCTGCTGCGGCGCCCAGCAACGGATTTCCACCGATCGCACCGAGAACCGCGCCACCGGCAGCACCGATGCCAGCACCCGTCAATGCGCGACAGCCAGGGGTTACGCCGCAGGCCGAAAGGGCGAGTAAGCCAATTGCCAGGGTTACGAACAGCAGTTTGTTACGCATTTGGCATCTCCTTTGTCAGTAACCTAGCTCCGCGTCCACCCGTTGCCGGTACGCGCAGTTCAAAGTCCTCCAGAACACTGGCCGCGGCATGGATGAAGCGGGTGCCGACGTGCCCCGTCGTCTTGCCGACCTAGTCCCTTGCAGTATTCGGCGCGCCCCGAGCTATCAGGACACGGCGGGACAACGGCCCCCGCCGCCCTTTTAATCCGTGATAATTTGTGGCCGGATCAGCGGCAATGACCGCAACTCCCATCATCAACGACACCGACGTCTACCGAGACGCGAAAGTCGTCATCGAACGGCATGGCGAGGCCGCGGCGGCCTATGCCGACGGTCGCATCGACCTGGCGTTTGAGGGTGGCGGTATCGCGGTGAACTGCGGTGGGACGAGAGAAGGCCCCAGGACGAGAACCGGGGCCTTGCGTGGAGTATCTGGATTAGCGGTGGCTTGTTGCTTTGGGCTAGCAGCCAGTCGCCACCGACGACCGACGATGCAATGGTCCTGCGATTCCAGCTGAAGTGCAAGAGAGGAGAAACGAGAGGGGCCCTTACGTGGCGCGCAGGGCCCTTGAGGAAAGGTCCGGTGGCTTTGGGAACGCGAGGGGTGTGTCAGTTGCCACCTACACCGACACGCCCGATGGTCTGCCGCTCGCTGAGGAGCGACAAATGAACAATCGGTCATCAACCGGGCATTTAAAGGGCGGTGAATGAGAGAGGGCGTCTGGATCATTTCAAGGGCCCTTGACGACAATCAGGAAGGCGATCTAAGCGAGCCAGCGCCCAACGATTTCAGAGTCAGCTACAACGTGGCACCAACTCAAACTGGACCCGCGATCCGCCGCGATTGACTTGCCCCTCGTAGCCCATGCTTGAAGATTGCCATTCCGTATACTGTTGCCAACGCCCTGGCAATGTCAGGACGTCAACACTACCCGATCTACTGATGATGAGTCTGGAGGCCAATTCCGGAGCGCGATGGCCTGTATTTGGACCGCGTGAGATGCAGACTGTACCGCGCGCATATCATTGAAGGCACAGAGAATGGAAACGCGCCGGTCATTTCTTGCGGTGGACATTGCGGACTACATCGACGGGCTCATCAAAGAACCTCACACTGAAATGCATCTGATACGGCGCCGCGTGAGTCACACAGGCAAGAGCTGGCATATCGACCGGACGCAAGGACGTTTTCTTGAATGTTTGATTCTTGCAATCGCCGCGCGACATGTTGTGGAGGTCGGTACATTCTATGGATATTCGACACTTTGGCTCGCCCATGCGGTCGGTAAGGAGGGCAAGGTTACGACGATCGAAAGTGACCCGATCTATGCGCGAGACGCACAGGCAACGTTTGATGCTTCTCCGATCGGCACTCGGATTCAAATTCGAGTTGGCGATGGTCTCTCCCACCTGAGGTTGCTGGCGGCCAACAGTGTGGATCTGATTTTTCTCGATGCACGAAAAGCCGAATACCCAGACTATTTGTCGGAAGCGCGATCCTGCTGCCGCATAGGCGGGATTATCGTGGCGGACAATACCCTTTATGAGGGGCGCGTAGCGCGCGACCCGGAGGGCCGGCGTCAGACGCGCGCCATTCGAGCCTATAATCGCGATGCTTTTGCTGCCCCCGATCTTGTAAGCACGCTGGTCCCACTTGGGGACGGCATGACGGTGAGCGTCCGAAGATGAGTAAGAAAGAGGTCGCCAAATCCCACGCTCAGCTGTTAGGACCGAAGAGGCGACCCAAAGCGGACGATTGTCACTCCTAAATCGCTTGCCCCGATGTCAGGCCAGGGCGCGAGTAGTATCTTCCATCATCGGGGGATCTTGCCGTTGCTGTAGTGCTGTGCCCTAATCGCGGCGCCTATTCCAGGTGGAGTGCGAGAGTTCCCATGGCCGATGTTGCGCTGGTGACGGGATTTACGGCCTACGGGGGTCGGGGACGCAACCCGGCCGGCGAGGCGGCGAAGGCGCTCGATGGCCGCAGCATCGGCGGACTCGCGGTGTCGGGTCGGGTTCTACCGGTCTCCTACGGGACGCTCCAGGCGGACTTGCAGGGTCTCATGGACGAGCTGAGGCCGTGCCTGATGATCGGCCTGGGCTTGTGGCCGGGCGAGCCGATGATCCGCCTCGAGCGTGTCGGTATCAATGTCGCTGACTTCGAGATCCCGGATAACGAGGGTGCCTTCCTGACCGACATGCCGGTCAGCGGCAAAGGCCCCGCAGCCCTGGCCGCCACGCTACCCCTACGCAGCATCGAGGCGGCTCTGCTCGACGCCGGGATTCCGGCACGCATCTCCTCGACTGCCGGGACGTTTCTATGCAACGCCACGCTGTATTCGACGCTCCTCCATGCCGATCGGCTGTCGCCCCGCCCCCTGGCGGGGTTCGTTCACGTGCCCTATCTGCCTGAGCAAGTCGCGGATATCGTTCGAACGGTTCGCAAGGGCCGCGAGCTCGAGCTTGGCCAGCGCGGTGACATCGCCTCAATGGATTTTGCCACCATCGTGCGAGCCCTGACGATCGCGATCGAGGCGAGCGCGATGTCGCTCTGCTGAACCATCCAGGCCAATATGGCTGACGTCGTCCTCGAGCTCCAGGACATCACCAAGAAATTCGGCCCCACGGTTGCGGCCGAGGATCTTTCGCTCGATGTCAAACGCGGCGAGTTCTTCACGTTCCTTGGGCCAAGCGGATCGGGAAAGTCGACCATTCTGAGGATGGTGGCTGGCCTCGAGAAGCCGGATGCTGGCCGGATCTTTCTCGAAGGCCGTGATGTTTCGCAGGTCCCCCCATGGCACCGCAATCTCGGCATGATGTTCCAGCAATATGCCGTGTTTCCGCACATGACCGTTGCCCAGAACGTCGAGTATGGATTGAAGCTGCGGAATCTCGACGCAACCGAGCGCCAAGCCCGCGTCGATCGCATGCTGGATCTCGTGGGACTGGGCGCCATGCGGGCAAAGAATGCGACACTGCTAAGCGGCGGCGAGCAGCAGCGCGTAGCGCTCGCCCGGGCACTGGCGCCCGAGCCCAAAATGCTGCTACTCGACGAACCGCTCTCGGCGCTTGACGAAAGAATCCGCCGGGCTATGCAGAGCGAACTGAAACGGGTACACGCTCAGACCGGAACCACGTTTCTCTACGTCACTCATGACCAGGAGGAAGCACTCACCATGAGTAATCGCATCGCAGTCTTCAATCGCGGACGATGCGTGCAGTGCGATGCTCCGGAGCAGCTGTATCAGCGTCCGGCCAGTATCTTTGTCGCCGGGTTCTTCCGGGGCTGCAACGTCATCACGGTCGATGCAAGCCCGGCAGGCACGAGCCGTGATCGCATCCGCATCGCGGGCGTCGAAATCTCCGGTGTGCCGACCGCGGCCGGAAAATCATCGTTTCGCCACGTGGCTGTCCGGGCTGAGAATCTGCACATCGGATCGGACGCCACGCCACTACCCTGCAGATTGCCGGCCAAGATGAAGGACGTCACCTATCGCGGCACGGTGCTCGACTATGGGATGCTGCTTTCTGATGGTCAGCAGCTTACGGCAACGAGCACCCGCCGCCTCGATATCCTGCCGGGCGCGTTGGTCGAAATCGGGATCGATCCGAGGTTCATCGTCCCGCTTGCCGACTGAAAGGCCTAAACCCTGCGCATGCCGCGCCCGAGGTAGATGCTGACCAGCCCAACCGTTACGCCGATAAGCAGCGTCATCAAGGCGTAGAGCGTGGGCGACAGGCCTATTTGCTTGTAGGTCGACCAGATGTAGGTCTGAACGGTATTGAGCGGACCCTGCACGATGGACGTCCGGATGGTCTCGTTGAAAGAGAGGATCAGCGAGAAGGTCGCAGCCCCGGAAATTCCCGGCCAGATCAAGGGCAGCTCGATATCGCGAAAGGCCCGCCAGCGGTTGGCGCCGCTCATGTAGGCTGCTTCGAGATAGACGGGATCAAAGGTCGACATGGCAGTGAGAACGACGAGCGTCGCAAATGGTAACGCCCAGAGTATCTGGACCAGAGTTATCGTGGTCAGCGACGGCGCGATACCGAGGACGCGGAAGAAGAGCGCGCTCGCAAGCCCCATGCTGACGCCGGGCACGAACAGAGGCAGCAACATGAGGAGCAGAACAAGCCTCGGCACTCTGAGCTCGCGAATGGCCATGGCCGCGACCAACGACAGGATCGGCGTGACGACGGCCACAATGATTCCCGCCTCTAGGCTCGTTAACATTGCACCAGTAAGTAGCGGATTTTTCCACATCGCGCCGTACCAGCGCAAGGTGGCGCTTCCTTCATTCGCATTCTCGGGCACCACCGAGAACAGGAGCGGAGGGATCAGCGGGAGGTAGAGCAGTGCGAGGACCAAGCCTATGCCGGCCCAGATCCATACCCGTGCCATGTTTGGACGGCTCACGACGCCATCCTCCAGGAAAGAATCTTGCCGAGAAAGGAGCGCAGATCGAAGGCGAGATACCACAGGCACAGCAACGCCAGCATGGCCAACGTCACGACCGATGACATGGCCGCGGCGAGTGGATAGTTGAGAACATCGAGCGCGCTGGTGATCTCGTTGCCGATCAACTGATAGCCTACCCCGCCGAGGATGACGGGCACCGCGCTCTCGCCGAAGCAGCCCACGAAACAGAAGATCACGGCCGCAAAAATCCCGGGCAGGGAGAGCGGTAGGGTCACACCGAGGAAAGTTCGCGCGGGCGGCGCCCCCAACATCCAGCTCGCCTCGATCAGCCGCTTATCAATGCCGGCGATCGACATCCAGAGCGGGAAGATCATGAACGGCATATACGAGGACACCATGCCGATCAGAACGGCGAATTGGCTGAAGAGCAGCCAGTCGACCGGGCCGTCGGACAGGCCCAGAGCCATAAGCAAAGCGTTTATGGGCCCAGTACGACCCAGGAGATAGGCCCAGGCGAAAGTGCGGATGATGTAGTTGACTAGGAACGGAACAGTGAACAGCAGGAGGACGGCCCGCATCCACGACGGTTGTGCCTTACGCGCCAGAAAATAGGCTATTGGATAGGCGATTAGCAGGCCGATGGCGGTTGCCTCGATTGAAATGAGGAAACTTCGCCCCAACACCGGAAGACGCGTGCCGGTAAGAAAATCGGCGTAATTGGCGAGCACGAAGGCCGGCCGCATGCTGATCACCGACCGTTTCCAGAAACTCACCACCAGCATGAAGGCGAGCGGGAGGACCAGGAACAGCGTGACGAATGCTATAGGGAGCAGAAGAAAAACCCTTCTCGCCCAGACTCTGGCCTTCATGATCCCCCCGCGGTCATCTCTCAGGCGGATTTGAACCGCGACCACTCGGACTCGTAGGTGTCGACCACGGTCGGCCAGCGGTTTTGCCAAGTGCCGCCCTTGGCGAACTTCCGGCGAACATTCTCGGTGATACTTGTTACTTTTGCGGCATCGTCGGCCGAGAACTCATTTGGATGGGCCTTGGCATAGTCTGGCGCATCGGTGTTCGTCATGTAGCCACGCATGGTCGTGATCTTGGCGCCGTACCAGCCGCCCAGCATGAAGTCGAGGAGTTGATAGGCTGCGGCCTCCTGCTCGGGCGACCGTTTGGGATTCTTTACGATGTAAGCGGCCATGGCCCAGAGGAGATAGCCCTCTTTCGGATCGGCGTAGACCGCATTGACGCCCTTGGACTTGGCGACGAACACCATGGGCTCCCAGCAGTCGATCACATAGACCTCCTTGTTGACGATAAGGTCGACGGCCTGCTGGAAGCTCGACCAGATTACGCGAAACTGGCCAGCCTTCTTTTGCTCGATCAGGAAGTCGATAACCTTCTTGAATTCCTCCGCCGTCATGTCGTCTGGATTCTTGATGTCCGCCTGCCCGGAAGCCTTGAGATAGAGGGCTGTCTTCTGTCCGGCGGTCGTGTAGTTGTCCTCGAGCGCAACGTAGCCCTTGAACTTGGGGTCGAACAGTGCCGCATAGGAATCGAGTTCACCCGTCTTTTCCGGAAGGTAGGCGAATGAGTCTCCTTGGAGCACGGTCGGACAGCCGTAGATCTTCCCTTTGTAACCGATGAACTGGAAGCCCGGCGCGCCGGGGGCGAGGAACTCACTGATGTTCTTGTCCTTGGCCCAGTTCGGCATTTTCGAGGTATCGAGTTCCTCGATCAGGTTGTTGTCGACGAGTGGCTTCTGCATGCCGCCGACGATGTTGATGACATCGTACGTGCCCGTGCCCCCGCCAGCCACTAGCACGTTCAGAATTGCGGACGGGGCATTACCGATCGAGACGAGATTGACGCCATAATTGCTTGACTGGGTGTAGCGAGACCAATCCCCACCCGGATCGCCGACGCCGATATCGGCGAAATTGATCGTGTTGGCCGCGGCGGCGGAGCGCGCCCACAAGGGCAAGGTCGCCGCGGTGCCGGTTGCCAGCGCGACCTTCAGGGCATCGCGCCGCGTTAATTCTGTCTTCAGCTGCATTGTTTCCTCCCTGGATATGCTGTCTGCGTGACTGGCGATTACATGGACCGAGGCGGTTAACTATACGAAGAGCGCTCTGCCAGCGGGAGTGTGAATATCGGGGGGCAGGAGGAGCCGTTTCCACGTGACCCGGCAGAAGCTCAGAATTCCGGCCGCGAGGGTGCAAGAAGTCGATCAGGTGCTTTCGAGCGGCGGAATCGGACAGAAAACACATCCTTCCAACTATTGAGACACGCGGGGTTGAGGTGATCATGAGGTTGCGCCAGGTCGGCTTGATCAAATCCAGGTGGGTGGATCCTTGAGATACGGCCGTTGGCTGGACAAACGTGCGCCCAGATCGTGGTTGCCCAACGAGGAAATCGGAATGCCTGGTCATGGCACATATGCGGCAAACCAACTCGGCCAGCGTGGGTCCGGTTCTCGGTCCTTACCAGACACTTGTTCGCCCTATAGGGTGCAAATATCCGATCTGGCGCTTCGGCCTAACGAAATCGGGTGACAAACTCCCCCTGCGACGGCTTCGGGGAGGGATAGATAATTGCGGCCGGAGGCGCTCCTCGACCTCGTCGCGTCGGCAACGCAGCAGCCGGCGAAGGGATGCATGATTTTTTCCGGCACTATCGCATCCCCGGCGTCTATCCCCCAGACCCCATGATATCGACATCCGTCTGGAAGACCCCGCCGACGGCCGCATGATTCGCCACGCTTTCCGCATCAAGATGCTGTCTCCCGTGAGAATCCGCGGACGCTATGCCGATACGCGCCGATGGCTCTCGCGCAGCGCGGAGAGAAACGTGGCCACGACCAGGTTAGGGCGAAGACCGCGACGCGTGATGAATTCGTGATGCGAGGTGTAGCGATAGCGATTCGGTTCGATTTCCCGCATTTTTTGCCGGGCCACCCATCCTTGGGCATAGTGGCTCGGTAGATAGCCGATGTATTTGCCCGAAAGGATCAGGTAGGCGATCGACTCCATGTCGTAGGCGCTGGCGGTGCGGTTGAAGGACTGCGCCCCGCGCGGCCGGCCCTTGCCGATGTAACCGCGTTCGACGAATTCGGCGGCAGCGACATCCGCCTGGGATATGCGCCCGGGGGTCCGGGCGAATAAGGCATGGCCTCGCCCGCAATAGAGCGATTGCGTTTCACCCAGCAGGCGTTCATAGGTGAGGCCCGCCAGATGATGATAGAAGGCGCCAATACCGATTTGAACACGATCATCGAGCACTGCGCGTTCGAGTTCGCTCGGCCCCATAATCCGCAGCAATATTCGCACCGCGTTTTGCGGTCGCTTGAAGCGCGCGATCGCCTGTGAGATCCGCGCCTCGGGGTGCGATATCAGATTGTCCACCGCACCGATGCGAAGCTCGCCCACGAGCTGTCCGGCAAGCTCTCCGACCTCCGCTTTGAAATTCTCCAAACCGGCGAACAAGCGCAAGCTGGCGTCATAGACCCGGCGGCCCTCGTCCGTCAGCCGAAAACCCACGCGGCCACGTTGGCAAAGCCGCATGCCGAGCCTGGATTCCAGCTCGCCGATCTGCACGCTCATCTGCGATAGGCCCGCGTTGAGGGCTGATTGGGCCGCGGTGAAACCGCCGGCCTCGACGATTGCATGAAAGACGCCCAGCAGCTTCAGGTCCTGATCGCCTAGTCGGCTTAGCATCTTGTCGGCCTCAATGTGCGCCCATCCGTGGAGGGTGTTACTTTCCTAATATCGATATTAATGTTATGAAGCTTATCAATTTACGAATGCGAGCGCCGCTAATATATTCGATTGCCGGCATGGATTTGAACAGGCAGGCCGGGCTTCGCTGCCGGGGTTTCGTCGAAGGATTTTTCGAATGGATGAAGCAAATCCCCAACCGGTCGATGCCGCTATCGTGCCGCGTTTCGGCAGCATTCCCACGTTCATGCGTCTGCCACACCGGCCCCATCCTGCAGGCTTGGATATTGGCCTGATCGGAGTTCCCTGGGACGGCGGAACGACAAATCGGGCCGGCGCCCGGCACGGTCCGCGCGAAATCCGCAATATGTCGAGTTTCATGCGCAAAGTGCATCACGTCAGCCGCATCGCGCCTTACCGGCTGGCGAAGGTCGCCGATCTCGGGGACGCGCCGGTCAATCCCATCGACCTGATGGATTCCCTGCGTCGGATCGAGGGGTTCTTCGCCCAGATCCACGACGCAGGCGTCCTGCCCATTTCGGCGGGCGGCGACCATCTGATTACGCTGCCCATCTTCCGTGCCATCGCCAAGCAACGGCCCATCGGCATGATTCACGTCGATGCTCATTCCGACACCAACGATCGTTATTTCGGCGACAATCTATATACCCACGGAACGCCCTTTCGCCGGGCGGTCGAGGAGGGTCTGCTCGACCCCAAGCGCACGATTCAGATCGGGATTCGCGGCTCGATCTATTCCGAGGACGACATGGCCTTCGCCGAGGGTGCGGGCATGCGCGTTGTCTACATGGAGGAATTCACCAAGCTGGGCGTGGAGCGCGTGATCGCTGAAGCGCGCCGCGTTTCAGGCGACGGACGCTGCTACATCAGCTTCGACGTAGATGGGCTGGATCCGGTTTATGCGCCTGGCACCGGGACGCCAGAGATCGGCGGGCTGACAACGCTGGAGGCGCAGCACTTGATCCGTGGCCTCGAAGGGCTGAATCTGATCGGCGGCGACGTGGTCGAAGTATCGCCGCCCTTCGATCCCACCGGCAATACCGCGCTGGTGGGGGCCACCATGATGTTCGAAATCCTCTGCGTGTTGGCCAAGGCCGTAGCTTCCGGGCGCGGTGCATGAGTGCGCGTGATATACTGATGGAGCAGATGTCCTGGCCTGAATTCGGCGCCAGACTTGAGAAGAATCCTGTCGTCTTCCTGCCCTGCGGCGCGACCGAGCAGCACGGGCCCCATCTTCCCCTTGCCGTCGACGCCCTCCTCGCTCAGGCCGTTTGTCGCGACGCCGCCGAAGCCGTGGGCGGCATCGTCGCCCCGACCCTCAACTTCGGCTACAAATCCATGCCGAGGTCGGGCGGTGGTCCGTTCTTTCCCGGGACTCTCAACCTCGACGGCTCCACCGTCAGCGCGCTGGTGCGCGATCTGATCCGCGATCTGGCACGCCATGGAGTCCGCCGGATATGTGCCGTCGTCGCGCATTACGAAAATCAGTGGTTTGTCACGGAAGGCATCGATCTTGCCATGCGGGACCTGGCCGCCTTGCGCAGCGGCCCCGGCGACATGGACATGCGCGTCATGCGCCTTGAGTATTGGGATTTTTGCACCCCCGAAACGATCCAGAAGGTGTTCCCCAACGGTTTTCCGGGCATTGCACTGGAACATGCGGCGGTCATGGAGACCTCGCTGATGATGCATTTCCATCCTGAGATGGTTCGGCTCGATTTGATTCCCGACCATCCGGCGGTGGATGCGCCGCCCTATGACGCCTTTCCGCCCCATCGCCATTTCGTGCCGTCTTCCGGCGCGCTGATTTCGGCCAAAGGTGCCAGCGCGCATAAGGGCCGGATCATGGCCGAGCAATACCGTCGCGACATTGCTGCCGCCGTACGAAAGGAATTCGGCCTATGAAGGGAGTCTCTTCAATCGGGAACCTCCGGGCGATCGCCGGTGATCGGGTCGCATAGAGGGATCGATGGGGGGTGTGGTCTTCGATTTTAACGGCAAATCGGTGTTGGTAACGGGGGCCAGCCGCGGCATCGGTTACGGCATCGCCGAGGGTTTCGCGCGCGCCGGCGCCGACCTCACCATTCTGGCCGACGATGCGCCGGTGGAAACCGCCGCCGCCAAGCTTGCGGCGCTCGCCGGCCGGCCCGTCAAGGCACTGCGCTGCGACATCGCGGATCGCGAGGCCGTGCGTCGGGCTTTCGGCGCTCTCCCCCGCATCGACGTGCTCATCAACAATGCGGGGCTTGAGCGCATCACGCCCATCGATGAACCCGGCGCCGCGGTCGAGGCCGTCTTCCGCCGCATTGTCGACATCAACGTCATGGGAACATATTTCGTCACCCGGGATGCCTTGCCCAAGATCCCGAGAGGCGGGCGCATAATCTTCACGAGCTCCATATGGAGCCGCACCTCCGCCGCCGAATTCGGCGCCTATGTTGCGACCAAGCATGCCGTGCTGGGGTTCATGCGCACGCTGGCTAAGGAGTTGGGCCCGCGCGGCATCGGTGTCAACGCCGTCGGTCCCGGCTGGGTGCGAACCGATGCCTCCATGCTGTCGTTGCGGCGAATGTCGGAGCGCGGCGGGCGCAGCGAACAATCGATCCTCGACGACTTGTCGAATGCGCAGTCGCTGCCGGGGCTGATGCAGCCGGCGGATATCGCGGAGCTTTATCTTTTTCTCGCCTCCGATGCCGCCCGGAATATCACCGGGCAGGCCTATGGCATCGATAGGGGCGAGGTGCAGGTGTGAATTAGGGAGACCCAACAATCGCAAGAAGTACCGGTAAGGCCGGCGCCATTGCATCGGCGAAAACGAGAAACAAGGAGGAAACGATGCTTCTGAAACGGATCGGGTTGTTTGGCGCCGTGGCGGTCACGGCTGCTTTGACTGCCGGGGCCGCGTTGGCGAAAGACGTGGTGAAGGTCGGGATCTGCGTATCTTGGCCGGGCTATTCCATGTACGAGGTCGCCAAGGCGAAGAACCTGGCGCCCGATTACGACATTCAGGAGGTGATCTTCGAAGATCCCGTCGGCGGCCATTCGGCACTCGCCTCGGGCCAGATCGATGTCTATCTCTGCACCAATGATTACACGCCTTTGATCGTGGAGCGCGGCACCGACGAGGTCAACGTCACCTACCTCAACCCGTCTTACGGCATTGACCAGATCGCGCTGGCGCCCAATATCGAGCCGAGCAACCTCAAAGGCAAGAAGATTGCCGCACCCCAGGCCTATATCGGCCAGCTGCTTATGGGGGTATGGCTCGACAGCCAGGGCATCAAGCCGGGCGACGTTCAATGGGTGAACCTCAACGCCGATGAGGCCGTCGGGCCGATGATTTCGGGTGACCTCGCCGCAGCATATCTCTATGAGCCGTGGATGAGCAAGTTGACCGGTGCGTTGAAAGGCGCGCGCAGCATCACCAATTCCGCCGATCCTCCGTTTCTCAAGACCGGCATCTTCATGGATGTGATGTACATGAACAAGAAATTCATCGCGACACGACGCAAGGCCGCCCTCGACATGCTGCGCACGCATTGGCTCGCAGTGCGGGCCTGGCACGACGATACCGCGGCCATGAACAATGTCTTCGCAACATATCTGAAGTGGCCTTTGGGCGATGTGGAATCCGTGGTCGGCACCAATGGCAAATCACTCAAGGGCGGCATCTATGTCTACGATTTTGACGAGGCGGCGCGGGTCTGTGGCGTGTTGCCCGGTGATCCGCCCTTCGGCATGACCAACGGTGCGGCGGTGAGCACGGAAGCTCTCATCAACGATTGGTGGGTCAAGCTTGGCCTGATGAAGACCAAGGTCGACGCGACCAAAGGGCTCGACTGCAGCCTGATGGGCGATTTGGTCAAAGCCGGCTTCCGCCAATCGATCACTGCGCGAAACTAGTCTTTCGCCATCGGGCTCGCCCCATCCCGGGGCGAACCCGGATGACGAGCCCGCAAAGCCATGACGAACCTTCGCAAGAGCAACCGGCCGACGCGCTGGTTTCAGTTTCGCGCCTCGCCGCCGAATGCCACGGTAGTCCTCCTGGGAATCGCGGTCTGGTCAATCTTCTTTGCGATCTGGGAGGCAGCCTCCCTCGGCGGCATGTTGAGCGACCTGTTGATGCCGAGCCCGCACCACGTGCTCACGACATTGATTAATCTGCTGTCGCGGACGGATTTTCTCTGGGATATCACTGCGAGCGTCACACGCATTCTCGTCAGCTTCCTTGCCGCTTGCCTCATCGCCGTTCCTCTGGGCATCGCCATGGGGGCATTCGGCACCATGGAGGCGTTCTGGAACCCCTTCGTCGCGGCGTGGCGCTATCTGCCGGCGCCCGCCTTCATTCCCGTTCTTCTCATGTGGTTCGGCACCGGCGAAGGCCCGAAGTTGGCGCTGCTTTTTATCGGCGTCGTCTTTTTCCTCATCACGCTGGTGATGGACTACACCAAGCAGGTGCGCGGCGAGTTCATCGAAACTGCCATGACTCTGGGTGCTTCGCGCTGGCAGATACTTTGGACGGTGGTCGTTCCGGCCGTGCTGCCCAATGTTGTGGTCGCCATGCGCCAGATGCTGGCCGTCAGTTGGACCTATCTGGTGATTGCCGAAATCGTTGCGTCCACAGATGGCATCGGCGCCATGATGATGCGGGCGCGGCGATTTCTGCATACCGACGAGATTCTTGCTGGCGTCATCGTCATTGGTGCTCTCGGCCTGATGTTCGATATGCTGTTCCGCTGGCTCCATCGCCTGATGTTCCCCTATATCGGGGAGCAGTCGCGATGAGCGCGCCCAAACTCTCACTGAAGGAAGTCGGCAAGACGTTTCGGGTGCGCCGCAACGAGAAGGTCCAGGCGATCGACGGAGTCTCCTTTGATGTTGCTGCCAATGAAATCTGCGTCATCATCGGTCCGTCGGGATGCGGAAAATCGACCGTGTTACGGATGGTGGCGGGCCTTGAGGCGCCGACGACGGGTTCGATCGCCTTGGACGGCCGGGAGATCGATGCGCCCGGGCGCGATCGCGGCGTGGTATTCCAGGCCTATACGTCTTTCGACTGGCTGACCGTGCAGCGCAACGTCGAATACGGCATGAAACTGCATGGCGTGGCGTCGGCGGAACGGGCCAAGCGCGCCGACCATTTTATCGATCTCGTCCATCTCGGCAAGTTCCGCCGCGCCTATCCCAATCAGCTGTCGGGTGGCATGAAGCAGCGCGTCGCCATCGCGCGCACGCTCGCGAACGATCCGGCGATCCTGCTCATGGATGAGCCATTCGGCGCGCTCGATGCCGAAACGCGCTGGCATATGCAGGAGCTCATGATCTCGATCGCCGAAGAGGCGCGCACTACCTTGCTGATGGTGACGCATGACATCGAAGAAGCGCTTTTCATGGCCGACCGTATCATCTTCATGTCGCGCCATCCCGGCACGGTCGTAGCCAACATCGCTCCCGATTTCAAGCGGGGGCGGCGCTGGCGGCGCAAGGAAGAGGTGCTGGAACTGGACGGCTATGCCGAGCTTGAACGCCACATCATGCGATTGATGCGTGAGCAATCGTCGGTGAACTGAATCTGGCTGACGACCGCGAGCGGCTTCTGGGTTGGCGAAGCTCTTCTCTGAAGGCTCACCTTCCCGTCGCGCCCGCCACAATCGGTCGCGCCCGAAAAAGGCCCAGAAGACGGCTGGCTCCGCCGTTGCGACCGCGCCGAGGGCGCGGCGGCGATTTCCAAGCCGCTTGCTCGCCTTTGAGCCGAATGCCCGACATGGTGTCAACTCCGATACTGTGGCTTTGTCCGAGAAGGACGTTTGCTGCGTCGCGGCTAAACGTTCCATGGGGTAACTCGGTCGAGGGCACGAGCCGGGACTGGCCGCAGCAATGTGGTGACTCACCCGATGGCCAGTCGCCTGAGAGCGGCACGATCTGGTAGCCACCTAAGCTCCCGAGCCTGACTTGAGGCTGGAGGCGGAACTGTTCGGGCCAGTGACGTTGAGGGCGATGCACTCTGGCGCCGGATGCTGGCCGATCGGGAAACCCGCGGCGCGGCCGGCGGGAGCCGAAAGCCTGACTTGACAGCCGAACGAACCGCCGTCCTGACATTAGGTTCATCACCGTCAACATCGGCATGTCATTGAAGCGGAGTCCACTAGCGCCCCCTGAATGCCGAGACGTACTCGTTGTTCTCGTTCTTGTTCACAATGGCGTAGATCATCCGAGGCTCGCCCTCAAACCACACCAGCGCATCCTCGCAAATGACTATCGTCTCGGCGGGCAGCCAAACCTGCGAGTAGAAGTCGTAGTCGGGGAGGACGCGGTACATCTGGCCGGAAACGGTCAATAGGACCTCACCGTCGCTCGTCACCACGTTGATCGTGTCTTCATTGCATGCCCCAAACGCCGGTGATGCGACGAGACCAAGCGCGGCGACCATGGTGCTTGCCTTCAGCATGACTGCTTATCCATTAAGCGATCATTTTAGACAGGTAAGTTGCGCATGCCGACTAAGAAAGCGACGATCTCGTTCCGGCCGCCTGACACTGCCCGATCAGGAACGCAGCAGGCGTCGGCTGGCAGTAAACGGACCAGCGTAGCCGCGGCCCTTCGACCGCCCGACAAGGAAACGAAGCTCAAGGACCCTGACGGAAAGTACGGCACCACAGCCACCTGGCCGCTCGCGCTTGCGCTTTGCATGGCTCCCTATCACCTATCTGGTAGGGGCAAACGGCTTGCGACGACGGCTGAAGGGCTCCGGCATGACCGAGAATTTGTTGCACCGCACACGTGGACCGGCTGAGTTCAGATCCGGCGCGAGGGCGCGGCGAGTGCGCAAGACTGGTCCTGCCGGCGTAGCCCTCTCCGCAGCGGCGGTTCTATTGCTCATTCTCGCCGCTGGCGCCCTGTTGGAGATGCGCAGCTCCTTCCTGCAGTCCCGCCTGCTGTCGCAGCGGGCCGCAGAGATGACCTTTGCTCTCGGCCTTGGACCGGCCGGCTATATGCCATTTCCTTCCCCGGGTCCCTATGACGAGCGGCTCGGCTATAGCCGAATTCCTTCCTTCGCCCAGTCGCTGGGGGTTCGGCAGTACGTCATTGAGGATCAGGCGCGCTTGTCGCCGACCCTCCAGCAGTTGATCGAAGGCGGCGGCTATGCCGTCTATCACGAAAAGCCGCGTACCGGGCTCACCTTGCTCGACCGGGCGGGTGAGCCGCTCTACGCGGCGCGGTTCCCGCAGCGGGCCTATGGCATATTTCAGAACGTGCCGCCGCTGGTGATCCGCACGCTTCTATTCGTCGAAGACCAGCATTTGCTCGATGACCGCTTCCCCTGGCGTAATCCGGCCGCCGACTGGCCGCGCCTCCTGCAGGCGACCTGGGGCCGGATCGGCTGGGTCGCCGGTTTGGGTGGGCATCAGGGCGGCGCCAGCACGCTCGCCACCCAGATTGAGAAATTCCGCCATTCACCGGGCGGGATGACGCGATCTGTGTCGGACAAGTTCCGGCAAATGGCGGCGGCGGGTCTGCGCGCCTACCTCGATGGGCCCGACACGACCCGGGCCCGGCGCCAGATTGTCGCCACCTATTTGGATTCGACGACATTGGCCTCGCGTCTGACTTACGGCGAGGTCATCGGCATCGGCGACGGCCTCTGGGCCTGGTACGGCACCGAACTTGAGGAGGCCAATCGCCTGCTCATGGCGCCGGCCACCCCGCCCGAGGCTCAGGCGCGCCAGGCGACCGTCTACAAGCAGCTGCTCAGCCTGATCCTGGCCGAGCGGCGCCCGGCCTATTACCTGGTCAGCAGTCCCGAGGCACTCGAACCTCTGACCAATCGCTATCTGCGCCTGCTGTTCGACGCCGACATCATCGATCAGGGTCTCTTCCACGCCGCCCTGAAGACGAAACTCCAATTCCGGGTCCAAGCGCCGCCTCCACAGCCGGTATCCTTCGTCGAGCGTAAGGCGCAGAACGCGCTCCGGGCGGAGCTAGTCTCGCTCCTCGGCCTAACGGACGTCACCGCTCTCGATCGACTCGATCTCTCGGTTCGCTCCACCTTGGACCGCGAGGTCCAGGCTCGCGTCACCGGCCTGCTGCGACGCCTGTCCGATCCGGCCTTCGCCGGATCCCAGGGGCTGCTGGGCAAGAATCTCCTGCCACCTGAGAACCTGGATCAGGTGGCCTACAGCGTCGTGCTCTATGAGCGCGGCGGCGACCACAACTACCTTCGCGTTCATGCTGACAGCCTTGACCAGCCGTTCGACATCAACTCGGGCGCCAAGCTGATTCTGGGCTCGACGGCCAAGCTGCGCACATTGATCACCTACCTCGACATCGTGGCCGATCTGCATCGTCGCCTCGGGATGCTGTCATACGCCGAGCTGGCATCGCTCGCGGCACGGCCCGGCGATCCTCTGACCCGCTGGGCCGCCGGCTATCTGACGCACAAGCAGCCGGGCGGTTTGCCGGCGATGCTAGACGCGGCCATGCAGCAACGTTACTCGGCAAGCCCGTACGAGGTGTTCTTTACCGGCGGCGGCGAGCATGTCTTCCACAATTTCGACAAATTGGAAGACAATGAGAATCCGACCGTAGAGGAGGCTTTCGAGCGCTCGATTAATCTGGCCTTTATCCGGTTGCTGCGCGACATCACGCGCTACTACCTGGCGCAGGAGGCTTCCAGCGTCCGACTGCTGCTCACCGACAAGACCAATCCGGCCCGCGAGGATTTTCTCAGGCAGTTCGCGGACCGCGAGGGCCGTCAATATCTCGATCGCTTCTATGCCGACTATCGCGGGCTAAATCCCGACGAATCTCTGGCGTTGCTGGCCAGCAGGGCCGAGCCCGAGGCGTATCGCCTCGCGGTGGTGTTCCGTTCCTTGCGGCCTCGGGCGTCGGTTGCTGAGCTTGTCCGGTTCCTTGATCTGCGAATTCCGCAGTTCGAGGATGGCAAGGCGGCGGATCTTTACGCAAAGTATGCCCCAGATCGCTTCTCGCTAAATGACCGGGGCTATCTTGCTGGGATCCATCCGCTCGAGCTCTGGCTGGTCGCATATCTGCAGACTCAACCCGGCGCGTCGCGGGCGGAATTATTTCAGGCGAGCACCGAGGTGCGCCAGCAGGCCTACGCCTGGCTCTTCAAGACACGCAACGCCCGCAAGCAGGACGTCCGAATCCGCATCATGCTGGAGGCGGCAGCATTCCGGCGCATTCTCGAGGATTGGCGCCGGCAAGGCTATCCCTTCGATCAGCTCGTCCCCTCATTTGGGACCGCCATCGGCAGCTCCGGCGACCGTCCAGACGCCCTGGCTGAGCTCATGGGCGTCATCATGAGCGGCGGGGTCCGAGTGCCGAGCGTCGATGTCGAGGGCCTGCGCTTCGCGGCGGCGACGCCCTATGAAACAGGGATGGCCTTCCATCCGCCAGCAGCCGAACGAGTATTGGCGCCAGAGGTGGCGGCGACTGTGCGCCGCGCCCTTGAGAGCGTGGTGGCGCGTGGAACCGGTCAGCGGCTGCGAGACGCCTACCGCGACGAAAACGGTGTGCCGCTTGCCGTCGGTGGCAAGACGGGAACCGGCGACAACCGGTTCGTCAGTTTTGGCGCCGGGCGGCAGATCATCGCCTCCTCGGTGGTGAATCGCACCGCCACCTTCGTCTTCTTCCTGGGCGACCGGTTCTACGGCACGGTCACTGCCTATGTGCAGGGACCACAGGCAGCGAAATTTCAATTCACGAGCGCGCTCACCGTCCAACTCGTTCGCGTTCTCGCCGGCGAACTCAAACCGCTTTGGACGGAGGCGAAACCAGAGGTCCGCGGCTAGAGACTCTATCCGCGGTCCCTCACCGGCCACCCCCGACAAAGCATCTGGAGGCAGAAGCGTCCGGGAATTTTTGGCAAAGCGCCTCTATCCACCGGCCCCCTCCCGTCTGACGACTGCCCGTTGCTTCCCGGCCCCCCCATCATTCCAATCATCGAGGCGACCGCCCCCGCGTCTACAATACGAGGGCTTGGCCGGCGCGGTCGCAGCGTGGAGCGGCTTGGTACCGGGCATGGGGGATACCCTCCTCGGCGCATGGCGGTATGACCCAACGAATTTTCGGTGGATTTTCTGAAGGAAGCGCCTTGTCTGTCCAGTCCCTACATAGGACGCCGTCATGACCCGGCCGAAGGCGCCGGCCGCGCTGTTGATGGGCTCTAGTCGTGAACGATGATGTTCAGCAGCGAGCTATGCACCTTCAATCCACCGTTGTATTGGATCAGACCGAGCTTGCGGAACTTGTTCATGAAGAAGTTGATCCGTGGCCGCGTCGTTCCCACCCTGGCCGCTAGAATGTCCTGGCTGATTTTTGGAATCTTTTCCATCGTTCCTCCCTTGCCAAAGTTGGCTAGGAGCAACAGAACACGGGCCAGCCGTTTTTCGCTGGAGTTGAACAACTGATCGACCAAATCCGCCTCGAACTTGATGTTGCGAGCGAGCAGATACGCAATGAACATTTCGGAGAGCTTGGGCTCGTCGTGAAGGACGCCCATCATCGTATCCTTCTCAATCCCGACAATTGTCGAGGCCGTCATTGTAACCGCCGACGCCATGTGCACTGGCTGGCCGGCAAGGCATCCTTCGCCGAAAAAGTCGCCTGCGCCTAATATCCCGACAACCGCCTCCTTGCGCTGTTCGGATACAACCGAAAGCTTGACGTTGCCCTCCTGGATATAGAAGACGGAGTCGGCCGGATCGCCCTGCTGAAGTATGTTCTTTCTCGCTTTGTATTTCCTTTTGGAGCGCCCCGCGCCTACCGATGTCAGGAATGCCTGGACGTTAAAGGGGGGCAAGTCTGCCTTGCTCGCTGCCTCCTGGGATTTGGTGGGGGCGGCATTCTTTACCCTTTTCAGTGTTCGCAAGCTCATTCCTTCATAGTCCCCGATGGCGCAGTTTCTTCTTTGCATTATTATAGCATGAATATCGCCTTCATCACTACCGACGCTAATGAGGCGACACGACTAATTAACGAAGTCTATGCCGGTAATTCTGCTCACAGGCGAAGCGCGGGGACGCTTGGCTTGAGGGTGAAACCGAGCGCCCCGGGGCGTGGCGCGAAGCCGTTACGCGCTGGTGTTCCCAAAGTGGATTCGCGGAGGAAGCGCGAAGATGTGCCACCCGCATTTGTTAAGTTTTGAACAGTTCGCAGAAGTCACGAGATTTATCCTCCAGTTATCAACGGCAAGGGCCTTTCCGGGCGTCGCTGCCAAGAGATGCCAGTGCTGCCGCCTACGGCAAACATGGGTATCGTCCTCATGGGCCGCCTATCACAAAGTCCCCTTCGTTCAACGGTAGATTTGAAGTGCCCCTCATGCGGTTTGAGTGGGACCGCGAGCATCATCAGAGAGGCTCCGGGATCAATCCGAACCGCCACCGCCTCGGACGGCTTCTACATCAGGCTTGTACCGAATGAATCGCTGCAAATTGCCTGCGGAACCTGCAGGGAGCCGGTATATCAGGCGACGTAACTGGCCGCGAGACTAGGGAAGGGGCAAGACGTATGCAGCGACGGTCCCGATCGATAGGGCGAGGATTGCCAAATACAAACACACGGTGTGAACCATTCGATGCTCCTGTTTCTGCCATATAGGCGGGAGCGCTCGCATCTCTCGGCCAGCGACGCCCAGGGAAAGCCCTTGCCGCTGATGAGTGGAAGGTTAGGGTTTTTTGACTGCAGCCGCTGTTCAATTCAATACAGCGATAGGGTCTTCTCGTTTCCCCTTCGCGACCACCTTAAGGCCGGCCTCAGCGCCGGATATGGGACGGGAAAGAGCCCCGCCGCCAGAACGGGGATCTAGCGGGCGGGACCTGCTTCACCTAATGACTCCGCGCGGAAGGGGCTTTGTTTGGAGCCGTGACGCGTGTTGCGCGTCACCCTCGTTGGCTTAAGGGCTTCCCTCCGTGTTCAAGGCGGGACTCTACTCTTAGGAGTTGGGAGCAGCCGATCAGGCGGCCTGAGCGGGATCACGCCGAGATCGCATTATCTCAATCGAAATCTTGAAAGGTGTCCCGAATTGAACGGCGCCCTACTCTGGAGGGCGTAACCATGGGAGCATACGCGATGCCTTAGGTGCTCATCCTTACATGTAGGGAGTGGAGCAAAACATGGCCCGCAGCAAGCACTTCTATCTGGCGATCGTCATCTTTTCCATCGGTACAGTCGTGGCTTCTATCATACCGATGGGATCGGTCACGTGCCCGGTGCCGGACTGCCGAGATTCGGCATTAGCGAACTGGGATTTTTCCATAGCCCCGAAGCCGAAGATGACGGCGTATCCGACTCCGGACGGGATCTCAATCATCCCGACGCCCTGATTGGCTTTGAGAGATCCATATTTACTGGCTCGAAACTTCTGGCAACCGCTTCCGGCGGGTGAAGCTAGATCTTCGCCCGGGAATGTTCCTTCGCGAAGGATGCTTCAGACCGAGCGACACCTCAACAAAACAAACAACACGTCGCGAGCATCAACGCCAAGTGCGCCGAACGCAACTCCCTCGCGCCGCACAGTGAGATCGACCACTGTGACCCGCGGGCTGGATGCCCGCAATCAACCCCAATGCCGACGAATAGGCGCCTAGCCGGCAAGATCCGGGATGTGCCAAAGGCCGTCCATAGGCACAGCCAAAGATGGACTGGTGCATTCGTACCAGTGCGAATTCTAACTTGCCTTTCTGGGCTTTTTTGGCGCCCCCCAACGCAGCCCATCCATGAGAAGACGTACCAGCCGGCGCGACCGCTCGCGCCAGTGCGGCGAGTCGGGCGTGCTGTAAACACCCGACAAGGCATGCAGCACATCGGAGCTTTCAACGTCCTTGCGGATATGGCCGCCCGCTGCGGCGACTTCGATCAGACGATCATCGACTGCACTCCAGCTCTGATGCCGGAAGTGAATCAATGCCGCGCCTTCTCCGCAACTAGAGAGTTTTTCAACAGAATCGGCCAGGACCGGACATTGGCGAGCCGGTTTCAGATTGCGATCAACCTCATGCCCTAAAGCGCACCCTTATCGAAGCTCACCCGTTGCTGGCGCCAGAAACAGCAGTTTCACCGCGTCACATCACTCGGCAGATGCCATGGTAAGCTCGCGTTCGATCGTGGCAAGTTCTTCCGCCGTACCTTGGACCTTGGGTCCATTGAACCAGCGGCGGGCCGAAATCATCCAATAGGGTGAGAACGGCAACCGGGGCGTAGTTGAAGCTGTTGACGGTCACGGGTGAGACCGGGGGCAGAATGAACAATAGGGAGATGTAGATCACCCATATCACGGTGATGATGCCGATCGGACGACTCCACCTGCCAAGATGCCAGGGTCCCCTCTTGAACTGGTCGCCGGCCTTGAGGCGCAGGTAAACCGGGATGATATAGGCGATATAAAGCCCGATGACTGCGATCGACGTAATGGCGGCATAGGCAGTCGGGCTCCAGAGATAGGGGACGCCGAGGATGAAGGCGGCGACGGCTGCGAGCCAAATGGAGTTGGTGGGAGTCCTCGTCCGCGGATTGATGCGGTGCCAGAAGGCGGATCCTGGCAGCGCCCCGTCACGGGAGAAGGCATAGATCATGCGCGAGTTCGCCGTGACCGATGACATGCCGCAGAAAAACTGCGCGCCGATCACGATTGCGAGCAACAGGAGCCCACCAATCTGGCCGACTGCATCCAGGAAGATCTGCACGGGCGGTACCCCGGTCGCCGAGGCGAGTTCCTTATCGTAGTCTTGAATCGCGGCCGTCACGCCGATCAGCAGCACCCAGCCCGCAATCAGCGATACGATAATCGACATGACGATACCGCGCGGGCCTGTGACGGCCGCGTCACGGGTTTCCTCGGTCATGTGCGCGGATGCGTCATAACCGGTGAAGGTGTATTGCGCCACGAGTAGGCCGAGAAGGAAGACATACATCCCAGAGCCCCAGCCGGTCTGATTGACGAAGTGGAAGAAGACGAACGACATCGGCTGATGGTGTTCCGGCACGAGCGATAGCGCTGCCACGATCACGATCACGCCGATCACGTGCCACCAGACGCTGATGTCGTTGAGGAGCGCCACCAGGCGCACGCCAAAGGTGTTGAGAAGACCATGGACAAAAAGCACAACGGCATAGACCCCGACGGTTAGTCCCGGCGTCGCTGCCGCACCGATGGTGAGGTTGAGAAAGGCGGTCACGAACAGTGCCAAGCCGAAATCTATGCCCGCCGTGATGCCGACCTGGCCGATCAGGTTGAACCAGCCCGTATACCAGCTCCAGATGGGGCCATTCGTCTGGGCGAGCTTGGCCGACCAGTAATAGAGGCCGCCGGCGGTCGGATAGCTCGAGCAGATCTCGGCCATGGCGAGGCCCACCAAGGTCACCATGATGCCAACCAGCGGCCACCCAATGTTGAGCACGACCGGACCACCGATACTCATGCCGTAGCCATAGAGCGTCAGGCACCCTGAGAGGATCGAGATGATGGTGAAGGATACGGCGAAGTTGGAAAATCCGCTCATCCGCCGCGCCAGCTCCTGGGCGTACCCAAGCTCATGCAGTCGGCGGGTATCGTCGGTCAGTTTATTCGATGCTGCGCTCTGCGTATTATGTGCGGCCATTTTTGTCCCTCCTCACTGCGGGTGGACCGGCCTGCGTTGGCTCTGTTGGCCTTGTCGATAAGGTTGGAGCCGGTACCACCCGGGCTTTGCCCACGATTAAAATGCAGGCTAAAATGCAGGCGCTACAATTGTCGCCGATTTCGGCTCCTCAACTGAAATCACGATTATGTTGGAGCCTCAAGGGGCAGCGCCGCAGTGTCTCGCACCTGCGAAGTTATCGATGAAACCAACGGCTCCACGCTGGGGGCAAGCCACTGGGGTGGCGGGATCCAGGCCCGCCCGACCACGCTTGCCTGGCATTGCCAACTGCCCGCAGGACCTGGCGATAAATGAGCCCTGGCTCCACAATCCACTCGCCGGCGGCGAGAGAGTCCACATCATATTGGCCGTTGTTCATACGCCGAGCGAGCCCCACGTAAATGTATTCGTGTCCACGCTCGTCGATCACCGTCCCGGAAATCGGGCGTCCCGCATAGAATCCAACACTCAGGCCGATGGGACAGGCGTCCGTCAGGATTGAATGCTCGGCATATCGACCCATCTGCGCAGCGAATCTCGGCATGACGAGAACCTCTACACGAACGGCAACGCGACCGTCTGGCCTGCTTTAGACCAACATTCTCCATATGACCAAGGACCGGCGCGAATATTACCATTTTGCGGGGATACCAGGAAGCCGGAAGACGGCTCGCGGCAGGTTTCCGGCGTGCTCGGCCCTGCGTTCCATTAACCTCGTTCGCCTGAAACGCGACGCATCTTCGTCTGACCAATAGTCGCACCGCGGCTCTGCGGGCTATCCAGACGCTGTTGGGCCGCGCGTCTATTGCGACGACTCAGCAGCATACAGATGTGAACGCGGCTGGCCTCATTGCTTCCTATCAGCGGTGCACCCGATATCGAAATTTAGTTTGGAAATGAGATGATGAAATCTGTTGAGTCCAAGTTCATCGTCCCCAACCGGCTCGTGGTTCAGTTGTGGCGCTGACCGCGGGTCGGGCTTTCCAGAAACTAGGCTGAAGTCCATAGAGCCAGGCACGGCACGAATACAGTCGAGCCTGCGCACCTTGGTGCGCGCCTCAAATAAATCTCCGACCGTTA
>WNFP01000374.1_pt1 | contig 33476 bp, 22 predicted proteins | sample 5400201 | NCBI WGS metagenome assembly WNFP01 (sample SAMN13153355, study PRJNA577476) | soil metagenome | isolation source: 115 cm saprolite under Madrone tree | place: USA:California | collected 2016-06-14 | reverse complement strand
ATCTCCAGGCCAAGCCCGAAGTCCTCCGCGCCCGCATCGCCAAAAAAGCCTCCCGCGACGAATCCCACATCGCCCCCGAATACATCGAGGAAGTCGCCCGCGCCTACGAACATTTCTTCTTCCGCTACGCCGCCTCCGATCTCCTGGTCATCAACACCTCCGACATCGACTTCGTCGAGCGCAGCGACGACCTCCAGCTCCTTCTCCGCCGCCTCCAGGAGCCCGTCAAAGGTACCCAATACTTCCTCCCCCTCGGCGCCGAATAATCGCCCTGTAGCGGCGACTTCACGTCGCCATCTTTCCTTTGGGATCCTGTGATTTCAACCCGAGCTCTTTTCCCTGCGCTTTAGCGCCGTAGGCGCGTCAGAAGTTAGCCCAGCCCGTAAGGGCTGGGAAAAGAAGGAATAGCAATCGCGTGAGCCCCGTAGGCGCGACACTCAACTTTGAAATTCTAGGAAGGTCGATCTTTGGAAGGTTTGCCCGGTCCCTAATCCCTATTTCCTATCCCCTAACCCCTGCTACTTTCTTTGCCTTTCCAATCCGGTCAACACCCGCAGCTCGCCCACCAGCAACATATCAATGTTCACCGCCTGCTCGTTCCGCACCAGGTGAACATCCCGGTCCGTCCGCTCGGGACCCGTCCGGTATCCTTCCATGTGCAGGATCACGTCTTTTTCATGCTCCAGCCGCCCGCCGTTCCTCACTGTGACCAAAAGTCTCTTGGAATCGTAATGCACCATCATCTGTTGCCTTCGCGCCGCGCACCAGATCCGCAGGTCTCCCATCGCCGTTTCCTTGCAGGTCAGCGTCTCTTCTTGCGTGATGGCATTCCACTCCCGGCACTTCTCGAAAATCGTGTCCTTAATATACTTCCAAACCATGGGCGCCCGCGCCAACGCCAGCGCCTTATTCTGCGTGTCTTCATAAATCTGCTCTTCTTCCGACAGCTTCGCTGCCAGGTATTCCTGCGCCGCCTGCTTTGCGCTCTCATCCCTCATTCGCCCCATCTCCCCAATGACATTGCGCTATTTTACACGACCTCGAATATCAAACCCCCGCTGTTTTGGCAATGGGACAGTCGCACCACCGGTCATAGATAGATTCGATTGTGTGAGATAGCATTGGGCTCGCCTTTGTGGGTCGGCAGCGATCCTCTGACAGGTCCAAAATCTATGACTGATGTATTTTCAAGAACCAAGAGAAGCGAAGTGATGCGAGCTGTAAAGGGGAAGAATACAAGACTAGAGGTACTTTTTAGAAAGGCGCTGTGGAGAAGGGGATTCCGCTACAGTACAAATTCAAGAAAATATTTCGGCACGCCTGATATCGTTTTGCTTAAGTACAAAACTGTCATCTTCGTGGACTCGTGCTTTTGGCATGGATGTAGGCGACATTGTCGTCTTCCAGCCGTCAGGATAGGGTTTTGGCGAAACAAGATTGAGACCAATAGGGCCAGGGACAAGAAGGTGACTTCTTTCTACCGGAGACAAGGATGGGCGGTGTTTAGGCTCTGGGAACACGATATCAAAAAGTCTATCGACCGATTATTACAGACTATTGAACATAACTTAAGATATCCTAGTCAAAACAATGCTGAACCTCGAAGGGCAAAATCTCAAGGAAGCACTAGACGCCATAAAACCACGGCTTAGTGGGTCTGGCAGACAAGAAGCTAAAGCAAATGCTGCCCAGATCGTGTCCGCCGTTGTGAAAACATATGAGGCGGGAGTGAAAAGCGGCGAAGTTGGGCAAACTGGGACCGGACCTGCCGGCCAAGTGGCCAAGAACGGAGACGCATCCCGAACCGGATTGGTATACGGGAGGATTCAAAGCGGCAAGACCAGAGCGATGATCACCAGCACCGCATTGGCCTTCGATAACGGGTTCCGAGTTGTAGTGGTCGTCACCAGCAATAACAATCGCTTGGTGGACCAAACCCACCAGGACTTTCAGAACGGACTTCCAGGAAACATTCGAGTCTACTCAAAAGCTCATTTCACAAAGGAAGTCGAACAAGCGAAGCAAATTCTTGCCTCCGGTCAGGGCGGCATCGTCTTGATCTGTTCGAAGGGCGCCACCAGATTGGATCAGGCTATCAAGTTTTTGGAGAAAACGGGCGCGAAAGCGCAACCTGCAGTTATCTTTGACGATGAAGGCGACCAGGCAACACTCGATACGAATACGCTAAAGCGATCAACAAAAGACCCGCTTATTCCACCAAGCAGGATTCACCAGCTGATCCATGACCCGGCTATCCAATCTCTACGAAAAGCGCTACCGCGCCACATCTTCGTCAGCGTCACTGGAACGCCGTCGGGCATCGTCTTGCAAAATAGTGACAATAGATCCCGGCCATCGTTCGTTGAGTTGCTCGCTCCCGGACGAGACTACGTCGGTGGTGAGGTATTCTTTTCGGACCCGACACCAACAAGAAATAAGCTGGTCAGCCTCATCGGCGAGAACGAAAGGGTCGAGCTGCTGGGTGGCGCTGGAAGCGAACTTCCCGAAGGCTTGAAGAGTGCCATCAGATTTTTCCTGTTGGCGGCCGCGGCCGCCGCTTCCAGTAAGTTAGGCTGGCCGGACGACAGCAAGGGATACAAATTTCTATGTCACCCGAGTGTAAAAACGGCTGATCAGGAAAAAGTTGCTGATCTTGTTAGGAGCTACCTCGTTGCTCTCACCGGGGCTTTCAACGATGCGGCACATCCCTTGCGGGCCGAGCTTCAGACGGCTTACGATTCTCTTAAGAATCAAACCCCAGACATTTCCCCATTCGATTCACTCCTCACAACAATCGGAACTAACCTGCCTTCACGGGAAGTCTTAGTTCTGAACAAGAACACCACCGGAGACGAGCTAAATTACAGTAGATATTTCAATTTTCTCCTTGGCGGCAACACTCTCGGCAGAGGATTGGCAATCAAGAATCTACTGGTTACCTACTATGTGCGCGAGGCGAAGGTCACGCAGATGGATACCATGTACCAGCATGCGCGCATGTTCGGGTACAGAAAATCGACTCTTCCATACACGCGCGTATTCCTGCCGCCCCAGCTCTACGAAAGGTTTCGGCAGATATTCATCAGCGACGAAGACTTGAGAAAGTTTATCGAAAAACACAAAGGGTCACCCGAGTCGTTTCCAGTCAGGATTGCAGCAGACATCAAGGCCACCCGTAGAAGCATTCTGGACGCACGGAAAGTCGATATTTTGGTCCCCGGCACTCAGCTCTATCCAAACTATCCATTCTTTGATGCCCCGACCTCAGAAAATATTGCCGGTAAAGTGCACGGCCGGCTTAAGGAGTTATTTCCAGATTACAAAACAAAAAAAGATGGCCGCAGCGGCAAGAGAATCACTACGGAAGAGGCTCAGAAGCTCTTGTCACTCGTAAGAACGAATGGCACAAACGCTTGGAGCGATAAGAAAATTCCGACAATTCTTTCCTATTTAAGTCAGCAATTCAAAGACGGAGTCATATTGAAATACAGACCCGCCAATCGTACTGCGGGGGACAGTAAGGGGCTGCTAGAAGTAGGCGTTCTGGACGGTCCAACGGTAACCGCCGAAGCCTTGGGAAATAATCCAGTCTTGTGGGTCTTTGAGATGACATTCAAGGAAGGAAACAAACCGGCTGGATGGAACGGAAGCCCATTTATTTACCCCACTCTCGTCTTGCCCGAAAAAGCGCAGCTCGTTATTTTCAACAAAAGTTAGCGTCAACATTTCTGTTTTGTTCTAAACTGGACATACGCATGAAGCATGCCAATCGATCTGCCATACGCCAAATAAAAGTAGTCGATCTATTCTGCGGAGTGGGCGGTCTGACGCACGCCATGAAGCTTGAGGGGTTCAACGTCGTTGCCGGTATCGATAGCGATGCGTCGTGTAAATACGCTTATGAAAAAAACAATGGCGCGAAGTTCATTCACAAGGAAATAGCTGACTTTTCCTCTGAAGAGCTAAGAAAACTGTACGCGAAGTCTCCTCTCAAAATTCTGATCGGCTGTGCTCCATGCAAGCCCTTCTCATTTCTAAGCAAGAAGAGTTCAGCAAACAAAATTCAGGATGTTCAATGGCAACCGCTATATAAATTCATCGAACTAATCGTGAACATCAAACCTGATATCGTCTCGATGGAGAATGTTCCAAACTTAGCAAAAGAAAAGAAATATCCAGTTTTTGGAGAATTCGTTCGGACTCTTAAGGCCGCCGGCTACCATATTGCTTTCGACACAGTTGACGTTTCTCGTTACGGGGTACCACAAAAACGGAAAAGGTTGGTGCTACTAGCATCTCTGCTAGGAGAAATCTCACTGATTCCCGAAACGCACGATGAAGAACATCTCGTAACGGTGCGTCATGCCATCGCGCGGCTTCGTCCCCTAAAAAGCGGGGAAGTGGACGCGACAGACGCCCTGCATCGTGCGAGTAAACTGAGCGATCTAAACGAGAAAAGAATAGTTGCAACGCCGCGGAATGGCGGGAGCGTCAAACATTGGGCGAAGGATTTGATGCCTAAATGTTACAGACGGAAGACCGGGCGCTCTTATATGGCGTCTGTCTACGGTAGAATGAGATGGGATACTCCGGCCCCTACCATGACAACCCATTGCGTTACTCTTGGGACTGGTCGCTTTGGACATCCAACACAGAATCGCGCCATCTCTCTGCGTGAGGCCGCGATTTTCCAGAGCTTTCCCGACTACTACGAATTTGAAGAGCCTCGAAGGATTCACATCACCAAAGTTGCTAAACAAATTGGTAATGCCGTCCCGGTTGTATTTGGACGTGCAATCGCGAAGAGCATTAAGAGGCATATAAAGCGCTACACATAAACGCTACTTTGGCGGACACGCCGCCCATCCCTGAACATCAACCTTCAAACTTGTAACCTGCAAATGCGCCTTTTGCATCGCGGTCGCCTAAGCCGGGACATTTCAACCTCTTACGGCTCCATTCGAATGATATACAATAAAGTACTTGACAAACAGACTAGTTTTTGCTAGACCTCTTAAGTGTCTGTCGATCGCCGGCCCCGACCTCTTGCCCTTTTCCCCAGCCTAACCCCTGCTCCTTGCCAGTCATCCCCTAACTCTTTTGGTGTCAATCTTTTTGCCGACCCCCACCCCTTAACCCCAATGCCCTCAATCTTTTACAAAAAAGGCGGTGGGGAGGGGGGTACACTGAAGTTCCAATGCCTATCCACCTGCGCCCTATCCACTTGTCCCCCTATATCCAATAGAATCATATCGTTTGCAGACCACCACCCTCTAATCCCTTTGGAATCATATCGTTTCAAAAACATAGCGGGGGCACTGCTTCACTCGCGTGCTCCGCGCTTCGCGGAGAGGGCGCCTCTGATCTCGACCCTTCCTAAGTCTTTTATCTGCAACACTTGTGGGCCGTCTCGTAAGTGTTGCAAACACAGGGCTTACAAAGAGGTTGAGTCGATGTTAAGCCCTTTAGATGCAACACTTACAAAAAACAGGGGGGGGGTGGGAGTGTTATTGTTAACCAGACATCCCACATCCTTGCTTCGTTGCTTCTCAGTGATCGTGAGACATGCCTGCCATGTCGTGGGACATTTTTGGATTCCGCCGCAGCGCCGCCATCTTTGCGTCATCGGCGGCGGCGAAATAGCCGACCGCAATCCCCATCGCTCCGTCGCGCAGCAGCTTTCCAGTGGGATTTTCGTACGTTGCGGAAACTCTCAGCACATCGCCTTTCGCGAATCTGTAGCCGCCTTCCTGGACAAACAACTTCACGGGTACGGACTCGAGATGTCCTTGCGCATCAGACTTCGCATCCAGCGTCGCCACCGTTTCTTTGCGCGACACGTCTTGCAGCACAATCTGCCTTCCATAGTCGTGCATGTGTCCGCCCACGCCGAGCAGCACACCGTCGTACTTCACCGTCACCGTTCCGGTCTTTTCGCTTTTCCCCGCCGGCACGTCATAACTGGAATCCCCGCACGACTTCACATCCATCCACGCGGGATAAACGTTTTGGATCATTTTCCCCACGCTTCCCGCATTGGCATCTGCATAAGGGATGTCTACTTCAAGATAAGCCTTGTCGTAGGACGTGGCCGTCGGGTTGTACATCATCGTCTCGATGCGAATCTTGTTGCCTTTCTCCACGCGATAGCCATAGCCGGGCAATTCGGCCCAGTCCGTCATCTCGCTGCCCGCGCCGAAAATATGTTCTTCCTTATTGGGACAAAGAAAATCCGCGCGATTCTCGTTCCAGAACGCCACGTGATGCAGCACCGTTCCCGGCACAGCGTTGCCGCCTGCATCCACGAGCTTTGGGTGATACGCGAGCAGCCATCCATCGATCGGAACGTCCCACACCAGGTCCGGCGGCTGCGGCATTCTCATGTGCGAGGTGTGCGCCGGCAAATTCATCGGGCCTACGCGGAGAGTGACCGTATGCGCAGCCGCATCCACTTTCGCATCCAGCTTGACGCCTTTCGCGACTGCGTGGTGCATGCCCCCCTGCATGAATCGCGTCTTTTGCGTTCCGGACGAATCCGCGGAGCCGCCATGATGCATGTGCTCCATGTCCTGAGGCGCCGCAGCCGGCTTTTCTTGCTCACCCTGTTTACCCCGAGCCGTGAGGGGAGCATCGAAGGGAGCCCCTGCCGTGATCGCAGCCAGCAAAATCGCTCCGCAAATGGTAGTAGTAGTTCTTTTCATCCGACTTCTCCGCGTATGGTTCCCAACGTACAGATGGGAACTTCCTTCATCATACTCCCGCGAAGTGAGCGGCGGAATCGCGCAGCAACGTGCGTTGCGCAATCGAATGGAAGAAGCACTTGTGCCAGATTTCGTTTTTCCGCGTTTTCAAAATTACCAGTTCACTGTAACCGAGCCCACTCCACTGGAAGGGACCGTGTACGTGTGGACGGGACCAGGTTCCATCGTTACAGTGCCATTGGCGGCAATCTTCGCGAACAAAAATTGAATCGTAATCCCGGCAGGCACGGACGCGTCGATGAACCACGTCGGAGGATTCGGAGCCAGCATCGGGCCTACTGCGGCATCCAGCGTCGTGCTGTTTGCTCCCAGCTCAACCACGTTTCCTGTAAGGAATATGGCCTCTCCGGCGGCAGTAGATGGAGCGTTGTTCACGGTGAAAGTTACAGGTATGAGCGGTCCCGTGAGAACTGTAAAGGACACGGTGTTCGACGTCGCTCCGGAATTTGTTGTGAGTTGGACGTTGTAGCTGCCGGGCGTAACGCCCGGCACCGGAAATGTCACCGTGGTATCCGACCAGGAGCTCGCAGCGAAAGAGGTGGAACCAAACACCACCTTGCCCGCAGTTGCGCCGAACCCCTCGCCCGCGATTGTGGCGCTGATCCTGGATTGTCCCAGCAACGGTCCAATCGAACCAATCTGCGGAGCCGTCGCGGCCGGCGCGGACTGCCAAACGGCAACCGTGTGCGGCGGCAAAGAGAAGGCTGTCACTGGATTATTTCCGCTTCCATTTGCGACCGTAATTCCAAAACCGCCGAGCAAGCCGTTCAGATAATCCGTGTAGCTGCTTGGAGACAGTGCGGTAAACAATCCTGTGATGTTGTAGCTTGTCGTCTCGCTTTTGTTGACAGCGATCAAGGCCACATCACCAAAAAACTGTCGCTCAAGAATGTACACATCGGCGTTGATCCAGCGCTGCAGGGAAGTTCCGTACGCCAGCGCCGGATTCGTTTGCCGCAAGTTCGCCATCAGATCGATGAGTTTGTAGGCCGTGGTGCTGGTATCGAATGACGACATCCAGAGGCGGTTATAAGGATCATTGCCCCCGTTAGTGTCGTTGTGCAGATACTGCTCGTCGCCGTACAGAACGACCGGAATGCCCCGGCAGGCGAGCAGCAGGGCAAGCGCCTCGTTGAGGCGGTTTTGATTATTGTTGACGCTCAGCAGCCGTGGAATATCGTGGTTGTCGAAAAAGGTCACCAAGTCGTTGGGAGAAGAGAAGTCAATGTTTTCCTGGGTGACGGTGTTGTCGATTTCGTGGAAGTCGCCGTTGTTCGCAAAAACATCCCGCATCGCAGACGCCAGTGGAAAATCGAGCAGCGACATTCCGCTATGGTTGGCAAACTTGTGCGAATCGAAGTACAGCGTATCTGTGGTTCCGCCTTGAAACCACTCTCCGAATAGGAACGTTGGTCCGGCGGTGAACGCAGCGTTTGCGAAGCTGTATTCCCAGCCCCAGGTGGCATGCTTGACCGCGTCGATGCGGAATGCGTCCACTCCGTGGGATTGGAATTGCAGCAGCGAATCTTTCAGGTACTTGTCGATGGAGGCGTTGTCCTGGTTCAGGTCGGCCAAATCCACCAGCGTGTAGTACTGCAATTGATAAGGATCGTTAAAGTTCGCGATGGTGGGATTGTGATGAAAAAGATTGTTTGGAGGCCCGGGATCGTTCGAATAACTGGCGAAAGGTTGTCCAGTGTCCAGCAGCGCGCCCATTTCACCGGCATCATTGGGATTGCTGTGGTTGGGCGCAAAATCCACGATGACGCGAATTCCGTTTTGGTGTGCCGCGGTCACCATGTTGTCGAACGCCGTCCAAGTGTTGTTGACATCGCCGAAGTGTTCTTCAGTACGCTTCATGTCGCGTGCCCAATAGCCGTGATAAGGCGCGAATGGAGCACCGTTAAAAATGGCGGCAACATTGATGTTGTCCACAGACGGGGAAATCCAGATGGCTGTGATTCCCATGCCCGCCAGGTAAGCCATTTTTTGCTGAATTCCCGCAAGATCGCCGCCCCAGTACAACTGCCAGTTGGTCTTCGTGGCGTCGAATAGTCCCTTGCTCTGCGGCGGGTCGTTGTTGGTCGGATCTCCGTCGAAGAAACGGTCGGTCACGATCTGATAGATAACTTGCTGTTTGAAATTTCCTGTGGTCGTCCTGAGGGGAGCTCCGCTAACTGTCAGCGTAACCGCCGCCGAACTGGAAGGAGATCCGCTGCTACCGGAAAACGTGACAGGGTAATTGGCGCGCGCAACCGAAGGCCCAACCATAAACGTGACCATTTGGCTGGCGCCTGCGGCGAGCGTGAATGTGGAGCTGGTTGAAGAATTCACCCCATTGGGCAATCCGCTGATGGTTACGTTCACGGATCCGGTAAATCCGTTGACCGGGGTTGCCGTCAAGGTCACCGGAACGCTCGTGGCGGTTTGCGAGACCAGCAGCGAACTCGGCGAAGCAGAGAGCAAAAAGCTCTGTGGAGGCGGAGGTGGATTCGAACCACCCCCGTTACAGCCTGCGCTGAGGAACAGCAGAAAGAGAGTTAAGCGTCTAATGCCGAACACGGATTCTATTCTCGCGATCGCTTCAGGATAAAACTGTTCTGGCTTAAAAGAAAGCATGCGGCAAGAGAAGCCTAGCAAGGGAGGAGCAAAAGAGGAGAATCATCGTGCCCGTGTACGGACCGGCAGATAGAACGGACGCGAAGGGTAACGCTGCGTACTGTTTTAGATGATGGCCCAAGGGCGTTCTTGAATGGAAACCGTGTTGCGCGTAATCTGCAACGAACTCATGCGCAATCCCTGAGGAGGCAAAAGAAATGATTAAATAAATGTCCTCGACTAATATTTCTTTTGTGAACTCGGCCCCAATAGGTTGCACTCCATTGAGCAAAGTTAACTAAATCTGCGTTAAGCTGCGTGTAGGAAGATTTTGCTTCTCTTGCTTGGTGTAATTAGCAGGCAGCAGACATGGAGCGTTCGAAATGAAAGCGCAGCAAATCTTGATTCCGAAAAAGCTGCGTTATTTGTTCGTTTTCCTTCTCCTCTCTTCCGCGGTGATCGGCGATTTCCATCAGTCGATCCGGGCCGCCGCTAGTGCTCAGCAATCTTCGCAGAACTCTCCTTCTGGCGTGGTACTCAAGCGCACCACACGTGCAGTTGTTCTCGACGTGGTGGTCACAGACAAAACTGGTCATTCAGTCCCTGGTCTCACGAAAACAGAGTTCACACTCCTCGAAGATGGCCAGCCGCAGACGATTGCAACGTTCGAAGCTGCAGGCATTTCGCATAGAATAGATGATCCGCAACGAACAATCTCCGCCCTGGGTTCGGAATTCCCGCAAATCATTCTATTGATCGACGAAATGAACACCAGTTTCAAGGATCTTGCCTACGCCCGCTATTGTATGGGCAAGCTGCTTCGCAAAAATGGCGGCCAGCTTCAGCAATCTACCGCCCTGATGGCCCTCACGAATGAAGGGTTGCGAGTCTTGCACGGCTCCACTCTCGACAGCAACACTCTTTGGGCGGCCCTGGATCACCATCATCCGGCGATTCCCTGGCGCCTGAAAGGCGGTGTTTACGGCGCATCCGAGCGACTCAACATCTCGCTTGGAGCGTTAGAAAAAATCGCGGCGGCCGGCGAAGGCTCTTCTATTCGGAGGAGCGTCGTCTGGATAAGCCCCGGACTCCCAATTCTCTCCAGCATCTCCATTACCGCGGAATCGCAGGCAAATGCTCTCTCCGCGATCCGTAAGCTGTCCGACGAACTGCTCCACGCACGCGTCACCGTGTACACCGTGGACCCACGCGGCGTTCGCGAATCGTCCGCCCTCTCCACAATAAGTTCGGCATCACCCGGCACTTTCAACGCTTCCTACTGGGAAGTTCTGTCGCAGAGCAACAACTCTAATTTCGGAGACCTCGCGCTGCAGCGTTTCGCGATAGAAACGGGCGGTAAATCGTTCTGGGGGCACAACAGCATCGATGGGGAAGTTGCCAGCAGTATCTCCGAAGGCGAGGCCTACTACACCTTTTCTTATTACCCTTCCAATTCGCTGTTCGACGGCAAGTTCAGAAAAATCGCTGTTGCCATGAACCGGCCCGAGCTGAAATCGCGTACGCGCGACGGCTATTTTGCAATTCCCGAAGCGCCTCCTCCCACCGACGAGCAGCTTACCGACCAGATTGAACTTGCTCTCAGCAATCCACTTGGCTATCTCGGCGTTCCGGTTACCGCGAAGGCTTCTGTTCTTCCAGGTGAGCCTCAGCAAATCCGCGTCGCAATCACTGCCGATCGCCACAGCCTCACTTGGAACACTCTGTCGAACGGAGGCCAGCAGTGCCAATTGATTGCCGTGGCGGCAACCTTTTCCTCCGCTTCAAATGAAAAACCTCTCAAAATTCAAAAGGAGGACTTTGCTTATGTCTTGCCGGCAGAGAGAATGTCAGCGCTCGCGGAAAAGCCCGTAATCTACACACTGAGCCTCCCCTTCGAACCCGGCATCGCGCACATGCGAATCCTGCTCCGCGACAAAGTATCGGGTCGCACCGGCACGGTAGACTTGCGCGGCCCTTTCTCGCAAGGTGCTACTGCAGCCAGACCCTAGAATCACAGACCTCCCAAGGGCGTGCCGAAGGTCGCCGCGACTGACCTTGGCTCAAGGCTATCGAATGAGAGGAGTCTCCCGGCTCTGCTGCTTCCTCTTTCGCCCCGCGCCAGTGGCCAGTTTAATATGCCTGCTTTTTGTCATGTTCTGTAATTGCGCAAGGTGGAGCGTGACGGCTCGATTGTCACCTGGAAGCTCGAAGAAGGATTGAGGTCGATGCCTACTGCGGCGCCTTCCGGCGCAGGGCTACGAGTTCCATCTGAACAGGCACCCCTCGCGTGACTTTTACATGCAGCACCGCTTCGAACGGTTTCAGTTCACCCGTCTTCGCAACAGCAAGCCGCTGAAGAAGCTCTGCCACGGAATTTTCGCGGCAGACATAGTCAGCGGCACCCTGAGTGCCAAACGTCGTCGTTCCGGCGAGTATCATGATCGAGCGTGAAGGGGCCAATCCTGGCAGCAGTGCGACGACTGCGTAGTCTTCGGTTAGCGGGGCTTTGGAGGGGCTGGCAAGATAGTCCTTCGATTCGCCGCGTTCGGGATGCACGTTGACGATTGCGAGATCACCTTTGCGCGGCCCGGAGTCGAGCCGTTGGAAGACAAATTCCCTGGTGTTTGGGATGTCCATCAGCGTGAGGTTCTCCGAGGGTGAACCCAGGAAAATCAAATCGCTGCTCCGGACGTCGTCGAGCGAGAAAAGGCTGCCTCGTTTCACGCGAAGCGCCCGGTGAAGCAGCCCAAATACCTGGTCCAGTGAGTGAACGGCCAAAACTTCGCCAACCCCAGTGTAATGATCCCAAACGGAGGTCTTGGGGTCGCGTGCTGGGTCATAGTAGCGAAGCCCGCTTTCAGGGCGTCCCACAAAGGAGGCATTGCTGAAGACGACCGAGGGCTCCTCAGGGCCCGAAACGAAGGGCTTCCAAAACTGCGCGAAAGCGGCAGGTGGGGGTGGCTCGCTACGGACTAAACTTGCCTCGGAGGATTTGTGGAAAGCCGTCAGCCGCGCGATCGCTGCGATCGAGACGACCAGCAAAATTGAGAGCGCGACAACAGCTACCCCTAATTTTCCAGATGTTAGCCGGGCCTCCAGCTGGTCCCCGTCGGACGAAGCGCTGCCGTGGAGCTTGGCTGTTCCCTTACCACGGTGATGAAATGAAAGAACGTAGGAGCCTCTGGGTAGCTCCACCACGATCGGATCGTTCGCGCCTTCGGATTCGTAGTATTTTGCCAGCCTGGCACGCAAGCGGCCGGCCTGCACACGGATAATAGAATCCAACTGCGGATCGAAGTCGGAGGAACGGGCAAAGACCTCCGTGGCAATTTTATATTCCTTTAAAGGTTCCCCTGGCGAGTCCAGCGCATGGCTGGCCAAATAGCGAAGGAGCTTACAAAGTGAATCCGCGCCGTGGAGTTCCTTACTGGCTACCAGCGTGTCGATCTGCCTAACATACTGGTCCCTTTCGGTCATTGGGAGCCTCTGTTACGTCTTGTGACAGCAAGGTAACAAATTGCAGAGGTCGTTACAACAAAAGGATTTAGACTGGTAACGGTAACTTGCTATCAAGTACTTGCATTGGAACCAGAAAAATCTCAGATTGATGCCCAAATCGAGGTAGGTGCAGATTCAGGTGGGCCCTGTATGTTTGGGGAGTTTGCGGGGGCTGGCTTCCAATAGACATTTTCAGATCTTCAGACGCTCTACGTGTACCGTCGAGCGAATAGTCGTTGTGGTGGCAGGAGTAAGTATACGAGGGTTTTCCGGCCAGAGCCGAGAGCATTGATGGCCCCCGGGGTGGGCGACGATGAGTTGCCTTCAGAATTTCCCAAAGCAAGAGTCAAAGGGCACCGAAATTTGCCGTTTGGAGAGGAAAGCGATGCGCAAAGTTAGCTGGAGTGCGTTTCTTGTCCTAAGTCTGGCGCTGTGTCTGGTCATTCCCGTAATGGCACAGAACGACCGCGCATCCATCACAGGGCGAGTCACAGATCCGAGCGGCGCAAGTGTCGTGGGTGCGACGGTGAAAGTGACAAACGTCAATACGGGGGCGACATTTGATGCGACCACCAATGACGACGGGCGATTCGTGGTCCCGTCCATTCTCCAGGTGGGGATTTACCGCGTAGAAGCGACGAAGTCCGGGTTCAAGAAGGAAGTAAGCGATAACATTGAGCTCCGTATCGGGGACGTGCGCGAGGTGAACCTGGCTTTGCAGGTGGGTGCAGCGTCTGAGCAGGTAACCGTGACCTCCGAAGCCCCGCTGCTGAATACGGAGACGAGTTCCCAAGGCGAGGTTATCGCTGGCCGCCAAATCACCGAACTGCCGTTGCGCGATCGCAACTTTACCAACCTGGCTCTGCTCACTCCGGGCGTGAGCCGCAGCATCGCAGGTGTGCTGACGGACTCCACTTTCTTCAACCAAGGCGACGCGAGTGCCGGTAGCAATGGCATATCCAATTCCCAGGGTGACACACCGGCGGCGCGCTTCGGCCGTTCTGGTGGCTCGGCGATCTACGCCAACGGCCTGCGCCCGGGAAACAATAACTTTACGCTGGATGGTGTTGACGACAATGAACCGATCTATGGGCAGATCGGCGTATTTCCCAATCCTGACGCGATTCAGGAGTTCCGCGTTGACACTAGCTTGGCGAAAGCGGAAGCAGGCCGCGGCGGCGCGCAAATCAATACCACCTACAAGTCGGGGACCAATGAGTATCACGGAACCGCTTCCTATTACGGGCAGAACACCGCGCTAAACGCCACCAATCCAGGTATCGGGGCCGCGCGAGAGTTGGCGATTCTCAATAGCGGTGGCACACTCACACCAGCGCAAGCCGCGGCACTCCTACCAAAAACAACGACGCACATCAATGAGTTCGGGGCTACTGTTGGCGGGCCGATCATCAAGAATAAGCTGTTTTTCTTCGGAGACTATCTCGGCCAGCGCAATCTGATCCCTTCGCATTTTTTGACCGCCGTGCCGACCCAGGCCGGGCCGGACGGAGATTATTCGGCGTTCTGTCAGAACGGATTCTCCGGCGGCATCTGCAACGATCGCATAGCGAATGACAAGAATCCTCCCCCTGCAGGGTCCCCATGCGTCAATGGAGATACGCGAACTAATTGTTTGATAGTGGGCCAACTCTATGATCCCGCGACTGGTGCACCATTCGCGGGCAACGTAATTTCCACGACTTCCACGCCGCTCATGGCCAGGACGGATTTTAGCCCTGTGGCACAAAAATACTTTAAGGAATTTCCGCCACCCAATATTCCGAACGTGATCAACCCGAATTCTGGCACGAACCCGAATTACGCTGGCGTACGTCGCAACCAGGAAACCATCAACTCCTTTGACGTCAAGGCTGACTATCGGTTCTCGGATAAGAACACTTTGACGGGGCGTTTTACCCGGGACAATCAGACGCGCGTGAGAGCGAATTTCTTCCCGGTTCTGCCTACCGCGGGGTTTGGCGCTGGCAACGAATTGGGGAACACGCGGCAAGTCGTCGTGACCGATACCCACATCTTCAAGCCGACTTTGCTGAACGAATTGCGGTTCGGCTATACATCTGTGGAGTTGGGCATCTTCAACTGCGGCGTGGAGGGGGCCTGCGGCATCAGCCCGACGTGGTGTAACGATATCGGCATTCCGAATTGCAACAAGGGGACGCCAGCAACCACCGGAGGACTCTTAATTGGTTTCGGTGGCGGAAACCCGCCGGGTCAGCTGGAATTCACGGGAGACGGCGGAATCTTTCTCGAAAAATCGAAGAGTTACTACATAGCAGATTCCGTGACCTACGTTGAGGGTAAGCATACCTGGAAAGGTGGGGTAGAGATTCGGCCTCGTGAAATCGACCAACTCGATTCCGGCGGTTTTGGCTTTCTAAAGGGCGCGATAGCCTGGGGCAACGGCGGCGTGGGCTGCCACACTGCGACATCGCAATTAGACGTATGCGCCGGCCACACTGGAGTCAATCAAGCAGATGCCCTCCTGAGCGGTCCTAAGGGTAGCCCCAATGCCCACAACGCAGATTTTTCACAAAGTGGGACGGTGGCAGGCGGAGACAACCCGTTCGTTCTCAAGGCCACGGAGTACTCATTTTTCGTCCAGGACGACTGGAAGGCGACCAACGACCTGACTCTCAACCTTGGCATTCGTTGGGATTTTTTCCCGTTCTACAGCGAAGATAAGGGCCGCATCGGCAATTTTGATCCGGCAACGCTGACTCTAAGCCGAGCGACTGGCGGCGGTAACAGTTTGGCGAACACTCGCCATAACAATATCGGTCCGCGGGCTGGCTTTGCTTACGCTTTCGGTGGGAAGCGCCAGTTCGTCCTTCGCGGGGGCGTAGGTTCCTTCTATGCTGTGGAAGGCTTTGGAGGGGACTACCCGCTAGTTCTCAACCCGCCGAACGTCAATCAGGTCTTTAGTCCTGCGCCAGGAACCTTTGCAAACTTCGCGGATGGGCCGCCGGTGGCTACGGTTACGGATCCACCGGTGCTGAACACTGGCACATTGCTCTTTAACATTCCGAAGAACTTTAAGAATGAGACGATATACGAAGGCAACTTAAGTGTAGAGTACGAGTTCGCGAACAATTACCTCTTCGACGTCGGATATGCAGGTACGCGCAGCCACCACCTTTTGGCCGAGCGGCAGTTGGGAGCCACCGGGAATGGCCTGGGCAGCGTGAAGGTTACCGACAATTCTTTCGGATGCACTGCCCCGCCGTGCTTTTTCAATGACCTGCGAACATTTGAAGGACGTGCTAACGCCGCTTACGATTCGCTCCAGGCGAAGCTGGAGAAGCGCTACTCGATGGGAGTTATTGGAACGGTCGCTTACACATGGAGCCATAACCGGGACAATAGTTCGGGCCTTTTCGGAAGTCCGGGAGATCAACGCGGAAATGTTGGTGGCCCCCTCAATGCTCTAAACCTCAACGCTGATCGTTCGGATTCCGCGCTCGATCACCGTCATACTTTCGTCGCCAGTTTCTTGTGGGACCTGCCGTTCGGAAAGGGCAAGAAGTATGGTGGTAGCAGCAGCGAGATGGCAGATAAGGTCATCGGCGGCTGGCAGTGGAACGTGGTCTTGAACGGAAGCACCGGGCAGCATTTTACGGTTGTTCAAAACGGACGCCCGGCAAATCAGATCGGACCTGCTTATCTAAACGGCGTCTTGAATCCTGCCTCATTCACAGATGGATCCAATCCCGCGAACGCTGGCTCCATCTGCTACATGAACCTTGCAGGGAACCAGTTCTGCTACGGAGACTCTGGCCGCAATCACTTCACAGGTCCAGGGTACTTCCGGACAGATATGTCCATCTTCAAGAACTTGTCATTCACAGAGCGTTTGAAAATGCAGATTGGCCTCGAAGGATTCAACATCTGGAACCAAGCGAACGCGCTGGTGCCGAATTCTGATCGCGGAGGAGGCAACTTCGGCTTCTTCCAGAACACCTGGTTGCCCGGACGCCTCGTCCAGTACCGTGCGAGGATCATTTTCTAGCTCATCACTACTCAACCCCACCCCTAACCTCGGCCAGGGCAAGCGCCCTGGCCGAGGTTTTTTTTGGCTTCGCGTAAAGGGCCTTCCCTCCTTGTTACAATGAAGATGCCATGAGTTCGCGGGAAAAAAGGTATCTGCGGTATACGATTCCTCTGCTAGTTGCTCTTTTAGCGCCGGTACGGGCCGATTGCCAGAGTGCGCCGGAGCTTTCACACCAGGAGCGGTTTGCGCCCGCCGCGAAGAGCATGGAAAAGGCGGAAAGCGACTTGAGCGCCAAGCTAGCGGCGGATCCCAAGGATGCTTCCCTGCTGAGTTCTCGAGGTCTGCTTCGGCTGCAGCTGAACAAAGTTCCCGATGCGATCGCGGACCTACGCGCGGCCACCGAAGCTGCGCCTTCGAACGCACAACTGCACATCAACCTGGCTTACGGGCTGCTGCTCAATCAGAAGCTGGAAGAAAGCATCTCCGAAGCGCGCAAAGCGCTGGCGCTCGAGGACAAGAGCTACGCCGCGCGCGCCCTGCTCGGCCGCGCGCTGCTTGGCAGCGGAGCAGATCCGAAAGAAGCCATCGAGCAACTGCAGAGGTCGCTGGAGTTGTATCCGGACCAGACCGACGTGCGCTTTGAACTCGTTCATGCGCTGCGTAAAGCCAAGGACTTTCCCGCTGCAGGCGTGGAGCTGCGCATCCTGAAGGATCAGTTGCCGCCTGGCGACGCGCGATTGGAATATGCGCAGGGACTTTTGTCCGCGAACTTGGGGTATCCAGAGGCCGCGGTTGCCAGTTTTCGACGCGCGCTGCAGAGCAATCCAAATTCTTTGGCGGTACGGCAGGACCTCGGGGTGGCGCTCGTTCGAATGGGCAAGTGGAGCGAAGCGTCCGCCGTACTGGGCCCGCTGGCGCAGGAGCAACCACATTCGTTTCTCGTTTCTTACTTGAATGCGCTGGCGCTGCAGAATTCTCAGCATCCGAGGGAAGCGGAAGCCGAAGCGCGCCGTGCATTGGGATTGGACTTGAAATCCGCCGATGCCCATACCCTTTTGGGAATTACGCTCTCTTCACAAGGCCGATTCGATGAGGCTATTGCGGAGTTAAGCCGCGCCGTGGAGATCGATCCGCTTTCGTTTGACGCAGAACTTTATCTGGGCAGGTCCCGCTATGCGCGGAGTGATACCGCAGGCGCCTCTGTGGCCCTTGAGAAGGCCGTCGGCCTGCGCCCCGACGATCCTGAGGCACGATTTTTACTTGGTACCGTGCTCGAGGTATCCGGTAACCAAGACGGCGCTTCGATGCAATACCGGGAGCTTCAACGGATCAGCCCGAATGATTCGAGAGGATATCTGGGACTGGGTGAGATCCTGGGGAAGACTGGGAAGACGGACGAAGCGCTTGGGCAGTTGCGCAAAGCCCACGAGCTTGATCCGTTGAATTTTGAGACCAATATGGCGCTCGGCAGGCTGCTGGGAAAGTCCGGGAATCTTGGAGAAAGCATCCAATACTTACAGGAAGCGGCAAGGCGGTCGCCCGCGAGCCCCGAGGTTCATTATCAGCTTGCTCTGAGCCTACAGCGTGCCGGGCGAAAGGCTGAGGCTGCCAAAGAGTTTGCCGAAGTGGACCGGCTGAACCGTGAACGCCGCAGCGCAGCGGGAATGGGGATGGGCACGCCGCCTCCTAAGAACCAATGAGAAATGACGCAAGAATTAAGCTAATGCGCAGCGTCTCTAGAACGGCCACGGCCTGCGTCCTGAGTGTAACAATCGTGCCGATGGCATCCGCTAACAGCGGGCAGCAAGCCAAGGCGCAAGAGATGCCGAAGCCACAAGCGCCGTCCCAATCTGGCGGAGCATCCACGGGCGGGGTTTTTGCGCCCGTGCTGGACGAAAAACATCGGCCAATTACGGCAGGTGGATTTGTGGACGTTGCACCTGTGATCTTTTTGGACGACACGAAAAGATCCGGACTCGACAAGTTCAAACATGTCTCTGGAACACCGGAAAAGAACCTGATCCTGGAAGCTCCGGGCTCCGGCGTCGCGATCATTGATTACGACAACGACGGCTGGCCGGACATCTATCTGGTTAATGGATCGACGTTCGATGCGCTGCGCGGCAAGGAGAAGCCGCCCCGCGCGGCGTTATTTCATAACAATCACGACGGCACATTTACCGACGTCACCGAAAAGGCCGGCGTAGCAAACGAGCGATGGGGCTTCGGTGTAGCTGTCGGCGATTACGACAATGACGGCTGGCCCGACTTGTATGTTACGAATTACGGAAGAAATCGCCTCTATCACAATAATCATGACGGCACGTTCACAGACGTCTCGGAGAAGGCGGGCGTGGCGGTCAGCGGTGCTCAGCCTGTCTGGTCCACGGGCGCGACCTTCGGCGATTACGATGGTGACGGCAAGCTGGATCTTTACGTGACCGGCTACGTGAAGTTTGACCTGGACAACCCGCCTCTCGCGGGAAACCCTACAACGAATTACAGCTTTTGCAGTTACCGCGGAAAGCCGGTAATGTGCGGGCCGCGCGGGCTGCCCGGCGAGCACAATCATCTTTTTCACAACAATGGTGACGGCACCTTCACCGAAGTTAGTCAGAAGGCTGGTGTCGCAAATGAAAAGGGCTACTACTGCTTGGGCGTAGCCTTCGCAGATGTAAACGACGACGGGAAACCCGATCTTGTTGTGGCCAACGATTCCGTTCCGAACTATCTCTTTCTGAACAAGGGTGACGGGACGTTTGAGGATTTCAGCTACCCATCAGGATTCGCACTGAAAGATGATGGGCGCGAACAGGCAGCGATGGGACTGGGAATCGGCGACTATGACAACAGCGGGCACTTGTCGCTCTACGTCACCACCTTTTCGGATGATTACTTTTCGCTGTACCAGAACGAGGGCGATGCGAATTTCACGGATGTCAGCTTTCTTGCTGGCGTGGCCGCCGTGACCATCCCTTTCCTGGGATGGGGCACGGGCTTCCTGGACTATGACAATGACGGCCTGAAAGACATTTTCGCGGCGAACGGCCACGTATATCCAGGCGTGGACCAAAATGATTGGGGTATGACCTACGCGCAGCGGCCGCTTCTCTTCCACAATCTAGACGGCCATCACTTTCAGGCTGTAGCGCCCGCCTCCGGCAGCGGATTGGCCGTGGTCGTTCCCGCGCGCGGAGCGGCTTTCGGCGACCTCTTCAATAACGGCAAGATCGACGCGGTGCTAAACACGATCGACGGACCTCCCGTATTGTTGCGGAATGTCGTGGATAATGGAAACAATTGGGTTGCTTTGAAATTAGTTGGCGGGCCGAAAGGTCCACGCGACGCGATCGGCGCAAAGGCATTCCTGACCGCGAATGGGGTTACGCAGCGTAACGACGTGGTCAGCGGCGGGGGCTATATCTCCAATAACGACATGCGATTGCACTTCGGCATTGGGAAAGCCAGGCGGGTAGAGATGCTGGAGATTCGTTGGCCGGACGGCACAAAGGAAAAAGTAACCCTCCCCGGGATTAACGGCGTTTTCACGATCGTACAAGGCAAAGGGGTCTCTCGGGAGCAATCAAAGTGAACTTGGTTTTCAGGTTAGCCTTGTTCCTGGGCATGATGGCCGTGCTGGCTGGCTCCTCCTATGCGCAACAGAGGAAGGCACCGGCAGCGGCAAAGCCAAATCTCGCAGCGGAGAGAGCTTTACAGGAAGCTGGCGGACTCGTTCAGGCCGGCAAATTTTCTCAGGCCAAGTCGTTTGCCAAAGAAGCGGCAAAACTCGCTCCTGCTTCTCCGCTCCCCCATAATTTGCTTGGTTTTATTTACGAGCAGTTAAAGCAGCCGGCATCCGCAGAGGTGCAATACCGAGAGGCGATTCGGCTCGATCCAAGGTTCGCGGCGGCGCATGGGAATCTGGGAAATCTTCTTTTGCAGCAAGGCAAATTGTCAGCTGCCCGGAAGGAACTAGAACAAGCAATCAAGTTTGATCCGAAGAATGCACGCGCGCACTACAACCTTGGCATGGTGCTGGCCCCTTTGAAGAAGTATGCGGGAGCCGCGGACCAGTTTGACATCGCGCGTAAATTGCAAGGCAATGACCCGGCAATAACATTCCTGTTCCTGCGTGCCGCGCTGAAAGCCAATCGGGCCGAAGAGGCGCTGGCCGCTGCTGATGAATTGGAGAAGCAGAATTCGGAGAACGCTGCACTTCTGTTCAATCTCGGCCTCGCTCTCGCCCAGGAGGAACGATACGACCGCGCGGCAAGCCTCTTTTCAGAGGTAAACCGACTGCGCCCAAAGACACCGGAGGTACTTTACAACCTTGGCGTGGCTTTCCACAATTTGAAGCGCTTGGACGAAGCTGCGGCCGTCCTTGCTGAGGCCGCAGACTTGAATCCTGAAATGCCTGAAGCGCATTTTCGCCTGGGACTGATCGCCGTGGAGAGGGTGGATCATGAGAATGCCATTCTTGAATTCCGCCATGCGACAGCACGCGCCCCGGACCGCCCTGATTATCACTATGTCTTGGGGCGCGAAGAATTTGCGGTTGGCAACTGGGAGCTCGCTGCCAAGAGCTATCGGCGCGCTGCCGACCTGGACCTGTCGCAGGTCCTATACAATCTGAGCCTTGGTAACGCTTTGTTTCGTGCAGAAAACTATGCCGACGCTGCAGCGGCATTTGAGAAAACCGCAAAGCTGGACCCCAAAACTGAAGACATTGAGTATCTGGTCGGCTACTGCTATCGAGCGCAGGGCCAACTGGACTTGGCCAAGGAACGCTTCGAGCAGCAATTGAGGATCGACCCTAAGCATGTCCGTGCCCGTGCTGGGATGGGTTTCATTTTGCTGGAGCAAGGCGATCTCGAAGGAGCACAAAAGGAGTTGGAACAAGCTGTCGCCCTGGACTCGGAAAACGTTGATGCACTATTCGATTTAGCACGGACCTACGCCCGGGAGAAGCAAGCGGATAAGGCAATGCCATATTTCGAGCGCGTCTTGCAACTCAGCCCGGATAATACGCAAGCCCACTACCAGCTGTTCCTCTTGTACACGCGGACCAAACAACAAGAGAAAGCTCATGCCGAACTGGAGGTTTTTCATCAACTTGAAGACATGGAGAAGATGGTTCGCCGCGAAGAGAGTGCGCTCACCAAGGCGCGGAGGGCGAGAGCGGATCAGGCGAACACTGCAACGGTTGTGCAGCCTCCCGACGCGAGCAAACCATGAAAACCGGATGTGTCTTAAAACAGGGGCTCACCCCATCTGACCGGGATGCCAAGGAATGAATTTTGGAATCCACTGAAATGCTTTAGAATGAATGCGACTCCTACTGTGGGCGTGTAGCTCAGCTGGGAGAGCACCTGCTTTGCAAGCAGGGGGTCGCCGGTTCGATCCCGGCCACGTCCACCAATCATCTTCCTTCATCGAATTAGAAATCGTGATGCTGGCTCACTGAAGGGGCAGGCTACCTAGTGCGATAGTCGTTCGTCCTTTCGATCAGAGGCAGAACCTTCCGTCGAATCGACTCCTCGCCCGAGATGGAAGTCACACCATTGAATAGCCACCAATGCTCGATGTGCGCGGTGCTCTCCCCAGGCTGCAAGTCCACCACCGGGCCAAGCGTTTCCAACTCCAGAAAGTCCGGGTTGGTGAAAACTTCGAAGTTGCAGCCGTAATCTGGATACTGCTTTCCAGGCTGCACCGCTGCTCGTTTCAGAAAGACGTGGTTTCCGCGCACGTAAACGGCCCACTCCGCGGGGTTGAAGAGTCCCGTCATTTGTTCCGGAAAGCGCCCAGCAGGTTTCTCGTCCGGAAGCAATTGGAGGAAATCTTGCCCAATTATCCACCGCGAATCGGCAAAATCAGTGAACGACCAGAGTGCCAGCGGACCGACGGACTGAAAATGATCCTTGTCCATCGCGGCTCGCGGAGGGAAGGGAAGAATCGCGCGGCCGCCCGGCTTCAACACGGTTGGCGACCACGGCGCCAGCCGGGTCGTCGCGCTTCCGTGATTCGTGATGGTATGGATCACCTTCACATGAGATTCCATCCCGCTTAGTTGCAGTTCAATTTGGCGCTGCAGGCCGTGCCCGGGGAATCGCGTTCGATCGGCGCGCAGAAAACTGCTCCTTGCTCAGTCACCCGGACGGTGACTGCGTGATTGTCGGGATAGTAGGTGCGCGCAACCTCCGGCCAAGCCCAAAGACGATGTCCTCCATAGAGGCGGAATTCAATGCCGCCAGTCTTGCCTGCCTGATCATCAAATTCATGAAATTGGCTCTCTTCACCGCAGAACGCGTAGCGCACCACGCGCGGTCCGACATCGGATAGAACAACGAGCTCCACCGTTCCATTCGAAAGATGGAACGTATTTTTCCAGCCGCGGTATTCCTTCTGTTCGGCGCGGATCACACAAGCTCTTTGGCGAATTTCTGAATTTTCCGCAAAGCACTGGCGATTTCGTGAATGTCTTCTTCGTCGCCCAGCAACGCCGGTTGCGGTATCCAGATGGTTTCATAAGCGGCACGATGCGTATGCGGATAGCGAGCCTGAAGAAAGGCATGCGGCCCCTTCGCTTGCGACCCACACAAGCGTTTGCGATATTCTCCATTCTGAAAAACGTGCAAGGCGTGGACCGGCGGATAGCTCGCTTGATTTCGGGATTCCCTCCGCGTTCATGGCTTCAATCAGGCGTTCCATGCTGACGCCCGCGAACTCTTTCGCGTTCAGGTGGAAAATGTAAGCGTAATGGCCGTTGCAGGTGCAACGCGGGTCCAATGCTTGCGGCGTGATGCCGGGAATTTGAGAGAGCAGTTTGTCGAGCAAGCGCGCGTTGTGGTGGCGCCGGCGCGTCTGTTCGTCCAGGCGCGTCAACTGAGTACCGAGCACCGCGCCTTGCCATTCACTTAAACGGTAGTTCGAGCCGTTGATGAAGTGGCTGTAGAACCATTCACCGGGCATGCGGCCGCAATCGTGCACACTGCGCGCTTGTTTCTCAAACGCGGCATCGTTGGTGATGATGATGCCTCCTTCGCCAGCGGTTATCAGCTTGCTGGATTGAAAGCTGAACGTGCCGGCGGTACCGTGCGTTCCGATCCGGCGTCCTTTCCACTCCGTGGCGTGTGCATGGGAACTGTCTTCGACCAGAGCAATTCCTTTCCGTTGAGCGAGAGCGCCAAGAGCATCGAGATCAGCGGGATGACCGCCCATGTGCACGGGGATGATCGCCTTGGTGCGCTCGGTAATCGCGGCTTCGGCAAGCGTCGCGTCGATGCAATAAGTTTCCGGGGAGACATCCACCATTACTGGAAGCGCTCCGGCATAGAGCACGGCGCTGGCAGTGGCCACGAACGTGAAATCGGGAATGATCACTTCATCGCCCGGCCCAATCTCCAGCGCTGACATGGTCACTTCCAGAGCCGCGGTTCCATTCGTCACCGCAATGCCGTGTTTGGCACCGTGAAATTTTGCAAAATCATTCTCGAATTGCAGGGTCTTCGTTCCCGGGGTTCGCCACCACACACGGCTTTCCAGAACTTCTTCGAGGGCCTTCCGTTCGCGGTCGTCGTATTGCGGCCAAACCGGAAAGGCTTTCTGTTTTGTTTTTCTCCCGCCGTTCAACGCTAGTTGCGCCATGCCAGTTCTCCTGTGCGTGAATCAACAGCGTATATATCCTTGCAAGTGAAGGACAGTCGTCAGCAACCGGAATTTTGTTCAGAAAGCTTGCTTGACACCAGACCTTGCCTGCAATATTAACTCGATTCAATCAGGAAGATTTCTTATCCGACAGGGAGCCATGATACTTCAAAATCGCAATGCCCTCCTTTTGGCAATGTTGTTGTTTTATTCCTGCGCTCTTCCCGGCGTTCGTGCGCAGGCGGTCAAGCTCTATGTCTCCTCAAAAGCCGGAGATCGTCTTTCCTCCAAGCCCGATCTGCAGTTCGCCGAATCTAACGTCACCCCCGGCGCGACCTTCGAAATCAACGACGCTGTGAAGCTTCAAAAGATCGATGGCTTCGGCGCCTCCATCATGGAAGCGGGGATCATAACGTTGAATACGCTGCCCGCGGATAAGCAAGAAGAAGTCTTGCGCGCGCTGTTTGATCCGAAGGAAGGGGCGGGCTTCACGGCCATGAAGACGCCCATCGCAGGCACTGACTTTCAATCTGCTGGACCCTGGTATACCTACGACGACACGCCCGGTGACATCGAACTCAAGAATTTTTCTGTGGAACGCGACTTCGGTCCCAATGGCGTGGGGACCTACATCCTGCGGGCTCGCAAGTACGGCAATTTCGCGCTGCAATCTCCCATGGATTATCCGCCGGACTGGATGCTCTTCGACGTGAAAAAGAATCAAGACATTCAGCCGAAATACTACCCGGTCCTTGCCAAGTATTTTCTGCGCTACCTGGAAGAGTACAAAAAGCGCGGAATTGTGATCGATTATTTAAGCTTGTTTAACGAGCCGGAGGAAGTCTACACAAAGATCGAATATCCGGAGATTAGGGTACTGTTGCGAGACTTTGTGGGCCCCGCGCTGCAACAGTCCGGCCTGGCGACGAAGCTCATGATGAGCGAAGCGCCGGAGAGGAAGGTGGCCTACAAACGGTATCCTGTCGTCCTGGACGATCCGGCAACGCGAAAATTCGTTTCAGTCGTGGCCTATCACGGTTACGACTTTAAGAATTTCGATAAGATTGCCGAACTGGAAAAGAAATATCCGGACATACCTTTCTGGATGGACGAACTCTGCTACGCCTACGAAGCCGGCTACCCGAAAAGCAAGAAACTGCCGATTTATGATTTCGACGATGGCGACGTCTGGGGCGACATTATTTTCAGCGATCTCGAGGCCGGCACCTCCGCCTGGCTCTATTGGAATGCCATACTTGATGAAACCGGCGGCCCCTGGGCGGTTTCGCCCGTTCACGGGAATCCGGATCCCAATATTCAGCATCCGGTGGTCATCATTAATAAGAACACCCACGAAGTCGCTTACACTGGCACCTACTATTACCTGGCGCATTTCAGCAAGTTCGTCCGCCCGGGATCGGTTCGCCTGCAAACCAGAGGCACAGCAAAGGGTGTGCGCGCGATGGCGTTTCAAGCCCCGGAGGGCGGCTTCGTCGTCCAACTGCTCAATAGGCTGGAGCAAGAGTCGGCAGTGAATGTGGTGTCTAGAGGGCGGACCCTCCACCTCACTCTGCCTGCCAAGTCCATCAGCACGGTCACGTGGTGAGCTAATTTCCCGGTGAAGCGACTAGTGTTCCCTGGAGCACTTCGCGGAGCAACTCCTGCTTTTGCGTGGCGAGCTTTTTGCCTTGCGCGGTCAGGTAGAACACGTCGATGGCTTTGTGGCCTTCCGTGTCGATCAGCGCGACTTCGATGTTGTATCCCAGGCGCGCCAGTGCGGAGCCGATCTCGTACAACAGTCCCGGATGATCCTGCGTAACGATTTCGAGCAGCGTGCTGTGCGCTGAGGATGAATCGTCGAAGTTGATGCGCGTTTCGACGGTGACTTTCGGCGCGCGCGCGCGGCTGGCGCTCACGCGGCCTTTCAAGAGCGGCTCTAGGGGCGCCTTCGCGTTCACCACATCCGCGAGGCTCTTGCGGAAGCGCTTTGTCTCGCTGGGGTTCAGCTCCAGCGTGCGGTGGAGATCCGCGAACTGGAATGTGTCCAGGATGACGCCGGCGGCATTCGCGAAGGCGTCGGCCTTGTTGATGTTCATGCCCCAGCCGGCCAGCACGCCCGAAATCGTGGCGAAGAGCGCTGGGCGGTCCGCCGTCAAGAGTGTCAAAGAGAACCCATGCCTGGTGGCGAGCAACTCCGTCTGCACAGGATCTGTGGCCAGCTTGCGGTACAGAGCAAAGTGCGCCGCAATCTCCGCGGCCGAATGCACCGCGAGGTACCGCCGCGGGAATCCTTCGAGGAACCGCTCGATCTCTTCGATGGTAGCGTCGCCGGCCTGTGCCCGGACACGCTCGAGCAACGAACCTTCATCCGGCGCGTGCAAGCGATCGCGATCCAGCGTGCGGCTGAAGTGGTTGGAAGTGGCCACGAAAAGCTGCCACAGCATTTCGGCCTTCCACGGCGTCAGCGCTTCCGGATTGACGGAATGAATGTCCGCATAGGTGAGCAAGCACAACCTTAGCAGGCGTTCCAGAGTTGTGACGGACTGCGCGAAAGCGGAAACAGTGGCGGGATCAAAAATGTCTCTCCGCTGCACCGTGGCGGACATGTCCAGGTGGTGTTCGATGAGGAAATGGACTTCCTCTTTTTCTTCCGCCGAAAGCTGCAATCTCTTGGCAGCGCTATCGAGCGCCGCGAGGCTGCCGGTGATGTGATTCTCGACCGGCATCCCTTTGCCGACGTCATGCAATAGCAGTGTCAGGATCAGCAAATCGCGCCGCTCGGCGGTTTTCCAGAGGGACGCGAAGTGTGCTCCGCGCTCATCCGGAGGCTCCGCCAATTCCTGCAGGTGCTCGATGGTGCGCAAGGAATGTTCGTCGACCGTGTAGCGATGATAGAAATCGCGCACCACCAGCGAGTCGATCAATCCAAATTCCGGCAGAACATCCGTGAGCAGCCCCAGCCGTTGCATGGACCGCAAAGCCACGCCCGGATAATCGGAGCCGAGAATCTCACGCAAGGTGGCCCAGGAAATTTCCGTGTTCTTCGGAGGAAGTTCCGGATGCGTCAGGATGTAGCCGATGCAGCGCTCCGCTTCGCGGCTGAGAGGAGTGCCCGTACGAGCCGCCTCGGCGAAGAGCGAATAGGTGACCGCGCGGTCCGAAAGCACCGGCTGGTCGATTACCTCGAGCAAGCCATCGCGCACGGCGAAAACTTTGCCATCGCCTGATCCGGACTCGATCTTGGCGGAGCGCGCCGCGTTGAACAGGCGCTGCCGCAAAGTTAACGGTACAGGAGCCTTCTGCTCGAGGTAGCGCAAGAGCTGGCGGTTCAGAGTGCGGGCGTGGCGAAAATACTGGCGCATCCATTCGGAAGGAGTCCGCGTCACTCCATCGCCGATCCCCAGCGCGAGTTCCGCCGCAGCTGCCTGCAGTTCATAGGTGAGTGTGTTGTCGTTCCGTCCGTTGCTGTAGTGCAGGAAACAACGGATGGCGCTGAGAAAATCCACCGCCGCGGCCGAGAGCTCTTCTTCCGCTGTGGTGATGTTGCGAATCCCTTTTTTTTCCTCGACAAGCTGCCGCAGCCAGATGGTGGCCTGATAATCGCGCAAGCCGCCGGGTGATTCTTTAACGTTGGGCTCGAGGTGGAAAATCGTGTTTCCGTAGCGCGTCAATCTTTCTCTGGTCAGCCTGTGAATTTGCGCCAGAAGGAAGGGCCGCGCCTGCTTTTCCGATGCGGGCAGAATTTTGGCGTCCAACTTCTCGAAGAGAGCGGCGTCGCCCGCCAGGAACCGGCGATCCAGCAGCGCCAGGTGAAACTCTGCATTGTCCTCTTCGATCCGCCTGCACTCTTCCAGCGTGCGCCCCGCCGAGCTGACGCGAAATCCGATATCCCACAAGGTACGCGAAAATTCGGAGATAAGCTGGCGCGATTCCTCTTCAACTTTGTCGTTTCCGAGCAAAAACAAAATGTCGAGATCGGAGTAGGGGAAGAGCATCCTCCGCCCGTAGCCGCCCAGAGCCACAAGGCAAAGCCCTTGTGCCTCGCGGTCGTGGACGCGGAGCACCTCTTCAAAAATTTGCTGGACATTGCGGTCCGCCAGTTCGCACTGCGCGCGCAGCGTTTCTCGCGCACTGGTACCCGCTTCAAATTGTTGCCGGATGCGTTGCCGTTCGGCGTCGGCCTGCGGGCCGAGCACCGACAAGGGCGTTGGCGGGCCTTGCATGTTCTTTATGGGTTGGATGCCCGGAATGGGACTGGGGCGTGCAGCGGTTGTCACGTTGTTCGCCCCGCGGTCAATTCGCCGGCTGCTGGGCGGGCAAGAGTGATTGCTTAGAGCGCATTTTCGCCGCGCTCCTCGTTGCGAATCCGGATTGCTTCCTCAACCCTTGATAGGAATATCTTACCGTCACCAATCTTTCCTGTCTTGGCAGTCTTCAAAATTGTGTCCACCACGCGGTTGGCCAAGGCGTCCGGCAACACCATCTCTAATTTAATTTTTGGCAGCAGGTCCACCGTGTATTCGCGGCCGCGGTACACCTCGGTATGGCCCTTCTGGCGGCCGTGCCCGCGCACTTCCGTTACCGTCATCCCTTCGATGCCGATTTCGCGCAGCGCATCTTTCACCGATTCAAACCGCGAGGGCTGAATGATTGCCTCGATTTTCATCATGGGTGTTTCCGCTCCGCCCCCTGCCTGACGCTCCCTTGCCAGCTTATCTTACGACTCAAGGTTATAAGCCTCTTCGCCGTGTTGCGAAATGTCCAGTCCTTCGACTTCGTGCTCTTCCGGAACGCGTATGCCGGTGATCAAATCCACAATCTTCAGCAGCACGAGTGTTCCCACTAGCGCGACGACCCAGGCGATCAAAACGCCCATGAGTTGGTTGCCGACCTGGCCCCAATGTCCGTCGAGCCCGCCGACTGGTTTGTCCGAGCCAAAGATGGGGTTGATCACCGATTGCGCGAAGACGCCGGTGAGCAACGCTCCGATTGTGCCGCCCGCCCCATGCACCCCGAAGGCATCCAGCGCGTCATCATACCCGAAGATGGCTTTCACCTTCGTCACCATCCAATAGCACACCGCCCCGGCGACAATGCCTATAGTCAGCGCCGGCATGGGGCCGACGAATCCGGCGGCCGGTGTGATCGCCACGAGTCCGGCCACCGCGCCGGAAATTGCGCCCAGCGCGCTGGCCCGGCCGTTCTTGATCCATTCCGCCGCGCTCCAGCTCAGCGCCGCCGCGGCAGCCCCGAAATGTGTCGCCACAAACGCGCTGGTTGCCAGGCTGCTTGCCGCCAGCGCGCTTCCAGCGTTAAATCCGAACCAGCCCACCCACAACAAGCAAGCGCCGATGAAACTCAGCACCAAGCTGTGCGGCGGCATCGGCTGCTTGGGATAACCGGTGCGTTTACCCATGTAGAGCGCGCAAACGAGTGCGGAAACGCCTGAGGAAATGTGCACAACCGTTCCGCCCGCGAAGTCCAGGCACGGAAACTTGCCTCCGGATGCGTTCAGGAATCCGCCTTTACCCCACACCATATGCGCCAGCGGCGCATAGACAACCAGGAACCACAACGCCAGGAAGAGCACCGTGCCGCTGAATTTCATCCGCTCCGCCGTTGCACCCGTTATCAGCGCAGGCGTAATAATGGCAAACATCAGCTGATACACCATGAAGGTCATTTGCGGAATCGTCCCGGCGTAATCCGGATTCGGCTCCGCCCCCACGCCCCGCAGAAAGGCGTGCTCGAATCCGCCGATGACTGGCCCACTCCCCCCGAAGCACAAGCTATAACCGACCAGCGCCCACATCACCGTGATCAGGGCCATCAGCGCGAAGCTCTGCATCATGATTGCCAGCGTATTTTTCCGCCGCACTAGGCCGCCATAAAAGAGCGCCAGCCCCGGCCCGGTCATCATCAGCACTAGCGCTGCACTCACCAGCATCCAGGCGTTGTCTGCGGAGGACTGGGCCGCTTTCACGTCCTTGTCCAGCTGCTCCAGTTTTTCCTTCACGGTTTGTGGGGGGGCCGGAGCGGCCAAAGCAAGGGTGGCTGTGAGACTAGACGTCGACGAGATGATTGTGGCGGGAGGAGCGGCTTGCCCCGCGGAGAGGGGAACAGCGGCGATCAGGATGGCCCCTATCACCAGGACAAGGCTGAAACTACACTTCCATCCTGCGCACTTCATGGATGTATCCGCTCCGCTGGTTCTGGATTCGACTGCCGGGGACCCGCCGCTTCGACGCCCTGCATTATACGCATCCGCGCCCTGCGTCACAGCTTGAAATTTTCATTTCCAAGATTCATTTTTCTGATGCTGCTTTCCTCTCTTACTCGCCAATTCGGCCTGCAAACTTCTGGAACGCTTCACTTTGTCCAGCCTACCCTCCAGCGTATAATGCCGTGCGGCATGGCGAACGGCCATTCCCGCCTGTAACGAGAGATGGAGCACTGCCATGACTGATAGGCTGCCCATGGAAATCAACGTTCGCGAATCCGGCGGAGTCTCGATTCTCGAGGTTCACGGCCGGCTCACCATTGGCGAGCCTGCCGAGCAGCTCCACGGTGCTCTCCAGTCCGTGATTAAGGGTGGCGCGAAGAAAGTTGTCGTCGTTTTGAACGGTATTCCCCAGATCGACAGCTCGGGCATCTCCACGCTGGTGCGCATCTCCATCAAGCTCGCCCGCGAAGGCGGCGTGCTCCGCCTGGTCTGCGGCCATGGCCGCGTCCGCGACGCCCTCACCGTCACCCGCCTCGTCGAAGCCATTCCCACCTTCGAATCCGAATCCGCCGCCCTGCAAAACTTCGCGTAATTGAGCCAGGCGTTTCCCGTAATCCTTTCCGGACCGTTACTTCGCGTGATAACTTACAAGTGTTATGTGCCGAGTCGGACAGCAAGTCACCCTGCTCCTATTCCTTGTTGGCTTCCATCTGGTCAATCCCTCCGCGACAAAAAGTCAGTCGCCTGAACTCATCTTGGATCGGGTAGACAATGGGAAGCTCAATTTACTTGCATCGCAAACGGCGCAGAAGATTCGGGAAGCGCCAGTCGAGGAAACGCAGCCATCAATTCTCGTGATTGACTTTTTTCGAAATTCTGCTGGAACGTCTTCACGATTAGGATCGTTGCTCGCAGACCGTTTTTCAGAATCCATAAGTGCATATTCCGCAGGACTTAAGATCATCGATCGCAAGATTCTCAAGGACTATTTAACCAAAGAGTGGACGACGCTCGAAGATCTCCAATCCAACGAAGTCTGCTTGCGGATTGGGCGTCAATTGGGAGCGACCGGGGTGATACTAGGGACGCTTGCGGAAGATAAAGACTCCATAAACCTCACTCTTAAGATCGAAGGGCTCGGTCCCAAAGCTAAAATTGAAGACCCATTTCCGTGGAGAGGGAGGACAGCCAGTTTTCTGCTAAACGAAGACTTGCGCCGGATGCTCTTCGAGCCTGGTCCAAACTACGCCCGCAAGCCAGACGAAATTCCAGAGGAGCCGGGTGTAGTCAGGTCCAGCAGCCCGGGAGTCACCCCGCCTACCTGTGATAATTGTTCGCCACCGGAGTATTCTGATGCAGCTCGCGTCGCCAAGTTCCAAGGTAACGTGAAATTGTCTTTCGTCGTCACTACCGAAGGGCAAGTCGACTCTATCTATATCCTGAAAGGAGCCCCCTTTGGCTTGACCTCAAAGGCCATTGAGGCAGCTCAGAGTTGGCGTTTCAGGTCGGGACAGAAAGAAGGCAAGCCTATTTCAGTTCGGGTCGAAGCCGAGAGTACTTGGCGGCTTTACTGAGTGCCATTGAAGCTGAGTTCAATTACACGCGGAGCTTGAGAGGAAATTTCAACTCGGGAAGTAACTACCCGCCCTTTTTCAATTCCGCCAGCACCAGCTTGGCGACTTCTTTCAGCGTTTCGAACACGCCCAATCCCTGAATCGCTACGCCCTCCAACACCGGTTCGCCCTTTTTCCGCAGCTGCTTCGTCAATTCCGGCACGGACATGGCGTTCGGCAAGTCACGCTTGTTCAGCATCAGCACGTACGGGATCGTCGCGAAATTCAAATTGTGCTCTCTTAAATGCTCCATCAGGTTTTCCATCGTCTCGAAATTCGCGTCCAGCCGCTCCTCCTGCGAATCCGCCACGAACACCACGCCATCCGCGCCTTTCAAAATGAGCTTGCGGCTGGCCTCGTAGAACACCTGTCCAGGCACGGTATATAAATGAAAGCGCGTTTTGAATCCGCGTACCGTTCCCAAATCCAATGGCAGGAAGTCGAAGAACAGCGTGCGGTCCGTCTCGGTGGCCAGAGACACCATTTTCCCCTTCTGGTTTTGCCCGGTGTGGTCGTAGATCCATTGCAGGTTGGCGGTCTTTCCGCCCAGACCTGGACCGTAGTACACCAGCTTGCAGTTAATTTCGCGCGCAGGAAAATTGATGAAAGGCACTTTGTCGTCAACCAGAATTGGCCACAAACTTATAGCATACGCGGTGCAGGCAGGCCAGTTTTCCCGCCCCGCGTGTCACCTCCGTCAAACTGCACATACAGTTTCCGCGATTCTGCCCCGAACTCCACGCTCTATTTTTGGCCCTGCCTCCGTTCGGTAACGCCTCTGAGTTTCCTGCCTGCCAAAGTGGCTCCGCGCACATCCGTTGACGCGGGAAACCGGCTCTGTTAGCATTCGCCTCATGACAAAAGCGCATAAGCCCTCTTCAGGGTCATCTAGGCATTCCAGGGGCGCGGCGCGGAGTTCCTCTAAGTCGCAGAAAAAAAAGACTTTCCCTCCCCCTCCGCCCGCCCAGCGGGGCGGCGTTGAGCTGGTTGATCCCCGCGTCCAGGCGCAACTCAAGGTCTACGACGAAGCCCTGTCTCTCTTTCATCAGCAGAAATTCGCGCGCGCCAAGCAGGAACTTGAAGAAGTTCTGAAAGGTCCAAGCAAAGAGCTCGCCGAGCGCGCGCGCATG
>WNFP01000614.1_pt1 | contig 33508 bp, 29 predicted proteins | sample 5400201 | NCBI WGS metagenome assembly WNFP01 (sample SAMN13153355, study PRJNA577476) | soil metagenome | isolation source: 115 cm saprolite under Madrone tree | place: USA:California | collected 2016-06-14 | reverse complement strand
TTGTACTCGCCGGCCATCGTAAGATCCTCAAGGGAGTTGGGCGGCGTAGCGGTTTGAGCCGTTGGAATATCGACAATAGCAGATCCCGGTCCCGCGGTCGGAACTTGGACGGTCGTATCGACACCTTGTCCATAGCCAGCAACTCCTGTCCAAAAAAACCCGGCGGCAAGTGCGAGGTTTCTCCTGACAACTTTATTAAACATAATTTCTCCTTGGTCTGTTGTCGATCGTGCCCAAATCGCCTAACGATGCGCCAATCGCCATCTCATAGCTGAAACGACGACAGGGGGTCAAGTCTGATTTTTCCACTTTTCTAGCGGGCTTCTGGGGGTGCTCAAAAGTGCTCGCCACTATTGTGAATAACTTTCTGGTTTTTCTACAGCGCGGAATCCCGGTGTCGGCGTAGGTGCAGGCTTTTTCGCGGTTTTCGCGGTTTTGACGGGCGCCGCCGGCTGTTCTTCTGCGCAACCGGCGAAGCAAAACGCAGCAAGGAGAATGAGGATCGATATTTTCATGTTTATCAACGGGCGTGGGATTTAGGGTTTTTTGGGCGGTAAAGCTGGCGTTGCCGATGGACTCGCGTTCTTCATCTGAAAAGTCGGTTCGACGCCAAGCGCTTCCACATCCGCGGGGCCTCGCTCCATACCGCGTCTCCCTACGAGCACGGCATAAGAGGCAAGTCCCTGGGCAGCGGCAATATGCACGAAGGCCTCGACGCTTCCGCTGTACTCCGCCCGGAATTTCACGCCTGCGAACTGGCCGCCCTTTCTGGAACCACGTCGATCGTCGAGGATGAGCCCACCGACTTCATCGTAAACATAAAGATCGAGGTCTTTGGCAAATTTATCGCCTCCGACAAGAATGATGTAATCAAGTCCTTTTGTGACTTCGATCATCACTTTGACCACGTAACCGGCCGTTCCAACGCCGCTCACATTTGTTGGAGACATGGCAAAGCCCCGCGCCGTGTAATTCACGGCCATGTTGTAGCACTCGTCCTCAGCCTTGGCGGGATCGGCGTAAATTGAAGAGCTAAACAGCAAAAAGGAAAAACAACCGCCGTTTAAGAGGAGGTTTCGAAGATTCATAGAATAGTTTTTGTCGATGTTAACTTGTCGCGCCCATCGCCGCTTTCACGACTTCGGTCGCAAGCCTGTTCAACTCGCCCACGTTCTCCTTTGAAATTGTGCCATCTAGAGGGATGGTTAGAATGCGTTCGATCTGCGGGAGCACCTCGCGAAGCTTCGCCACCAATGGCGAGCTCTGAAGATTGGCCGGCAGCCCTTCAATCTTCCCCTTCAATGCCTTCGCCAGCATTGGTTCTCGAAGCAGATTAGACGTTTCTGCCGAATAGTTCTCGTCAACAACCGTGCTGGTGTAGCGCGCTCCCTCCATCCAGCCGCAGACAATCAGAAGAGTGCCATGGGTGGCGTGTTCTGGTTGATCAATCTTCTTCATGATGTCTTGCTGCAAAAATCCGAGCTCCATGAATACTTTGAGCCATTCACCCTTATTCGCTGCTGCCCGGACAGCGCGAGCACGGCCCAGGTCTGCGTCAGCCACGCCCATCTTTTTAGCAAGCTTTTCAATGTCAGCGGCACACTTGTTCAGCAATTCGGCATTGTTTGCCTTGATTGCCATAACCCCATCCGCGATTCTCACACCCAATATCATCGGGATGGCAACATCCTTATCGGTGAAAGAATCAGGATCGACGTCCACGGCCACTTTGCGAAAGGTGTCGTCCCATTTCACCTTCGTTTTGGTAAGCACTTGGTCCAAAGCGAGAAACTTATCATAAGGCGTGGGCATCCCTACGCCCGCGTCCTTCGCCGTTTTTGGATCATATGGCGCCTTCTCTTCGTTCTCTGCTGCGATCGCACCCACACAAGCGATCAAAAAGAGTAATGCCACAATCTTGCGCAATCCGAGAGGTGATCTCATATAAACTGGCCCGTGTAACATTTTGTGCAAGGTCGATGCAAGCTTTTTCTCACGAATGTAGGCTGCTCAAATCGGCCAAATAAATGCTCGACCGCTCTCCGCAGTACGCGTAAGATTCTTGTTCACCCATGAACTTGCGATCGGCTCGGACTGTTGCAGTCAATCGCGCCGATCTGCGATGGCGACTAGCGCTAGCAATTGTCGCGTCCGTTTTGTCGTTCACGGGTTGTAGCGAGCGCTCGCAGGAATTAGACGAACGGGTAACCCAATTAGAGAAGGAATTAGATAAGACGGAGACGGAATTGCAGGCAGCAAACCAGTCGCTGAAAACCGCCAGGCAAGAATTGGCACGCCTGAAAGGCAACTCAGGAAGCTCCCGTGAAACACCGTCTGAAATCCCTTCTGTGACCACTTCAGCGTCCCGCGAAGTGCTTGAGAAGTCTTACACAGAAAAAGGCAAGCTGCTTAAGCAGCAACTTCAAGAGAAGTTACAGACGTTCACAATAGGTACTTGTACCTTGCATAATATCAACGTCGCTTCACCAGAGTACCCGGTCACTTCGACTATCTCGTTGTCGATTCGATCGAATACGGGTAATTCCTTTCAATTGGATTTACCGGCAAGAGCAGATCGTGCTGGAAGATGGTCCTTTCCGGACTTGACCGAGATCGTCCAGCGAATCGAGGAAATTGGGAAGAGCTCGGCCGGCTCGAGTTCTGGTTCGGGCGAAACCTCGTCCGGACCTCGCGTTACGTCATCGACGAAGCAACCGGAAACGCGTGGCGCAACTGGAATGCCAGCCGACAGGACGGCTGTCATTCGATGGCCGGAGAGTGGCCGCACACCGGTCCAGCCTAACGTGGCTAACGCGCCCCCACCCGCCGCAGGAGGATCGCAGCCAGCACCACAATCCCAACCGGCCGAAGCAAAAGGTCCTTCCGCAAATCGGACTTTTGTCATTCAGTGGCAGGACGGTGGTAAACCCGCGCCGGAGACGCGGAGTTCTGCGCCAACCGCCCCCAGCCCATCGAGCGGATCGAAACAAAAGAAGCCCGATCAGGATGTTCTTACACAATTCTGAGGAAACTCTGGGTTTTAAACGAAGGAATGATGCTCGGACTCCGGCGAACGATTGACGATTATGGCAACGCAACGTCCGAATTGTCTGGCAGTCGGATGAGGACGGGATATTCCGAAGCCGATTCAATTCAAACAAACTCGGGAAAGCGACATCATGGTTGGCCATCTTCTTGGCCGGCGCAAGCCAGCGAGCAATATGGTTGCTGAACTGTGCCTGGGCGATAGCAAAAAAAACGAGCAACCGGTGGTCGAGCGATCCTAAGCAATTTCTAAAGCTCTAACCATTACTTTCCTTGCGCTAACGAGATGACCGGCTTGATCAGAGTTATCGACGATTCGGGCGAAAGGGAGATTGAATTGTCCCGAGAGCGAATGGCCATCGGTTCCTCTAGATCGGATGCTATCTACATTAGAGGAGAGGGAGAATTTCCCGCGCTGGCATCGATCACATGGGATGGACGGCGTGCGACGTGGGTTTTATATTGCCCGCTTCCCCTGTCAGCGCCAATTGTTGTAAATCGACGGGCTGCAGCACCGGGCGAACAGATTTCGCTCGCAAATCTGGATGTGATTGAAGTGCCCGGAGCATCGATACATTTTCAGCGCATCTTGGCACTACCGTTGCGCGGCGGTCGGCCGATCCAGGATATTCCTCTAAACGATTCTTCGTTAGTATTTGGGCGAGGCGATCCTCAGGGTACTGTCGACATCGATCGGATAGATCTTGATTCGGAGGAAACAAGTATTTCTCGCGTTCACGCCGTGATCGAGCGCGAAGGGGAAGATTATTTTCTAACCGACCGCAGCCGCCTTGGCACCGAGTTGAATGGGATCGCGTTTACGCGTGAACGCCTGGTGTTTGGTGATCGGCTGCGAATATCAGGCTATATTTTCGAATTCACGAGCGCATCGATTCAGCTGATTCACCCCGAGAGCTCAGGAACAGTTGCGGCCCGGAATATCAGCGTTCAGATCAATGGAAACCGCATTCTCGATCAAGTGTCGGTTAATATTGCGGCCGGTGAATTTGTTGGAGTTCTCGGAGGGTCGGGGCATGGCAAGACCACCTTGTTAAATGCCCTTTGTGGGATTAATCCCCCAAGCTCAGGTGAAGTTCGTCTGGGGGGAATCCCACTTTCAGACCGGGTCCGCCTCCGTGAGATCGGGATCGGCTATGTCCCACAGGATGATATTGTCCATCCGGAGTTAACCGTAATTGATGCGATTACGTTCAGCGCTAGGTTGAGACTTCGGCTCCCGCGGCATCAAATTGAGGCACTCGTTTCGCGAGTCATTGCGCGGTTAGGGCTTTCCAAAAATGCGCAACAACGAGTGGCTGACTTGTCGGGTGGTCAGCGAAAGCGAGTTAGTATCGCCATTGAGCTACTCTCGAAGCCCAGTCTCTTGTTTTTGGACGAGCCATCCTCCGGCCTTGATCCCGCTAACGAAGAAGCGCTCATGACATTGTTACAGTCGCTAACGTTGACAAAACTCACGGTAGTTTGCACCACGCATGTTTTGCAGAAGGCGTATCTCTTTGACCGAATTTTATTTATTCAGTCGGGCAAACTGGTTTTCGCGGGGCACATCAATGAAGCACGTCGGCATTTTCTGTTGCAATCCGGGATCGAGGATACGACAACGCTGCAACACTCGCCGATTGAGCGCATTTACGGCATTCTGGCGAACTCGAGCAAGACTGCTGCCGATTGGGAGCTGGAATTTCGTCATTCGCCTCTTGCCGCACGCGCCATTCCACCATTGCCGCATGAAGAAAGAAATGGAGGTGAGCGACAATCCTTGCAGCGGTTGCGAGTGCCCCCACTCACGAAGTTCATGTTATTAGTTGCTCGTCAGTGGCAAATTCTCCGATCAGAGCTCCTAAATATCGCTTTTTCGATCGCGCAGCCGCTTGTGATCGGTTTTTTGATCGCTTGGGTCGCTGATAAGTCCGCCCTAAGAATGTTCTTGTGTATCGTGGCCACAATGTGGTTTGGCTGCAGCAATGGCGCTCAGCAAATTGTCAGCGAGCTGCCTATTTTTCGGCGCGAACGCGTGTCTGGGCAAGGCCTCAACGTCTACGTATTGAGTAAAATTGGATTTCTTTCCCTCATTTCTTTGGTCCAAGCAGCCCTGCTTTTAGTTGTAACGCTTATTTTCACACAAATCTTTCATCCCGAACAAACCGACTCTCAGAACATCGCAAAGGAATTCGCGGCGCGATTGGCACCAATTGAACTCGCAAATCAAGGTTCGACCGCAGCGCAAGGTGACTTTAGACCGGTCGATGCCGAGACGGAACCGGCATCCAGTGCCGCGCCAACATCTGACTCGTCAGCCGCGGAAAAGCAAATCTGGAAACCAAGTCCGATCGTTTTAGGCTCACTTCTTCGCGTTGGCTCTTTTTTCCAAATTTCACAAAATATTCTCGATTCTGGCGCCCGCACACTGATACGCTCTGATGGCACCCCGTTACTAGACTCACGCGGTCGAGAAATCGTTGTTCCTGGCAAATCGATCATCACCGTTTTGATGGCGACCTTGGGTCTGCGGTGGCTGGCGGTCGCAGCTGCAGCAATTACCGGCGTAAGCATAGGTCTGACCATCTCGTCGATGGTGCGCAATACAACTCAAGCCGTGCTATGGGTTCCGCTGATTCTGATTCCACAAATCCTATTCGGTGGCGTTGTTGTCACAGTACCGGACATGAGTAAGTCGGTCTGGGCATTTAGTCACATAATGCCAAGTTTCGCCGCGCAGCGCATCATGGATACAGCATCTCTCTACGGCCTGGTCGCGCCCTTTCTGTCAAATCGGACGAAAATGCCTCTCTTTCTAACCTCGCGCGGGGAGAAAGAAACCTTTGAATGGAATGACGACGGCCGCTCTTTCTCCCAAAGCTATGACAAGCTATCGCCGGTCAATACTTCATGGCAAAATATGGCGGTCATTCCTGAGCGGTTAGGTCAGCACAAGCAAGTAGGCGATCGAATCGAAAACGGATTTCGGATCGAGTATCGCGACACTGTCGAGCGTCGACACGACGTGCGTTTTTCCAAAGGAACCCCCTTTGGCTCCCTATATTGGGTCCAGATGGCAATTGGTATTCTTATCATCTGGAACGTAGGTTCTTATCTCACGATCCTATTTGGGCTAGCACAAAAGCAGACCGGCCGATGAGATATTCCGGGACCGCTTACCCCGAACCCGCTCGCATCATGGAGTGGATGTAAAATGGTCAAACTTCCGACAGGCACGGTCACGTTTCTTTTCACTGACATCCGACTTGGTGATCGGTACACGAACCTTTTGGCTGAGCATCAAATCATTCTTCGGGCCGCCATAGCAAAACATGATGGCTACGAAGTAAGCACAGAAGGCGATGCGTTTTTTGTTGCTTTTGCTCGCGCAAGCGATGGGTTAGCTGCGGCCGCTGATGCCCAAAAAGAATTGTTTGCGCATACATGGCCCGAAAACGGAGCAGTGCTGGTCCGAATGGGGCTACACACAGGCGAGCCGATTTGCAGCAGCGACAACTATACCGGCCTTGATGTTCATCGGGCCGCCCGGATTGGCGCGGCCGCTCATGGCGGCCAAGTTCTGATTTCGGCAGCGACAAAAATTCTGATCAGTAATCGGCTCCCCGACGGGATCGGGTTACGCGATTTGGGGGAACATCGTCTAAAGGATTTGGAGCGGCCGGAGCTCCTTTTCCAACTCACGATCGCAAACATTCGATCTGATTTCCCTCCGATTCGTAGTCTGAACAACTGCCCCAATAATCTACCAGCACAGATCACGCCCCTTATCGGTCGTGAAAAAGCACTGGCAGATGTATGTGAGTTGCTCCGGCGATCCGATGTTCGCTTTGTGACGTTAACTGGTGCGGGCGGCGTTGGTAAAACGCTGCTCGCTCTCCAAACCGCGACTACATTACTCGCTGACTTTGCCGATGGCGCGTTTGTTGTCGATCTATCTGTCGTTACCGACTTCAAATCAGTCCCCGTCGTCATCGCAACCAGTCTTGGCGTAGAGGAGGCCGGAACTCAGCCGCTGATGTCTAGGATCATAGAGCATCTACGAGAAAAGCGCTTACTCCTGCTTCTTGACAATCTCGAACACGTAACGGCAGCCTCGAAGGAAATCGGTGCGATTCTTGAAGCTTGTCCGCGGGTCAAAATTTTGGCGACCAGCCGAGTTTCTCTTTCTCTTCGAAGTGAACACACCTTCAATGTGCCACCCCTCGACGTGCCCAGTCTGCAAGACCGTTCGAGTACAGGAGAGCTCTTAGCCTCTTCCGCCGTTCGCCTCTTTATCGAACGTGCCAAAGCGGTGAAGGGCGATTTCGTGATCAACGATGAGAGTCTTAAAGCGGTCATCCAAATTTGCTCGCGTCTCGATGGTTTGCCTCTCGCAATCGAACTCGCCGCAGCTAGGGTCAAGTTGCTTTCCCCAGAAGCGTTGCTCGCGCGATTGGTGGATCCCGACGGGCGCATTTCGTTGCAGCTTTTAACCGGGGGAGCACGCGATCTTCCGGCAAGGCAGCAGACGATTCGGGAGACGATCGCTTGGAGTTACAGTCTTCTTCACGCGAACTGCAAAAATTTATTCTGCTGTCTCTCCGTTTTCGCCGGTGGCTGCACACTCACTACTGCAGAAGCCGTCTGTCACAAGATGTCGGACGATGAGATCGATGTCATGGATGGGATCGCGTCACTGATAGACTACAACCTTTTGCGACAGACCGAAGAGATTACGGGCGAAGCGCGAATTGAGATGCTACAGACAATTCGCGAGTTTGGGTTGGAACAATTACGCAAATCGCGCACCGACACCAAGATTCTTCGGGCATATGCAACGCATTTTGCATCCTTTGCGGAAAAGGCCGAGGCGAATCGGCGCGGACCGGAGTATACCAATTGGGCCGAACGAATCGAAACCGAGTACAACAATTTTAAGGCTTCCCTAAACTGGGCTTTTCAAAACGAGCCGGAATTAGCTGTTCGCATTACCGCAAACATCGGAGAATTCTGGTTTAGACAGGGACACTGGACAGACTTACGTGTTGCCTGCGAAACGGCTCTTAACCATGCTGGAAAGGCTTCGCTTGGATGGCAGGCGCGTTGCGCGAGATTTGCCGGCCAATGCGCGCGTGTCACGGGAGATCCGGTTCGTGCAAAGAAGTTTTTCGAACAAAGTCTGTCTCAGAGCGAGAAATCTGCAGCTCAGCTCCAAATCATCGAGGCGCTCAATGAATTGGGTAGCATTCTTTTTCATAACGAAGGTCGCAATTCTGAGGCGCGAACCTTATTCGAACGCGCCCTCAACATCGCAAAAGAACTTAATGACGAAAACTGCCTTGCTGATACGATAGTTCAGCTGGGTGACTTATCGTTGTCTGAAGGCGATTTCGAAGAAGCCCGAGACAAATTCGAGCAAGCTGCAGCAATTTGCCGCAAACACGCTTATGTAGCGGAAACCGCACAATGCACAAGCTATTTGGCTGCGGTCGCAATCGAATTTGGTGAGTACGAACGTGCATCTTCCTACTTAAAACAGGCTTTGCAAATCCACGAGAAAGCGCGCGAAACTCACGACGCCATCTGGGACCGATACAAGCGTGGGCAGATCGCTTGCGCACGGGGAGAATTTGGTCACGCTCAGGTTGAGTTTGAAGAATGTTGCAAAGCATTCCAGCAGATGAGCGCCAGTGTCGGAGAAGCATGGTCGGTCTACGAGTTAGGCAAGATTTCACTAAGTAAGGAAGAACTTGCTGAAGCGAACACTCTTTTCGAACGTTCGCTGGCGATGTTTCGGACCCTGGGGATACCCAACGCTTGGGCCGCGCTCCAACTCGGAACGACCGCGATTTACGAAGGCCGATTTAGGTCTGCGCGGAAATATCTAGAAAAAGGTTTGGCGGTTTTTCGGGAGCGCGGTGCCAAGAACGGAATCGTCGATAGTTTGTGCCAACTCGCCCGCTTGGCACGGCTGCAAAGTGATTACAAGACGGCGCATTCATTCCTGAACGAGAGCTTGGAACTCATTCGGCAAATGGACTCCAAACGTCTCGCCGCACCCGTGCTAGAGCAACTGGCGTATGTCGCTAATGCTGAAAAACGATACGATTGCGGTGCGAAATTGCTCGGCAAGATTGACGCCCTGCGTGGCGAAATGGGTAGCCCGATTCCGCCTTGTGATCGGGCCGAGCATCATAGCGCGATTGAGAATGTCAAGATGGAGCTCGGCGACCAGCTATTCAACACTCTTTGGACAGAAGGTAAATCGCTTCGGCTCGATCAGGTAGATCCTTAAGGGAAACTCAGCCTTCATTTTGCGATCGAGTAAAATTCGACATAAGCAAACTATATCCCTACTTTCAGGAAGTTATTAGAACCCTTCGCCCGCAATGATAACTTGGAGTCTGTTTAGCGGATGCGATTTGCTGTTTTTGCGGTGTTGGTAGGCTTTTGTCAGTATCGCTTTTTATTGATTCAGCAGCAAGCCCATTTGAACTTGTAATCCCGAGCGTAGCGCCTTTTTATAAGATTATAGGTTATGAAGTCCCTCCTCCGAGGCTTCCGGGCCCGCCCGGAGCTAATCAACGCGATGTTCGCCTACACAGTTGGTGTTGTCCTGGTGACAATCTCCATGTCTGTGTCGGAAGCAACAGCTCAAGCGCCCGACAAAAGCGCGCGCCCCGATCAATCCACGTTGCCGGGCACATCACGGTCGGCAGTGGCCGATGTTGCCACAAGTGATGCTACCGCGACTCCAGAACCGTCAGCTTCGGGATCAGGAGCTGGTAAAGAGTCATCGGCTCAAACCGAATGGAAGCCATCGACAGAACTTTGCTCTGCCGACCATACCTATTGCGTTAAGATTGTAGCAGAGACTCAGGATTCAGATCACCGCAAGTTGATTGTTTCTTCAAAGGGCCGCGTGTTGGCTCAATTCCCTACCTTTGGTTACTTAATGGACGCATTCTGGAGCCCGGACAACAAATACCTCGCGATAACTAACCGGCGGGCAAATGCCGGCGATTATTTGTGGGTTATCTCGCTGAGCGACGGTGCCGCGTTGAAAATGCCCGATGATCTCGCAACTGAAATCGGAAAGAAGAGCCTGGGCCAGATAAGCGGCGACGATCCCTGGGGAAAGACAGTGCGGGAGGTGACTACGCGATACCCCGAGTGCACGCAGGACCGTTTGGATCACAAATTTCTATTCGCGCAAGGCTGGAAGGGCGCAAGCGAGCTGTTGGTTTCGGAAGAGCTGCAGTTTTTAAAGGAACCGCTTGGGACCGGAACGATTACTGCTCCTGGTCCCGCCGGGACAACCCATTCGGTCACAGCCACAGTTGACTATTATGGTCCTGGCGCTCCCGGCACTTGGATTACCGTAAACAAAGCATGCCGGGTCACAGCAAACAAAATTGCTCTGAAAGGGCAGACGATCGAAAAACATGAGCATTCGTCTGAATTCGTTAACCGAGCGTGGACATACGGATCCTATTGGATGCAGAATCCTGCCGAAGATTTCTTCAACAGCGCTCAAGCCAAGTCCGCCAAGGGGGATCTGGACGGCGCCATTGCCGACTACAGTCGCTGCATAGAACTCGATCCGAAAAATGCGTCCGTTTACTTCAACCGCGGCAACGCCAAAGGCGCCAAGGGCGATTTGGACGGAGCCATCGCCGACTATAACCGCACTCTCGAATTAGATCCGAAAAACGTGTATGCGTACAACAACCGCGGCCTTGCCAAAGATGACAAGGGTGACTACGACGGTGCCATTGCAGACTGTAATCGTGCCATCGAACTCGATTCGAAATACGCCAGAGCCTACAGAAACCGTGGCGTTGCCAAAGCAGGCAAGGGCGATTTGGACGGAGCTATCGCCGATTACAATCGTGCCATCGAACTCGATTCCAAGTACGCCGATGCCTACAACAACCGCGCCAGCGCCGAACAAGCCAAGGGCGATCCGAACAGCGCAATCGCCGACTATAACCGTGTCATTGAACTTGCCCCGAAATACGCCGATGCCTACAACAACCGCGGCCTTGCCAACGTTCTGTTGCGTAACTGGGCGGATGCCCTGGCGGACTACAGGCGTTTCTGCGAGTTGTCGGAGAGCGGACAGGATTATCCCCGGCTATTCATTTGGTTGATACGTGCTCGGCTGGGCGAAACGGAGCCGGCGAGCAAAGAACTCTCCACCTACCTCGACAAACGCCAGAAAGCTACAACCAGCGACTGGTTTTCCAAAGTGGCCGGCCATCTTCTTGGCAAAGTCTCGGAAGCCGATCTTTTCGGTGCCGCCGCCTCGCCCGACGCAAAGAAGGACAGCGGCCAGCACTGCGAGGCATGGTTTTACGCCGGGATGAAAAAGCTTTTCAGCGGCGACAAGAAGACCGCTGCCGACTACTTTCACAAATGCCTGGCCACAGAACAGAAGGATTTTACCGAGTTCCAACTGGCCCAGTCAGAGTTGAAAGCGCTCGGAAAATAGGAATGGTCAACTTTCGATTTTTTAGTGCTTCAACGGATAGCCCGCCCTGTCCTTGGTATTGGAATTGCTGTAAAAGGTAATACGATAGTTGCATGCCGACGATCACAGTTAAACTTTCCAAACCGGAATTCGCCCAACTCGAAGCGACCGCCGCGATTTCGCGGCGGACCAAATCGGAGATCGTGCGCGAAGCGCTGGCTCGATCCAGCCGAAAATCGGCCTCCCTGCTCGACGCCATGAAGCCTTACATCGGTAAACTGTCTGGCCCAGGTGATCTCTCGACCAACAAATCCCGGATGAAAGGTTATGGCAGGTCGCGTTCTCGTTGACTCCGGGCCGCTCGTGGCCCTGCTCAATCGGCGAGATATCCATCACGCCTGGGCGCAGCGCGAACTGGTAAACCTCCATGAGCCACTTCTCACTTGCGAAGCGGTTCTGTCAGAAGTTTTTTGCTTATTGTCTCGGATTCGGAACGGCACCTCTCTTCTGGTCGCTCTGCTGCGCGATGGTTTGGTTTCGACCAGTTCCGATTTTTCTTATCACGCCGAGTCGACTGAAATTCTGCGCCACTTGGAACGCTATTCGAGTGTGCCGATGTCGTTTGCCGACGCCTGCCTTGTCCGAATGTGTGAAATTGAGCGAGATTTCATCCTCTTTACAACCGATCGCGACTTCCTGACTTATCGGCGACATCGTCGGCAACCGATTCCTCTCATTAGCCCATTCTAAAAAGACACAGGCACGGGACGGGCCCCCGTGTCCGACGCAGAAAGGCTCCAACGCGGCCCCAGTTGGAGCCAAAACGATGCGCTGGCTGGTACGGAATTCGACCCGGGCCGATCATTCCATTGGAAGCGCGCTGCTGCAGCCCCAAACCGGTTTCGGCGGCAAAGATCAAATCGGCAATTGGCGATCAAATTGCCGTCGCCCCGGCCGGACCACGGAATTTGCCCGCCACGCCGGGCTTGGGTTCGACTGGAGCGGTTCCTTAAGCTTGGCGGGCGTCTTTCCTCCCCCTGAGGAGAGCTGGCTTTTCCAGCATCTCCCCCTGGGGAGGGTTTATTATAATTTTTGAAAACGGGCGGCTAATCACCCGTCCCACAATTTAAAAGATTTTCCACGGGGCTTTACGAGCCGCCTAGGCACCAAAGAATTCGCCGTCAATCGCGCCCAAGTGCATCCCAAGAATTCGCTCGCCGCTGAAAAGCGAGCGACCGTTAGTCGACAAGCAAACCTTCTTTTTCTGCAGCTTCCGTAAGACGCCGATCTTCGGTCAAAAAGTGCATCGAATGTGGTTCAAAATTGCTCGCGATTAAGGCCGCCCCCAATTGAAGAGCGTCAGCGGCCCGCAACGGGTGATTCTTCAAAAGTCGGGCGGCACTCCGATGAAGAGCCTCGCTTGCCTGCACTTCCTGCCAGCCCTCACGCATCGCTTCCAATCGTCGATAGATTTGCGCGACGGTTCTTCGTTCAGCACCTTCTCTGCGTCGCCGCGCGATTGCGGAGATGCATTCAAGAGAAGTCCCCCACCAAGTAACAATGGGCTCGTCCTGATAGGCTCGATAGCCCGCCGCCGCCGGTTCCCGCGCGAGTAAAGCAATAACCGATGAGCTATCCCAATAATTCACCAGCGTGATTCGCTCCGTTCTTCCAAGACCGCCTCGACTAGGCTCTTTTTGAACTTTAGCGGTGCCAGTTTGAAAAAGTGGCGGGGAAGTTTTCCGGTGCCTCGTTTGAGCACCCCCCGGCGCTCGAGTTCAGTCAATTTCGCTTTGTCGGCCTGGCTGCTAGCGCGTTCCAACGGCTGGAGGCGCGCCACCGGGATGTTCCGGTCCAAAATCAAGACCGACTCGCCATGGCGAACCTGCTCGATCAACTTGCTCAGGTTATTTTTCGCATGGGTGATACTCGCTGCCGTCATCGAGCCAAAATGGCTTGATTAAGCACGCCTGTCAAGCTTATTAAGAAACACACCCTCGTTGCAAACTCGCGCCTGATTCGAATCCGAAAGCGACCGGGCATTGAAGTTAAGCGGATACGGGGTCGCTACCCGTACCGGAGGGTTGGTCAGGGTCTTGGATTCTCGCGACTGCGCTTGAGAAGGCGGCTTTTGCGCAAGCGCATCTCTCCGCGCATCACGTAAAGCACAAAGAGATTTTTGCTGCGCCGGTCATAGCGGTAGAAGACTCGGCAGGGCGGTTCCACGATTTGCCGGTAGCGGCGGGAGGACCGACGAAGTTCCGGCGGAAGGGAACCGCTTTCGGGGTGTGCTTGCAACTGTTCAACGTGTTGGAAGACACGCTGCACCAATTCGCGCGCCGCTAGTGGGTCGTCGAGTGCGATGTAATCGGCAATGGCATCAAGATCCTGGAGTGCTGGCTCAGTCCAGATCAGCGCAGCCATCGGGCCATGCGTTTCTTGGCCTGGGATTGGCCGACCAGGCGGCCTTCTTCAACAGCGCGTTCTCCCCGAGCGATGCCCTCAAGAATGCCAAGTCGCCGCTGCGTGTTTTCGTAGGTGCCGACGTCAACGAGATACGCAGCCGGCCGGCCGTGTTGAGTAATGAGCACTGGGTCGCGCGCCGCTTCAAGGTCCGCGATGATTTCGGTAGCCTTACGTTTCAGGGTGGTGACAAGTTCGGTTCGCATCGAGTGATACTAAAGTAGCACTCGTTAAGATGCAAACGCGAAGAGCGTTCGTTACAGTTGATCACGGACGGCCGACCGCAACCACGCATCAGCTGAATTGCGCCGAATCTTTGCGAACGAGAACATTTCGCGTGAAACCGCCCCGAGAGCTATGCGACCTATCGTTGGTAATCTGTCCCCGCCTGCTTATCGATCTTACGAAGTCGCTGCTCTCCGAGGCGGCAGAACACGGCGCGCAACCGGAAGAGGTCCAGCTCGACTTCGATTGTGCTCAGAAAAATCTCCGAAACTATCGTACATGGCTTCGAATTCTGCGGCCGGTGGATACGGCTGCAGCCGATGTGAAGGATTTTGGGGACGCGCTCAAGGAGGGGCGAATCAACCCGACCGACGTCGCGAAGGCCACCCAACAACACAAAACAGCGCGCGATTCGATCAATTCAACGGCGCTGCCGGAAGAATTTGTATCCGAGTTCGCCGATTATCGTCGCGGCGCATTTGCTTACGATCAAGGAAAGGAACATTGGGACGAGGCGCGCAACGCTTGGGAAGATTTGCTGAAGCGGCCGGAGCAAGATCGGCATTATTACCGCGCGGCCTTGCGGGGATTCGTCCGTTTAACAAACTGATCGAAGAGAAGCGATTTGTGGCGCGGGTGTACACCAAATCGCGATTGCACGCGTGCTTAGCGCGTCGTTGTCCCAAAAAAGAGCTGGCTCCGAATCGCTTCCAAGCCAGCTCAGTGGATTTACATCCTACGTCAGCTTAATACCCATGGTAGTAATGATGACGGTGGTAGCGGTGGTTATAGTAGCGATGCCCGCCGTACCAATTATTATAGTAGCCATAGTACGGATACGGTCGGTAATAACCATAGGGGTAATACCCATAGTAGCCCGGATAGCCGTAATAGCCTCCCGGGAATCCAACCCCAATTCCGACCGAAACCTGAGCGTCAGAACGCTGCACCGGAACGAAAGCCAATCCACTTGCCACCAATGCTATTAAGAGAACCCTTTTCCAGTTCATTATTTTACCTCCCAATCATTAGACGGGAGGTACGGCAAAAAGCTTCACGCTCTCCTTCTGGGCGCGACCGGCGCACGAGCAAACGCCAACGCACTGACACAGTGGGTTACGGCTCCTCCAATAATCGACCGCGATTAATCCGACAAGAATGTACCAAACTAAGTAAAAGCTTTGCGAACGAGATGCCAGTACGGAAAATTCAGGTGCTCTGTTGGTGCCCCCGTTTTTACCCGCCCCAAAGGTGGATGAATTTTTTGTATACTGCCTTTGTATACTCGACCCCGTAATTTGAGCAAAATTCAGCCAAATTGGGCACCAAGGCCGCGCCCGCCGACATGCCGATTTGCCTATGAAAGCTCACATGAATCAACGTGAGCCAACTTGAGCACAAACTCGTTAGGCGATTTACGAAACCGTTGCTCTACCAGAACCACGGCTGCAGATCCTCGCCGGAAAGAGTACACGGGTCCGTTTCCCGTACCAGTATAGCATCGAGCTGAGCTGATTTATCTTCGGCTCGGACGATCTGAAGCAAATACTGCTCGACGATCCGAAACCGCCAATCTACTTGGTAAGCGCGCGACTCGCGCAGGCTTGGCAAAACGCTCCGCTACAACTTCCCAATATTCCATGGGTGGTGGTTATAGAGACATTCAGCGAAACGGTGGTTAACTTCTCTGGATCCAGAACTTTCGTAAGACGAGAATATCGTTTTGCGTGCGTAGAAAGCAGTCAAGTGCTTCTTCGGGATAACAAACGACCGGCTCGTTTTCGTCGAAAGACGTACCCTTAACCGCCGATCAATGGTGGCCGTCAGTTTTGCTTGCCGAAGCTTTTTCCTTCTCCGGCGCCTTTTCGTCGGACTTGGCCGACGTTGCTTTTTGGTCTTTGTTCTGGCCATCGCCGGTCTGGGTCGACTTCGAACCTTTTAAATCTTTATCGCCAGACGTAGCGGCTTGTTTTGAAACTTTTGAATCCTTCTCGCTGCCGCTACCCCCTTTTCCGTCCTGCGATTTGGTTTCGGCGCTAGAGTCGAGTCCTTCGTCTAAAAGGCTGCCCTGAAATTTTGGGTCTTTGATAGCCTTGGTCGGCAGTTTTTGCGGGTCCACTTCCTCTTTTTTTTCTTTCCCAAGGCGCGGTTTTCCAGGAATCAATGAATTCATAAGGTCCCGGGAGTCATTCTGGCTGCCGCCGAGGGTCGTAAGAGCCGACTGGCCGGAGGCGAATGGAGAAACGAGTCCGAATGCGGCCGAAACCAGGATCAATCCACTGTTGTAAATCGGCTTCATAATTTCATCCGTCAGCGCGTCGACCACTGCCCTCGGAGCTACCTAATCTAGAACGTTTGGCCGAAAAATAAATTAAAAATCGACGCTGCAAGCTCTTAGCCCCTCGCGATCCAGAAATTTCGGAGCACCAGGATATCGATCTGGGTGCGGAGGAAACAGTCGAGCGCTTCCTCAGGATAGCAGACAACCGGTTCGTTTTCGTTAAAAGAAGTGTTGAGCACAAGCGGAATGCCGGTGAGGTCGCGGAAATGTTCGATCAGGCGATAATAGCGCGGATTGGTTTCTTTGTGAACCGTCTGCAATCGGCCGGTACCGTCGACATGGATGACGGCCGGGATCATGTCGCAGTATTTCGCGCGGACCTGGAAAACTTTCATCATGAACGGGACGTCGTCGTCAGTCTCAAACCATTCGGCCGCGGCTTCGCGCAAAATCGACAGGGCAAACGGCCCGAACGATTCGCGCCGTTTAATTTTCGCATTCAAAACGTCTTTGATTCCGGCGTTGCGCGGATCCCCCAGAATGGAACGATTCTCCAACGCGCGCGGCCCCCACTCCATTCGCCCGTGAAACCAACCGACAATTTTTCCGTCCGTAATAGCTTGCGCCGTCTTCTTCGAAAGTTCTTCTTCGTCGCCGATGTAGGAGATCGTGCAGTCCGCGTCCGCGATCTCTTTTTTCTTCCAATCGTAGAAGGCAGAAAAGGTAAGATGTCGATCTTGTCACCGCACAAAATGTGCCGGAACGATTGCCATTCGTTAGGCCATTGTCGATTCGAGGAGTCGCCATCTTCACTTTCGTCGTGGCGCTTTCGATTGGGCTATGGTGGCAACTGAGCGGCGAATGGTCGGTCAACGATCAATTGTTGGGATCAAACTATTTGGAGGTTAAGATTCCGCGACGAGTCTGACGGAAATCGAGAAGGCTGTTGATCGCTTGGCGCCAGAAGAGTTGGCAAGACTGGCCGTTTACATCGCGCGTCGTGACAATCTGACTTAAGACAACAAACTCGAAGAAGATTTTGCCCGAGGTGGAAATCACGAGAAAGTGGTGGAGAAAATCGATGCCGAGATTGAAGATCAAGGCAGCGCGGAAGGGCTGTCGTCGGGTGGCGACTTCTGTGCCACTTGTAGTTTACACCGAGTGAAATGTTGCTCGCGCGCAACCATTTGCTGCGGGCGATTGAATTTTCTGGTCACTCATCACTTGTCACTGGTCACTTTCACTGCAGAATCCGCCTTATGCCGTACAAAGATGTCGCTCCGCCAAATGGCGAAAAAATTACCCGAACCGACCGGCTGAATGTGCCGGACAACCCGATCATTCCTTTCATCCGCGGCGATGGCACCGGCCCCGACATTTGGGCGGCGAGCGTGCGCGTGTTCGATGCCGCGGTGAAGAAAGCGTTCGGCGGCAAAAAGAAAATAGCATGGTTCGAAGTGTTCGCGGGCCAGGTGGCGAAGGACAATTTCGATAACTGGCTGCCGGACGACACGGTCGAAGCCTTTCGCGAATATCTGGTCGGCATCAAAGGTCCGCTGACGACGCCGGTCGGTGGCGGTATTCGTTCGCTCAACGTCGCACTCCGGCAACTTCTCGATCTTTTCGTTTGTCTGCGCCCAGTGCAGTACTTCAAAGGCGTCCCCTCGCCCGTCAAGCATCCGGAGAAAGTCGACATGGTGATCTTCCGCGAAAACACGGAAGACATTTATGCCGGGATTGAGTACGCGGCGGGCACACCGGAGTCGCAAAAGATCCTCGATTTTTTCCAGGAAGAATTCACAAAGGAATTCGACAAGATCCGGTTCGGCACGCGCGAAAAGGCGGCGGAGTTTTGGAAACGAGTCGGCGCGCCGGAAAAAGACAACGTGATGGTCGGGCTGGGATTGAAACCGGTCAGTCGCTCCGGCAGCGTGCGCTTGATCCACAGCGCGATCAGTTACGCGATCCTCAATCAGCGCAAAAGCGTCACGCTGGTGCACAAGGGCAACATCATGAAGTTCACCGAGGGTGCGTTTCGCGATTGGGGCTACGATGTTGCGAAAAATTATTTCGGCGCGGAAGAGATCGACGGCGGGCCGTGGTGCAAAATTCCAATTACCAAACCTGGCGGCGGTATTGTGATCAAAGACGCGATCGCCGACATCACGTTGCAGCAGGTGCTGACGCGGCCGGAAGATTTCGACGTGATCGCGACACTGAATTTGAACGGCGATTACTTGAGCGACGCGCTGGCTGCGCAAGTCGGCGGGATCGGGATCGCGCCCGGCGGCAATATTAATTACATCACCGGTCACGCCGTATTCGAAGCGACGCACGGCACCGCTCCGAAATATGCGAACCAGGACAAGGTGAATCCCGGCTCGGTGATACTTTCCGGCGAAATGATGTTCCGATACATGGGCTGGAGCGAAGCAGCCGATTTGATCTTGAAAGGACTGAAAGGAGCGATCGCGAGCAAGCGGGTGACTTACGATTTCGCGCGGCTGATGGAGGGCGCGACTGAGATCAAATGCTCGCAGTTCGGCGATAACGTGATTGAGCACATGTGACGCGGCCCGCTTGGCGCGGCCGCGAATGACGAAATCCGAATGCCGAATATCGAAGGAATTCCGAATTCCAAATAGCTAAGATCGACAATCAGACGGGTTCTGAGACAAAATCCGGAACCGGCAACGTCTTTTATTGAACCTATGCGTACATTCTTTACCTCACTTGTAATTTTCCTCGCAGCGACCGCCGTTCTCCCCGCGCAAAAGCGAAGCATCACGGAAAAAGATCTCTGGGATTTTGTCTGGATCGGCGATCCGCAGGTCTCGCCGGATGGATCGCGCGTCGCGTTTGTGCGCGTGACCGTGAACGAGAAAAAGGAAGGCTATAACACTTCGATCTGGTCGGTGCCGACGAGTGGCGGTGAAGAACCGCATCAATTGACCAAGGGCGATCACGATTCGACGCCTCGCTGGTCGCCCGACGGAAAATTTCTGCTCTTCGTTCGCGCGACCGAAAAGGACGGCAAACCCGAGCCGTCGCAGTTGTCGATCTTGCCAATGGCCGGTGGCGATTCGTTTTCGTTCACCGATCTGCCAAAAGGCGCGAGCAACCCGGTATGGTCGCCGGACGGAAAGACAATTGCGTTTACGAGCGAGACGAATCCGGAGGATCTGGCAAAGCAGGAAAAGAAAAAGAAGAAGGAAGAAGAATTAAAGAAAGCGATCAGCGCGACCTCTCCAACCGCTTCGCCGGAGGCGTCAAAAAGTCCGGCTGAGAAAAATGGGTCGACGAAGGCCGCTTCCGAAGAGCCCGCGAAAAAAGCAGAGGCGGAATCAGAGCACGAGAGCGACGTGCGCGTGATCACGCGCGCGGTTTATCGCGAAGACAACGAAGGTTACTCCGATCCAAAACATCCGGCGCACATCTGGACGATCCGGGCGCCGCGCAATGCCGATGAAAAGGTGCAACCAGAGCAGCTGACATTTGGCCGCTTCGACGAAGGCAACATCGTCTGGTCGAAGGATGGAACGCAGATTTATTTTGTTTCGCTGCACGTGGACGAGCCGTACTACGAGCAGCCGAAGAGCGAACTTTATTCGATCAGCGCCAACGGCGGCAGCGCGACCAAGCTCAACTCGATCGACATGGACTTGGGCGGTCTTTCGCTCAGCCCGGATGGCAAACAGCTCGCGTTCGTCGCATCGGTCACCCAACCGGTGAACTCGTACACCCAGCCGGACCTGTGGATTGTCGATCTTACCACGAACTCGAAACCGCGAAATCTAACGGCGACATTTGATTTCGATGTCGGCAACGGGCCGTTCGGCGACAACGCAGCTCCGCGCGCGGGCGGACGCAATCCGCCGATTTGGACCGTGGATGGAAAAAGTTTGATTGAACTCTACGGCAAGGAAGGAAAATCGATCCTTGCCTCTTTCGATGCGACCAGCGGAGCGGTCACCGATTTGGTGAGCGGAAATCAAGCCGTGCTCCGAGTTCGCGCTTCGAACGATGCGTCCAAGCTCGTTTATACGATTTCCACGGCGACACGGATCAACGATTTGTTTGTGTTGGATCGACAACCCCGAAATGATCGGGGCTCGCGAAGCCTTTCGGAGTCAGCAAACGCGCAGCCGCAACAGCTGACCGATGTTAACAAGGAGCTTTTTTCCAAACTGAACCTGACCGAGCCGGAAGAAATTTCCTACAAAAGTTTCGACGGGAAAACGATTCAGGCCTGGGTGCAAAAGCCGCCGGATTTTAATGCCGCAAAAAAATATCCGCTGATCCTCAATATTCATGGCGGACCGCACGCGGCTTACGGATATATTTTCGAACACGAATTCCAATGGATGGCAGCGAAAGGTTACGTGGTGCTGTTTCCAAATCCGCGCGGCAGCACGACCTACGGCCAGGATTTCGGTAATGTGATCCAGTATCATTATCCCGGCGACGATTTCAAAGATTTGATGGCCGGGGTAGATGAGCTGGTGCGACGCGGTTACATCGACGAAAAGAAACTTGGCGTGACTGGTGGAAGCGGTGGCGGATTGCTTACGAACTGGGTCGTGGGTCATACCACCCGTTTCGCGGCGGCAGTTGCGCAGCGCGACATCGCGAGCTGGACGCACTGGTGGTACACGGCGGACTTCACTTTGTTTCAACCGGCGTGGTTTAAAGGACCGCCGTTCGACGAGGAACAGGATTTCAAAGCGCGCTCGCCAATCAGTTACATCAAAGATGTGAGGACGCCGATGATGTTCATTCTGGGCGAAGTCGATTACCGCACACCGCCTGGCGCGGGCGGTGAGGAAATGTTCCGTGCGCTTAAGTTTCAGAAAATCCCGACGGTGATGGTGCGGTTTCCGAACGAATCACACGAGCTCTCCCGCTCTGGCCAGCCGTGGCATCGAGTCGAGCGATTGCAGAATATTGTTGGCTGGTTCGACCATTGGTTGCTCGGCGTCGCCAAACCGGAGTACGAAGTGGCGCCGAAAGAAGAAGTTTCGATCAAGCGCGAAAGCACCGAGCCAAAGCCGGCGAAACCGCCGAGATAAAGTCCTAGCCGGACTGGCGTTTGCAGTTGGCTCGGCCGAGCGTTCTTAAGCCAAAAATTTAAGAGAAGACATCCGCCGACGCCAAGGCTTTGGCGTGACAGGCAGAGGTCGTCGCTCCATTATTCGTAGATATGGCTTCTTCCTCACTCTGGCAGCGATTCCAGCAATACTTTTTGCGCCACGACGACCTCGATTTTTCGATCGACATCAGTCGGGTGAAATTTCCGGACGATTTCTTCGACAAGATGCGGCCGAGGATCGACAAGGCGTTCACCGCCATGCGCGACCTGGAGGCGGGCGGAATCGCCAATCCGGACGAAAAAAGAATGGTTGGCCATTACTGGCTACGAAAACCGGCGCTGGCGCCCAATGCTGAATTGCGCGCCGAAATCGAAAACACAAACGCGCTGATCAAAAAATTCGCCGCCGATGTTCATTCTGGAAAACTTAAAGGTGGCCGCGGCGAAAAATTTCAGCACGTTCTCTCCATCGGAATTGGCGGCTCCGCACTTGGGCCGCAGTTCATCGCCGACGCGCTCGGGACAGCGCAGGATCCGACGGACATTTACTTCTTCGACAACACCGACCCGGATGGATTCGACCGTGTGTTCGATAAGATCGACAATGAGCTCGGGCGCACGGTTGTGGTGGTCATTTCGAAATCGGGGGGAACGAAAGAAACACGGAACGGAATGCTGGAAGCAGAAGCGCGCTTCAAAGCTGCCGGATTGGATTTTGCTAAACACGCGGTTGCAATCACCGGCGTCGGCAGTGATCTCGATAAGCTCGCACAGAAAAATGGATGGCTGGCGCGTTTCCCGATGTGGGATTGGGTCGGCGGCCGCACTTCGGTGATGAGCGCGGTCGGTTTGGTGCCGATGGCGTTGGAAGGTTTCGACATCGACAATTTCCTCGCCGGCGCCGCGGCGATGGACGAGCGAACACGAATAAACGATTTTCGGCAAAATGCCGCGATGCTGCTCGCTTTGATGTGGTTTTATGCCGGCAACGGTCGCGGGGAAAAAGACATGGTGGTGCTGCCCTACAAAGACCGGTTGCTGCTCTTCAGTCGATATCTTCAGCAATTGGTGATGGAATCGTTAGGCAAAGAGAAAGATCTCGACGGCAAAACCGTCAATCAAGGGATCGCCGTTTACGGAAACAAAGGATCGACTGATCAGCACGCTTACGTGCAGCAACTGCGCGACGGCGTCCTGAATTTCTTTATCACATTTATTGAAGTAGCGAAAGATCGTCATCGGGCCGCGTTCCAAGTGGAAGACGCTGTTACCAGCGGCGATTATCTCCACGGCTTTCTCCGCGGAACGCGCGCGGCGCTTTATGAGAAAGGACGTGAATCGATCACGGTGAGCATTTCTGAGGCGAATGCATTTAACATCGGAGCGTTAATCGCGCTCTATGAACGCGCGGTCGGCTTCTACGGGTCACTCGTTAACATCAACGCTTATCATCAACCAGGGGTAGAAGCGGGAAAGAAGGCGGCGACGCGATTGCTACAGCTCCAAAAGGACGTCCGTGGAAAACTTTCACGTGGGATCGGGAAGACCGCGGAGGAAATTGCGCGGACGATCGACGCCGACCCGGAGGATGTTTTTCACGTTTTGCAACACCTTGCGAGCAACGATCCGCGCGTCCAGATTTCGAAAAGTGAAGAGCCGTCCGATGACAAGTTTTCCCTCGCGGAATAGCATTTGCTCGATGTCGCCCTGAACTATGTCGAGCTCTTCCGAGCAACCAGGGAACGAGCCGCCGAGTGTGCGGTGGCACGATATGGTGAAGTTTGTCCGCCAACTGAGTCACGATATTCGAAACAATTTGAACGCAGTCGAGCTGCAATCGGCTTACCTAGCTGAGCTGGCTGAAGAAACGGAAATGAAGAACGAGATTCAACGCCTGCGCGAAATGGTTTCCGAAGTCGGAGCCAATCTGCAGCGGCTAACGGCCGGGCTCAGTCCGGTCAGCCGCACTCGCATTTCCTATCCAGCAGCGGATTTCATCGAGGATTTGAAACAAAAACTGGCGAAGGATTTTGCGGATAACGCGGCCAAGGTGACTTGGGACATGCAACTGAAAGATGCGACGTTACAAATCGATCCGCAGTTGGCGCAGCAAGCTTTTCTGGAGCTTTTCAGCAACGCTTTTCAACACGAACGCAATATCAAGACGATCTCGGCCAAAGCCTATCTCGACAAAGACCGTTTCGTGTTCGAGCTGCGCGAACCGAAAGTGCGTTTCGAATTACCGACTGAAAATTGGGGACGCGAACCGCTGCGAAACGTGAGCCAGGGCCACTATGGACTCGGTCTCAACCGCGCGCGGTCGATCGCAGAAGCTCACGGGGGCAATTTTCGGGCGGAGTACGATCAGAAAACATCGACGCTCGTGACCACTCTGACGCTGCCGTCTTTACCGGCGGAGAAACGTTGAGGGGAGAGATGAAACAGAGTCGCCGCATTTTGATTATCGATGATGAGCGACCGATTTTGCTCACACTCGAGGCGTTGCTCAGCCGTCATGGATTCGAGACTGAGACCGCCGCGACGGCCGCGACCGGACTAAAAGCATTGAAAAATAAAACGGCGTCGCTCGTTCTCCTCGATTTGCAATTGCCGGACGCGGAAGGATTGCAAATGCTCGATCAAATCAAAACCGAGCGCCCGGAAACGCAGGTCATCATTCTGACCGCGCACGACACGCTCAACAATGCGATCGAATCGATCAAACGCGGCGCGTATCATTTCATTAGCAAGCCCTACGCGCCGGAGGAACTGCTCAGCCTCGTCGAGAAGGCACTGGAAAAGCAATCGCTTCTTCGCGAAACGCAAAAACTGCGGGAGAAGACCGAAGAACTCGAGAAGCGATTGGAGATAGCAGAGATGCGCTTCACGCCAGTGTTCAAGAGCAAGTCGATGCAGGAGATCGAAGAGCTGATCAACGCGATGGCGCCGTCGGAAGCGAATGTCTTGATCACGGGCGAAAGCGGAGTCGGCAAGGAAGTGATCGCGAATTTGATTCATCATCGCAGCCGTCGATCGGAGCGGCCGATGGTGAAACTCAATTGCGCGGCGTTTCCGCAGACGATGATCGAGGGCGAGCTGTTCGGTTATGTCAAAGGCGCTTTCACCGGCGCGATGAACGATTTTCCGGGAATGATCGCGGAAGCGGACGGAAGTACACTTTTTCTGGACGAGATTTCAGATATGCCGATAGACTTGCAGACGCGGTTCCTGCGGGTGTTGCAGGAGCGCGAATTTCGGCCGCTCGGAAGCACTCGCGTGCTAAAAGCGAATTTTCGCGTCATTGCGGCAACGAATCGGCCAATTGCGCAGGCGCTGGCCGAGAATCGACTGCGCTCAGATCTGTATTACCGGCTCAATACTTTCCAGATTGAAGTGCCGCCATTGCGCGAGCGGAAGCAGGATATTCCACCGCTGGTCACGTTTTTCGTAAAACAATTCGCGCAGCAACTCGGCAAATCCGAGCCCGAGATTTCGCCGGAAGCGTTTCAAAAGTTGCGTGATTACTCGTGGCCGGGAAACGTGCGCGAATTGCAAAATGCGATGGAATACGCGGTGGTGTTGGCGAGGCAAAACACAGTTGGAGTGAAAGAATTGCCCGGAGAATTGCAATTGCCGGCCGCGTTGCAACAAATCGAGCGCAGCGTCGTTTCGCAAGGCGTGCAAAGTCTGGACGAAATGGAGCGACTAACGATCCTGCAGGCGTTGGCGCAATGTCACGGGAACAAAAAGAAAGCGGCCGAGCTGCTCGGCATTCAGCGACCAACGCTTTACAACAAGCTCAAGCGCTACGCGATCGAGCTTTAATCGCGCTCGACTGCGCTCAGGACAAGGTTTGGAATTTTTGGGGTTCGATTTTAGATTGAGCGGCGGCCGGGCTGCGCAACCTAAGATCGACAATGGCGACCTCGCGACATCTTGAGAAAGTCCTGGCCCACGCCGAAGACCAGCTCGCTCTCGCCGGAAAGCAGCGGCCGACGGAAGTTCTACCGACCTACAAAAAATTTCTCAAGCTGGAGGAACATCGCCTTCGTTTGAAACATCAGGCTGGAGGTGGCGGCCGTGAAATCTGCGCCCGTCGCGGCGAGCTGGTTGACGTAATTTTACGACACGTTTTTGCCGCCGCTGCCAACGCTGTCGGTCAATCGGAGACCTCTTTGGCGCTGATCGCGCTCGGCGGATACGGCCGGGGCGAACTCAATCCCTTTAGCGATGTCGATGTGATGTTGCTGCACGGCGACGCTGCCGGCAAAGTTTCTCCATATGTGGAGGAGATGGCGGAGCAAATTCTGTATTTGCTTTGGGACATCGGGTTCAAAGTGGGTCATTCCACACGCTCGATGAAAGAGGCCTTGGCGCAGGCTAATCACGACATGCTAACGAAAACGGCAATGCTCGAATCGCGTTTTTTGGCGGGAGACCGCGTGCTCGCCCGTGAATTTCGCAATCAATTTCGAACGAAATGCGTGATCGGCTCGGAGCGCGAGTACGTCGAACTGCGAATGCGCGATCAAGAAGCGCGCCACCGCAAGTTTGGCGACAGCGTTTATATGCAGGAACCAAATCTTAAAAACGGCTGCGGCGGTCTGCGTGATTACCAAAATTTACTCTGGATGTCCTATTTTAAGGAAGGCGCTCTGACGACGACGCTCCTGGTCGGCGAAGATTGGTTGAGCGAATCGGACCAGCGCCGAATCGAAATGGCCTACGATTTTCTGCTGCGATTGCGCACGGATTTGCATTACCTCTCCAAACGCGCGGCGGACATTCTTCATCTGAACTTGCAGGAGGAGATCGCGCGGCGGTTGCGGTACCGGGAAAAGAACGGCCAGCGCGCGACCGAAGCACTGATGCGCGATTATTACAAACACACTCGAAACATTTTCCGTGTGACCGAACGCATCACCGAGCAGTTTGCCACCGGCTATGCGACGAGCGGCACCCGCGCGCTCTTCAGCTTTTTGCCTCTTCGGCGCGGCACCGAAATCCGGGTGGGATCATTCTTCGTTCGGCATGACCAACTCCACACTGATCGGCGAGACCTCTTCAAGACCGATCCGTTGGAGATGATGACAGCGTTTCAACGCGCGCAGGAGCACAATGTCGATCTTAGCCCGGAGCTGGAGGATTTGCTCAGCCGCGCGCTGGGACAAATCACGCGCACGTATCGCTACGCCAAAGCGCCACGCGAGATTTTCAAGGCAATTTTATCGAAAAAAGGTGAGGTCGGCCGCGCTTTGCGGCTGATGCACCGGACCGATTTTCTCGGCCGCTATGTTCCGGAGTTCGGCCAACTGACTTGCCTGGTGCAGCACGAATTTTTTCATCGTTACACCGCGGATGAGCATACGCTGCTTTGCATCGACAAACTCGACGCGCTAATGCGGACAAACGATCCGAAGTTGATCCCCTATCGCCGTCTTTTCGAAAATCTGGAAGAACCGTTCGTGCTTTATCTCGCTTTGCTTCTGCACGACACGGGACGGGCAGTGGGTGCGCGCCCGCATTCCGAAGCCAGCGCTCTTTTCGCGCAAAGTGTGGCCAAGCGTCTCCAGCTTTCGCCGGAGCAAAGAAAATCGCTGATTCTTTTAGTCGACCATCACGTGACTCTGTCCAGCACCGCGCAGCAACGAAATCTCGATGACCCGGCGACGATTGCGGAGTTTGCGAAGGTCGTTCGAAACCAAAAAAATCTGCACGCGCTGATGTTGTTGACCCTGGCTGACGGTCAAGGGACGAGCGGACAGAGTTGGTCGGATTGGAAGGAATCACTTGTCTGGCAACTTTTCCAAGCCACTTCGCAGTACCTCGCCGACCAAAAATCTTATCACGAGCAAACCAAGATCGAGCGCGAGAGCTTGGAAGCAGCAGCGGCCGCTGAGCTGCCGTCCGATTTTGCGGATGAAATCGAAGCGCACTTCGAATTTATGCCCGACAACTATTTTCGCGCATCCGATGTTGCCGAAATTGTTCAGCATCTCAATCTGTTTCGGTCTTTCTTCGAGAACACCTCGACTCAGCTCGATCGGCCACTGGTGCCGGCAGTGAGTTGGGAAGCTTTTCCACAATTCGGACACAGCATCGCTTCATTTTGCACTTGGGACCGTCTGCATCTTCTGGCGAAAATCGCGGGATCGTTTTCGGTTGTTCCACTCAATATTCTGAGCGCTGACATTTTCCCGCGCGAAGACCACGCCATTCTGGCCGTTTTTCGTGTTTGCGATACGAAAGGACAGGCCGTGGCCGAGGGACAGGACCGCGCTCAGGTGGAAAACACGCTGCGTCACGCGCTCGAAGTTGAGACCTTTGAGTTTGCGTCATTGCTCGAGGAGGCGCGCCATAAGATCCAGCATCGACGCCTGGAGGAGCTGGAATTCCCAGCCGGGATCGCCATCGATAACAAAGCGCATCCGACTTACACATTAGTTCAGATTGAGGCGCCCGATCGCGTTGGCTTGCTTTACGATTTACTGACGGCGCTCGAACAGGAAGGAACCAACATCGTTCTCTCGCGTATCAGCACCCAAAAAGGCGCTGCCATCGACACATTTTATATCACCGACTGCGGCAGTCGCGCTAAAATTACCGATTCGCATCGAATCGCCGCACTTCAGCGCCGTTTGCGTTCGGCTATTATGGGCGGACCCGCGCACTGATTTGCACGAAATGAGCTGGCGTAGACAAGTCGTCTGCTTATCGTCCCGAAATTCGAATGAACGCGCTCATTCTCGCCGCTGGGTATGCGACGCGACTTTACCCGCTGACGCTGAATAAGGCGAAGCCGCTGTTAAAAGTCGGCGGCAAACCGATTATCGAATGGCTTTTCGATAACCTTGCTTCTGTTCCCGCGCTTCGAACGGTTTACATCGTGACGAACGACAAATTCGCCGGCGATTTTCAGAACTGGGCGGACGCTTACCAAGATCGACCCGCCTTCGCAGACCGCCAGTCCGGCTCGGACCTACGGCGCGGGATGCGGATCAAAATTATCAATGATGGATCGAAAAGTGACGACGATAAGTTAGGCGCGATCGGCGACATAAACCTCGTTTTAACCCGAGAGAATTTAACCAACGACGACCTACTCGTCATCGCCGGCGACAATTTGTTCCAACAACCGCTGACTGAATTCGTGAAGGCGGCCAAATATTCGCAAGCCACCGTTGCCGTTCACGATGTCGGTGATCTCCAAGCCATGAAAAAATATGGCACCGTGACAATCGACAAAAATGGCGTGATCACAAACTTCGAAGAGAAGCCTGACAAACCAAAAAGCACGCTGGCCGCGGTCGCGCTCTATTATTACTCGCGTGAAGTGTTGCCGTTATTCACGACTTATCTCGCCGCCGGCAATAATCCGGACCAGCCCGGGTTGTTCTTGCAATGGCTCTACACCCGAAAACCGGTCAACACTTTTGAGATCAAAGGTCGTTGGCTCGACATCGGGAGCAAAGAAACGCTCGAGAGCGCGGACAGGACCTTCGCGAAATTGTAGAGGCCGCTGTCCTCAGCGCCGGGCTTCAAAACAAATCGCCGCCGAGACGGCGGCCCGCTATAGCAGGATGTCGATCTTACCTGAGCCGGCCTTCATCGAACTCGATCAGATCGAAGTAGGTGCGGATATCTTTACGTCCCGCTCCGCCGGATTGTTTTAGAAAATGACTGAAGCGGGCTTTTTTGGCGGCGGTGTCGGGATGCCGTGAAATCATCGTCTGGTTCCAGTGTTCAATATCGCCACTGGAATGTTTTAGGCCGTTCTTTTCGACCCAGCTCAAGATCGCGTCATCGTTTTCCAAACGATGCACCGCCTCTTCGAAAGCATCGCCGTCGAGCTTGAGAAAGCTGAGTAGATGTTTGTCAAAGCCGACCGTCTTGTAGTTGTAACCATCGAGGAGTCCCTTGCGATGCAGCTTGGCCTTGTCGATCAAGCGCGGGAGATGAACATAGCCGCCGAGCTTCTCGTACGGACTGCGCGGATGCAGTCTTCGCATGGGGAAACAATTATGTTGCGTGCAACGGCTGCGCCGCGCCCAACGGTATCTCTGACTCAGACTTCTTCTCGGCTGCTTTCGTTTCGGACAACAACTCGCCTTGAGTGAGATTGGCCTGACCGATGACAAGCTGCCCGGAAAACATTCCGCCTTTCTCGATCGCGATTGATTTGGCAGTCACGTTACCATCCAAGGCGCCGGTTTTGTAGATTGTCACTGAACCGCTGGCTACGATTTCACCGGACATGCGCCCCTTGATGTCGATGTTCGTCACCCTCACGCGCCGAAAGCATTGGATGTCGGATTTCCGCTCAACCGTCATGTGTTGCGCGCCGATTAGGCCGGGAATTTTTCCGACCAGGTTAAGCGTCATCGATTCCTCGCACTCAAGATTGCCGCGGAGTTTCCCTTCAACGATCGCCGAGCTGCAAATCACGCTGGTGCTGCTAAGGTCGCCCTTTGTCGTCAAATGCACGTCGCCGCGAGTCCGAATCGATCGGCTAAAGCTGGTGATGATTTTGTAATCGCGCAGATCGATGTGCGCGCTACAGCCTGGGCAGTTTGTCGATGACGCCGCGTCGCTGACTTCGTGTTTGCGTTTGCATTCGAAACACGAGACGACGCGATTGCGTTGCCGGCTCCACATCGCTTCAAGTTTTCGATGGAGCGGCAATTCCTCGGGCGCAGCCGAGCCGTCCTTAAGCTTCAGCCCGGACTTGGGCGCCGATGGCGAAAAGGAGCGTCCGCACTGCCGGCAAAACGTGCTCTTCGCCGCCACATATTCCATCTGCTTAAAGCCACAGTGCGGGCATTCCACACTGGCCTTGGCAGGCGACGATTTGATCACTAGTTCAGAAGACGAAGGGCAAATTTTTAACCGCGAGCCGCGAAGGCAGGCTTGGCCGATTCTTCGTGGCGAACAACTTCTGGCCGGCTGGATGCTGATTTCACGCTCATCCCGCTGGAAACCTCCGATTTGCCGATAAAGGTGGCGCCTTCTTCGATGATGAGGCGGGCCGCCTTCAAATCTCCCTGGAGCGTGCATTTCGATTTCAGTTCGCAACGCTCGCTCACGGTAATGTTCCCCTGCACCTTGCCGTAAATTGTGATCGACTTCGTTTTGACTTCCGCGCGGATGTCTGCGTTCTCGCCGACCGTTAACACCCCATCGGAATTAATTTCGCCTTCGACTTTGCCATCGATCAAAAGCTCCTTTTGGAACTTGATCGTGCCTTTGATTTCGACGTCGCTGGAAAGGACGTCTTTGCCGGAATGTTCAGCCATAAACTTTTTGTAATCGTTTGTTGAGGATTTTAGTTGGTCGCCGTAGGCGGGTCGGTTGGAATCATCACCCCCCGAACTCAGCGATCCTTCTCCGATCGACGAGATCGTCTTCTGCGAGATGAATTTTTTCAACACGCGCTATTATTGTAATGGTTATTCACATTGTCAACGGGTTCAAGAGAGAAAAGCCCAGGTTTTTACAATTTATTCACAAAACGGAACAATTTTGCGGTTCGGTTCTGCCCTGAAAGAACCAAATATGGCGGGGCCTGCCTCGGCGTCCGCTCGAGAACGCGACAGAGCGGCTGCTCGGGAACCTGGGTGCCGAGGAGACCGGCGGAAGTGCGAGCAACGCGTTCCCAATCATACGCTAAAACCCATTCCACATGCCGATTAGACAGCATTTCACGTGCAATGAGGAAGTCGGTTGTCAGGAAAAAGCGCGCACTGTCGGCTATGCCATCCAAAGCTTCGTGCGAGCTGCCAGCAATGCCGGGCTGGTTCGACCAATATGAAATCGATGGGGACAACCACCACGGCGCGAGAAACCCGTGGGTTTCCTCCGAACGAATCGTCGTTGCCAGTTCCCGGAGCTGGCTTGATTCGTTTCGACGCTCGATTCGGAGGGCCAACTCAATCTCGTTAGGCCAAATCCGCGCGTCCCAGAACTGAACAACCGGTAACATCGACAAGACAAAGGCGGTCCACACCGCCACGCGCGACTGGATCGGCGCAAGCAGACCCGGCAGGGCGATGATGAAGACAGCCATGAAAAAGTAACTCCAACGCGCCTGCCAAATCGTTAGCAGAAATGTCGCGACAACTAAGACCAGAATAAAACTTGGCGGCGCGGTTCGCTTGCGAAACGAGTACCAAATCAAAATCGGCGCGACGGCAAACAGGTAGCCGGCCCAAACGAACCAAATTCGATTCAGCGGTGAGACATGCACGAGTTCGCCAATCGTACGCGCCCAATTTGCGAATAACGGACTCAACTGAAAGATCGCGAATGCCGGAAGGCGCCGTTCAACGAGCAACGCAATCGCGACCATCGCTGCAAAAACAATCCAACCGATTCGCCGATTCCGAGCGACGAGAAGATGTCGATCTTTCGTTAGGCCAATCAAGACAACCACTGAAAGCAAGATAAGCGGCTCGTAAAGCGAACTCCAAAGCGCAAAGCTCCATGCGATTCCACTCGCAACGCTCCAACCTGTCGACGGTTCGTCTCGCAAGCTCCACTCAACGCAAACGCCAATTGTCACGAGCAAGATGAGCAAGGATTGATGATCCGGCCGACCCAGCTCCGTTCCATGAACGAGAATCGGGCTGATTCCATAAAGAATCAGCATCGCCCAGCGATAACGGAGTTTCATTCGCCGCGACCACCACCAAAGAAACCAGCCGGCGAACAGCGCCAAAAGCGGCGAAACAACTGCGCCGGCTAAATCGATTGCGTGCGCTGTGAATGGCTTCAGCAAGATCGATAGTGAGAAAATTAAATAATCGAACGGCGCAGTTGTGTGCGGTCTTGTTCCTTGCGGAAAATTCTCGAAGTCGTGATGACGCACGACCCGCCCGGGATGTTCGGCGCAGATTCGCACGCGCGTCATCCGCGAGTAGCAATCGGCGTCGCTGAAATAAATATTTCCGTCGACGAAAACGTCCCGATAATTCGCGCACCGCGTTGCCAGAACGAGTGCGCTCAGGATCGTGATCTCGAGCACGGCAAAGAGAACGCGGACCAGTTGCTGCACAAGACCAACAATCGCAAATCCGAAATCCAAAATCGAAAATGAAATTTGCGCCCCTTCGCAAAAACTACGGCGTGGCAGCCTTCGCGCTCCGCTACGCTGCGGGGAAGACTGGGCCCGCCTGGATTCGAACCAGGGACCAAGGGATTATGAGTCCCCTGCTCTACCGCTGAGCTACAGGCCCATTCTACCGAGGCTGTCATACGCGGTGATCTACCGGCAAGACTCTAATTTCTATAACCAAACCCTACCAACACCCAAATTCGGACACAGAAACTGCGTAAATCTGCGCGAATCTGCCAACGGGCCAATTTCGCGCTCTATATATAATACGCAGTTCGCCACGTATTTGCGGCAGAATCGCGCAATAACGCGAAATCGCTAAACTGGGTTCGAATCCCGTTAGGGGCGCTTGTGCATTTTCACATGTAAATTGCCCGCTAAAATTCGGACACTCTCCGGCCAATACTCCGCGGCTAGGCGCGATGGAAACGAAACGCCAAAGATTTCGCTTCTCGCTCCCGACGTGCGCAATTGGAGCCTTTTTTTACAAAGTCGCGGGATATTCTTGACTTCTTGGATTTAGCCCGTTGCTTCACTCAACTCTAAATCTGCATTTTCAAAATCTATGATCACTCTTCGCTGGCTTAGTCAAAATCGTTTCTCCTCACCTCTACGCATCGCAACTGCGAGCGCGCTCGTCGTCGCTGCAGCGGCAATGTGCTCCGTCGCAATGAGCGCCGGAAATGGAGGCGGCAGCACCGCCCCTAATGCGAGCACCGATAACTTCGATCAAGGCCCGTCCGTCGATACCAGCAGTGCGATTGTTCAATTGAAAGGCGACCCGCTAAGCACGTATTCCAGCACTAAGCCACCTCACGGGAA
>WNFP01000369.1_pt1 | contig 33666 bp, 27 predicted proteins | sample 5400201 | NCBI WGS metagenome assembly WNFP01 (sample SAMN13153355, study PRJNA577476) | soil metagenome | isolation source: 115 cm saprolite under Madrone tree | place: USA:California | collected 2016-06-14 | reverse complement strand
GCCCTGTTCGAATCGGGGGATGAGGGCGAATCATGGTCAATGGTCCGCGGGTTGTACCATCATCCGCATCGGCCACGTTGGATGCCGAGCAATGGCGGGCTGGTTCTGCATACAGTTGTGCCGGACCCCCGCAATAAGGAGCGGATGTACGTGGCTGTGTCTGCCGGCGGTGTTTACCGCACCGAGGATGGGGGAAGCACATGGCTGGCCCGCAACAATGGAGTACGCGTGATGTTCCTACCAGAGAAGTATCCAGAGTTCGGGCAGTGCGTACATAAAATTGTACTCCATGAATCGCGGCCTGAGCGATTGTTCTTGCAAAACCACTGGGGGCTGTACCGTTCCGATAATCGTGGTGATTCGTGGCAAGACATCGCGCGTGGGGTGCCCTCGGACTTTGGTTTCGCGATGCTAATGCACCCGCACGATGCGGACTGCGTATACATAGTGCCGGTGGAATCGGACGAGTTTCGCTGCACTCCGGAGGGCCGTTTACGCGTTTACCGCACGCGAAATGCGGGTGGTTCCTGGGAGGCCCTGAGCCGGGGGTTGCCCCAAAAAGGGGCATACGAAACAGTATTACGAGATGCCTTGTCGTCCGACTCGCTTGATCCGGCGGGGATTTATTTTGGAACGCGGAGCGGAAAGCTCTACGGATCGAGAGACGAAGGAAAGAGCTGGACGAAACTTGTCGAAGGATTACCGCAGATCTTGTGCGTGAAGGCCGCTGTCGTCCACATGGATGGGGCGCCAACAACGAAACCGAATTTGAAATCAAGAATCTCGAAAAGCCGGAAAAGTGCGCGCCCGAAAAAAACCAGGCGCAGGAAATCGGGCTGATGCAGGTCTTGTTCACAATTCCGGGTCCGCTTCGTGAGTTCACAGGGAATCAGAGCGCCGTGCGCGTGGAGGTGGAAGCGGGCGCCAGTCTGCTCCAAGTTCTGCAAGCGCTATTCGTTATATACCCGGGACTTCGCGACAGAGTTCTAACCGAGGCGGGCCAAACTCGACAGCACGTGAATATTTTTGTGGCAAACGAGAACGTACGTTACACCGGTGGACTTGCGACGGCTATTCCTGCCGGGGCAGAAGTTTCGATTGTGCCCGCGATTAGCGGCGGCTAACAACATGGCCTAAAATGCCCGGTGAGTGTCGAGCTAGGCACAAAGCAGATGACGGAGCGCGTGCATGATGTAGTTCGTCAATAGGAAATCCCGGGAAGCGAGCCAGAATTGGTGACCGGGCTGATCGCATTTCGTTATCATCGAGGAGGTTCGAAAATGCTGGTGCCTCTCAAGGCAGCGAGGCGGTGACCTCGAATGCTTCCCAAAGCACGGTCAGCGAGCAGGGCGATGGCTGCGATATTCCTTGTATGCTTGAGCCGGGTGTGCGAGACTACGCGCAATGATATCCAGTTACTCAGGCCGTGATCCTCGAGCGCTCATTTCGATAACAGTGTACCTGCGGCTGACGAGAATGGATGTCTGCTGCGGTCCGCCTCCCTCGCTTTAATTCATCCCATCAGCAAAGTACGCAGGGCAGAAGAGGAGAAGTGTAAATGGAGGAGAATTCCGTTTTCTGGGAGGAGACCATTCAGCCGGGAGCGGCATGGTCGCACGTGTTGAAGCGCGGAACAGCGCTACGCCTTGTGGATTTGGAAGGTGGAGCGAATGTTGGCGCGATTTTCTATAACTTCGACTGTCCGGCGGAACGATACAACATGCCGGATACGCTAAAGGCGCAGCATATAGCGCGGCTCACCAAGGGCTTCGTGTTGTATTCCGACATGGGACGCATTCTATGTTCCATTGTTGAGGACAAGGTTGGCTGGCACGATCCGATCGGCGGAACTTCCAACGCCAAACTGGTGAAAGCGAGGTACGGGTCTTCGCGTTACCAGGAACAACGCAACGACTATCACAAGAACGGCCGCGACAGTTTCCTGATCGAGATGGGCAAGTGGGGGCTCGGCCCGCGCGACCTCGCGGCCAATGTGAATTTCTTCACCCGTGTTGACGTCGCGGAGGATGGCAGCGTGAGCTTTGGTCCGGACAACTCCAAGGCTGGCGATTTTGTTGAGCTTCGCGCAGAGATGAACATTCTCGTGATTCTCAACACCTGCCCACATCCGCTCGATCCAAATCCACGGTACGAACCAAAACCAGTGCGCTTGTCAGTCCGGCGGGTTCCGGTGCCAGGAGCGGATGATCTCTGCCGTGTTTCGCGGGCGGAAAACGGACGGGGCTTCACGCTGACGGAGAGATATTTTCTATGAGGATACAACGCTTATGGTCGGATTAGATCTAGTTGAAAGCAAATTTGAGCCAACAAGGGCCGTCTACAGCCAGGAGATTCCAGCAGGAGAGCCTTGGATCCATCCCCTGAGGAAGGGGCAGTATTTTCGCATCGTTGATCTGCACGGAAACCAGGCCGTGGATACTCTCTTTTACAATGAACATGATTACTCCGACCGTTACAGCGCGCAAGACACAATCCAGCAGCAAGGCAATATCTATCTCACGACCGGCACAAAGTTGATGTCAGCCGGTGGCACTGTGCTGCTGACGATCGTGGCGGACACCTGCGGCCGCCACGACACGCTGGGCGGAGCGTGCGCAACCGAGAGCAACATGGTACGGTACGCTCTCGAAAAGCGGCATATGCACGCGTGCCGCAACAGTTTCATGAAAGCGGTAATGGAGTGGGACCACGGCATGAGCAAGCGCGACATCGTCAGCAACATTAATTTCTTTATGAACGTGCCGGTGACGCGGGAGGGCAAGCTCACGTTTGAAGACGGCATTTCCGAGCCCGGCAAGTACGTCGAGATGCGAGCGGAAATCGATGTGCTCGTTTTGATCAGCAATTGCCCGCAGTTGAATAACCCTTGCAATGCCTACAACCCGACTCCGGTCCAAGTGCTGATCTGGAATGTGCCCGAGACGTGATGTTTGGTAAAGTCCTGATCGCCAATCGCGGCGCGATTGCATGCCGCATTATTCGAACACTTCGTAAGATGGGCGTCTGCTCGGTTGCCGTGTATTCCGAAGCTGACCGCCACTCGATTCATGTGGATCAGGCCGACGAAGCGGTGTGCATCGGTCCGCCATCGCCCACGCATAGCTATCTCTCCATACCGGTCTTGCTTGAGGCTGCCCGCAAAGCACAAGCAGACGCTGTTCATCCTGGATACGGTTTTTTGAGTGAGAATGCGGGCTTCGCAGAGGCTTGCGCGGCGGACGGAGTCGTGTTCATTGGGCCGACTCCGCAACAGATGCGCGACTTTGGTTTGAAACATGTGGCGCGTAGGATCGCCGCCGAGAACAATGTGGCGCTCCTGCCGGGCAGCGAACTGCTCGCAGACGTACCAGCTGCGATCGAAGCCGCCAAATGCATAGGTTACCCGGTGATGCTGAAGAGTACCGCTGGAGGCGGTGGGATCGGGATCCGTTTGTGCCGTTCTGGTGAGGAATTGCAGCAGGCGTTTGACGCGGTCGGGCACCTTAGCCAATCGCATTTTGGAAGCGGGGGCGTGTACCTGGAGAGATTCGTCTCGCAAGCCCGACACCTCGAGGTGCAGGTCTTCGGGGACGGCCGCGGCTCGGTGGCCGCCCTGGGAGAGCGCGATTGCTCCGTGCAGCGGCGAAACCAGAAGGTTATTGAGGAAACGCCGGCACCCGGCTTGGGGAGCGCGGTCAGGGAACAACTTATCCGCGCGGCGGTGCGATTGGCGAAGGCGGTGAAATACCAGTCTGCGGGAACGGTGGAGTTTGTCTACGATATGGAGAGCGGCGATTTCTATTTCCTAGAGGTTAACACTCGCCTGCAAGTCGAGCATGGCGTCACGGAGGAAGTGACAGGTGTGGACCTAGTTGAGTGGATGGTCAGGCAGGCGGCGGGGCAAGAACTCGCGCTTGAGGAATTCACGATTCGCCGCTTTGGATGTTCCATCGAGGCGCGCGTGTACGCGGAAGACGCAGCAAAGAATTTCCAACCGAGCGTGGGGAGACTTTCGCACGTCAGCTGGCCTGAGAAAGTACGGGTGGAGACCTGGGTGGAAGCCGGAACTGAGGTGACGCCGTTCTACGATCCCATGCTGGCGAAAATAATCGTGCACGCGCCAAGCCGGGAGGCCGCACTTCACAAGCTTCGCGCTGCCTTGCGTCAATCCGAGCTGTCGGGATTGGAGACGAACTTACCGTACTTGCGACAAATCTGCGAAGGTCCGGCTCTGGCTCGTGGATGTGTCACTACTTCGTTCTTGCGCGATCTCGTTTATCTCCCCCTAACTATTGATGTGCTTGAGCCAGGCACGCAAACTACCATTCAGGATTTCCCCGGCCGGCTCGGCTATTGGCATGTTGGAGTTCCTCCCTCGGGTCCAATGGATTCGCTGGCATTTCGCTTTGCCAACCGTCTGGTGGGTAATGCACGCGACGCCGCCGGATTAGAAATCACACTGACGGGGCCGACCTTGCGTTTTTCCTGCGACGCGACGGTGGCGCTGACGGGCGCGGATTTCGGCGCGCGGTTAGACGACCGACCGATTCCACTATGGCAGGCCGCATTCGTTCGTCGAGGCTCGGTGCTCGAATTGGGAGCAGCAAAGGGCACAGGTACACGGGCTTACCTTGCGGTCGCGGGAGGCATTGAAGCTCCGCTGTATCTTGGCAGCCGCTCGACCTTTATTCTCGGTAAATTCGGAGGTCAATCTGGCCGCACCCTTCAGGCGGGAGATGTTCTACACATAGGCAAGGCTGAGAGCAGTTCGCGAGAAGCCGCTAAATTGCCGGAACAGCTGATCCCGCGATATGAAAATGAGTGGGAGATTGGCGTCCTCTACGGCCCGCACGGCGCACCGGACTTCTTCACTCCCGAGGACATCGACACATTCTTTTCTACTGCGTGGAGGGTACATTATAACTCCGACCGCACAGGGGTGCGACTCATCGGTCCGAAGCCGCAATGGGCGCGTAGGGATGGAGGAGAAGCCGGCTTGCATCCCTCCAACATTCACGACAACGCGTATGCAGTTGGGACTATCGACTTTACCGGCGATATGCCGGTGATCCTGGGTCAGGATGGCCCGAGCCTGGGAGGCTTCGTGTGTCCGGCGACCATCGCCGACGCCGAACTTTGGAAGATAGGGCAGCTGAAGGCCGACGACGTGGTGCAGTTTCGCGCACTCTCGCTGGACCAGGCTTTAGAGTTGAGCCGCGCACAGCAAGTAAACCTCGAAACGCTTGCCGGAGAGCTGCCCGCACTGCCGACCACCATTTCTCGTGAAAGTCCCGTCTTGCGGCGATTCGAATCGAACGGTGCGCCGGCAGTGGTCTGCAGAGCTGACGGCGACAGGTGCTTGCTCGTCGAGTACGGACCGAATGTGCTGGATCTGAATCTGCGCCTCCGCGTCCACACTCTGGAACAACAATTACGCGAACTAAAACTTCCGGGGATCATCGATATCACGCCGGGGGTTCGTTCACTGCACGTGCATTACGATTCGCGCCTTGGTCGCGAAGGTCTGCTCGAAGCTCTGGACGATTGCGATCGCCGCATTCCAGACCTGGACGACATTGCAGTGAATTCGCGCGTGGTTCATCTGCCGCTGTCGTGGGACGATCCGGCTACCCAGCTGGCCATCCGCAAGTACATGCAGGGCGTGCGGCCGGACGCCCCCTGGTGTCCCAGCAATATCGAGTTTATTCGCCGCATCAACGGCCTCGATTCGATCGATGAGGTGCGCCGCATCGTGTTCGGCGCCAGCTACCTGGTGCTTGGACTGGGCGACGTCTATCTGGGAGCGCCGGTAGCCACGCCGCTTGATCCGCGCCATCGTCTGGTTACCACGAAATACAATCCGGCGCGGACCTGGACGCCTGAGAATGCTGTGGGAATTGGCGGCGCTTACTTGTGCGTGTACGGCATGGAAGGGCCGGGTGGCTACCAATTCGTCGGCCGCACCGTGCAGATGTGGAACACTTTTCGATCTACCGCAGAGTTTGCGCCGGGGACGCCCTGGCTATTGCGTTTCTTCGATCAAGTTCGGTTTTTCCCGGCGAGCGCGGAGGAGTTGGTGGACATTCGCGACGAATTCCCGCGCGGACGCTATTCGCTACCCATCGAGGAATCGGAATTTCGCATGCGCGAATACCGCACGTTCTTGAAATCGATCGAGGCGGATACCGCCACATTCAAAGCATGCCAGCAAAGAGCATTTGAGGCCGAACGAGAGCGATGGGGTGCCGCTGGGCTGGTCGACATCGTCGAGCCGCCGGATCGGCTCAGAGTAGCACCTAGCGATTTGCAAACTCCTGAGGGCTGCAGGCCCGTGCGCTCTCCGATTGGCGCAAGTGTCTGGACAATTGGGGTAGAAGCTGGTCAGAGGGTGGAAGCCGGGCAGAAATTGCTTGTGCTCGAAGCGATGAAAACGGAGATTGCGGTAGTGGCGCCGAGCGCAGGTACCGTTGAAAGACTGCACTGCGCGACAGGTTCGTTGGTCTCCTCGGGGCAGATATTATTGGCATTTCGCCCGGAGGTAGCCGTATGAAGATCTCCAAAAGCGTCTCGGCGATATACGACCGTTTGGAAGGAGAGCCTCTCAACCCGATTTGGATCTCTCTAGTGCCGCGCACGAGTGCGCTGGCGCGGGCACATATCATTGAAAACTCTTCGCCAACGATTCTTGCCGGAATGACCTTCGCAGCCAAAGACAACATCGATGTTGCCGGTATGTCGACGACCGCAGGCTGTCCGGCCTATGCCTACACCCCAGCTTCAAGCGCGACGGTGGTAAAGCGACTGGAGGAAGCCGGTGCAATCTTGATCGGCAAGACCAACATGGACCAATTCGCTACAGGATTGGTGGGCACGCGCTCGCCGTTCGGAGCCTGCTCAAGCGTGTTCGACGAACGATTTATTTCTGGAGGATCAAGCTCCGGTTCGGCGATCGCCGTGGCGAAAGGCCATGTTACTTTCGCGCTCGGCACGGACACGGCAGGTTCGGGCCGTGTGCCTGCTGCATTCAACAATTTGATCGGCCTGAAACCGACCCGCGGGGTGCTGAGCACGGCAGGCGTGGTTCCAGCTTGCCGCACGCTCGATTGCGTCTCCATCTTTGCAACCACTTGCCGGGACGCGCATAGAGTCTGGAGCGCCGCCAAGGGCTTAGATGCCGCCGATCCATTTTCACGCGAACCTCGCACGAGCGAAGATGCCGCGCCGTGGTTGAACGCCCCTTTCCGGTTCGGCGTGCCCCGATCTGAACAACTCGAGTTTTTCGGTGATGAAGAAGCCCGGGCCCTGTACGCGGAAGCGGTGCGGAAACTCGAGCAGGTGGGCGGCGAAAGGGTGGAGATTGATTTTTCGGTATTTCGCGGCGCGGCCGAATTACTTTACGAAGGACCGTGGGTAGCTGAGCGCCTCGCGGCGATCCAATCCTTCATGCAGAATCACTCCGATGAGATGAACCCGGTCGTGCGAGGCATTATCGCTGGCGGAAGGAGCTTTACGGCGGTCGATGCGTTCCAGGCGGGGTACCGCCTGCTGGAGTTGCGCCGCTCCGCCGTCAAAGAGTGGACCGCAATGGACGTCCTTGTTCTGCCTACCACTGGAACTATGTACACTCACGAGCAAGTGGCTGCAAACCCAGTGAAGATGAACACGAATCTCGGCTACTACACGAATTTCGTGAACCTCATGGACCTTACGGCGGTCGCAGCTCCGGCCGGCTTTCGTTCGAACGGCCTGCCATTTGGAATCTCGTTGATAGGACTGGCTTTTTCCGACGAAGGTCTTCTCTCACTCGCGCATCGCTATCTCGGCGCGCAGACTCCACTGCTCGAGAGAACTCCCGGCTGCATGGATCTGGCCGTCGTTGGCGCGCATCTCAGCGGCCAACCGCTCAATTGCAAATTAACCCAGCGCGGCGCGCGCCTGAAAAAGACCTGCCGCACTGCACCCGGTTACCGGCTCTATGCGCTGGCAGGTACAAAGCCACCCAAGCCGGGCTTGGTGCGCGATGACCGATTCCAGGGACCGGGGATTGAAGTGGAAGTTTGGACGATACCGGAAGACAAGTTCGGCAGTTTTGCGGCGGAAGTCCCCGCACCGCTCGGCCTCGGCAACCTCACGCTGGATTCCGGCGAATTGGTCATAGGCTTTAGCTGCGAGTCTTATGCGCTTGCCAGCGCCACTGAAATCACGCAGTTCGGGGGCTGGCGCGCCTACCTAGCATCATCGAAAATGTGAATCCCAGCGATAGAAATAATCACTGAGGGTATAGCCGCGCGGTGGGACTAGAATTCCTCAGCATATGACGACCTTCATTCCCTGCGCGGAATACGCGTCGCGGACGACTAAATGACAGCTCGTTTTCTCTGTCTCTTCTTGCTGCTTACGACTTCGGCGGCCGCTCAGAAGCCGGCGTTCACGGTTGGGTGGTCCATTTACGCAGGATGGACGCCTTACCACTACCTGGTAAAGTCCGGAATCCTAAAGAAATGGGCGGACAAATACGGCATCACAATCAAAGTTCAGCGGTTCGATTATGCACCGTCACTCGATGCTTTCGTCGCTCGCAACATCGATGCCTGCGCCATGACCAACATGGAGGCATTGGATATGCCTGCGGCCTCCGGCGTCCCCACCACGGTGCTGATCATCGGAGACTATTCGAATGGGAATGACGCGCTGCTGGTGAGAAATGGCCTGCAGATCAAAGACCTCGCCGGTAAAAAGTTGCTGCTGGTGGAGAAAACGGTCTCGGAGTACCTGCTAGACCGCGCCTTTACTTTGAATGGGCAGACCGGTGAGATCAAGCAGGTGCGGAAAATCAACACTTCGGATTCGGATATTCAGTCGGCATTCATCAGCGATTCCAGCGCTTCTGCCGTGGTCACCTGGAAACCGATGCTTTCGCAGTTGTTGAAGCAGAAGGGCGTGACGTCGTTGTTCAATTCCTCGCAAATACCAGGCGAGATTCTCGACCTCACCGTGGTGCGCACAGACGTGCTGGAGCGTGCAGACGGCTCCGGGCAGAAATTCGCGAAAGCTCTTGCCGGCGCCTGGTACGAGATGATGGGACTGATGTCGCCGCAAGGCGCTGCGGCAGACAGGGTGCTGACGGCCGTCGCTGAAGGATCGGCCGATTCCCTAGCCTCGTACAAGGAGCAACTCAGTACAACTCGGATGTTCTACGAACCCAAGTCCGCGGCGGAATTCGGTAGTTCGCCAGTACTCAAGCAGAAGATGGCGCTAGTGAGGCAATTCTGTTTTGACCACGGCCTTTTGGGCGAGAAGTCCGGCACAGCGGACGACGTAGCGATTCGCTATCCGGATGGTTCAATACAGGGAAAAACGGACCATGTCCGCTTGCGTTTCGAAAACCTCTATATGGAAATGGCAGCGCAAGGCAGACTTTGAAGGGAAAATGGGCGGCAGATTCCAACTCGTCCATGCCAAGCCCAGCCGGACGGCGGCGATCCTGCTCTCGTGGTTCTTGTTTGTGCTGGGAATCGGGCTCTACATTCACGCCGCGCACAAGCGGCATCAGGAGAACGCCGAGGACCGTGTGGTGCCCACCATCCCGCACATGCTTCACAGCACCTACGAAGCGGCGTTCAGACCGGCGGAAGACGACGAACCGACCATGGGGGAAAACGCGAACATGCCGCAACGCTTCTTGGCCAGCATGCTATGGAAGGACACCAAAGCCAGCGCGCGGCGTTTTTTCTACAGTCTGCTGCTGCTTATTCCGGCCATCTTCCTCGGGCTACACATGGGCCTGTTTCCGTACGTGGGGGTCTTTTTCTCGCGCTTCGTGCTCTTCTTCGACAAGATCATTGCGCTTTCTCTATTACCGATTCTGTTCATCGCGTTCGGCATCGATGAGCTCTCCAAAATCATGCTGATCGTCATCGGCGTGACTCCAACAATTATTCTGGAAACCTTTAACCTGACGCGCAGTGTGCCCCAAGAGCAGGTGGTGAAGGCGTTCACGCTTGGGGCAGGAGATTTCGACGTGGCCTATCGCGTCGTCTTGCGGCAGATTGCGCCGCGCGTGCTGAATAGCATCAGGCTTAATTTGAAGGCCGTCATGTTGTTCCTCTTTGCAGGAGAAATGATCGCCTCGACAGACGGGCTGGCCTACCGCATCGCACTGCTGCGCCGGCACATGGGAATGGACGTGATTATTCCTTACGTACTGTGGGTGGCGTTGTTGCTTTTCCTGGTAGACATGACGATGCGGCTTATCAACCGCAAGCTCCACCCCTGGTTCCGAGAGGCATAGGGGATATGGCTCTAATTCAATTCGAAAAAGTTTCCGTGAGCTATGGTGCACCGTCGCACCCGGTGCTGAGCACCATCGATCTGAGCATCGAAGAGGGTGAATTTGTTTGCCTGCTGGGCCAGACCGGTTGCGGAAAATCGACCTTGTTGCGGCTCGTGCTTGGTTCGGAACAACCCTGCGCGGGCCGCGTCCTGATCGATGGAATCGAACACGACCAGCCAGATCCCATCTGCGGCTATGTACCGCAAAAGTATTCTCTCTTTCCGGACAAAACCGTGATGGGCAACATCACTTTTGGGCCGGAGGTCAGTGAATTCAACCTGTTAACCCGCCTGACTCCGCGCTATTTCCGCCAGCGCCGAGAATTCCGCCGGCAGGCTATGCAGTATATCCGCCGAATCGGTTTGCAAGACACGGATGCCGGCAAATATCCAGATCAGCTTTCGGGCGGGATGCAGCAGCGGGTCGCTATTGCGCAGGCCCTGGTCAATCGGCCAAGGATCTTGCTTTTGGACGAAGCCTTCAGCGCGCTTGACCCAGGGACGCGCAGAGATATGCAAGTTTTGATTCGCCACTTATGGCGGGGGACTGGGGTGACGTTAGTGTTTGTAACTCACAACACCCAGGAAGCTCTTCAGCTCGGAACTCGAGTCATCGTGCTGGCCCGGGAAACGCCGAACCACGGTTCGCGTGTTGTCCTGGACCTCGCCGTTCCGAGTTCTTGTGCGGCAGACGAGTTTTCCCGGCTCGTGGCTCGGCTGGACAGCGCTGCCGGCAGCACGCGCGAGTCCGAGGAACTCACCCCGACCATCGGGGGTGCCACTCCGCACGACCTAGCTGCCGCCCAGGATCTTCTGCCGAATGAGATTTAGCTTCCGATGCTAGATGACCGTTGAAACCAACAATTTACGAAAAGATTTCCCGGCAACCCCTGGGTAGGCGTTGAAGCAAAGTGCTCGAACCGCATCGGGCAAGTTTCCAGAATGTGCTCAGAATTCGTAGCGTAGCGCGAACTGCATTACCCGCGGTTCCATTGCGCCCTGGAATTCTCCAAAAGTGCCCGGCGAGGTTAAGCTCAGGCTGGGGTTCGTGAAATTGACATTATTGAATACATTGAAGGCTTCGGCACGGAAATGAATTCGCTGGCTTTCCCAAGGCAGCTTGAACACTTTTGTCACTCCCAGATCCGTGTTGAAAAAGGAGGGAAGGCGAACGGCGGCACGTTTGCCGGTGTGGCCCGGCAGCTCATCGGCGAAGGAGTTCGAGGTGCTGGTGCTCCCAAAAATGCTGGGGTTGCCGTTCTGATCGATGCGCACGCCCTGGTTGATGGGCCCAGTCACAATCGCGAGTGAGCTCAGCCAATAGTTGGCGTTGTACTCCAAGCCTCCCGCCACGGTGGTTGGCAAACCGGTGCGGAAGCGAGACAGCCCGGAAACCTGCCAGCCGCCAACCATGAAGTCCAGCCAGCGCGAGGCGTCTCGCAAAAGAAGTTTCCCGCGCCCGACCGGCAGCTCGAATAGAGCATTACCAGAGATGTTGTGCCGCATATCGAAATCCGACGAGCCGCGAAATTCCTTGGTGTTGTAAATATTTTGAATGGCGGCCCCTTGCTCCCCCGCTCCTGATTCGGCCGCCGAACCATCATCAACCGAGTGCGACCACGAGTAGTTGAAATCAAAGGAGAGTCCGCCGCTGAATCTCCTCCGCAAGGAAACCGTGAGGCCGTGGTAGGCGGCGGTGCCGGAATTCATCCAAGTGGGCAGTGAGCTGCCCTGGATAGGAAAGAAGGTATAACATCCGGTGACAGTGAGACATTGCCCCGGATTGTAGGAACTTGTCACGTTTCGATCGAGCGCATGCAAACAGTCTAGATAGCTGCCACCGTAATCCTGGTATACGCACATGAAATAGTTGGCTGAAGCGCTTCCAGGAACGTCGACATTCGCGAGAGTGGGCCACATGTCCTCGACAAATGGAAGCGTTGGCACCAAGCTCGGATTTGCCTTTACCTGGGCAGGGGTCAAACCAGAATCAAATAGCTTCCGCACGATGCCGGCGTTTTGTTCCCAAGTGACTCCGGACTTGGGATCCTTGAAGTATTCGAGCGGTGTATAGACATCGCCTTCCATGAGCAGCCGGTGAGAGAGGCGACCCGCATAACCGATCTCCAGAGTCATCTTGCCGGGAATTTCGCGCGCGAAGCTGGCGGTGAAAACGTAAGCGTACGGGGGCTTCAGATTTGGTGAGATGCCTTCGAAATCGCCGATGATGGCGGCAATGTCAGGAGGCTGATAGGGGAAAGTTTCCTGTGGAGGAGCGGGCAACGTGGGCGACGATCCGCCGTATCGCGGGCTGGTGCTGAAACTGTAGGAATCTGGGAAATTCGCCTTGTAGGCGAGGCCGATCGAGCCGAATTGATCGTACTGCGTGATGAGGTCGCTGCCGAATCGATCGTACACCATGCTGGCACCGACTCGCAAAGCTCCGCCTCTCCCGAACATCTTTGCAACCCAGCCCCCGCGGCTCGAGGGAGAGTAGGCAAGTCCAAAGCGGGGTGCAAAATTTAGATTGGAGGGCTTCCACCAAGTCAGTTTGCCATTGACCGGGCCGTCCAGAGCCCACTTCAGTCTGGCGTTCGGCAGCGCGTTCTGCGGCAGACCCTGGCTTTGTCCCGCATTGCGTTCCGCAAAATACTGATTGAGCGGGACAGTGGGCATCACCTGGTATCCGTTTGCTTCGTAAGGAGGCCTAAAGTTCTCCCACCGCAAACCAAAGCTCAAGGTCAACTCGCGCGAGACGCGGTACGTATCACCGACATAGAGGCCGTAATCTTGCTCGATAAACCTGCGGGCCTGCACCGTACCCTGCAACAAGGGAGTTCCATTTTTCGAAAACAGATCGGTATGAAAATCGTCGTTCACCAAACCGAGGATGGCGCCCATACCATTGGTTACTGAAACGGGATCTGCCAGCCCGACGTTTGGCCCGAAGCGCATCGGATTGCTGGACATGAAATTTGTGAGCGCACTGTCAATGTCTGCTCCGAGGCCGATTAATTCTGTTGCGCCGTACCCATAGCGAGCGAACGAATTGGCAAACGAGCGGGTGTTGTTGTGAATGAAGCGGGCGGAAAACCCTGCTGTGATGGTGTGCGCCCCTTTGGTCCAGGCGATGTCCTCATTGGGATTCAGGGTTGGCAGGCGCTGCGAGAGGGGACGCGCGTAGGGATTCTGGAGCGGGTCGAGACTGGTCTGGAACAGCACGGGACCGGCTACACCGGACAAGGCTTGACCAAATCGCGTGTAACTGAGATTCAGCACACTGACAAGGTTGGACCGCAAAATCGCTGTATATTGCGCCGCAAAACCCTTGCTGTTGTCCCGAAGAGTGGACGCCGGCGCTTGCCCTGGGAACTGGGCGAGAATCAGGTCGTCGGTATTGTCAGCTAGGGTGCCACGCAGACTTACGGTATGCTTGCCCGCGCGGTCCAGATGAACATCGATCTTTCCGACGATGGCGTGATCGCTGCGATGACTCGGGGCATTGAACCGGAAACCACTGAAGTTTAGTCCGCCATCCTCACCAAAAGACGGAGCGTTGCCACTCGGATACTGGTTCAATATAGGAAGCATGCTGGTATTGACGCCTTTTCCGATGGGGTCCACGGCTTGAATGTCGCTCGCCGAGATGGCTTGCACAAAAACTTGGTCGTTCACTGGATCACAAACGCCACCAGGACCTGTTGGGTTGTTGCACATCCTGTACTTGAAGATTCCCTGGCGCAGCGAGTCGGATGGCACGGCCCGCACCTGGGCTACACCGCTGGCATCTTGGCGCTGCTCATAGTTAAAGAAGTAAAACGCCCGGTCGCGGACAATTTTGCCGCCCGTAGACGCACCGAACTGGTTGCGCACCAACGGTTGCCTGGCAACACCAGCCTGATTGTTGAACCAGGTATTCGCGGCAGTGGCGGAATTCCGGTTATATTCGTACAACGAGCCGTGGAGATTATTCGTACCGCTTTTGGTCACGAGTGCGACTTGTCCTCCCGAGGAGCGCCCCATGTTGGCTCCCTGGCCGGCCACAGTGACACGAAATTCCTCGACGGAATCCAGCGGAATCGGCAGCACCGCATTAAATCCGGAATTGATATTTGCCCCGTTGGCATTTGACCCCTGATATCCGCCCAGGCCGGTGGTGGTGTTTTGCGCGATCAATCCGGAGTTCTGGTTGTTGTTTACGTCGGCGCCATCTAGTGTGACGTTGTTCTGGTCGCGGCGCGCCCCAAGCACTTCTCCGTTCGAAGTCACGCCAGGTTGCACACTGAGCAGTTCCACCACATTGCGCGTCTGTAAAGGGATTTGTCGCACCTGCATTTCGCTGAATGGGTTGCCAAGACTCGCGTCGGTAGTGTTGATCTGCGAAACCTCCGCTTGCACATTCACCACGTCTCCAGTGGCGCCAACGACCATGACCAAGTCGAGCGTGCTCGGGGTATTCACGAGAAGCGTGATATTAGTGCGCGTCATCTTGGCAAAGCCGGATTTCTCCGCCACTAGCCTGTAGGTTCCAGGGACAACCTGCGGAAAACTGTAGACTCCGCTGGCATCGGTAACGCTCGTACGCACGCCGCCATTTTCCGTGCTGGCCATGGTTACAGACGCTCCCGCAATGACTCCACCAGAAGAATCGGTGATGACTCCTCGTAACGATGTTGTGGACTGTGCGTGTGAATTAAGCGTGCCAAGGAACACGACGAGTAGGACCAGTAAGATCTTCTTCATCATTTCCACTCCTTCGGTTAGGACAAGTGCGGAGGTACATTAGTGATGACATTAAGAACGGCCCACGTGGGGCTGTCAAAACGAATCTTTCGATTGAATCAATGCATGTTTTCTATTGTTCTTGATTTTTGGCAGTGTGCAGCAGCTACAGTCGCTGGCGAAGAACGCCATCAGGTAAGAGTGGGGCGAATCCGCTTGTTTGATCCCGGTCAAAGTGCGCGACACGGTAAGCGTCAGCCCAAGGCCATGTTGACGAGGCAGTATTCGTTAGGCAGCGGACGCGAGTCTGTGGAGGGATTTGTGAGATAAGCTCCTTGTACGATCAACTTTCAACTCCGCTTGGTAGTGAGGCATCAAGCGGGCCAAACAGAAGGCTGCCAGGCGCAAAATTTCAACGATGCAGTGGGTCAAACCATATGGCGCTATTTGGGTCCGTGGCGGCCGCGGTTGTCGAATTCCTCGGAAGCGTACTCGCTTTGCTTGTGTCGCTGTTTTTTTTGCAAGCCGATATTGATCGGTATCGTCTGTCGGAGAAATTTGTGCGCGTTTATGGGCCCGCCTCGGCTTTTCATTTTTTGGACCCGGCGTTCTACATCGTTTTTATAATCCTTCCGATATTGTTTGGCCTGCTGGGCGTCGTTTGCGCGTGTGGACTGCTTGGTTTGCGCGAGTGGGCTCGTAAGGGGACGCTCTTTCTCGCCACGGTTCCAGTCCTGGTTTGTGTGTTGTTGGTGCTCTTCCATCCGAGCGCGGTTTTCCCCCCGGACCCAGGCCAGGGAGCAATACTCGCTTTTGGAGGCGGCGTTTATCTTGCGCTTTTTGTGTATTTACTCGTCGTGCTGATCCCCGTAAGCATCTGGTGGCAAATTATGCTCACTCGCGAAAGCGTTCGTTCTCAATTTCGATAGACCGGCCGATCGCCTTCGCCTGGTGATGTGTTTGGGTGTCTCAGCAGTGATTCGCTCGGAAGCGTCCATCTATTTAACGTGGATTGCAGGCCATCTTGACGGGGTGTAGTTGACTATGCAGCGCGACGTGAGTTTGCGGCGAGTTCCGCTCGGAGGTTCCATGGCGCAACCGATGCGCCCGGCTTCAAAGTCTGTTCGACGATCCGGCACTTCTCCCCCAACGGCCACCGTCGTCTCTGCGGCTCTCTCTTAACGACTGCTCGCTCCAAAGTGTCCATTTATTCCCAAAGTGGACACTCACCTAAGTGTCCACTTTGGGCCATCTTCCACACCCACACTTCGTCGAGATGTACAGACCGAACGCTTACCGACACGGAGGACGCACAGGTCATTAGAAGCTGCTTCGTCCTGCTGGAATGCGTATAACAATGGACGCTTGCCTAGGTAAGCGTATTCTCAGATTTGCGGACTGTTCCCACCGAATCGCAGGAGTCAATTCGGACTTCTCTATTCTATAGACAGCTACCGGGCCCGAGCGAAACAGTTCTCCGTCGGCGCTCGTTGCCCGGCACGTCAACCCAGCAGCGGCCAGATGTCCTCCTTTCAATGCTTCGCACACTCTTCCAAGTTCGGTATGGGTAACTCCTTTGTTTGCCACTATTACGAAAACTGCCGGGTGGCGTGCCAACTCTTCCCTTTTCGGAACTCAAGAGTCCCGGCATCGTGGCGGCGACAACACGTCCCACTCCCGGTGAGGAAGGATGATAATCACTTCACCACGCTTCCAAAGGCAAGGTGACAAAGCCTCGTGGCATTCAAAGAATGAGATTATCTTGGAGCATTTAGAGCTAATTTGGTTTGGTTTGACACAAGTCCAGGATATCTGGTTAGCTGGCAAGTCATCACGATCGGAAACGGAAACTTGCCGTGAATTCTCGTAGAAAGTTTCTGACTCAGGCCGGATTGCTGGCTGCGGGCACTATGAGCACGCCTGCTCTCTCGGCAGGTGCTAGAACCGCAGACCCGTTCTTGCCGGAGACGGTGAGCCTTTGCGGCCAATGGTGGTTTCGGACTGATCCTGGAAGCGTTGGTGAGGGGCAGCGTTGGTACGGAAGCGATGACCCCCTCAGTGCCTGGCGCAAAGTGCGTGTGCCTCACACTTGGCAAGTTGATCCCTCTTTTGTCGACTATCGTGGTGTCGCCTGGTATCGGCGAACCTTCGACGCTCCGACTGAATGGCAAGACTCTGCGGTACGGATCGAGTTTGAGGCCGTATTCCACACAGCCACAATCTGGATAAATGAGGAATTGGCTGGAGAGCATGTGCGCAAGGGGTACACGGCATTCGTGCTGGATATCACTCAGCTGCTCAGCTGGGGAAAGTCCAACACCATCGCGGTGCGCGTTGATAATGCTTTCAATGGCAACATGCTGCCGAGAGGACGTTCCAGTGATTGGGCGCACGACGGAGGTATCTACCGGCCTGTGCAACTGCTCATTACACCGAAAACTTTTGTCGAACGCGTTGACCTCGAAGCCGTCCCCGATCTCCCCAGCGGAGACGGAAAGCTTGCCATCACCGCTTATCTCCGAAATACAAGCTCGAAGTTGTGGATGGGACGAGCCTTTTTTCGAATTATTGACGATGAGACCGGACTGACAGTGCTGACCAGTTCAGATACTTCGAGTCTCACCATTAAGAGCGGCACAACGCGGACACCAAAATTTGAAGCTACGCTGCCCAAGGCTAAGTTGTGGCATTTCGATCATCCGAATCTCTATCAGCTTATTTTTTCGATCGCCAGTAGACAAGAGATTCATCGACTCACGGTTACATTCGGGGTCCGGAAGCTAGAGGTTAAGGGCGTCGGGTTTCATTTGAACGGCCAGCGCGTGCGGCTGATGGGTGTCGAGCGCATGGCAGGGAGCAATCCGGAATTTGGAATGGCGGAACCCAGCCAGTGGATCAAACAAGATCACGACGACTTGAAACACCTGAATTGCGTCTTTACGCGCGTTCATTGGCCTCAAGATAAGAGGGTTCTCGATTACTGTGACCGACACGGCATTCTTATGCAGACCGAGGTTCCGGCCTGGGGCTACGACACATTTGCTGGCATGGGGGCCACGCCCGACAGCGATATCATGGAAAATGGATTGGAGCAGTTGAGGGAGATGATCGCGCGCGACCGCAACCACCCCTCGGTGGTGGTCTGGGGCCTTTGTAATGAGGTTGGCGGGCAAAATCCACCCGCGTATCAATTTGCGAAACATATGTTGGAGGAGGCCAAGAGACTGGATCCCAATCGCCTTTGTTCCTATGCTTCGAACTCCTTGATTAAGACTCCGGAACGAGACGCAGCCGGATTGATGGACTTCATCGAGGCAAATGAATATTTCGGGACCTGGCTTCCCGGATCTCCGGAGGCAGTGGCCAAGCATCTGGATGACCTTCATGCGGCATTTCCCGGTAAGCCCGTGGTGATTTCAGAGTATGGATACTGCGCCTGTACTGAGGACCGTCCGGAGGGTGACGAACACAGGATCGAAGGTCTTCGATCCCACGACGCGACTATCCGCTCCAAGGATTTCGTGGCTGGCGCCATTTTCTTCTGTTATAACGACTACCGTTCGCATGTCGGTGCTCGCGGCGCTGGCGCGATGAAGCAAAATGTTCACGGCGTCGTAGATCTTTGCGGGGCGCAAAAAGCTTCTTACGAGGTACTGCGCCGGGAATCGAGTCCGGTCGAATCGTTAACTGCGGAGAACCACCTGAACGCCTTCCAGCTGCGGCTAAAAACCAGGACTGATATTCCGATGTACACGCTTCGGGGATATAAGCTCAGGGGAATTTTCTATGGCGAAGGTGACATCCCGGTAGAGCGACAAGAGATAGAACTTTCTGAAATCGCTTCGGCGACCGAAACCACAGTCAATATAACGTTTAGCCAACCCGGCGTACCGCTGCGTATTAAGTTTGATGTTCTGCGGCCCACCGGTTTTTCGGCCTATTCCTGGAACTGGAGACCTTAAGTCGCGATTGCATGGTGTCGTGCGGTAATGGGCTGATAACAAGAAGCTGAGGGAATCTCAAGCCACGCTGGCGGGTGACGCATTAATCGCTAAACCGGACAAGTCCGGTCCGCTTTCCCTGGACTTCGACGATACCGCGTTAGGATTAAGCCGCTTGCGCGGCGGACGCTACGCGTTGCCATACTCCCCGACGCGATGAGTCCAGGGCGAGCAATTACCTCGACTCAGTTTCCTCTAGCGTCATTCACTCATTTGGAATAGATAGAAAATGCACAGTGCCCAGCAGCTCGGCATCCGCCGCCGACGCCAGTGGCTTTCCCCAATGCAAACGGCTCTAGCGAAAGTGTTCCGCAATCAGTCCGTCGTCCCGCTCTGGCTTCATCTGCTGGAACACCTCCGATAGAGAGCTAGCATCATACGCCCATCTCGGCACTGGTACCCCCCGGCCAATCTATCTGACTGGATAGCACTCACTATCCGATCGGATAGCAAATCGAGCGCTTGCCAACCACTCACTGGCGATCAAAACACCCGCTATTTTCAACGTATCTCCTTGCTCCCCAAACCTTTCCATGGCACACCGCTGTCTTGTTCGTGCTCGCTCCCCTGCGTGGCCATGCACATGCACTTGTGCATGGCGTGCGTCCCAAGACTAAAAAGCTCTGAGGCCGCCACCGGAATCAAGTTTAAACAGGAGGAGCCCATGAAGTCACTTCGCTATCGTATGTTGCTAGTTTCAGCGGTCGCGTTGGCGGCCGTTTGCGCAAACGCGGTCCCCGCTGTCGCCCAGAATGCATTCCACGGCAGGTTCACACTTCCCACTGAGGTGCGCTGGCAAGGCGCGACACTCCCGGCAGGCGAATACACTCTTACAATGAAATCCGTCACCGCCCCCAACCTCATCGTCCTGGACGGCCCCAGCGGCTCCTCGTTCGTGTCCGCGATTGTTGGTGATCGGGACAAAATCAGCGGCCCTAGCGTCCTGATCGTCGAGCATCGCGCCGGCAAGTCCAGCGTACGCGAACTGTACATGGCTCAACTCGGTCTGCGGCTGCGCTACGCAGTGCCAAAGGCCCCGAAAGAAACCGAGCTCGCTCAGGCTCCTGTAACGACAGAAAGAATCCTCGTTGCGATGAAGTAAGTGCCAAGCCTCCGAAGCAGGTCCCAACACATAGCGCGTGCCTCGCCCGAGGCTCGCGCTATTTTTACGTTGCTCACCACTGGCCTCGCGAGTTCAGACAAAAAGTCGTTGCACACCCAACCGGTCTATGCGTTTACCAGACTTGAGAATCAGATGGTAGGGCGCAGGGTTTTGTTTGCAAGAATAACGATGCTCGCGATTCCTGCAAGCCGAATCTGCTTAAGGACGATTTCTACTTCTCCCTACTCAGCCCTCGCGTTTGCGGCAAGATAGACTTTCCTTTCGGCGCCCACTTGCAATGCTGTTCGTATCAGGTTGGCCAGCTCTTCAGGACCGGTACGGGTTTGGCGAAAGTGGACTTGCCCATCTCGACTGACCGCGACACGCATTACATCTTCGCGCGATGCGCGCGGCTTCGATACAGCATTTTCAGCGATAGGGAGGTCAACTGTCCCCTTTTTGATACCGGTCAGGAGTGGTGTCACCGATTAACAAAAATAGTAACGCCAGCATGACGCCCACGAAAGACCTTCTTCTTGTCGCTCGGCTGCTTTCACGAATCACCATTGCCTTGCTGCTGGTTGCCCCTCTGGGGTTTGTCCTGGGCATGCCTTTCCCGCTCGGGTTCCGCTTGGCAATGCAGCGGTCGTCCGCTCTGGGATCGTGGGCGTGGGGCGTCAATGGATTCTTCACCGTGATTGGCACCGTGCTGGCCCTAATGCTTGGCATGATGATCGGATTTCGAATGGTGCTGCTATTTGCGTGCGCCAGTTACCTGGGTGGGCTGTTTGCTATCACAAGGCTTTCAGGAGGCAGAATCGATGCTGGTGCGGTTGCGCTCCATGAACCTGCTGAGTTATATAGCCGTCGGGAAATCAGCTGATCACAACAAAAATTCATTGGCTGTGTATTGGGTTATCGGGCAAGCCTCGTCCTAGCACTCCACGTCTCCGGTAAGTGCGCGAGAGCTTTCGTACTTAACTTCAGTGGTGGTCCTCCCCGTGTGGGCATTTTCGGCAAGCGGCGAACGAGGTACGCAACGACAATAAACCACTGAATGCAACCTGCCACAACAAAAAGATGGCTCCACTTGGATGGTCTGCTTACCGGACAACTTCCCGACAGCGTTCAATACCAAATCCACTTGGACGATTTCGGCGTTTGGACCAAGCCGCCTGCGCGGCGGACGCCACGCGTGCAATACTCCAGGCGTCATGTTCGGTGACCGGACTACAATCTCGATCCAGTTACCCTTGGCTTTATTAACCCTTTCGCAAGATAGAAAATCCATAGCGCCCAGCATTTCCGCATCCGCCCCAATCGCCAGCGGCTGCTTCCAACGATTCTATCGAATGTGTCCCGGAATCAATCCGTCGTCCTGATCTAACTTCGTCTGCCGGGCCACCTCCGATAGAGATCTAGCGTTATCGGTAGTTGGTTCGACGGCTCGATGAGAGTACCTTTCGCGTCATTCGCCACCCACAAACTCATGGTTTGGGGGCGGTCTTATTCGGAAAATGGAATGCGGAGGCAGTATTGCCCTCGCGCGGCTTAATTGTCCTTTGCGTGTTGCTGGGAGTGCTTCTCTTCGGCTGGCTGACGTGGCGGGACTTCTCATCGAGACGGCAGCTTGGGGAGGCTCCTGTCCCGACCATCAACAAGCAGCCGATTGCTTTCGCGAACCGCATGTTTGACCCGGCCACACCGCCGGCCGATATGCCACCGCTGGCCCCGGGGGAAAACGCGGAGTGCGATTCCAATTTCCTATCCAACGCCAGTGTCCGCGGAGAGTCTCGACAAAAGGATGCCACACACGCGACCGTCACCATCACGGCGATCAAGGTGACGCTACAACTCAACATCAACATCTGGGTGCCGACCGGGGTAAGCCAACATGTGATCGAACATGAGGAAGGCCATCGCCAAGTCTCAGAATATTACTACCAGACCGCCGACAAACTCGCCGAGCGAATCGCCGCGACATACATGGGCAAACAAGTCGACATCACCGGCACGGATCTGGATGCCGAATCCAGCAAGATGCTCCAACAAATGGCCGCCGATATCACCGATGAATACAAGGAGGAATTAAACCCAGGACCAACGCAACTGCTCTACGACGCCATCACCGACCACGGCCGGAATGAGGTCGTTGTCAAGGATGCTGTCGCTCACGCCCTCAAGAACATAACGATCGAGTCAACTCAGCCGACGACAAACCCAGGAAATTGAACGCGCAACGCCGAAGGGGCGTCAAGGTGTCGCCGCTGTGCCCGGGGGCGATGAGGTCAGCGAACGTGTAGTAGCGTCTAAAAATAGATATGGATCGAGAAACCTTCAATCGTTGGCTGGCCTCTTATGGAAGCGCTTGGACCGGCCGTGACCCGGGGGCCGCCGCCTCGCTGTACGCAGATGATGCCACTTATCAAGTGACGCCTTTCGACGAACCCTTGCGTGGTCGGGCCGCAATCTACGAATATTGGGCCGGCGTTGCGAGAACCGAAGAAAAAATCCAGTTCGAATATGAGATCCTCGCAGTCACTGCGGAGCATGGTATCGCCAGGTGGTGGGCGTCCTTTGTCCGCGTGCCACCTGGCCTAGAAACGAAACTGGACGGCATCTTCCTGATCTCGTTGGACTCGGTGGGTCGCTGTCGGTCCCTTCGTGAATGGTGGCACAAACGGCAGTAGTTCGTCCCATTGCCTAACGATCGAATCTGCTAACGTCCGGCACTGCTTCACCAGCGAAAAGTCGTCGAACGCATGCGACGGTTATGGCAATTCCGGCAATCAGTCTGACTTTGCCCGGCTGGCTGGCGGCACAATTCCGTTCATCCGCAAATACTCCACCATCTGTCCGTAATGATTAAATGCGTGGGCGACGGCGAAGGTGGCCAAGTACAGGCGGGACGATTTGCTGTGCTCAGCGGTCTGCAACATATTCTGAGCAGTCAAGGTGGCCGCCGCCTTGTGACCCAAGGCAAAAGAGTCCTTCAGGAACTTAACGATGTCAGCTTTAGCCTTCAAGTCCTCAGGACCGTTCCCGCCCTTGAAGTCTTCTGGGAGCTGATCGCCGGTAAGCCCCGACCATAGGAAGTAGTTGGAAGCGGCGACATGCTTGACCTGCAAGGCAAACGTGCGCACACCCCTGTCGTCGGCCCCTGGAATGTTCAAGCTCTCAGGAGAGAAGTTGAACTTATCTTCCGGCATGGCTACCGCAGCTTCCACAATTTGCTTTTCGATAATGCTGATCTGGCGGTCCACGGTTGAAGCTACCGTCGACGGAGGCTGCGACTGTTGCACCTGAGACACGCTCGCGGCCGCGGCGCTCTTTGTGCCCTGTCCGAAAGCGGCGATGGTAAAGATGAGTGCTGCCAACTGCAAGAAGATTCGTATTTGTTTCATTGGAACGACCTCCTCAATTTGTTTGAACTCAAAAACTTGTGGCATCCCTCGGAAATGACTATTGGACCGTGTGACTTCCACAAACCAAGTCACGATTGCTTCCGAGCAGCTGACCATACGGGAGTTAGGAATTGGAGCCCGGAACCTTCAAGGACCTATTACCGCATTACCGCCGCGAGTCCGGCGGCACCAGGTCGTTCGCGCGATAGTAGACCACGAGCTGGCCGTAGTGCTCGCCGCTGTGCTCGAGGCCGAACATCCAGGCGTAGGAATTGTGGACTAGCCTGTTCCCCCACGCATATGCCGCACTTTTGCCAAGTCCTGCGTCGCCCTGCTGTTGAATCAGGTTCGCTCCGTCCGCGACCGCCTGCTGAATCAGCTTCACAACGTCGGCTTTCGTCTTGTAACCGCCTCGCGACGGGTTGTGCTTGTTCTTGCCGAAGTCGGGCCCGATGTTTGATCCAGAAATCGAACGCATCAGTTCGCAATCGACTCCGGCGACGTGTAGGAGATTTTGCGCAAGAGTGCGCTGGTCTTTCTGCAGCTGGAAGTCATACTTGTCTTCGGGGAAATCCTGGGCCCTGGTAATAAGGTTGTTCCCGATCTGGTTCCACATTTCCAGCGTCTCGTCTGCCCGGGAGCGCGCAGGACGTGGAGCTTGATTCTGCGATTGGCCCAGACTGTGAATACTCGTTCCGATGACGGTAAGCGGAGTGACCGCAACTAGCCCAAGCGAGGACCGCTTCATCGTAAATTTTTCCTTTCGATGGGCAATGAACTCAGCACGCGCGCCCTTCGAATCCCTGCGAAGTGCGCGGCACTCCACGGTTTCGTGTCGCACACAAAAGTCACGACCATCACGTCGAAAAAGTGTGCGCCACCCGCCCGTTGGCTTCCCGCCGCCTCTGGCCTCAGCTATTCGTATCTCAGCGCGACCAGTGGATCGACGCGTAGCGCGCGCCGCGCCGGAATATAACAAGCAAGCAGAGCGACACCGATGAGAAGAAGAGCGACCACCACAAAGGTCAGAGGATCTGTTGGTCTCACGCCGTACAGCAGTCCGGTCATCAGATGTGACACGACCACGGCACCAACGAGTCCAACCGCAGCACCAGCAATGACGAGCCCTAATCCTTGACCCAAGACCATCTGCAGGATGCTCCTCCTTTCTGCACCAAGTGCGAGGCGAATCCCGATCTCGTGTGTGCGCTCGCTTACGATGTACGAAATCACTCCGTAAATTCCGAGCCCCGCGAGCAGCAAGGCGATCAGAGCGAACAGCGCAACTATTTCCATCGAGAATCGCCTCTCGGAGAGAGACGCAGATACCGTTTCGTTGAGCGCCTGTGCACCGAAAACGGGAAGCGCTGGATCGACGGATTGCACTTGCTCGCGCACTTCATCTGGAATTGCAGCGGTGTCCAAATGTCCGCGTAGAAATATCGCCAAGCGTTTTCCCCCGGTCTGATACAAGTCTAGATAGATTTTGGGAACGCCCGCTTCCGCCAGCGATTCTGTCCTTGCGTTGGCGATGATGCCCACTATGGTAGTCCAGGGCGAATCCGCTCTGGCTTTCCTGAAACGCTTGCCGATGGGATTTTGGTTTGGCCAGTACGTCCGCGCGAAGGCTTCATTGATCACGGCGACTTGCGGGGCCCTATCGTTGTCCGATTCGTCGAACGAGCGGCCTCGCAGCAAAGGCATTTTCAGCAAATGAAAATACTCCGGCGTAACGCTTGACCGTTCTACCACCGCAGGCTTGGCGCTCTGAATGTCGGGTCCCTCGACTGTGAATAAGAACTGGCCCTCGGCTATCAGTTTTAGATCCCGTAGACTCTCGTCTAACGGAATGGACGCGGTATCTCCGAGGGCTGCCTCTTCGACTCTCGGCAGCGCTCTACTGCGGCGAAGCAATTCACGAAAGAACGGCTCCTCTTGCGCAGGGGTAGCGTAGGTGTCAGTCTTTGGATCATTGGGGAAAGGCAGCCTCGTCCGGACCGCCATTACGTTTTGTGGAGTGAATCCGAGCCGCACATTCACTAAGTCCCGGAAACTGCGGAGCAAAAGTCCGGCAGCAACCATCAGCACCAACGAGAGAGCAAACTCGATTACCACCAGACTTCGGCGAGATCGCGCTTGCTCCCCGGAACCGGTCGAGCCGCGCGCTGCTTCTTTGAGCGAATGAGTCAGGTCGACCCGGCCCGCATGCAAAGCAGGGGCCAGACCGAAAATAGCGCCGGCCACGACAGAAGCGCCGAGAGCGAACAGCAAAACGCTCCAGCTAATCGATATGTCGTTGAGCCGCGGCAGGCTGTCAGGCACGAATCGCAGCAGAAATCCCTTGGTGCAGAAAAGAATCGCTAAACCGGCAATCCCGCCGAGCAGGGAAAGAAACAAACTCTCCGTCAGCAACTGACTGGTCAGCCGCAGCCGCGCGGCCCCGAGCGCCTGGCGAATGGCCATTTCGCGTCCTCTCGCGCAGGCGCGAGCCAACAGCAGATTGGCGACATTGACACAGCCGATCAGCAGGACCAATCCCACGGCGCCAAGTAGCAGAATTAGTGATTGTCGAATATTGCCGACTACCCTTTCTTTGAGCGGCAGCAGCCGCACAGTCCACGCGCTCGGCTTCGGATAATCCTCCGGGAATTCCTTCTGCAAAGCGGCGACAAGCGCGTCCAGTCGGCTTTGCGCCGCCCCGATCGTCACTCCAGGCTTCAGCCGGGCGACGGCTGTCGGGAGGTTTCTCCCGCTCCGCGGCGGGTGATCAGACATAGGTGGGCCGTAAAAACTAGTGGCGGCCCAGACCTCGATGTTCCTTTCTTCCGTAATTCGTCCCCGGGGCGTCGAAACCCTGTGGCATGACGCCGACGATCCGATACAAGTCGGTGTCGAGCCGGATGCTCCGGTCCAAAATATGCGGGTCGCCGCCGAACGCCCGCTTCCACAGGCCGTCGCTGATCAGGACTTCCAGCGTAAGCCCGGGCGAGTGATCCCCGGGATTGAAAGCGCGGCCCAACTGCGGCTTGACGGCCAGAAGCGCGAAATAATTTGGCGCGACGATAAGCAAGCGGACGCGTGCAGGTTGAGATGAGCCTGTAAGATTATTTTCGTCAAACCACGTAGGCGAGACGTATTCGAAAATGCCGGAACGCTGAAGATCCTGCCATTCAGGCTGGGACATCCCTACGTCCTGAGCGCCAACGCCGGGAAGATCATCCTCGATACTTACGAGCTGCTCCGGTTGGGCGTACGGCAGGGGATGCAACAGCGTGGCATCGACGACGCTGAAAATGGCGGTCGTCGCTCCGATGCCCAAGGCAATCGTCAGGACGGCGACGGTGCTGAAGCCTGGAGATTTGCGCAGCATGCGCAGACCGTAGCGGGCGTCCTGCGCCAGGTTCTCGAACCATTCCCAGCCCCACGCTATGTGACTTTCTTCCTTCAGGTACGTTGTGTTGCCGAACCGGCGACGGCTGCGGCTCGAGCATCACCCTCCGTCATTCCGGAGTGGAGCTGTTCGTGTTGGCGCAATTCCAAATGCAGGCGCATCTCCTCTTCGAGTTCCGCATCAAACTGTCGCCGATGAATCAGCATCCTGAGCCGTCTTGCAAGTTCGCCCAGCCAGTCCATCACGCAGCTCCTTTCAGACGGCCTCGATCACACGCGTGATCGCTCCGATGACGCGTTCAAATTGCGACATTTCCACGTTTAATTGTTTTCGTCCCGCCGCGGTTAGTTGGTAGTAGCGGGCCCGGCGGTTGCCGGCCGTCGTGCCCCACTTCGCGGTCACCCAGCCTTTGACCAGCATCCGCTGCAGCGCGGGATACAGGGAGCCTTCTTCGACTTGGAGGATGTCATCCGATATCCGCTGAATGGAATTGGCGATCTCATATCCATGCATCTCACCTGATCGCGCCAGAGTCTTCAAGATCAGCAGATAGAGTGTTCCGGGAGGTATCTCGTCTCGATGCAAGTCGCCACTCCTGACATAGTTAGACTATGCCAGTTTCAAATGGTTAGCAACCCGTGTCAAAGGAATCGGGGATATTGGTGTCGAGGTCACTGCAGACAACGGTTGCTCGGTAGCTGACTTAGCCTACTCTCCGCAATCAGCGCCTCTAAACATGAGCTAATCTCTGTCATCAGGCGCTGTTCGAATTTTCGCGCGCGGCCGCGAGGAGCCATTTCTTCAACACGGCGGTGAATTGTGGTTTCACTCCGTCAAACACAAGCCCCATTTGCTCGAACGTCTTAAGATCCGATGCAGTCTGAAGATTCTAGTCAGCCGCGAAGGCCAGCTTGTCGTCGAGATTGCCAGAGCCAGAGCCAAACAGTAATTCCGACAGCAAACAGAACGGATTGAATCCAGTCCTTGATGGGATTGCCTCTAAAGACAAAAGCGGAGACGATAAGGGCAAGCGCCCAAATGACAGCCCAAAGCACAAGTGTTGTCGTCTGTCGCTTAGTGGTTGTCATGGTTTGACTGTACTCTCTTTTCTTGGTCCCGTCGCGTCACCCCAGGTCCGAGAGTGGCGCGGGGTGTGGGTCACACATCGAAGTTTGTCTATCTGCGGTCCCCCGGCAGCGACCTGGAGTTCGCGCCGCCTTATCGGAGTGCTCTGGGCGAATTCCGCAAGCAGGCTCAAGCCCGGTTTTTCTGCGGCCAGGCTATCTGACCGGTGCCGCGGTAGGCCAGATTGGCGATCTGGCCGGCGCGGGCTGCGGCAACTCCGGTTTCCACTGGCGCGTTGGGCTCTTTGCGGGCCTTGATGCAATCGAAGAAATTCTGCATGTGGTCGATGGTGCCATCGCGGAAGCTGTCTGCCTTGACGACCGGATTGTCCTTGGCCGGCACGCCCTCGTGATAGACGCCAAAGCCGCTGCGGTTGAGCTTCAGGGTTGCGTTCGTGCCGCGGAACTCGAGGCCGCCATCGTCGATCGAGGAGGCCATCATGCCCTCGTAGACGACATCGACGCCGGGATAGCGGAGAGCTGCCTGAACGGTGTCGGGACAATCCCATTGCTCGAAGATGTATTTATCGGCGAGCATCTGCACATCGCGAGGTTGATCGGTTTTCATGGCCCAGTGCACGACGTCGATCCAGTGGGTGAAGAGGTCGGTCATGGCGCCGCCACCGAAATTCCAGAACCAGCGCCAGCGGTAGAACTTTTCTTCGCTGAAGGGCTGATCGGGAGCGCCGCCGAGCCACTGCTTCCAATCAAGGACCTGGGTATCGACCGGTTTGGTGGCCATGAAAACATGATAGTTCTGCCACCAATAGGTTCTGACCTGGGGTACGCGCCCCAGGCTTCCTCCCTGAATGAGATCGACGGCATCGCGAAAGTGGCTCCAGCTGCGCTGCTGCATGCCGCACTGCAGGACTTGCTTGCTGGAGCGGACCGCACGGCTGAGGGCGGCGCCTTCCTCAATGGTGTGGGTGACTGGCTTTTCAAGATAGACGTCTTTGCCTGCTGCCAGGGCGTCGACCGCCATGCGCACATGCCAGTGATCGGGCGAAGCGATAATGACGGCATCGATCGGCTGCTCGAGGACTTCGCGATAATCCACATGGGTGGTTGCGATGCCATTGGAACGTAGTTTGACGGCGTCGCGTCGCGGTCCATAAACATCGCTAACCGCGACGATCTGGTAGTGGCCGAAGTGGTCGGCGGCATTGAGCAGGTCGCCCATGCGGCCGCCAGCGCCGATCACTCCGACGCGCAAGGTGTCGTTGGCGCCGAGGACTCGGGTTGACGCAAGCGCGGTGATCCCGCTGGCGAGGATAAAGCTACGACGACTGAGTTGATAGGACATGGCGATTATCTTAGCGACTCACGGTCAACGAGGAAAGTGCTTGGACGCGGATTTGCTTCCGCGCCAATGTCACGCGCATTTCTTTCGACGCTCGATAAGTGACGCAATCACTTGAAGACCAGAAGTCTGGACGGAGAAATGATTCCGCTGGCCGCCTCGCCTTACACCGCGCACTTTTGTTCTCATTGACTTTGGCGGCTCGAACTTCCGGTTCCAGCCGTTAAGCTGATGGCACGAGTGTTACCGTTGGGGACCGGCTTGCGCATAAACACGCTCAAAAGGACTTCCTATAAGGATGTGTCTGATTTCATTTTCAAACATCTAACCTATGGCAGGCAGATAGGTGCGGCAATGCCCGGCCGTTCTTCAGTTGCTCGGCGAGAGTAGGCCGCAAACGAGGCTTCACAAATGCGCGCCCGCATGACGATATTCACGAGCATCATTCAGGCAATTCTTTTTGCTGTACACTGGTTTGTCTACGCCACTTGGATGAGTTTCATGGGGGCTGCAAAGACTCCAGGTGTATCGGCGGCGAAGATCATTCTGGTTTTGCTTTCGGTCAGTTTTGTCATCACTTCTCTTCTTGCATTCCGCTACTCGAATATGCTGATTCGAATTTTCTATACGATCTCTGCCGTCTGGCTTGGGATGCTAAGCTTTTTCTTCCTGGCAGCGTCCTTATCATGGCTTACGCGTACTGCGACAGTGCTTCTAGGCCTCCCGGTTCACAAACAAACGATCGCGCTTTTGTTTTTTGTCCTCGCCGCGTGTGCCAGCGCGTGCGCCATCATCAATGCCTTCTGGATTCGCGTGAGGCGAATCTCCGTGAAACTTGCGAACCTCCCGGAATCTTGGCGAGGCCGAGTGGCAGCTCTGGTCAGTGACGTGCACCTGGGACATGTGCGGGGCCGCGGTTTCACGCAGCGGATCGTCCACATGCTCTTACGGCTTCGACCCGACGTGGTCTTTATTACGGGTGATCTCTTTGACGGAACGTCCGCCAACCTCGAAAATGTGGCCAAGCCTTGGGTGCACCTGGCACCACCGCTGGGCGCGTTTTTCGTTGCAGGGAATCACGAAGAATTCTCGAACCACTCGAAATACCTCGACGCGGTCCGCGCTTCCGGTATTCGCGTATTGGACAACGAAAAGATATCCCTTGATGGCGTGGACCTTGTCGGCGTGCACCATGGTGCTCTCGTTCATTCCGACACTTTCCGCTCCATTCTGCGGAAGGCATCGCTCGACCCCAAGCGCCCCAGCATTTTGCTCGCGCACGCTCCCGATCAACTGCAGATCGCGGAAGAGGAGGGCGTCTCCTTGCAGCTTTCCGGGCACACGCATCGAGGGCAGTTTTTCCCTTGGACCTGGGTCACCTCGCGCATCTACGGACCGTTCGTCTACGGGCTGAAGCGTCTCGGGCGTCTCCTGGTCTACACCACCAGCGGCGCTGGCACGTGGGGTCCGCCAATGCGACTTGGCGCATCTCCGGAACTCGTCCTAATTCATTTCGAGTCCTAGCTGGTGACGCGCTCGGCACGATCAAAAATAGGCGCAGCCAAACTTGGCAGCGAGCTCTGCTGTGCTTTCCGACATGCTTTTCACGTTTTCGTTGAGGACACTCCTTGGCGTGTTGGGCCTGATTGCTCATGAGTCAAGCCGCCCTGGATCCCACAGAGGAATCGTTAATTGAATCCGCCGGCGTTTGTCCATCCGGCTCGCGGGCGTATAGCGGTGCGAGGCACTGGCTGTATCGGTCTGTTCATTTCGAGTGCACCCTGGAACGGGTAACGTTCAGATGCTTGACGCAGGCGTCTCCTGACGAGAAGACCGCGCAAACCGTTCTTGAGTCAGCGAGCTCAAAACTTGCTATTTGATGTGTCTCAACGCGAACCGAGCCTTAACTGTTGAAGATATTGGTGCCCAGAAATTCATTGCGGAACTTGCCGTGCGGGTCGTACTTCTTGCTCAATTGCATAAAGTCGGGCAACTTCTTATAAATAGAGTGCAGCTCCGCCGGCGGCATGCTAAACAGTTTTCCCCAGTGCGGCCGGGCCTTAAGTGGAGCCAATTCTTTTTCAATTAACGGCATCAGCATTTTCACCGCTGGCCAGTCCTGTTTCCAGGTGAAGTGAATGGTCACGCAAGGCTGTTCGTAACAAGGACTCAACCATAAATTGTCGGCGGCGATCGCCCGGATTTCCGAAATCATTAAGTGCGGACTGATCTGATCGCGCAGTCGTTCAACTGCCAGAATTGCTTCGACGGCATTCTGGCGGGGCACGAAGTACTCCGTTTGCAACTCTTTACCCGCACTAGGCGTGAAGCCCATACGAAAGTGCGGCAGTCGTTCGTACCAAGGACCTGGAACGCCCATCTGCTCAGTACAGTTCTCGGCGGACAGTTCAGCAATGGGATGCAGATTCTTGGTAGCACGTTTCGCACCGAAAAATTCCGAGGTTGCGTCAAACGCATGTCCATCTTCAACGCGGCTCTTGAGCCAAATTTCACTGATACGCTCGTTCTGCCAGTCCGTAAACAGGCTGACGCTGTAAGCGCTGGATTGGATGGTATCAAAGTGATCTTTCATTTCAGCAAGCGGCATGTTTTCGTACACATACTGCCGCATCAGGAAGGATGGCTGAATATCGAGCGTGACCTCGGTGATTACGCCCAGCGCACCAAGTCCAACAACAGCTCCCAGAAATGCCTCGCCGTCTCGTTGGCGGGATAGCTTAACCACTTCGCCGGCCGCCGTTACGATTTCAAGTGCTGACACCGCCGTCGCGAGATTGCCATTCTTTTCGCCCGAACCATGCGTTGCGGTGCTGATCGCTCCAGCTATCGAAATATGCGGCAACGAGGCAAGATTGTGCAAAGCAAAACCCTTGCTATGGAGGAGCGGACACAGTTGACCATATGTCATCCCTGCATGGACCGTTACGGTGTGTGCCTCCAGGTCCAGCGCAACCACTTCGTCCATCGGCTTCAGGGACAGGAAATTGTCGGTGCTATCTGCTATGTTGTTGAAGCAATGGCGCGTTCCCAGCACCTTTAATTTGTGCTGTTTCTTAACGTACTTCCGCACTTCTTCAAGTGAGTTGGCGGAGTACAAACGGTCCGTACTGTATTCGAGATTACCCGCCCAGTTCGACAGTTTGTCCTTTGTCGCCCGGGCCAAGAGAGGCGAGATAACGGGGCTGGCCATCATCGCAGAGAAGAGCCTGATAAAAGTCCTCTTATTCATTGCTATGGTCCAAGCACGATCGACTTTGGCAAGCGGAATTTCCTCTACTTTAGCTTCGAAAACGCGGCAATTGTACTACTATTTCTTCTCTTTTCATCGGGCCGATCCGGTTGGTTGAGCTGGAATGCGCTGTGCGGATGACGGTGGCGGGCTATGCCCGTCCTCTGCGCCGAATACTACGCTTTGGAACAAAGAACCAGGGACCAGCATTGCCGCTCCATGGAGAAAAACACGTGTAAAGTAAGATGTCTTCGATCTCATGCGTTCGCTCGCGTCAAGGATAGCCGATGGGATACATGAGACTTCACCTGCCCTGGCAACTCCCATTCTTTTTGGCGATGGTCGTGTCGTCAGCTTTTCCAGTTATAGCCCAGCGCGACTCAGTGGAAGAACAAGCGAAACAAATCTCCCCTAAGTTTGTCGATACGACCTCCCTACTCGGAATTAATTTTCGGAACATGGCCTCGCACACTTCGAAAAAATACCTGATTGAAACGATGGCCCCCGGTGTGGCCCTATTTGACTACGACAACGACGGGCGCCTGGATATTTTCGTGGTCAACGGGGCGCCGCTCACCGACCCGACGCCCAAGGGAGCTATCCCGCAGAAGTCGGGTCCCCAGTTCTGGAATCGACTCTATCATCAGAAGCCAGACGGCACGTTTGAAGACGTGACGGAAAAGGCCGGCTTAGAGGGAGTCGGATACGGAATGGGGGTTGCGGTGGGGGACTACGATAATGATGGCTACGAAGATCTATATGTGACGGCGTACGGAGGCAACAAGCTCTATCACAACAATGGTGATGGCACCTTTGCCGATGTGACGGGAAAAGCGGGCGTAGGCGGTGGAGGCTGGTCCACCAGCGCCGCATGGGTAGACTTGGATGGCGATGGTGTGCTCGAATTAGTCGTCCTCCGGTATCTGACGTGGGACTTTGACGATATCTGGTGCGGCGAACGTAAGGAGGGTTATCGCGCGTACTGTCATCCCGACTATTTCAAGCCTATTGCGCCCTTGGTTTACCACAATGATGGCAAC